>Ga0105047_10005161_pt1 | contig 22524 bp, 21 predicted proteins | sample MAT04_FD_78384 | JGI IMG/M metagenome (GOLD analysis project Ga0105047, IMG submission 78384) | Freshwater microbial communities from Lake Fryxell liftoff mats and glacier meltwater in Antarctica - MAT-04 (megahit assembly) | ecosystem: Environmental > Aquatic > Freshwater > Ice > Liftoff... | reverse complement strand
GTGAGCTTGGCCTTTGTCTATTTCTCCGCGCCCGACCTGGCGCTGACGCAGCTTCTGGTCGAGGTGGCCACTGTCATGCTGATGATGCTGGCCTTGCACTGGCTCCCGGAGCGCTCGGAGCCATTGGAGCAAAAAGATGTATACAACGTAGACAGTACAGACACCGCTGCGCGGCGCGGCCGTGACGCCCTGATTGCCTTGGCGGCAGGAGCCGGTGTGGCGGCCTTGGCCTGGATGGTGCTGGGCCGGCCGTTTGATTCCATCTCGCCCTTCTTTCTGGAAACGACGGTGGCGCAGGGTGGCGGCGCCAATGCAGTGAACGTCATCATCGTCGACTACCGGGGCTTGGATACGCTCGGTGAAATCACGGTAATGGGTGTTGCCGCCTTGATCATGCATGCCTTGCTGACCGACTGGAAGCCGGGCCAGCCGTTGCCTGCCTCCGGGCCCGCACTGGCACGCAGCAACGACGCCTACCCGCTGATGTTGGCGCTGGTGAGCCGCTTGCTGCTGCCGCTGGCGGTGCTGGTGTCGATTTACTTTTACCTGCGGGGGCATAACCTGCCGGGCGGTGGCTTTATTGCCGGCTTGGTATTGGCGATTGCGCTGGTGCTGCAGTTTGTGGCCAATGGGCAGGCGTATGTGCAGTCGCGCATGGGCACCGATTTTCAGCCCTGGATGGGCTGGGGCCTGTTGTTGGCGGGTGCCTGTGGCATGGGTAGCTGGTTTTTTGGGGCACCGTTCCTGACCACCACCTACGACTATCCGGTGTGGCCGCTGGTGGGTGCCGTACCGCTGGCCAGCGCTGCAATTTTTGACCTGGGTGTGTTCCTGACCGTCACCGGGGCCACCCTGGTGGCGCTTCTGTCTATCGCCCGGCTTTCAAATGCTCCAGCTCCAAACGTCCCCCACACCCTATCTCAAGGGGGTACCCCATGACCGCGTTGCTGGTCTCCATTGCCCTTGGGGTTTTGACGTCTGGCGGCATTTACCTGATGCTGCGCCCGCGCACTTTTGATCTGGTGCTGGGCTTGACTCTGTTGTCGTATGCCGTGAACCTATTCATCTTTTTTATGGGGCGGCTGGCGCTAGGCGCTGCACCCATCGTCGACGACCAACGCGCCGCTACCTTGGCGAACTATGCGGACCCATTGCCGCAAGCGCTGGTGCTCACGGCGATTGTCATCAGCTTCGCCATGACCGCGGTGTTGCTGGCCATCGCATCGCGCACGCGCGGCGAAACCGGCTCGGACCATGTGGACGGCGAGGAGCCCAAGCCATGAGCGGAGCAACCCTGTGGGAACACCTCATCATTGCGCCGATCATTTTGCCGCTGATGACCGGTGCGCTCTTGTTGCTGCTGCAAAGCCGCTGGCCGCGCAGTGTGCCGTGGGTGTCGGGGTTGAGTGCGTTCCTGGGGTTGGGCGTGGCGGTGCAGTTGCTGCTGCAGGCGGACTCTGGCCTGGTGCAGGCCTATCTGGTGGGCAACTGGGCGGCGCCGTTTGGTATCTCGCTGGCGCTGGACCGGCTCTCGGCGATGATGGTGCTGCTGACCTCGCTGGTGGGTTTCGCCGCGCTGGTGTATGCCAGTGGGGGCGACTCCCGCCGCGGGCGGCATTTTCACAGCTTGCTGCAGTTTCAGTTAATGGGCTTGAACGGCGCTTTCCTCACCGCCGACCTGTTCAACCTGTTTGTGTTTTTCGAAGTACTGCTGATTGCCTCGTATGGTCTTCTGCTGCACGGCGCCGGTGTGGCGCGGCTCAAGGCTTCGGTGCACTACGTCAGCTTTAACCTGGCAGGCTCGGCCCTGTTTTTGATTGCGGTGAGCTTGCTGTATGGCCTGACCGGTACCCTCAATATGGCCGATTTGGCGCAGAAAGTGCCACTGGTCGCAGGCGACCGTACCCAGTTGGTGCAGAGTGCCGCGCTGTTGCTGTTGGTGGTGTTCGCCGTCAAAGCGGCCTTGCTGCCTTTGTACTTTTGGTTGCCTGCCACCTATGGCGCAGCCAGTGCGCCGGTGGCTGCGCTGTTTGCCATCATGACCAAGGTGGGCGTGTACGCCATTTTGCGGGTCACCACCTTAATCTTCGGGGCCTCGGGCGGTTCCGCTGCTTTCGTGGCCTCCCCATGGCTCGAAGGGATGGCCTTGGCCACACTGCTGCTCGGTGCCATTGGTGCAGTGGCCGCACCTAACGTGCGGGCACTGGTTGGCAACATGGTGGTGGCCTCGGCGGGCACGTTGTTATTGGCGGTCGGGCTGGGACGGGCCGACACGGTGGCAGCGGGGCTGTTTTACCTCGTCAACAGCACGCTGGTGGTGGCTGCGCTGTTTTTATGGGCAGACCGAGTCATGTCTGCGCGCCGTGCAGCAACCGGAGTGTCGGGCGCACTGGCTGACAGTTGGGCGCCGCTGGACCTGGGTGCGGCTCGGGTGCGCTTGGGGCAGGTGTTTTTTGTGCTGGCCGTGGCCGCGGGAGGTTTGCCGCCCCTGGCTGGCTTTTTGGGCAAAGCGATGTTGTTGCAGGCGGCGGGACAGACGCCTTGGGCCATGGTGATTGTGGCTACCGTGTTGACCAGCAGTTTGTTGATGATGGTGGCGTTTTCCAGGGCCGGAAGTGCCTTGTTCTGGAAGCCCGGAGTGCCAGCGCAGGGCTTGGCCACCCCTGCGTCGACGTGGCAGCCGGGACACGCGGTCAGTGTGGGCGGCTTGGTGGTGCTCCTACTGGCCTGCGCGGTGTTTGCCGGCCCACTGTCGCGCTATACCGCGGCCGCGGCGGACCAGTTGTTGGCGCGCCAGCCGTTTATTGCCGCCGTGCTGGGCGCGCAGCCGGTGCCTGCAGCCATGGATGTGCGCCAAAAAATGCGCCAAAGCAAGCAAGATGCAGCAGGAGCTAAACCATGAGTCCAATGCGCAAGCGGTGGCTGCCTTCGCCAGTGCTCACCGTGGCGCTGGCGGTGTGCTGGCCGGTGCTGAACCAATCCTGGTCGCTTGGTCAGGTGTTGCTGGGTCTGCTTTTGGCGGTGGTAGTGCCGTGGTTCACCGAGCCGCTGCGCGACCAACACCCGGTGATTCGCAAGCCCGGGGTCATCGTGCGGCTGGGGCTGCGGGTGCTCAAGGATATTGTCACTTCCAACATCGATGTCGCCCGACTCATTCTGGGCCGCGAGTCAGACATTCGCCCTGACTTTGTCTGGTTCCCACTCACGCTGACCGACCCGCATGCCATCGTGGCACTGGCGGGCATCATCACCATGACGCCGGGCACGCTGTCAGCCGACATCACACTAGACCGGCGCTATTTGCTGGTGCATGCTCTGCATGTGGACGATGAGGCGGCGCTCATCGCCACAATTCATGCGCGCTACGAGCAGCCCTTGATGGAGATTTTTCAATGAACCTGCTGGCCACCGTGCTGCCCTGGGCGATCGGCGGATTTGCCCTGGCGCTGCTGCTAAACGCCTGGCGTCTGCTGCGCGGCCCGGGCTTGCCCGACCGCATCCTGGCGCTGGACACGCTGTACATCAACACCCTGGCGCTGCTGGTGTTGTTGGGTATTTACAGGGGCACCGACGTCTATTTTGAAGCTGCGCTGGTGATTGCCATGCTGGGATTTATAGGCACCGTGGTGCTGTCGAAGTTCCTTTTGCGTGGCGATATTGTCGAGTAAACGCGCCATGAACACCGCACTTTCTAATTTGCCCGTTTGGCTGGATACCCTGCTGGCCGCCTTGGTGGTGTTGGGTACCGGCTTTGCCTTGGTCGGCTCTTGGGGCTTGGCCAAGCTCGGCGATTTTTTGAAGCGCCTGCATGGCCCTACCAAGGCCACCACACTGGGCGTGGGGTGCATCCTGATCGCCTCGGCGCTGTGGTTCAGCGTGGCGCGGGGCAGCCCCAGCTTGCATGAATTGCTCATCACCCTGTTTTTGTTTCTGACGGCACCAGTGTCGGCCCACTTGCTCATCAAGGCGGCGCTCCAGCTGGACCCGGCATTACGCCCACCACCGCCACCACACTTGATTTTAGTCAAACGCGCTGCAAAAAGCCCACCTTGAAATGAACCCTTTGGGCCCAAGCTTGAGTCCATTCAAGGAGATTGCTATGCGAATCGAAAAACTCACAACCAAATTTCAGGAAGCTTTGGGCGAGGCCCAAACACTGGCACTGGGCAACGACAACCAATACATCGAACCCGCGCACGTGCTGCTGGCCATGCTGCGCCAGGAAGATGGCCCCAAGTCGCTGTTGCAGCGCGCGGGCGTAAACGTGACTGGCCTCATGGCGGCTGCCGATACCGCCATGAAGAAGCTGCCGCAAGTGCAGGGACACGAGCAAGTACAGGTGGGCCGCGACATGGTCTCGCTCTTGCAGGCGGCCGAAAAAGAATCCATCAAGCGCGGCGACCAGTTTGTGGCGGGCGAGTTGTTTCTGTTGGCTCTGGCGGACAGCAAGAACGATATCGGCAACGTGGTGCGGGCCAACGGTCTGACCCGCAAGAGCCTGGAGACCGCCATTGATGCGGTGCGCGGTGGCCAGAATGTGGACAGCGCGGACGCCGAAGACCAGCGCGAATCCCTCAAGAAATACTGTATTGACCTGACCGAACGCGCCCGCTTGGGCAAGCTGGACCCCGTGATTGGCCGCGACGACGAAATCCGCCGCGCCATCCAGGTGCTGCAGCGCCGCACCAAGAATAACCCCGTATTGATCGGCGAGCCCGGTGTCGGCAAGACAGCCATCGTGGAAGGCTTGGCGCAACGTATCGTGGCCGGTGAAGTGCCCGATTCGCTCAAAGGCAAACGCGTGCTGAGCCTGGACATGGCCGCGCTCCTGGCTGGTGCCAAGTTCCGTGGCGAGTTTGAAGAACGCCTGAAAAATGTGCTCAAAGACCTGGCCAAGGACGAAGGTCAGACTATTGTGTTTATTGACGAGTTGCACACCATGGTGGGCGCGGGTAAAGCCGAAGGCGCGATGGATGCGGGGAATATGCTCAAGCCCGCACTGGCCCGCGGCGAGTTGCATTGCGTGGGCGCCACCACGCTGGACGAGTACCGCAAATACATCGAAAAAGACGCCGCTCTGGAGCGCCGCTTCCAGAAGATTCTGGTGGGTGAGCCCACGGTAGAGGCCACTATTGCCATCCTGCGCGGTCTGAAAGAACGCTACGAGGTTCACCATGGCGTGCAGATTACCGACCCGGCCATCGTAGCCGCCGCCGAGCTGTCCAACCGCTACATCACGGACCGCTTTTTGCCCGACAAGGCGATTGACCTGATTGACGAGGCCGCGTCCAAAATCAAGATTGAGCTGGACTCCAAGCCCGAGGTCATGGACAAGAAGGACCGTCGCAAGATCCAACTGCTCATTGAGCGCGAAGCCGTCAAACGCGAGAAAGACGAAGCCTCGCAAAAGCGCCTGGAACTTATCAACGAAGAAATTACCAGTCTCGAGAAGGAAATTGCCGACTTGGACGAAATCTGGAAGGCCGAGAAAGCCCAGGCACAGGGCTCCAAAGCCATCATGCAAGAGGTCGAGAAGCTGCGTTTTCAAATTGAAGAGCTCACCCGCAAGGGCGATTTCAACAAGGCGGGCGAGCTCACCTACGGCAAGTTGCCCGAGCTCGAAAAGCAATTGAAAGATGCCCAGGACCAAGAGGCTGGCAAAGCCAAGACCGCCAAAGACGGTGGTCGCGCCCAGCTGTTGCGTACCATGGTGGGCGCTGATGAAATTGCCGAAGTCGTGAGCCGTGCCACCGGCATTCCAGTTGCCAAAATGATGCAGGGCGAGAAAGACAAGCTCTTGCAGATGGAAGTCAAACTGCACGAGCGCGTGGTGGGGCAGGACGAAGCCATCGGTGCGGTGGCCAACGCCATCCGCCGTTCACGCTCGGGTCTCTCCGACCCGAATCGCCCCACCGGCTCTTTTTTGTTCCTTGGCCCGACGGGCGTGGGCAAAACCGAACTGTGCAAGGCGCTGGCGGGCTTCATGTTTGACAGCGAAGACCATTTGATTCGCGTCGACATGAGCGAGTTCATGGAGAAGCATTCCGTAGCCCGTCTGATTGGCGCGCCTCCGGGCTATGTGGGCTACGAAGAGGGCGGCTACCTGACCGAAGCCGTGCGCCGCAAACCGTATAGCGTGCTGTTGCTCGACGAGGTGGAAAAAGCCCACCCCGATGTGTTCAATGTGCTCTTGCAGGTGCTGGATGACGGCCGCCTGACCGATGGCCAGGGTCGCACGGTGGACTTCAAGAACACGGTGATCGTGATGACCAGCAACATCGGATCACCCATCATCCAGAGCATGGTGGGCCAGGACTATGAGGACATCAAGGACGCCGTGCAGGCCGAACTGAAGAACTACTTCCGCCCCGAGTTTTTGAACCGCATTGACGAGACCGTGGTGTTCCACGCGCTGGATGCGACCAACATCGCGGCCATTGCCAAGATCCAGTTGCAGATCCTTACCGCGCGGCTGGCCCACATGGACCTGGCGCTGGAGGTATCCGACGCTGCGGTAGCCGAACTGGCCAAGGTGGGCTTCGACCCGGTGTTTGGTGCACGGCCATTGAAGCGCGCCATTCAGCAGCGCATCGAGAACCCGCTGTCGAAACTGCTGCTGGAAGGCCAGTTTGTGCCGAAGGAAACCATCCATGTGGGCGTGGACACCATCCAGGCACCGGGGCAGTTCAGCTTCACGCACGGCTAAGGTGGGTGCCTCACCGGGTTGATGCATCAGGGCGTATCAATCGTTGATGTATATCAAGTACAGGGGATACTGCCCGGGGTAAGGTACACAGGGTACTTTTGAAGGGCTACCCCATGACTTTGCTTGAATGGGCCCGCGGGCCGCTGCTGGCGGCGTCGCTTTTTATTTTTGTGGCGGGAATCAGCTGGCGCCTGTTCGCACTGTGGCGCATGCCGGTGTCCCATAGCCCCCAGGCGCCTGCCCGCCAGGCCTTTGGCACTGGCGATGCGCTGGGCGCCGCGCTGACCCGCATGGTGCCGCGAGGTGGCTTTCATCCCAGTGCCACGCTGGTCACGATCAACCCGTACGTGTTTCACATCGGGCTGTTTGTGGTGTTCTTCGGATATGCACCGCACATCGCCTTTGTTCAGCGGATTACCTGGTTGCATTGGCCCGCATTGCCTGACCTGGTGATGTATATCGCCGCCGGGGCCACCATCGTCTCGCTGTTGATGGCGCTGCTGTTTCGCCTGACTGACCCGGTGCTCAAGAAAATATCCAACGCAGACGACATGATCACCTGGACGGTCACGTTTCTGCCGCTCATCACTGGCATGGGCGTCATTGGCGACCCGTCAGCCACCATCCTGGCGCGGGACCACGTGATCTACGGCGGCCCGCTGGCGCTGCACCTGCTGTCACTCGAATTGCTGCTGGTGTGGTTTCCCTTTGGCAAGCTCATGCATGCTTTTCTGGTGTTGCCGGGGCGCATGCAGCTGGCCACCTTCTTTGGCCGTCGCGGGGTGCGCTCATGATCAATATGGATGTTTTTCATGGTTTTCTGGACGCCATTCACCATCTGCCAGAGATGGCGCATCCGGATGCGCTGACCGATGACCAGCGCGTGAGCAAAGCCAAGGCGGTCATGCGTGCCAAGACCGATCGCAGTCTGGCGCTAGACCTGGAGGCCTGCGTCAACTGCGGTTACTGCTCCGAGGCTTGCCACTTTTTCCAAAGTACCCAGGACCCCAAATACAGCCCCAGCCGCAAGCTGGATTTGTTGCGCCGCGTGCATGCGCGCGAGACGTCCGCCTTTGCACCGATCAAACGCCTGTACACCCCCGACATCACCATTAACGATCTGAAGGAATGGCAGGAGTTGGTCTATGACAGCTGCACCGAGTGCGGCCGTTGCAGCATGATTTGTCCCATGGGCGTGAACACGGCGCGCGGCGTGAACGTCATGCGCGAAGCCCTGTTTGAAGCCGGCATGGCACCCCTGGAACTGACTGCAGTAGCGCAGGAGCAGGCGGGTCGCGGTACCGTATTTGGCGTCGGCCCCACCGAACTGAAGCAGACCATTGAGTTGCTGCGTGCGCAGGGCATCACCATTCCGCTGGACGAGCCCCAGGCCGATGTGATGCTGGTCACCACGGTGATTGACGTGCTGCTGTACCAGGACGCACTGGCTGCTGCCGCGCGCATTTTGAACCATCTGGGCGTGAAGTGGACATTGCGTAGCGCCGGTTTCGAGGCGGCCAACTTTGGTTTGCTATCGGGTAGTGAAGCACTGCAAAAAGCCGCCACCCAGAAGCTGGTCGACGAGGCGTTGGCTATTGGCGCCAAAACGGTCATCCTGCCCGAATGTGGCCACGCTTACCCCGCATTGCGCTGGGATGGCCGGCTTCAGAATGGGGAGCCGCTGCCATTTGAGGTGCTGGCTACTTCAGAGTTCGTGGGCCGTGAGATCAGCAGTGGCCGGCTCAAGCTGACACCGGGTGATGCCAGCCGCAAGATCACCTACCACGATGCCTGCAAGCTCGCCCGCCATGGTGGCGTGATGGACGAGCCGCGCGCCGCCTTGGCCGCCCTGGGCATGGATCTGATTGAAACCACTCCCACTGCCGAGCAAAACTGGTGCTGTGGTGGTGGCGCCGGTGTCTTTCTCATCAACCGTGCGGAAGGCCTGCGCCAAAAGGCCTGGGAAATCAAGCGCGAGCAGGTTGATGCCACGGGTGCCGACACGGTAGTCGTATCCTGTGCTAGCTGCCGCCTGAACTTCATGGCAGGGGCCGAAAAAGTGCAGTGGGCGACCAAAATCGAGAGTGTGGTGGAGATGGTTGCCGCACAATTGCCGGTTTATTCAAAGTGACCTTGCATATGGTCCCCACGCAGCGCTCTGGCGATTTCGATGATATTTCCCCTGGCGCAAGCCTGCCTGTGCCGGAGGGGTTCCGCGCGGTCCAGGTGGGCGGCGCTTTTATTGCGGGCAACGGCCCCCTCTACGCCAAGTGGACGGGCGAGCGCCTGCTGTTGGGTTTTCGGGTGGAAGAGCGGCACACCAATCCGCTCAAGATGTGCCATGGCGGCATGCTGGCCACGTTTGCTGACATGGTGATCCCCTGTGCGGCTTTCTACCAGGCCGACATGGCCTCGCGGTTTCTGCCAACGGTCAGTCTGCAAGTGGATTACATGGGCTCTGCCCAGCTGGGCGCATGGGTGCAAAGCGAGGCACAGGTGCTGCGCACCACGCGCAACCTGGTGTTCGGGCAGGCCCTGATTACCGCCGATGGCGAGCCCGCCTTGCGGGTGAGTGGCATTTTCAAGCTGGGGCAGTTGCTAGACGAAGGAAATCGCAAAGACCCGTTTGGATTTTTTAGCTGAATGTTGAGAGGAGAAATCCCCTTAGGCCCCCGCAAAACATGCGTACGCAGCTATTGATTTAATAGCAATTTATCAGCCTTCAGTTCGGATTTTTGTTTTGAAAATGGCTAGGCGATTTGCCCATGGCCAGCTTGAACATGGCGCAAAAGGCGCTGTCGGTGGCGTAGCCGCTGGCGGTTGCTACCCGGCTGATGGGGGTGCCGCGCGCAAGCAAGGGTAGGGCGTGGGCCAGGATAGCCTGCTGGCGCCACTGCTGGTAGTTGGTGGACAGCTCAGTGCGGAAAAGGCGCGACACGGTACGCTCGCTCGCACCGATGTCCACTGCCCACTCCGACAAAGTGGCCAGTCGGCCCGGGTCGCTCAGGACAGCCTCACACAGTGCGCGCAGCCGCTTGTCGCGCGGCATAGGAACGCCCAGTGCCTGCGTCTCGGCTTGGGTGATTTCGTCTACGGTCAACGCCATGAGCGCATCGTCCCGGGTACCCGGATGAGACGCTACCAGTGCGTGAATCAGTTCACGCAACAGCCGTGTCACCACCAACACCCGGCAGTCTTCCCAGCCTTGCGGAGTGACCGTTGGTGACAGGTCCACCGTGCGCAACTCGGCGGATTCAAGCACCACCACGGTGTGTTGTACACCGGGCGGAATCCAGACGGCCCGTGAAGGTGGAACGATGAAGGTGGTCTGCACATCGCTCTGCGTTACCGTGACTTGCATCAGCCCGCTCGCGCAGTACGTGAACTGAGCCCAGGGGTGCTGGTGTGGTTCGATGTGGGTATCCATGACAAGAGGGCGGGACCTGCTGCGAACGGGACGCTGGGACGTCGGTGGGCGTCCCTCCGAGTCGTCAAAGCGCACGGGCTTGAGGGCAGTATTGCGTTTCATACGGAATGGACTGATTTGGCGGACATTCGACAATTATTGTCTTTTTATCGTATTTCGGCGGCGCGGGCTGGCCGTACGATAACGCATGAGCAGCGCCACCATTAGCCACACCCCCATTTCCGCTCCGCTCGGGCAGGACGCAGCCATCATCGGCCTTGTGGGCTTGGCCCACGCCAGCTCACACTTTGGCCACCTGCTGTTGCCGCTGTTGTTTCCGGTGTTCATGAAGGAGTTTGGCCTGAGCTACTCTGAGCTGGGCTTGCTGATGAGCACCTTCTTTGTCGTGTCGGGCGTGGGCCAGGCCAGCGCAGGCTTTGTGGTGGACCGTGTGGGTGCGCGGCCCTTGTTGTTTGTTGCGCTGGGTATTTTTGTGGCGGCCTGTATGGCCGCGTCCATGGTGACTGGATACGCCGGGCTGTTGATGGTGGCAGCGCTGGCGGGCCTGGGCAACGCCACGTTTCACCCAGTGGACTTCACCATCTTGAACCAGCGGGTATCGGCCCAGCGGTTGGGTTATGCCTTCAGTGCCCATGGCCTGACCGGCAATCTGGGCTGGGCGGCAGCACCAGTGTTTTTTGCGGGCATGGGTGTGGCCGTGGGCTGGCGCAACGCCTATGTGGCTGCGGCGGTGATGTACGCGGTCATATTTGCCGTGTTGGCGCTGAACCGCGACAAACTCAGCACCCAGGTGGTGCGCCACGAGCCGGATGTGCTCAAAGAGCACGACCTCGCATTCATGAAGCTGCCGGTGGTGTGGTGGTGCTTCGGGTTCTTTTTGCTCTCCACCATGACGCTGGCCGTGGTGCAAAGCTTCTCGGTCTCCATCCTCAAAGCCATGCATGGCATCAGCTTTGAGGCCGCCACGCTGACACTGACGGCCTATATGCTGTGTGGCGCAGCCGGCATGTTTGTGGGGGGCTTTATTGCCGTGCGTGCAATCAATAGCGACCGGGTCGTGGCGATAGCCATGGCCGCGGGCGCGGTACTGCTGGCAATCTGCGGCACTGGCCTGCTGGGTGCGACAGCCACCATGGTCGTGCTGGCTATCACGGGCTTTGCGGTGGGAATTGGCGGCCCCTCGCGCGACATGATGATCAAGAAGGCTACACCCAAAGGCGCCACAGGGCGCGTTTATGGCCTGGTGTATTCGGGCCTGGACACCGGATTTGCCATTTCACCCCTTGTGTTTGGCGTGTTCATGGACCGGGGCTGGTATGGCGCCACCCTGATCGGCGCTGCGCTGGTATTGCTGCTCAGCGTGGTGGCTGCGCTGGGAGTGGGGCGGCGAACCGTCAAGCGGGTCGGCTGAGGTGGCCCAGCGGCATCTCGGTACTGGACTTGATGCAGTTCAAGACAATATTGGAGCGGATGTTGCCAACGCCCTGAATGCGGGTCAGCCTGCGCAGCACGTTTTCCGACAGTACGCTCAGGCTCACCGCCACAATTTGCAGGATGTAATCGGACTCGCCAGCCACTGAATAGCATTCCAGCACCTCAGGAAAAGTGGCAATTTCGCGCTCAAAGGCCAAGCCCTCGTCGCCGCCGTGACGGGTGAGGGTGACGTAGGTAATGGCCCGCACACCCAGACCCAGCGCGCCGGGGTCCAGTAGCGCCACATAGCGGCGGATGATGCCATTGGCTTCCAGGCGCTGGATGCGTCGGCTCACCTGCGAAGCCGAGAGGTGAATCTGCTCACCGACTTGCTGGTTGGTGGCATAGGCGTTTTGCTGCAGCGCGGTAAGCAAGCTGATATCGAACCGGTCAAGAAGTAAATCATCAGTTTTGTCTTGATTCATGCACGAATTATGCATAAATTAACCAGTTAAAGGCGCAACTTGCTCACACCGTGCGTGCGCTACTGACCACAATCAAGGATTCAATACAAGACGCTGAGGAGCACTGCAATGGCTGATCTTTTCGAGAACCCCATGGGGCTGATGGGCTTTGAGTTTGTGGAGTTTGCGTCACCCGTGTCCGGCGTGATTGAACCCGTGTTTGAGCGCATGGGCTTCACACTGGTGGCCAGGCATCGGTCCAAAGACGTGGTGCTGTACCGCCAGGGCGATATCAACTTCATCATCAACCGCGAACCGAAGAGTGTGGCGGGCTACTTTGCGTCCGAGCATGGCCCCAGCGCCTGTGGCATGGCCTTTCGCGTGAAAGACTCGCACCAAGCCTACAGCCGCGCGCTGGAGCTGGGTGCACAACCGGTGGAACTGCGCCCTGGCCCGATGGAGCTGAACCTGCCCGCCATCAAGGGCATCGGCGGTGCCCCGCTGTATTTGATTGACCGCTATGAAGATGGCAAGTCCATTTACGACATCGACTTTGAGTTCATCGAGGGCGTAGACCGCCATCCCGTGGGCCATGGATTGAAGCTCATCGACCATCTGACGCACAACGTGTACCGCGGCCGCATGGCTTTTTGGGCAGATTTTTACGAGCGCCTGTTCAACTTCCGCGAGATTCGCTATTTCGACATCCAGGGCGAGTACACCGGCCTGACCTCCAAGGCGCTGACCGCGCCCGACGGCAAGATCCGCATTCCGCTGAACGAAGAGGCGCGCCAGGGCGGCGGACAGATCGAAGAGTATTTGATGCAATTCAATGGAGAAGGCATCCAGCACATCGCGCTGATTTGTGATGACCTGATTGCCACCGTGGATAAGCTTGCGCTGGCCGGCGTGCCGCTGATGACCGCGCCCAACGATGTGTACTACGAGATGCTGGAGGGTCGCCTGCCCGGCCATGGTCAACCCGTGTCCGAGTTGCAGACGCGCGGCATTTTGCTGGATGGATCGACGGACGCGACCGAAAGGGCTGAAGCTTCACGAGCACCCCGGCTGCTGCTGCAGATCTTCTCGCAAACACAGCTGGGCCCGGTGTTTTTTGAGTTCATCCAGCGCCAGGGCGATGATGGCTTTGGCGAGGGCAACTTCAAAGCGCTTTTCGAGTCACTGGAGCGTGATCAGGTGCGCCGTGGTGCATTGGAAGTCGCATAAAGGAACACCATGAAAATTGATCGCATTCACCACGTAGCCTACCGCTGCAAAGACGCCAAAGAGACGGTGCTGTGGTACCAGAAAATGCTCAACATGGACTTTGTGCTGGCCATTGCCGAGGACCTGGTGCCCAGCACCAAAGCGCCCGACCCCTACATGCACGTCTTCATGGACGCAGGGCAGGGCAATGTGCTGGCGTTTTTTGAGCTGCCCACCCAGCCACCCATGGGGCGCGACCCCAACACCCCCGCGTGGGTGCAGCACATTGCCTTCAAGGTGAAAGACCGTGCGGAACTCTTGGAGTTCAAGGCACACCTGGAAAATAATGGCGTCGATGTGCTGGGTGTGACCGACCACGGCGTTTTTCATTCCATCTACTTTTTTGACCCCAACGGCCACCGCCTAGAGCTGGCTTGCCCCGACCCGGGCGAGCAGGCCCAGCTGGCACGGCTGGATGCGGTGAAGTGGGACATGCTGGAGGAGTGGTCCCAAACCAAACGCGCACCCAAACACGCGGCTTTTTTACATACCAAAGAATTCGGTGCGCCCGATGCTTGACGCCACGCACGACCCCGCAACCCAAAGCTGGGTGGAGTCAGCCAACGCGCCCGATACGGACTTCCCGATCCAGAACCTGCCGCTGGGCCGCTTTCGCCGCAGCGCGGCTGAGCCCTGGCAGATGGGCGTGGCCATTGGCGATCAGGTGCTGGACCTGCACGCTGCGGGTTTGATCGACCACCTTCACATGCCCACGCTGTTGGCCGCACCCCGTGCTGTGCGCCGTGCACTGCGCCTGGCACTCTGGCAGGGTTTGCAAATGGGCTCGGCTCTGCAACCCGTGTGGTCGCAGGCGCTGCTGCCACAAAACACGGTGGAGATGGGCTTGCCCTGCGAGGTGGGTGACTACACCGACTTCTACACGGGCATCCACCACGCCACCACGGTGGGCACGCTTTTTCGGCCAGACAACCCGTTGCTACCCAACTACAAATGGGTTCCCATTGGCTACCACGGCCGTGCGTCCAGCATGGGTGTGAGCGGCCAGCAGTTTCACCGGCCACTGGGTCAAACCCTCAAGCCGGGTGCGTCAGTACCCGACTTTGGCCCCAGCCAGCGGCTGGACTACGAGCTGGAGCTGGCCGCATGGGTGGGGCCGGGCAATGCGCTGGGCACGCCCGTGACGATGGAGCAGGCCGAAGATCACATTGCCGGTCTGACGTTGCTCAACGACTGGAGCGCCCGCGATGTGCAGGCCTGGGAATATCAGCCGCTGGGCCCCTTTCTAGCCAAAAATTTTGCCACCACCGTGTCACCCTGGCTGGTGACTCTGGACGCGCTGGAGCCGTTTCGCACCGGCCCCGTGCGGGCTGCGGATGATCCCCAACCATTGCCGTATCTGGACTCGGCCGCCAACCGCACGGGCGGCGCTTTTGAGGTAACGCTGGAGGTGTGGCTGCAAACCCCGGCCATGCGCGCAGCGGGCCACGCCGGGCAGCGCCTGTCGCAGTCCAGTTTTCGGGATGCGTACTGGACGCTGGCGCAGCTGGTGGCACACCACACGGTCAATGGCTGCAACTTGCGCCCGGGCGATGTGCTGGGCACCGGCACCTTGTCTGGCCCCGCGCCAGAGCAGGGCGGCTCGCTGCTGGAACTGAGCCTGGGTGGCAAGCAGGCCATCATGCTGGCCAATGGCGAAACACGCACCTTTCTGCAAGACGGCGACACCGTCGTGCTGCGCGCCTATGCGGAGCGGCCCGGTGCGCGCCGCATTGGTTTTGGTGAATGCCGTGGCACGCTGCTGCCTGCGCATGGAAATGAGTAAAGGACTGAAGATGGAAAAGCTGAATTTCGATCAGATTGAAGCGCTATCGAACGATCTGCCCGATTGGCAACTTGACCCGCTACAGGGGCGCATCACGCGCGAGTTTCTGTTGGCCGACTTCATGCAGGCCTTCGCCTTCATGACCCAGATTGCGATTGCTTCAGAAAAGCGCAACCACCACCCCGAGTGGAGCAATGTCTACAACCGGGTGCGCATTACCTGGACCACGCACGATGTCCTGGGCCTGAGCACCAACGACATCGCCATGGCCCGCCTGTGCGACCAGGCTTTTGCGGGTTATCAGCCATGAAACACGGTTTGGCGTCCGGGGCCGAGTTGACGCCCCAGCGACCCGACTGGACGGTGGACCAAGGCTGGGACCACTACACCGCCCAAGAGCACGCTGTGTGGAAAACGCTGTTTGAGCGGCAGACCCAACTGCTGCCGGGCCTGGCCTGCGATGCGTTTGTTGAGGGCATGAAAAACCTGCCCATGACGGCGGACTGCATTCCCGATTTCGTGCAACTCTCGGAAGCCCTGCAGCCCGCCACTGGCTGGCAGGTGGTGGCTGTGCCGGGGCTGGTGCCCGACGAAGTGTTCTTTGAGCATCTGGCCAACCGGCGCTTCCCTGCGGGCAACTTTATCCGCAGGGCGCACCAACTGGACTACCTGGAAGAGCCCGATGTGTTTCACGACGTGTTTGGCCATGTGCCCATGCTCATGCACCCGGTCATGGCCGACTTCATACAGGCCTATGGCGAGGCGGGCTTGCGCGCGCAGCGCCTGGGCAAACTGACCGAGCTGGCGCGGGTGTACTGGTACACGGTGGAGTTTGGTCTGGTCCGACAGAAAGAGGGCCTACGGATCTACGGCGCGGGCATTGCATCGTCATATTCGGAGAGTTTTTTTTCGGTGCAGAGCGAATCACCCAACCGCATCGGTTTCGATCTGGAGCGCGTGATGCGCACCCACTACCGCATTGACGATTTTCAGGAAAGCTACTTTGTGTTGAACGACCTGCAGGATCTGCTGGAACTGGCTAACATCGAGTTCGCACCCTACTACCAGCGCCTCGATCACGGCCCCAGCTACCAGCCCGGCGATGTGTTGACTACCGACACGGTGCTGCACCGTGGCACGGGCAGCTACCATTTGACCAGCAACTGCGTGTGAAGAAACGAATCCAGGTGAGGTAAGCCCCATGGCACTGACCATCAGCTATCGACTTGTCGGAACCGGTTGGTCCGAATGCACGGTTGACGATGGGCGATCCCACTGCACACTCAAAGCGTCGTATTTGTCGGATGCACTGGGAAATCTGGTGATGGCTGCGTCGGCCGCAATGGCCGGTTTCACGCGCCTGTCGTTTAAATTCGAGGAAGAGCCCGGCGAGTCCATGTGGGTGATTTACAGCCCCCAACCCAATGATCTCAATCTGGAAGTGTTTGAGTCCAAGGCGTTGTTTACCGGCAAACCCGATGCCGAGGGCCGCTCCATTTTCCAGACGCGCTGCCTGCCCATCGAATTTGCAAAGGCTGTGCATGCAGCGGCGGAGCAGGTTCTTCAGGAGTACGGCGAAAAAGGCTATCTCGAAAAATGGGCCGAGCACCCATTTCCATTGAAGCAAATGTCGGTGCTGCGGGATCAAATCGAGGCGGTCGAACGCGGCATTTAATGGGTTGCAGGTATGCCTGATGGAACTGCCGCTTTGACGGCACAATTGCCCTCATGATTTCTGCACCTGACCCCCAGCTCGCTGGCCATCTGCTGGTCCAATGTTTGATCGAACAAGGCGTAACCCACGCCTTTGGAGTTCCCGGCGAGAGCTTTCTGGCGGTGCTGGACGGCTTTCACCGTTACCGCGGCCAGATTCAATTTGTCATCAACCGCCAGGAGGGCGGCGCTGCGTTCATGGCTGAGGCGAATGGCAAGCTCACGGGCCGTCCGGGCGTATGCATCGTGACGCGTGGGCCCGGCGCCACCAATGCCGCCATCGGCCTGCACACGGCGTTTCAGGATTCCACACCCCTGGTGCTGCTGGTGGGCGATGTGGCCAGTGACACGCGCGACCGCGAAGCCTTTCAGGAGCTCGACTACAAAGTGCTGTTTGGCCCCAGCACCCTGGGCATGGCCAAGCGGGTAGAGCGCATTGACGATGCCAGCCGCATCCCCGAATACATGGCCCGCGCCTTTGCCACGGCCATGAATGGCCGTCCCGGTCCGGTGGTGCTGGTGCTGCCCGAGGACATGCTGATGCAAACCCTGCAGCCCAATACAGTGACAGGAGCACTGCCACAACCCCTGGCCCGCGTAGAGCCGTCGGATGCCTGGAGTGACCCCGGGTCCTTGCGGAGCCTGCGTGAGTTGCTATTAAAAGCAGAGCGCCCGTTTGTGATCGCGGGTGGCGGAGGCTGGACGTCCCAGGCCGCACAAGCCCTGCAACGCTTTGCCGAAAACTGGCGCTTGCCAGTGGGTAATGCCTTCCGATTTCAGGACACCTTTGACAACCACCACCCGCAGTACGCAGGCGACGTGGGCATCGGCATCAACCCCGCATTGGCCCGGCGCATCAAAGACAGCGACCTGATCATCGCCATCGGCCCACGCCTGGGCGAGATGACCACGGGTGGCTACACACTCTTGCAGGCCCCACGCAGCGTGCAGACGCTGGTGCACATCCACGCCAGTGCCGAAGAACTGAACCGCGTCTACCAGGCGGACCTGGCCATCCACGCCAGCATGCGCGCCGCCGCAAGATCACTGGAAGTGCTGACCGCGCCGGTGAGTGTGCCGTGGGATGCCTGGACGCAGGCCTGCAACGCCGACTATGAAGCCAACCTCGTGCCCAGCGCCATCCAAGACTTGCCTTGTGATACCGAGCGCGGTCTGGTGGACATGCCTGGCGTCATCGCCACGCTGCAAAAGCATTTGCCCGCCGATGCTGTGCTGACCAACGGCGCCGGCAACTTTGCCAGCTGGCTACACCGCTTTTACCGCTACACCGGCCTGGCGAGTGGCCACAAAACCCAACTTGCCCCCACCAATGGCGCCATGGGCTATGGCGTGCCGGCAGGCATTGCGGCGGCCATCACGACGTGCAGGACCGTCTTCACCATTGCCGGTGATGGTGACTTTTTGATGAACGGGCAAGAGCTGGCCACCGCCGTACAGCATGGCGCCAAGACCATCATCCTGCTGCTCAACAACGGCATGTTTGGCACCATCCGCATGCACCAGGAGCGCGAGTACCCCGCGCATGTGGCGGGTACCCGGCTGCAAAACCCGGACTTTGCCGCGCTGGCCCGTGCCTATGGCTACGCGGGCGTCACCATTCGCAAGAGCGCCGACTTTGAAGCCGAGCTGCTGGCGGCGCTGGCGCGACCCAATGGCACGGTGATAGAAGTCATTCTGGAGCCGGAGTTGATCAGCACGCGCGATACGCTGGCGGGTATCACGCAAGGCGCGCTATCAAAAAAGTAGCTTCCTGCGCATATTCCACGGGGGCTAGAGGCTGATTTGATCAATATATCCGCCAACGTATCGGGTCACTTTCGCCCGCGCATCACATTGCAAACCCTGGGGCGGGGCGATGGCCTGCTGGGCCTCAAGCCCCACGGCAAGCTGGCCGCGCGGGGCGACAGCGTGACGCTGGTGCAGATCGACTGGACCTACCGGACGGACGCGGGCGCGCAGTGGCAAACGCCAGCACCTACGTCCGTGCTGAACAGTCGCCCATCCACGGTGCAAGAAATCCATGGCAACGGTGTCCCAATGCTGCGCATGCACCGCGATTTGGCCGCCGAGGCCGACGCGATGGACCTGGTGTGGGAGCTGGGGCTGCTGCCCGTGTCACCCCAATTTTTGCAATGGCGCGGGAGCGCAACTGAAGACGCCGGCGATGGCGACGGTGGTGACCCCCAAGCGCCTACTTTGGGCGCGGTGTGGACGCTGCCGCAAGAAGGGTTCTTTGGCGACTTCTGGGCCGAGCAGGTGCCGCGCCTGCAAGCCAAAGGCTGGTCGGTGGTGGTGCAGCCCGGCTTTGCCCACGAGAGTGTGCCCGTGCAGCGCTGGAAACTCATCGTGCAGCCCGAGCGCGAAGGCGCCTGGCTGCTGAGTCTGGGCATTGAGATAGATGGCGTGGCGCTGGACCTTGCCCCCTTGCTGGCCGACCTGCTCAAGCGCGACCCACGCTGGCTCAATGCCACCCAGCTGGCCGCCATTGACGACCATGAATTGGTTTCGCTGCGCGCCCCGGGCGGGCGGCGCATCGACGCGCTGGCAGCGCCGCTCAAAGCCATTGTTGGAGCTATGGTGGACCTGTTGACCGACCCACTGCGCAGGCACACAAGTGGCGACCCGCTGCACCTGGGCGCGTGGGAAGCACGCCGCCTGGAAGCCCTGCGCTACGGCTTGGTGGAAGCGCACCGCGTCGGCCCGCAAGGCAGTTGGCAACTGGAAGGTGATGCGGGCTTGGCTAGTTTGGCCAAGCGCCTGCAGGACATTGGCACACCGCAACCTGTGGCCGCGCCGACCGGTTTGAACGTGCAGCTACGCGGCTACCAGCTCGAAGGCCTTGCTTGGCTGCAGTACTTGCGCGCGCAGGGCCTGGGCGGCATCCTGGCTGATGACATGGGCCTGGGTAAAACCGCGCAGGCGCTGGCCCATGTGCTGCTGGAAAAGCAGAGTGGCCGCATGGATCGGCCCACGCTGGTCGTGGTGCCCACCTCGCTGGTGTTCAACTGGCAGGCCGAGGCGCAGCGCATGACGCCCGACTTGCGCGTGTTGACCCTGCAGGGGCCGGACCGTGTGGCGCTGTTCCCGCAGATGGCCGCGCACGACCTGGTGCTGACCACCTACCCGCTGTTGTGGCGCGACATCAACGCGCTGGCCGCGCAGCGCTTTCATCTGCTGATTCTGGACGAAGCGCAGATGGTGAAGAACGCCGGTGGCCGCAGTGCCCGCGCGCTGCGCCGCCTAACGGCGCGTCACCCCCTGTGCCTGACCGGCACGCCGCTGGAAAACCACCTGGGCGAGCTGTGGGCGCAGTTCGACTTTTTGATGCCCGGCTTCTTGGGTGATGTGCGCAGCTTCAACGCCCGCTGGCGCAAGCCCATCGAAGAAAACGGCGAAACCCTGCGCGCCCAGCTGCTGGCCCAGCGCGTGCGCCCCTTCATTTTGCGCAGGCGCAAGCAAGACGTGGCCAGCGAGCTGCCGCCTCGCACCGAGGTGATCCAGCGTATACCGCTGCGTGGACAGCAGCGCGAGTTGTATGAAGCGGTGCGTACCGCGGCGGATAAACAGGTGCGGCGTGTGCTGCAGCGCCAGAGCTTTAACGGCGCGCAGATCAGCATCCTGGATGCGCTGCTGAAACTGCGACAGGTCTGTTGCGACCCGCATCTGGTGAAGGGTGTGAACACGCCTCCCACCATGGAGCGCGCCAAGCTGGAACTGCTGGGTGAGATGCTGCCCGCACTGGTGGAAGAGGGGCGGCGTGTGCTGGTGTTTTCGCAGTTCACAGAGCTGCTTGAACTGGTGGCTGAACAACTGCAGGCGCTGCAGCTGCCGTTTCTCAGCCTCACTGGCAAAACGCCAACCGGACAGCGTGGCACAGTGGTACAGCAGTTTCAGGCGGGGGCAGCGCCGATCTTTCTGGTCAGCCTCAAAGCCGGCGGCGTGGGCCTGAATCTAACCGCGGCTGACACCGTGATCCATATGGACCCGTGGTGGAACCCGGCGGTGGAAGAGCAGGCCACGGCCCGTGCCCACCGCATCGGGCAAGACCAGCCGGTGTTCGTTTACAAGCTGGTGGTGGAGGGCAGTATTGAAGAGCGCATGCTGGAACTGCAGGCCCGCAAGCTGGCGCTGGCCCAGGGCGTGCTGGGGCATGATGCGGCCGGTGCGTCCAAGTTCAGCGAAGACGACCTGGGTGCGCTGCTGGCGCCGCTGGGTGCTATCAAAAAAGAAGCTGCTTACGCAATGAATACGGGGGCTTAAGGCATATTTTGGTCTCAATCGCCACTGCCCGCAATCGAACAGCACGAGACCAGCAAGTGACGTTCGCCCTGGCCTAAGCAGAATCAGGTGATGGCGGCTTGCAATCAGCCAGCTTGGCGCAGCGAATTTACAAAAGGCACCCATTGGGGCCGATCGTCACCTCACAAAGCGGCCGTTCACCCGTGTTTCGAAAGGAGCGGCCCGTCGCGCTCGAGTGGAAGCCAGGCCCAACAGGCCGACGAGGGTTAGTGCTAGCGTGGCTGGCTCGGGAACGGTCCCGCCACCGTTGACAGGGGCGAATGGAAGGAATTCGACCTCCCCGGTTGAAGTAACGTCAAAACCTCCGCTCAAGCCGTTGCTGCCCGTCAGTTCACCAGAGCAAACGCCGGAAAGACGGTTCATCTGCAGCGTCACCTCGCCGTTATCGGCCAAGGCCCTGCCGCAAAGATCTGTTGCCCCCGTATACATCCAGATGCTGGTAAGCGCGAGGATATTCCCCATGAATGCGGTCGTTGTATCAATCGTCGCGGAGCTGCGGACATTCCAATAGACGCCGGCGCCTGCGCCGGTATTGATCACGTTCACGGACGATGCCGGCGATGTAATCAGCGACGAATCCATCTGGAACACCCATGCGGCGTTGGCGTTACCCTGACCGTCGAGAGTGAGCGCCCCCGACAAGTTGGTTATTCCATATGGAACCTTATAAACACCCGGCAGCAGGATCCCCGCAAGCGTCAGGTCCGAAGCCAGTAGATAACCCGATCCAAGCGAATCAAGATTAAGTCTCGCCGCAGTGAGTTCAGCCTGAGCGTCTGCCGCGTTCGGAGTCCCTGCCCCCCCGAATGTCGTCGTCGCGTGCAGGTTTCCTCCTGTTACCTGCCCCGTCGCATCCGGCGTTGGAACGCCTGGTGTGGAGGCACTGAATCCAGTGATTGCGGAACCTGGGGAGACACCCACATTTCCAACGATGGAGCTCGGGGAGACATTGGTTACCTGCTGGGCACCCAAGACCGTAAAGCTCGTCAAATTCGGACCCAGAATTGTTGAGGCCAAAGCCAAATCGGGGCCATAGGCAAGCGCCACCAGAAGCGGCAGGGCCAATTTCAATTTCGTAGGGTTCATTTGTTTCTTTCCGAAGGATCGTGAAGAGCAGCTTACGGCCGTCGGTCACGCCCGTTGGTGCGGTGGCGAACAAAGCGCACACAATCATCAGAGTGCTGGCGAACCTGATCTGCTCCCGTCGCCTCGTGCTTGTTCGCGCCGATTGACTGCTGAGCACCTGTGTGTGCACGCGCATGGCCGTTACATAAAAGGCAGGTGGGCAGGTTATCGATTTTGCAACCCGCGGCTGGCTAGATCTGAAGAAGACCAGTCGGACAACTGGGTGCCGAGAAGTCGCCCTAAGCGCTCCTTGCTGATCCTGAGGGTTTGACTGCCGGTACGCGCAATGCTGCTTGAACTGCCTACT
>Ga0105047_10005160_pt1 | contig 22524 bp, 21 predicted proteins | sample MAT04_FD_78384 | JGI IMG/M metagenome (GOLD analysis project Ga0105047, IMG submission 78384) | Freshwater microbial communities from Lake Fryxell liftoff mats and glacier meltwater in Antarctica - MAT-04 (megahit assembly) | ecosystem: Environmental > Aquatic > Freshwater > Ice > Liftoff... | reverse complement strand
TACTTCCGCAGCGTCTTCGCCCGCAAGGCCGATGGCCTCGACGACATACAGGCGCGGGTGCGCGTCGGCGTCAGCGATCTCGACATGCTCGGCCTGGTGCGGCACATGGCACTCGTCGAGCAGTGGTGGTTCAGCCTGGCGCTCGACGGCAGTGGCGTGCCAGATTTGTGGGTGAACCCGGCCGATCCTGACGACCACGATGCCGACTTCCATCATCACCCGGGCGACACATTGGCCGAGGCCGTTCAGGCTCTCGAGAAGCAGATCGCCGAGTCTCGCCGTCGGGGTGCGGCACATGCCTCACTCGACGATCTCACTGCCATCGATGTCGGCCCACCAGACGAGCCCGACCGCTTCGGCCCGCGCTCGCTGCGTTGGGTGCTGGTGCACATGATCGAGGAGTACGCGCGTCACTGCGGCCACGCCGACATCATCCGCGAGGCGATCGACGGCACCACCGGCGACTGAAGCCAGAGCGTCGCGGCCCTCCGCACCGCTTGACGTGGTCCGTTGCCCGACCTGGCGGTCGTTCGCCCAGCGCCAGATCGGCAGCTCGGGCCGTCTCGGCCCAACTGTGAATTCACAGAAGGTGACGTTGGCTTCTTTGAATTCACGGTTGCGACGACAAGCATCTTGAGGGGCGCGCTAGCGCCTCGTGCCCAGCTCGCTCACGATATGCGCGACCGAACAGCGACCGTCTTGCGGCGAAGAGCGCCACGCGTCGGACGGGCGAAAAGGCTGGGTTGTTATCCAGGAAGCGTCCGGTTGAGAGCAGTTGGGCGGCGGCCTGGGTGGTCATCCGTGCGCGTTCGCGAAGCCAGGCGCGCATGGAGGCCGCGCAGTCGACGCCCAACGTGCCGGCGGCTACTACGTGCCCAAGAGCGAGGGCCAAGAGGGCGCCTTGCTGCTCCCACGCCGTGACGGCAGCGAGCGCCTCAGCGGGACTGAGCAGGATTTCGTCGGAATGATCGTCCACCGCAGTCATGTCACCTATCGACATGCGTTCGCGCAACCGGCGAATGAGCCGGAGTAGCGTCGGCTCCATGCGCGTCGGCCTCCTCATTTTCCCCACGGACAAGGGCATCCAGCCCATCGAGCTCGGCCGCGAGGCCGAGGCCCGTGGGTTCGATTCGCTGTGGTTCCCCGAGCACTCCCACATCCCGATCAGCAGGCGCACACCGTGGGGCGGGCGCGAGGGCGCGCCGCCGCTGCCCCAGGAGTACTGGCGCACGCACGACCAGTTCATCGCCCTGGCCGCAATCGCCGGCGCCACCGAGCGCATCAAGTTGGGCACCGGCATCACGCTCGTCGCGCAACGAGACCCCATCTGGCTCGCCAAAGAGATCGCCTCGCTCGACATGATCTCCAACGGCCGGGTGCTGTTCGGCGTGGGCTACGGGTGGAACCACGAAGAGATGGAGCACCACGGGGTCGACCCCCGTACCCGCCGCCGGCTGGTGCGCGAGAAGATCCTGGCGATGAAGGAACTGTGGACGAAGGACGAGGCCGAGTTCCACGGCGAGTTCGTCAACTTCGAGAAGAGCTGGAGTTGGCCCAAGCCGGTTCAGCAGCCGCACCCGCCCATCGTCATCGGCGCATCTCCCACGCCGTTGCACTTCCGCCACATCGTCGAGTACGGCGACGCCTGGATGCCCATCGAGGGCCGCTTCCCGGTCGACGACAAGTGGATCGAACTGCAGCAAGCGGCCACCGACGCCGGCCGCGACCCGGCCACGCTGCAGCTGGGTGTGTTCGGCCCCAAGGCCGATGCCGCCCACCTGGCCCACCTCCGCGACATCGGCACGTCGTTCGTGGCCCTGGGCCTGCCGCCGCTCGATCGCAATGCAGCATTGGCGGCGATGGAGGCCTACGCACCGTTGGTCGCCGAGTTCAACGGCTGACTACGAAAAGCGCTCGTCACGTGTGTTCACCGACCTGCGAACAGGTCACCGCACGCTGTCGTCATCGTCGCTATGGTTCGCTGCTGTGACTGCCCTCCAGCGACGTGCCGTCAGCGTCCCGTCAGTGCTGTTGACAGCCGTGCTCCTGATCGTGCTGCTCCCAGTGTGGCTGCCGGTCACCGCTGTCATCGATCTCGTACGCGGCAGGCGCAGGCTGCCGACAGCGCGGCTCTTGGCATTCGCCGTGTGCTGGGCATGGCTGGAGACCATCGGGGCGACCGTTGCGTTGGTGGCCTGGCTGCTGGGCCAGCACCGCAACCAGCGGTTGCACTTCGGGTTGCAGCGCTGGTGGGCCGCCAGGTTGATGGACTCGCTGCGGCTCACCACCGGTATCCGCATCGAGGCGGCCGATGCCAGCTGCCTCTCCCCCGGCCCGGCAGTGATGCTGTGCCGTCACGCCAGTCTCGCCGACTCACTGCTCAGCGCGTGGGTGATCACCTCGGCGGCGCGCATGAACCCTCGCTACGTGCTCAAGCGCGAACTGCTCTGGGACCCATGCCTCGACATCGTCGGCAACCGTCTGCCCAATTACTTCCTCGATCGCGCCGCCCCTGATTCCGCCGTCGAACTCGCCGCGCTGACCACCTTGGCCGCCGGCTTGCAGGCCGACGAGGTAGCGGTCATATTCCCTGAAGGCACCCGCTCCTCGGCCAAGAAACGCGAGCGCGCGTTGGAGAAGATCGCCGGTCGCGACCCGGCCCGGGCCGCCCACCTGGCCCCGATGCAGCACCTGCTGCCGCCGCGCCCAGCAGGCACACGCGCCATCCTCGACGGCTGCCCCACCGCCGATGTGATCATCGCCTGGCACGTCGGGTTCGACGGGCTCGACACGTTCGGTCGCATCCTGCGCTACCTGGCGCGCCGACCGCGGCCGGTGCAGTTCCACGCCCGACGGGTCCCCCGCGCCGACGTGCCCGACGGCGAACCATTCACCCGCTGGCTCGACGACATGTGGTTACAGTCCGACCGGGCAGTCCACGCGCTCCTCAACCCCGAAGGAACCAGATGACCTCCACTGCTCTCGCCACCGCGGCCATCACGATCGCGATCTTGATGTTCGGCACATGGGTGATCAGCCTTGTGCTGAAGAATGCTTCCATCGTCGACATCGTGTGGGGCTTCGGCTTCGTCTGCGTGGCCTGGGCCGTGCGCCTGCGTGTCGACGGGCTGGAAGCCCGCCAGAACCTTCTCGTCGCAATGACCACCATCTGGGGCCTACGCCTCGCCGGCTATTTGTTCTGGCGAAATCACGGCAAGCCCGAGGACTACCGCTACCGGGCGATGCGCAAGCACTGGGGCCCTCGCTTCCCGCTCATTTCGCTGGGCACGGTGTTCGGCACCCAGGGCGTGCTGATGTTCCTGGTCTCACTGCCCGTGCAACTGGGCCAGGCCGCCGACACCCCAGATCTGGGCCTGCTCGCCGGGCTCGGCGTGGCGCTGTGGTTGGTCGGTCTGTTCTTCGAGGTCGTCGGTGACGCCCAGTTGGCCCGCTTCAAGAAGGATCCGGCCAATGCCGGCGTGGTGATGGACGAAGGCCTGTGGCGCTACACCCGGCACCCCAACTACTTCGGCGATGCCTGCGTCTGGTTCGGCATCGCCCTCGTCGCGGCCGAGACGACCGTCGGCCGTTGGGGCCTGATCGGCGCCGTCGTGATGACGGTGCTGCTGCGCCGGGTGAGTGGCGTGACACTGCTGGAGAAGTCGCTGGTCAAGCGCCGCAAGGGCTATGTGGAATACGTGGCCCGCACAAGCCCGTTCGTGCCGCGCCCCCCCAAGCGCATCTAGCGGCGTGCCGGGGCGCCGGCCCTCAATCCTTGCCGGGCCGGCGGACGGTCTCGGCAGCCTGGTCGCCGTGGTACCCGGGCGGCAGCGCCAACGCGATCTCTTCCTCAGTGGGTTCGCGCCGGTCGCGACTTTCCGGCGGGAGTAGACCCATGAGTGCTTTCATGATCTTCTTCGTGTCTGCTTCGGGACCGCGGTAGGTGAGCTTGACCGGCGGCCCGACCGTGATGGTGACCAGGGGCGGGCTGACCACGTTGAGGACGTTGGGCACCCGTGCCGAGCGCGGCCACACTCTCTCGGTGCCCCACATGGCCACCGGGATGACCGGCACCCTCGCCAGCGCAGCTAGACGGGCGGCACCCCAGCGACCCTTCAGGATGGGGTCGTAGAACGCTTTGCCCCGCGGGATTGTGCCCTGGGGCATCATCGCCACCAGATCGCCGTGCGCCAGCGCCTCGGCGGCCGCCTCGAGCGGGCCCTCACTGCCGGTGCCACGGTCGACGCGGATGCCACCCATGGCGGTGGCGATCTGGCCGACGATTGGCGCATCGAACACTTCCTTCTTCCCGAGGAAGCGGATCGTTCGGTCAGTGCGAGCGATGGCCACCGCCAGCGCCGCAGCGTCGAAGTAGCTGCGGTGGTTGCCCACGATGATGGCCGGCCCCGAGGTGGGAATTTGCTCGGTGCCACTGATGCGGAACTTGGCGTACGGGAAGAACAGCGGATGCGTGAAGCTCAACGCCAGTCGCTGGATCTCCATGTTGACGACCGGGATCTTGGCCATCGACGACACGTCCTTGACCAGGTCGGCGGCTGCCGAGAGATCGAGGGTGGGCCAACGACGCGCAGCCGCCATCAGCCGCATCCGCGGGTCCGGGTTGACCACGAAGGGGTATCCAACGGCTGCCAGCAACGGGGTGTCGTAGAAGCTGTCGCTGTAGGCGAAGCTCGCAGCCATGTCGACGCCGTTGGCGGCAGCCCAGTCGCGCACGGCGGCGAGCTTGCCGGCGCTCCACACGAACGGCCCGTCGAGAGCGCCGCTGTACGTGCCGTCGGTGTTGACGCCGTACCGGGTGGCGACAACGTCGTCGAGCCCGAGCAGGTCGGCCAGTGGCTTCACCAGGTCGTAGGGGGTGGTGGTGGCCATCACGATTGGGCGGCCAGCAGCGCGATGCTCGGCGAACAGTGGCGCGGCCAACGGCTGCACCATGGCGGCGAGGGCCGCGGCGGCACCGTCGGCGGCCCGCTGCACGACGGCTTGCTGGCGGCCCTTGGCGAAGGTGACGGCCTGTCGGGCAAGCGCCATCGACGGCAGCGTCTCGCCGACGGTGTTGAAAAGCTTGTAGAGCAACGATTCGCCTGGGATCGAGCGGCTGACCAGCCCGGCTTCACGCATCGCGTGCGAGAACACCTCGCCGGAGGCCCCGGACAGGAGCGTGCGGTCGAGGTCGAAGAACGCTGCGCCCTGGCCGGCGTTGGTGGGGCTAGTCATACGCGCCACTGTACGACACCACCCGATCGGCGCCCAGCACGGGAAAACGGGAAAGGCCCCGCTTGGGGGAAGCGGGGCCTCTCAACCATTGAACCCTGTGATTGGGGGAACCACATTGTTGGGTTCTTGTCGAGCAAGTCGTTGGGGGACGACTCGCTGCGAGCAACATGTGAAAGTATGCACGTGAACGAGTGATCTTTCAAGCGCATTAGGAAGATAGTCGGTATCGTTTTTCGTGATGGACCTGCGCCAGCTCACCACTCTGGTCGCCATCGCCGATCACGGCACCTTCTCCGCTGCCGCGAGGGCGCTGTACACCGTGCAATCGAACGTCAGTGGCCACATTGCACGGCTGGAACGTGAGCTCGGTGTCATCCTGGTCGACCGCCAACGCGGCGGGCTCACCGACGAGGGGCAAGTCGTGGTCGAGCGAGCCCGGCGCATCTTGCACGAACTCGACGACATCTCCGCCGACATGGCCAGTCGCGGCGACGAGGTGCGCGGCGACACCAGATTGGGCGTCATCGGCACCACTGCCCGTTGGCTACTGCCACAGCTGCTCACACAGCTGGCCAAGCAGCACCCGGGGGTACACGTCACCGTGCACGAGGGCAATACCACCAACCTGCTCCCCCGCCTGCTCACCCAGCAACTCGACGCCATCATCGTGCACCTGCCGGTCGACGACCCCGAGGTCGTCGTCGACCCACTGTTCGCCGAGGACCTGGTCCTGCTGGTGCACACTCGCCACCACCTCGCAGCGTACGACAGCATCGCTCTCGCCGATCTGGCAGGCGAGCCGCTGATGCTGCCACCCGTCGGGGCCGCGCTGCGCCGTGCAATCGACCGTGCCGCCGCCGGCGTGGGCATCGAGCTGGAAGCGCAGGTTGAGATCGACGGTGTTCGGCTGCTCACCTCACTGGCCTTCGAGGGCTTCGGTGCCGCCATCGTGCCCGCCACGGCTGTGCCGCGTTGGCTCAAGGGCGATTTCAAGCGCATCGCCGTGCCGGAGCTGCCTCGGCGGGTGGTCGGTTGGGTACAGCGACGCCGGCCCAGTCCGGGGGCACCCACGCGGGCGCTGCAGTCGGTGCTACGCGACGTGATCTCGACGCAGGGGGCCAAGCAACCCGGCTTGTACGTCGGCACGGACGCCTTCCCTCTCGGCCGATCCGTCTAGTCTCCTCCGGATGAACCCCGTCGCGCTCCGCAGCCTGGTACCAGGTTCGGTGCGCTCCGACGTCCGCGAGTTCAACGGTCGCAACGTGGTGTGGGTGGAGGTCGATGCGAGTGACCGCAAGGGGGCGCTGTCCAGCGACTCGTCGTCCATCATCGAGCACGCGGCAGTCGTCGCCGGCTCCAAGGGCCTGCCGCTCATCGGTGTGCTGCGATCCAGCGGTGCCGACATCGTGGAGGGCTTCGGCGCGCTGCATGGGTGGGGGCGTGCGGCGCGGGCGCTCACCGAATGCTCCGGCGTGGTGCCCACCATCCTCGTCGTCGACGGTCCGGCCGTCTCGGGCCCTGCCCTGCTGCTGGGCATTGCCGACCACGTGATAATGACCGATGCCGCGTACGCGTTCGTCAGCGGGCCCACCATGGTGGCCGAGTTCACCGGCGTCGTCATCGACAACGAGGAGCTGGGCGGCGCGGTCAGCCACAGCCGCTACAGCGGTGCCGCCACGCTCGTCGCCGCAGATCTCGAGGCCGCCATCGAGGCAGCCGGCATGTTGCTGGCGTACTTCCCGCAGCACAACGACGAAGAGCCACCGCGCTGGCCCACCGACGACGCCATCGCCCGCCAGACGCCCGAGGCAGGCGCGCTGATCCCCGGCTCGTCCACCGGCAGCTACGACGTGCGCGCCGTCATCCGGGCCCTGGCCGACGACGGCGAGACGCTCGAGCTGCGCCCCCGCTGGGCCGCCAACGTGGTCACCGCGCTCACCACCATCGGTGGCATGCCCGTGGGCGTGGTCGCCAACCAACCACTGGCGCTGGCGGGCACCCTCGACATCCCCGCATCACAGAAGGCGGCCCGGTTCGTGGCCACCTGCGACGCCTTCAACCTGCCCATCATCACCCTGGTCGACACCCCGGGCTTTTACCCGGGCAAGGACCTGGAGTGGCGCGGCATGATCCGCCACGGCGCACAGCTGGTCTTCGCCTACGCCCGGGCCACCGTGCCGCGCATCTGCGTGATCCTGCGCAAGAGTTACGGCGGCGCGTACATCGTGATGGATAGCAAGGAGATGGGTAACGACCTGTGCCTTGCCTGGCCGTGGGCCGAGTTGGCGGTGATGGGCGCCGGCCAAGCAGCTGCCATCCTCCAGCGCCGGGCCACACCCGAGGAACGCGCCGCCTTCGAAGCCGACTATGGGCAGCGCCTGCTGAACCCATACATCGCCGCCGAACGCGGCTATGTCGACGCCGTCATCGACCCAGCCGAGACTCGCGAGATCATCGGCGAGGCATTGCTGATGTTGATGGACAAGCGCGAGCGCCTGCAACCACGGTCCCACGACAACACGCCACTGTGATCTCGTAGCGCCAGCAGCAACCGATCCACCGAGGGCCGCAGGTTCAGGTCGGGACTTCTCGTCACCCGGTTGGCTAGCGCGGAGCAGGTCGCCGCTAGTCTCATTCGTCGGGGGACGAAGCCCTCGATTCATTTTCGTGTCATCGAAGGGAACAACATGCCCGACACCATCACCATCACTGACGATCGCACCGGAAAGACCGTAACGGTGCCCATCCAGGGCGGCGTGTTCCCGGCGTCTGCTGTGCGCGAGCTGGACCCATCGCTGTTCATCTACGACCCTGCCTTCATGCAGACCGCAGCATGCAAGAGCGCCATCACCTACCTCGACGGCGATGCCGGCATCCTGCGCTACCGCGGCTACCCCATCGAGCAGCTGGCCGAGAAGAGCACCTACCTCGAGGTCGCGTACCTCCTGCTCAACGGCGAACTCCCCGACGCACAGCAGTTGGCCAAGTGGAACGACGACGTCATCCACCACACGTTCATCCACGAGAACATGCGTAAGCGCTTCGTCGACGGCTTCCACTACGACGCACACCCGATGGGCATGCTCGTCAGCGCAATGGGCGCGCTCGGCACGTTCTACAACGACGCCAAGGACATCCACGACAAGGGCAGCCGCGACAAGCAGATCCTGCGAATGATCGCGAAGATGCCCACACTCGCTGCCATGTGCTACCGGTTCTCGGTCGGCCTGCCGTTCGTGTACCCCAACAACTCGTTGTCATTCCCCGGCAACTTCCTCAACATGATGTGGAAGATCGACGACTACGAAATCGACCCGCGGCTCGAACGGGCAATGGACGTACTGTTCATCCTCCACGCCGACCACGAGCAGAACTGCGGCACCACAGCCATGCGTGTCGTCGGGTCCAGCCAAGCCGACCCGTACTCCTCGGCAGCGGCTGCGGCCTCCGCGCTCTACGGCCCGCTGCACGGCGGCGCCAACGAGGCAGTCGTGCGCATGCTCGCCGACATCGGCCACATCGATAACGTGCCGGCGTTCATCGAAGACGTGAAGAGCGGCAATGGCACCCGCCTGATGGGCTTCGGCCACCGCGTGTACAAGAACTTCGACCCGCGTGCCACCATCATCAAGAAGACCGCACACGACGTGTTCGAGGTCACCGGCAAGAACCCGCTGCTCGACATCGCTCTCAAACTGGAGGAGACGGCCCTCGACGATCCGTACTTCATCGAGCGCAAGCTGTACCCCAACGTCGACTTCTACTCGGGCCTCATCTACCAGGCGCTCGGTTTCCCCGTCGCGATGTTCACCGTGCTGTTCGCCATCCCGCGCACCGTCGGTTGGCTGTCGCACTGGCAGGAACTGCTGGGCGACAAGGAACAAAAGATCAGCCGACCGCGCCAGTGGTACACGGGCTCCGAGGAACGCGAGTACGTGCCGCTCACCAATCGCTGACCACGCCTCGCTGCTCAGCACACTCCTGCGAAACATCCGAGAAACTCTCCTACAGGGTCATTCACAGGCAGCGTCCACGTCCGTATGGTGTGCGGCAATGGCTGCGCCGAAAATCCTGGTCGTCGATGACGAACCGACCGTCCGCGAGGTCGTTGCGCAGTACCTCGCTCGCGATGGCTACCAGGTGCTCGAGGTGGACCGCGGCGATCTGGTCGAGGCAGCGGTCGCCAAGTTCCAGCCCGACCTGATCGTGCTCGACATCATGTTGCCCGGAGCGTCGGGGCTCGACTTCCTGCGCAACTCGGGCCCCGGTCGTGTGCCGGTGATCCTGCTCACGGCCAGGGTGGAGGAAGCGGACCGCGTGCTGGGCCTGGAACTGGGCGCCGACGATTACGTCACGAAGCCGTTTTCCCCACGCGAACTCGTCGCCCGGGTCCGCACCGTGCTGCGCCGAGCCAACCCGCTGCCCGTTTCGCCGACGGCAACCATCCTCGAGTTCGACGGTCTGCACCTCGACCTGCCGGCACGCGAAGCTACCGCTGCCGGCGCGCTCGTGGTGCTCACCGCCAAGGAGTTCGATCTACTCGCGTTCCTCGCGCAGGCGCCTCGCCAAGTGTTCTCGCGGGCGCAGTTACTGCAGCACGTCTGGGACAGCTCTGCCGACTTCCAGGACCCTGCCACTGTGACGGTGCACGTACGCCGGCTGCGCAACAAGATCGAGGCCAACCCCGAGCAACCGCGCTGGATCACCACCGTGTGGGGCGTGGGCTACAGGTTCGAGCCATGAGTTGGCGGCTGGTGCTCTGGATGAGTCTGCTGGTGGCCGGTGCAGCGGTGCTGGCCGAGCTGCTGCTGGCACCGCCGACGGCCGCCGAGCGGTGGCACCTACTGGCCATCTTGGCCGCGCCGGCCATCATAACCGCAGCGCTGGTACCGCTGCTGGGCCGCTGGGTCGCCAGCCGCGCCAGCGTGGCCGGTGCGGCACTCGTGGTCGGCTTTTGCTCATTGGCCCTCGGTGCCGTCACCACGTCGGCGGCGTCCAACGCGATGTTCCTCTCCTCGCACGACTACCGAATGTTCCTGGTGGTCCTGATGCTGTCGTGCGGCATCGCGCTGGTCGTCGGCTCACAGCTCACCCGCCCGCTGGCACGCGACATTGCCCGGCTCGGAGACATCGCCGAACAGGTGGCCGCCGGCCACCTCACCGCCCGCACCGGCATCCACCGCCAGGACGAAGTCGGCCGCACCGCGGTGGCCATCGACGGTATGGTCGGCACCCTGCAGGCCGCGGCCGACGAGCGCGAGCGGCTGGCGGCCGCCCGCCAGATGCTGTTCACCAGCGTCGGCCACGACCTACGCACCCCGTTGGCCGCGATGCGCGCAGCGGTCGAGAGCTTGCAGGACGGCGTCGCCCCAGACCCGGACCGATACCTCGGGGTGGTCGGCAACGAACTGGACAATGTGGAAGCGCTGCTGGAGCAACTGGTCGAGTTCGCCCGTATCGAATCGGGGCAGCGAACGCTGCTGAGTGAGACCGTTTCGGTCACTGAGCTGGCACACGAGGCAATCGAGGCGCTGACGCCCGTGGCAGACCGGCTCGAAGTGGGCCTGCAGTTGCAGGCCACCGACGCAGCCGGCATCACCGCCAACCAACTCGACATCAGCCGCGCGTTGCGCAACCTGCTGGAGAACGCGATCCGTCACTCCCCTGCCGGTGGCACCGTCACGATGGCAGTCGTAGCAGCACCCGACGGGGTCACCGTGCAGGTCCTCGACGAAGGGGAGGGTTTCCCCGCCGAGTTCCGCGAACTCGCATTTGACCCGTTCACCCGCGCTGATCCGGCGCGAGCCACCCGCACCGGCCATGCCGGCCTGGGCCTGGCCATTACCCGTTCGCTCGTGCAACAACACGGTGGTCGGTCATGGTTGGGTACCGGGCCAGGTGGCGATGTATGTCTCTGGTTTCCCCCCAAGGAGCACTCATGACCACCCCCGTCCCCCGTCGCTTTGCGGCCATCGCCGGCCTGGTGTCGGGCGCTCTCGCTGTTGCCATTGGCATGCTGCTCGCCGCGATCACCGAAGTCGTGTCGCCCATCGATGCAGTCGGCAGCGAGGTCGTCGACCGTGCGCCGCGACGCGTCAAGGAGTTGGCCATCAGATGGTTCGAAACCGATGACAAGCTGGCGCTACGCATCGGCATCATCAGCATCCTGGCCGTCGCGGCCGTCGGCGTCGGCGTACTCGCCGCCCGCCGCGTGTGGCTAGGGATGGCCGGCATCGGCTTGTTCGGGTTGGTCGGCGCACTCTCCGCGGCGCATCGGCCAGGCGAGTCTGCCGGTGCCGCGTTACCCAGCATTCTGGGTGCCGTTGTCGGCGCCATCGTGCTCTCTCGGTTGGTGCAGCCCCGCCCGATCGAGGTGCCCGGGCCGTCCAAGGCGCCGCTGGGCTGGGACCGCCGCCGCTTCCTGGTGGCCAGTGGCGTAGCCGCAGCCGGCGCCGCTGCCGCCGGAGGGGTTGCCAGGGCCCTGGAGGGCCAGCGGGTGAGCGAGATCCGCCAGGCCACCCGTGTGCCGCTGCCCGACACCGTGATTGCCGAGGAGATGCCCGACATTTCACCGGGTGCCGAACTGTTCGACGAGACGCCGTTCCTGACGCCCAACGACCAGTTCTACCGGATCGACACCGCGCTCTCGTTTCCCGGCATCGACCTCGACTTGTGGAGCTTCGAGATCGCCGGAATGGTCGACACCCCAATGCGCTTCACCTACGCCGACCTTCTCGCGATGCCTCAGGTGGAGCGGGTCGTCACACTCTGCTGCGTCTCCAACGAAGTCGGAGGCAAATACATCGGTAACGCCGTCTGGCGCGGGGTGATGCTGCGCGATCTGCTCGAGCGTACTGGGGTCAACCCAGCGGCAGAGCAGGTGTACAGCACCAGCCTCGACGGCTGGACGTGCGGCTTCCCCGTCGCTGCCGCCTTCGACGGGCGCGACGCGATGATCGCCATCGGTATGAACGGCGAGACGCTGCCGCTCGAGCACGGGTATCCGGCACGGCTGGTGGTGCCCGGGCTGTACGGCTACGTCAGTGCCACCAAGTGGCTGAGCAAGATCGAGCTCACCGGATGGGACAGGGAGGGCTACTGGGTTCCTCGTGGCTGGTCCGCCGACGGACCGATCAAGACGCAGTCACGCATCGATGTGCCGCGCACCGCAACCGTGACCACCGGCAAGCAGGCCATCGCTGGTGTGGCCTGGGCCCAGTTCCGGGGCATCGAGAGGGTGGAGGTCCAGATCGACGAGGGCCCTTGGCAGCAGGCCACGCTGGCCGCCGACGTCAGCGACGACACATGGCGCCAGTGGTTGCTGGAGTGGGACCCGAGCCCGGGTCTCTACCTGCTCAAGGTGCGTGCCACCGACAAGTCCGGCGAGACCCAGACCGCCGACCAAACGCCCGTCGCCCCCGATGGCGCTACCGGCTACCACATGATCCGCGTCAAGGTCGTCTGACTGGGGGGCAACCGCCTTGCCTCTTCAGATGGTGATGACGATCTTGCCGGCGTTCGCGTTGGCGGCCATCACCTCGTGCGCCGACGCAATCTCGGCGAGCGGGAAACGACGGTCGATCACCGGGCGCAAGCCGCCGGTGTCGAACAACGGCAGCATCTCAGCGACGAAGCGGCGGGTGACCGCCACCTTCTCTTCGATCGGGCGTGCCCGCAGCGTGGTACCAACCCAGTGCGCCCGTTTTGCCATCAGCAGGCCCACGTTCACCTGCACGCGGCCACCACCCATCAGGCCCACCTGCACGATGCTGCCGCGCTGCGCGACAGCCTGCAGGTTGCGGTCGATCTCGTCCCCGCCAACCACATCGAGAATGGTGTCGAAGCCGGGGGGCACTGCCGCGCGAGCATCGGCGAGCCAGTCGTGCGGCGAGCGTTTGAGCACGACGTCGGCACCAAGTTCACGGCACAGTGCGGCTTTCCCTGGCGAGCAGGTGACGGCGATGCGCGCCCCGATCGCCTTGGCGATCTGGATGGCGGCCGTACCGACACCCGAGGCGCCCGCGTGCACCAGAGCCCAGCGACCGCTGGTCAGTCCGCCCTGCAACACCAACGCATCCCAGGCGGTGAGGAACACCTCCGGAATCGCGGCCGCATCAGCCAGATCGATCGCCGCAGGCACCGCCATGAGTTGGCGTTCGTGAGTCGCGATCAGTTCGGCGTACGCACCGCCTGCCTCGATGCCCATCACTCGGTCGCCCACCTGCCACATCGTCACCCGCGCGCCCACCGCCGCGACCGTGCCGGCGAACTCGAGACCGGGGATCTCCGGCTGCAGGCGGCGAGGGTCCGGGTACAGGCCCATCCGCTGCAACAGGTCGGCGCGGTTCAGCGCAGTCGCGGCGATGCGGACCAACACTTCGTCGGGGCCGGGCGCAGGGGCGGCCACGTCCTCGATGGTGAGAACTTCCGGACCGCCGTAGGTGTGAAGGACAACTGCTCGCATCGTCGCAGTCTCACACGCGCTGCGCTGCGCGTGGTCAGCAGTGGTAGACGAACGCCAACCCGGTGATGCCGTCCCAGTCCTCGTCGCCGTCGGGGTCGCGTATGAACCCCAAGCGCAGGTACAGGCGCTGAGCTGCCGGCATCGTCTCGAGCGTGTGGATGCGAAGGCGTTGACGCCCGGCACGCGTCGCTTCGTCGATGCACCACTGCACCATCGCCTCGCCGATGCCCTTACCCTGCATCGAGGGGGCGATTGCGAAGTAGCGGAAGCTGGCCGCTGCCCCATCGTCGAATTCGGCGTGGGCGCTGTGCTGGTCGGGCACGTAGGTGAGGCAACCCACCAACTTGCCGTCGGCGATCGCGACGAGCACGGGAGCCTCGTTGAAGCGACCGCCGACATCGCCGAGCAGCACGTCGTACTCGTCGTCGCGCGGGTAGCCGGGCAGGGCGAAGTAGGCCTGCTGTACCAGTGCACCGGCGGCCGTGTGGTCGTCGTCGTGGGCGAGCAGCCGGATCTCGAGGTTCATTCCGGCCACGCCGCGCGCAGCTTGAGCGCGCTGACCGACAGCGGCTCGGGCAGGGTGCGAGCCTCGGCGACGGACGTCATGAAGTTGCCGTCGCCGCTCCATCGCGGCAGCACGTGCACATGCAGGTGCTCGCTGATGCTGCCGCCCGCCGCCTGCCCCATGTTGATGCCGACATTCACACCACCGGGACGGTAGGCGGCCTTCACGGCCGTCACTGCGGCGGTGACCAGCGGCCACAGTTCGCTGGCTTCCTGTGCCGTCAGGTCCTCCAGGTTGGCCACCTCGCGGTAGGGCAGCGCCATCAGGTGACCCGACGTGTACGGAAACGCATTGAGGATGACAAAGGTGTGCTCGCCGCGGTGCACGATGTACGTCTCTTCGTCGGGAATGCCGCTGGCGAGGATCTGGCTGAAGATGCTGCCCTCGCCAATGAGCGGGCGCCCACCGCCCTCGTTGACGTACTGCGATCGCCAGCCGTTCCAGATGCGATCGAGTCGAGTCACATGTCGAAATTAGCTGGCGCGGTCGTCTGCCGCACAGTACGGTGCGAATTGTTCGTAGTCGGTTGCGCCGCAAATGGCGCGTGAGGAACGGAGGCCCTGATGTTGTTCACCATTGCCTCTGCGTCCCGCGCCCCCTTCGTCCCCTAGGCACCAGCACACGGCCGTCCGGCCGGCTCGGTGCCCGCCAGCCCGCACCGACCCGACCCGAGGAGCCACTTGTGCCCACGCGTTCCCGTCGCCGTTTCGACGACGACGACTTCATTGAGTTTCCGTCCACCCCTACTGCCCAGCCAATTGATCTCGACACCGAGCCCGCTGTCGAGCCGAACTGGAGCACCTACACCGACGCAGCCCACGGGCCTTCGCCTGCGCCGGCGTGGGTACTCACCTCACCCGCGGCCATTGACACCGACCTCGGCGTCATGAAGTCCGGCAAGGAGGCCGACGTCTCGCTGCTGCGCCGCGAGCACGATGGCAGTACATCGCTGATGGCGGTCAAGCAGTACCGCAGTGCGCAGCACCGAATGTTCCACCGCGACTCCGGCTATCTCGAGGGTCGTCGCATGCGGCGCAGTCGAGAGAACCGGGCGATGGCAACACGCACCGGGTTCGGCCGCGACCTCATCGCTGGCCAGTGGGCCGCCGCCGAGTTCTCGATCCTGAGCAGGCTGTGGTTGGCGGGTGCGGCGGTGCCGTACCCGGTGCAGCTGCTCGGCACCGAGCTGATCATGGAGTTCATCGGCGACGATGACGGCAACGGCAACGGCGTCGCTGCACCTCGCCTCGCCCAGTTACGCCCGACGTTCAAGGACGGTGACGACCTGTTCGGTCAGCTGCGCGATGCGCTGAGTTCGCTGGCCGAGGCCGGCTGCGCCCACGGCGACCTCTCGGCGTACAACATCCTCGTGCACCACCAGCGGCTGGTGCTGATCGACCTTCCGCAGGCCGTCGACCTCGTCGGCAACCCGCAGGGGTTCGAGTTCTTGCGCCGCGACTGCGAGAACATCTGCACGTGGTTCCACGCGCACGGTGTCCCCGCCGACCCGGCAGAACTGCAGCGCCACATTCTGCGCGGCATCACCTGACGCCGCTCACGAGCGCACGTGTCGCGGCCCCACCGGCTCACACCGAGGCCGGGCAGTGACACGTGCGATTGTGAACACGGAAATGGGGGCGCGGCTGACGAGAGCGCCGAACCCTTGAGGACTAGACGTTGGCGAGCTGCTCGGCTATCTCGGCGTGCAGCAGGCGCACGAACTCGTCGAGGCCGACGCCACGTTCCACCTCGCCACCGCGCGGGTTGACACCCAGCGTGGTGCCGGCGACGTCGTCGTCGCCAACGACCAGCACGTAAGGAAGTTTCTCCATCTTGGAGCTGCGGATGCGCTTACCCAGCTGATCGTTTGCGTCGAGCACGTCGACGCGGAACCCTTCGGCCTTCAACCGGGCCGCGACCTGATCGGCGTACTCCTGGTGCGCTGCGGCCACCGGCAACACGCGTGCCTGCAACGGGGCCAGCCACGTGGGGAACGCACCGGCGTAGTGCTCGACGAGCACCCCGAAGAAGCGTTCCACGGAACCGAACAGCGCCCGATGCAACATGATGGGGCGGTGGCGGGCGCTGTCGTCGCCGACGTATTCCAGCTCGAAGCGCTCGGGCAGGTTGAAGTCGTACTGGATGGTGGACAGCTGCCAGGTGCGGCCGATCGCGTCGCGTACGTCGATGTCGATCTTCGGGCCATAGAAGGCGGCGTCGCCTTCCTTGATCTTGTACGGCAAGCCGTACTTCTCCAGCGCGGCGCGTAGCGCATCGGTGGCGTCGTCCCACGCGGCATCGTCGCCGACGTACTTGTTGGGGTCCTTGGTGGACAGGTTGGCCGTGAAGTCGGTGAAGCCGAATGCCCGCAGCACGCTCATCACGAAATCGAGCAACGAGGCGATCTCGTCGGCGGCCTGCTCGGGCATACAGAAGATGTGGCTGTCGTCCTGCGTGAAGCCACGGATGCGCATCAGCCCGTGCAATGTGCCCGCACGCTCGTAGCGATAGACGGTGCCCAGCTCGAACAGGCGCAGCGGCAACTCGCGATAGCTGCGCTGACGACTGCGGTAGATCAGGCAGTGCATCGGGCAGTTCATCGGCTTCATGTAATACGTGCCGTTGTCCATCTCCATCGGCGGGTACATGCCGTCTTTGTAGAAGTCGAGGTGGCCCGACGTCTGGAACAGGTTGGCATTGGCCAGGTGTGGCGTGAACACGAACTGGTAGCCGCCGTTGGTGTGGCGCTCGCGGCTGTAGTCCTCCATCAGCTTGCGCACGATGGCGCCCTTGGGGTGCCACACGGCCAGGCCGCCACCGAGTTCTTGCGGGAAGCTGAGCAGATCGAGCTCGACGGCCAGCTTGCGATGGTCGCGCTTCTCGGCTTCCTCCAGGCGGTGCAGGTGCTCCTCGAGTTCCGCCTTGGAGGCCCAGGCGGTGCCGTAGATGCGCTGCAGCATCGGGCCCTTCTCGTTGCCTCGCCAGTACGCGCCGGCCACCTTCATCAGCTTGAAGTGGCCCAGCCTGCCGGTGCCCGGCACGTGAGGGCCGCGACACAGGTCGACGAATTCGGCGGTGTTGCGGTACACGCTGATCGTCTCGCCGCTTCCGACCTCGGTGTTGTCGTCGTTGTCGGCAGCACCGGTGCTGACGCGCTCGATGATCTCGCACTTGTACGGCTGGTCGGCGAACACGCGCAGTGCCTCGGCAGCCGGCAGTTCGTCGCGCACGAACGGCTGGTTGGCCTTGATGATCTCGCGCATGCGGCCGTCGATGCTGACCAGGTCGCCCTCGGTGAACGTGCGGCCTTCGGGCAGCTCGAAGTCGTAGTAGAAGCCGTCGGTGATGGCCGGGCCGATGGAATACTTGGCACCCGGGAACAGCTGTGTCACGGCCTGCGCCAGCACGTGCGCCGTGCTGTGACGCAGCACGTGACGACCTTCGTCACTGTCCGCAGTGATGATGGCCACCACGGCGCCATCGGGTAGTTCGTTGCCCAGGTCTGCCTCTGCGCCGTTGACGACTGCCGCAACCGCCGCCTTGGCGAGCCGAGAGCCGATGGATTCCGCCAGGGTGGTTGCAGTAGCACCCGCAAGAAGGGAGCGTTGCGAACCGTCTGGGAGGGAAATCGTGATCTCGGCCATAGGCCCGCAAGTCTACGGCGCGGGCCTTTGCGCAGGCCCTGATATTCAGTCGCCGGCAGCGGCGCTGACGGCCAACTCGCGAGCATCGGCGTCGGTGACCGTAGCGACCTTGGCCGCGTTGGAGGGCTCGGTGTCGGCCGTCTTGCCGGCGTACACGTTGCGGTACTCCTGGCCGGTGAGCTCGCGGATCTCGTACAGCAGCTCGTCGGTGATCTGACGCAGCACCATGTGGTCGTCGCCGCGGGTGCGGTAGCGGAGCACATTGATCGGACGGCCGATCTTGATGGTGCAGTCCATGCGCACCTTGGGCAGCTTGGCATCGGGCGGCTGGATCTCGCGGGTACCGACGATGCCCACTGGGAAGATCGGGCAACCGACCTTCAGCGCGAGACGGGCGGCGCCGGTGCGGCCCTTGTACAGGTAGCCGTCGCGGCTACGGGTGCCCTCGGGGAAGATGCCGAACAGTTCGCCGCGGCGCAAGACGCGCTCGGCGGTGTCGAGCGCTGCCTGGCTCTTGTCGCCACCACCGCGGTCGATGGGGATCATGCCCATAGCTGGGAAGATGAACTTGGTCTTCCACGAGTCCATGTACTCGGCCTTGCCGACGAAACTGATGTTGCGCGGGACGTGCAGCATCAGGAACGCAGAGTCGAGAAAGCTGATGTGGTTCGGGCACAGGATGGCCGGGCCCTCGGCGGGCAGGCGGTCGAAACCTTCGAGGTGAAAACGCCACAACTGCTTGGCGACAGGACGTGCCACGCGACGGAACCGGGTCTGGGTCTTGCCCGCCCCCTGAGCGTTCACCAGTTGGTGTCTTCCATCGCCATGCCGCGGAGCATAGTCGGCCCGCGAGCGGCGTGTGAGGTGTGAACGGCCCCGCACCGGTGTGCGGGGGCCGGGGGTGGCTCAGAGCAGCACGCCGAGCAGTGCAGCAGCGTCGTGAACGCCCAACCCTGCGGCTGCGGCGGCATCGATGGCGGCAAGCGCGGCCGGCGTGTCGAGGTCGTCGTCGAGCGCGGCACGCACTTCGTCGACAACACCGCTCTCGGCCTTGTGGCATTCGCCCCACGCCTGAACACGGGCTGCGTTGCGCGGCATCAGGGTGTCGTCCCACTCCCACTCGCGGCGGTAGTGGTGCTCGATGATGGCCAGCCGGATTGCGCGTGGGTCCCACTCGGTGCGCAGCTTGTCGACGAACACCAGGTTGCCAAGGCTCTTCGACATCTTGTGGCCGTCCATGTAAACCATGGCGACGTGCATCCAGTGCCGCACGAACGTCTCGCCGGTGGCCGCTTCGCTCTGTGCCCGCTCACACTCGTGGTGCGGAAAGATCAGGTCGCTGCCGCCACCGTGCAGGTCAATGGTGGTGCCGAGTTCGCGCAGGGCAAGGGCACTGCACTCGATGTGCCAGCCCGGCCGACCCGCGCCCCACATGGTGTCCCAGCTGGGTTCGTCGGGCAGCGACGGGTGCCAGAGCACGAAGTCGAGCGGGTGACGCTTGTGCGGATCGTCGACGTTGCCGCCGCGCTGGCGGGCGAAGTCGATCATCTGCTCGTCGGTGTAGTGGCTGACCGAACCGAACGACGGGAACTTGGAGACATCGAAGTAGACGCTGCCCCCAGCTTCGTAAGCGAAGCCACGTTCCAGCACCATGCCGATGAACCCACGAATGTCGGGGATGGCGCTGGAGGCCCGCGGTGAACTGTGCACCGGCAACGCGTTGAGCGCAGCCATGTCGCGTTCGAAGCGGGCTTCCTCACCGGCGGCGAGATCCAGGTAGTGAACCCCGAGCTCGCGGGCCTTGGCGAACAGCGGGTCGTCTACGTCGGTGACGTTGCGGACGCACTTGATGGTGTGGCCCTTGTCGATGAGCCGCCGCTGCAGCACGTCGTACGCGATGAACGTGGCTGCATGACCGAGGTGGGTGGCGTCGTAAGGGGTGATGCCGCACGTATACATCAACACCTGCTCAGCGGGTTCGAACGGCACCACAGCCTGGCGAGCGGTGTCGTACAGGCGCATTGTCACGTGGGCGAGGCTACTTCCTCAGCAGGCTTCGCGGCCGCTGCGGCAGCAGCCTTCGCGGCGGCCTTTGCCACACGCGGATCGCCCTTGATGCCGGTGAGCTTGGGGGCAACACGGGTCTTGTAGCGCACGTTGAGCTGCAGCAGCACGGCGGTGAACGCCTCGATTGCGGTGGCGTTGGAGAGCTCGCCGGCATCCAGCGGCCTGCAGCCGGGGATGGACGTGACGATCTCGCTCATCGTCAACACCGCTGCGGCGTCGTCGCCGCAGATCAGCACGTCGCTGTCGATCGGCTGGCCGATGTGGCCCAGTTCAGTGGCGGGCAGGTGATGGAACGCGGCAACCACCCGGCAGCGCGGCACGGCTGCCTGCACGTGTGCGGCGACGCTGCCTCGCGGCGGTACCAGCGGCTGGAACTCGTGGCCCACGCGCACCAGAGCGTTGGCCATGCTGACGACGATCTTGCCGGCCAGCGCTTCCGCGTTCTCCTGCGCAGTGGTGGCCGCTGAATCCCACGGGGTGGCGATCACCACGATGTCGCAGTTCGCCGCCGCCGCGTTGTCGCCGTAGGAGAGCCGCGGTGCCAGGTCGGGCCACTTCTCCACCAGGCTGTCGCGTGCCTCCATCGCTCGATACTTCGATCGCGAGCCGATGACGGCGTCGTAGCCGACCGAGGCGAGTCGCGCTGCGAGCGCGCTTCCTGCCGGACCAGTGCCTCCGAGAATGCCAATACGCATAGGGTCAGCCTTGCACAGACGGTCTTCTCCAGTGAAGGTGCGCCACGCGGGTAAGGTCGCCCGCATGGGTCTTCTCGACGGCAAGAACATCGTCATCACCGGCGTCCTCACCGACGCATCACTGGCGTATGGGGTGGCGGTGCTCGCCCAGCAGGAGGGCGCGAACATCGTGCTCACCGGTGCTGGCCGGGCCCTCAGCCTCACGCAGCGCACCGGCCGCAAGCTGCCCCAGCCGGTCGAGGTCTTCGAGCTGGACGTCACTCAGCCCGAGCACCTGGTCGCCGTGCGGGAAGCGCTGGCCGAGAAGTGGGGTCGGGTCGACGGCGTGTTGCACAGCATCGGCTTCGCCCCCGAGGCATGCCTCGGCGAGGACTTCCTCAGCCCGCAGTGGGCCGACGTTTCCGTTGCACTGCACGTCAGCGCCTATTCGCTGAAGGCGCTGGCCGAGGCGTTCGCGCCGCTGATGACCTCCGGTGGTTCGTTCGTCGGGCTCGACTTCGACAACACCGTGGCCTGGCCGGCGTACAACTGGATGGGCGTGGCGAAGTCCGCGCTGGAGAGCGTCAGCCGCTACCTCGCTCGCGATCTCGGGCCGCGAGGCATTCGCAGCAACCTGGTGGCCGCCGGGCCGGTCAAGACCATGGCCGCCAAGAGCATCCCGGGTTTCAAGAAGTTCGAGGACATCTGGGACGACCGCGCACCGCTGGGCTGGGACGTCACCGATTCATCGGCCGTCGCCAAGGCCTGCGTGGCGCTACTCAGCGACTGGTTTCCCGCCACTACGGGCGAGGTCGTGCACGTTGACGGCGGCTATCACGCCGTCGGCGCCTGACCGCTGTCGGCCTGCGTCAGGGCAGCACCTGCACCACGACGGTGCTGTCTAGGTGGTCGACGAACACGTCGAACACCTCCCCCACCGCGTAACGCGTCCCGAGCGCAGCGGTCGAGACGATCGCACCGGCGGGCATCGGGTAGGAATCGGGGCCGACCAGCACGAGCGACGCAGCACCCGAGTTGCTGCGCAGGGTGAGCTGTTGTGCAGCATGGATGCGCACGCAGGATGGCGCCACGCTGCCGGCGTAGAACACGGTGTCGTCGTCGAACGACAATTCCACCGAGATTGGCCCTGCCGGCGCGTCGAGGCAGTCGTCGGCCGGCGGCCCGGGCATCCCGGCCGGTTCCTCTGGGCTGGGTTCCGGAGTGCTGGCGAACGGATCTGTGGTTGGCGGTGCCGCGGGCAGGGTGGTGGTCGCTCCAGCGCCGGTGCTGACCGGCGCCGAGGTTGTTGCTCCTCCAGCGATAGTGGTGCTGCTGGTGCTGATCAGGGACGAGTCGTCAGGGGCGGTGCCGAGCGCCGAAGCCGGTACGGACGAATCCGCCGACCCGATGCTGCTATCGGTGGCGCGGCTGCCGCCGGTGGCGTTGCCGCCGTCGCTGCACGACACGAGCAGTGCTGCGACCATGACCGATGCGACCAACGCCCTGCGGCGAATTGTCTTCATGGATGGCAGGTTGCCACACGGCGGCGCTACGGCCAAGGCGCGCGTCACGGCCACAAGACGATGACGCAGGGGTAGGTTCCCTCGTGTGAACCGCCTCGCCGACGAGACCAGCCCCTATCTGCGCCAACACGCGGACAACCCGGTCGACTGGTTCGCATGGGGTCCGGAAGCGTTCGCCGCCGCAGTCGAGCGCAACGTGCCGATCCTGCTGTCGGTCGGCTACAGCGCTTGCCACTGGTGCCACGTGATGGCCCACGAATGCTTCGAGGACATCGAGACAGCCGCCGAGATGAACCGGCTGTTCGTGAACGTGAAGGTCGACCGCGAGGAACGACCGGACGTCGATGCGGTC
>Ga0105047_10005159_pt1 | contig 22525 bp, 22 predicted proteins | sample MAT04_FD_78384 | JGI IMG/M metagenome (GOLD analysis project Ga0105047, IMG submission 78384) | Freshwater microbial communities from Lake Fryxell liftoff mats and glacier meltwater in Antarctica - MAT-04 (megahit assembly) | ecosystem: Environmental > Aquatic > Freshwater > Ice > Liftoff... | reverse complement strand
GCATTGCAGCAGCGTGCTGGCCGAACCGATCAGTACCGCCTCGCCCACGCTCAGTTCCGCAATCGCCAAAATGATGACGAGGAAACTGACGGACATCGTGCCTTCGATGCCCGGCAAATGCACTTTCACCAGCGATCCGGCGATCCCCAGACAAAAGTAGGCTAGCAGCCGCCACAGGTCATCGCACTGCCAGCGGGTTGCGATCCAAAGCAACACGCAGCACGACAAGCCCAATTGCGCGCCGATGTAAATTTTCGCTTTAAGCGGCACTTGGTTGATTTAAAATCACCCAATACCTCAACGTAAGGATGACTACTTTCCTAGTTACTACCTTATCGGTAGATCGGCGATCTTAGAATCAGCGATTTACCTTAAGGTTACCTAGGGCCACTTAGATGCCCAAGCGCTCCTTTAGCTCTTTCACCCGTTCCCGCGCCACCGCCAATTCCGTCTTCCCGTCGTCCTTCAAACGCAAAATCATTTTTCCGGCGAAATACGTATATAACTCCTGCACAAAAGCCACGTTGACCAAGGTGGACCGGTGAATGCGCACAAAACGCTTCGGGTCGAGCTTGGCTTCGAGTTCGGCGATCGTCTGGTCGAGAATGTAATTCTTGCCCGCCGTGGCCGCAAAGGTCAGCTTTTCCTCCGCATATAGATGAGTGACGCGCGAAAGGTCGATAAACTCCAACTTATCCCCCACGCGCGAGGCCAACCGATCGGGATAGTTCGAGCCGGCGATCGAGCCGGCCATGGCGGCGGTCACTTGGCGGACCAGGTCGGCCAGCGGCGTAACCGCCTCTCCCCCGGCGCGTTCCTGCTGCCGCCGCTCCAGCTTGCGCACGGCCCGCGCCAGCATTTCGCGTTCCACAGGCTTTACCAGGTAATCGATCGAGTTGACTTCGAATGCCTGCAGCGCATATTGGTGAAAGGCGGTTACAAAGACTACCCAGGGTTCGCCGTCTAGTCGCCCAAGCAAATCGAAGCCGGAGATTTCGGGCATCTGAATATCCAGGAAGAGCACGTCGAAGGCGACGCCGGGCATACGTTCCAGGGCATCGGCCGGGTCGTTACTCACGCCAACGACAGTGACCTTGCCCGTCTCTTCGAGCATCCGGGCGAGCCGCCGCGTCGCCAGGGGCTCGTCATCCACCAGATAGGCGCGAATCATGCCGGAACTCCGAGCGGCACGCGCAAGGTGACCGCCATGCCGTCATCCTGGCGACGGTACTCAAGCACCGCCCCAGCCCCGAATTGAGCCTCCAAACGCGCGGCCAGCAATTCGAGGCCGTGCCCGGCTGGAATCGCGGACTCGTCAAAGCCGGCCCCCGAATCCCTCACCTCAATCTCCGCACCCCGCGTGCCCATCCGGGCCGCCACCCAGACCTCACCGCCTTCCCTCCGGTTGGTGACCGCGTACTTCACGCTGTTCTCCACCAACGTTTGCACGGCCAGCGGCGGTAGCATTACCTGGGCTAACTCCGGCGGGCAGGCGATCTCGTAGCGTAGCCGGTCGCCGAAGCGGACGCGCTCGATCTCCAGGTAGTCGCGCACCATTTTCAGTTCCTGCTCGAGAGTCACCAGCCCGCCGTGCGGCTCATACAAGGAGAATCGCAGCAATGCCGATACCCGCTCCAGCAGGATTTCGGCCCGCTCCGGATCCTCCCGAATCAGTGACGAAACCGAATTCAGGGCATTGAACAAAAAATGAGGACGAATGCGGGATTCAAGCGACGCCAACCGCGCTTCCGTGGCCAGCCGCCGCGCCTCCTGCTCTTCCCGCTCCTTGGCCCGCAGCTTCTCATTCGACGCTTCGATCTGGTAGCGGAAGTGGGCGTAGATGTAAGTCACCACGCCAGTACAAAACGTAAGGAACAGGCTCCACCGATAGGCATTGCCCAGCCAGCGCAGGAACAGGCCCGGGGGAATCAGGCCGGCCGCCCAGAGTAAGCTCACGCCCGCCGTCGTTCCCAGGTTGGCCAGTACGAACAGGGTGCCCCCGTAGGCGGCGATCCGCGCGCTGCTGCGCCAATTTTTGCACCGGCCCACCAAGCGGGGCAAAACGAAGCCGGCGGGCAGGCCAATCAGCGTCGCAAACATGGCGCTGATCCAGAAGCTCTCCCAAAGGTCGTGCCAAGTCCAACGGCGCATGGCCACCATCATTACGATGGGGGGCACCGCGCCGATCAGCATGGGCCATAACAAGGCTTTCAGGAATTCGCGCACTTATTTGCCAGTATGGCAGCCGATACAGCCCGCCTGCGCCGGCGTGAGCGACTTGGTCTCGAACCAGATCACGGCTCGCTTGGCATAAGGGGTGCCGGCCATTTCGGTCTTCATGCGCTCGAAGTATACATTGGCCTTGGCCTCCTCGCCCAATAGCCGGTAGCCGTTGGCCAAGCCTTGCAGCAACTCGCCACGGGAGTGGTCGCTTAAACTGGCGAAGGTGTCTTTTTGCATCTCGCGCACCCGCTCGTAGTCTTCGACAGCCGTCTTTACCCATTGCTTGGACATGGGATTGCCCTTGGCGGAAATGGCCGCCGACATCAGCACCGCGGCGCGGGGAATCAGCACGCCGAGGCTATCGGGGGCCAGTTTGCCGGCCTGTTCAAAATCGGCCATGGAGCGCATGTACAGCTCGATGCCCTTTTGCATGTCCTGTTTCTCGATCAACTGGCCGCTTTGGAAAAAGGTGGCCGCGGCGCGCCAGACCATGGCCTCGGCGTGCTTGGGATTCTCGGCCAAAGTAGCCTCCACCTTGCCGAGCGCGCGATTCATCGCCACCGCATCGCCTTGGATGCCGGCGAAGATGTCGGTGCGCACTGTGTAGTCATAGCGATCGGCCCCGCGAGCCATGCCGAGCGCGAAGCCCAGAATGGCGGATCCAGTGAGTAGTAAGCGTTGAACTTTCATGTTTCCACGCTACGGCCAATCCCGTTTCGCCGCCGCGGATTTCCGACGAAACGGCGATTCTACCGGATGAACCGTATCGTGAAACGTATAATGAAGGTTCCCCATGGTTTTCTCCGACGAGTTTTACCGCATCAACAAGCTTCCGCCCTACGTGTTCGCCATCACGAACGAGATGAAGGCCAAGCTGCGCGCCGCCCAGCAGGACGTGGTGGATTTCGGGATGGGCAACCCCGATGGCCCCACGCCCCGGCTGATTGTGTCGAAGCTCGCCGAAGCCGCCCGCAATCAGCGCAACCACCGCTATTCGATGTCGCGCGGCATTCCGAACCTGCGCCTCGAAATCACGCGCCGTTATCAGCGCCAGTATGGCGTGGAACTGGACCCCGAAAGCGAAGCCATCGTCACTATTGGCTCGAAAGACGCGCTGGCCCATCTGCTCTTTGCCGTGATCGGCCCCGAAGACACCGTGTTGGTGCCGGACCCGGCCTATCCGATCCACCAATGGGGTGTCGTGATGGCCGAGGGGCAAGTCTGCCGGCTGCCGATGCCGACTCCCGCCGAATTCTTGAACCGCCTCACCGATCATTGTCGAAAATCCTTGAAGCCGCCCAAGATGATCCTGGTGAACTTTCCGCACAACCCCACCACGGCCACCGTCGACCTCGACTTCTTCCGCGAAGTCATCCGCCTCGCCGACCAATACGGCTCCATGGTGCTGCATGACTTCGCCTACGCCGACATCGGCTTCGATGGCTACCAAGCCCCGTCGATCATGCAAGTGGAAGGCGCCAAGGAACACGCCGTCGAGATTTACTCGATGACCAAGAGTTACAACATGGCCGGCTGGCGCGTCGGCTTCTGCGTCGGCAATCCGAAGATGATTTATGCGCTGGCTCGGATCAAGAGTTACCTCGATTACGGTATTTTCCAACCCATCCAAATCGCGGCCACGGTGGGCCTACGCGAGTGCGACGACGAAGTCATCAAAATTCGCGACACTTACCAGAAGCGGCGCGACGTGTTAGTGGATGGTCTCAATGCCGCCGGCTGGCCGTGCGAAAAGCCCCGGGGCTCGATGTTCTTGTGGACGCAGATTCCTGAGCGTTTCCGCGAGATGGGGTCGCTGGAGTTCTCGAAGCTTCTGCTGGAGAAGGCCTTAGTCGGCGTCGCACCGGGTATCGGCTTTGGCCCCCTGGGTGAGGGCTATGTGCGCTTCGCGTTCATCGAGAATCAGCAACGGACGCGGCAGGCCGTGCGGGCGATCAAGCAGTTACTCAAGAGTTAGGCTGTGGTTTTATAATCTAAGTATGCTGCATAGAGTTACCTTGTTCCTCGCGCTGGCCGCCTGACTGCCGCCCAACGCGTCCGCTTGGTCACGCTGCAGCAGGCCCTGCGCCTCCAGGAGACCGCCTGCGCTGCCGTCCGTATCAGAAGCCACGCCAGTAATTGGCTCTCTCCCTGTGAGCCCCACGCAAGTAGGCCGCTACAAATGCTGCCAGCGCAGCGGTGGTGCAAAGCGCGCAAAGTCCGTGTCCGCCGTCACCCACTCGCAGCCGGTCTCGATGGCCAGTGCCGCATGAGCGGCGTCAGCGACCATGGCGCCGCGGATGCCGGGCCGGGTGCAAAGCTTTTGAAAGATGCGCCAATGCTGGGGCCCAGGGCGCAGCACGAAACAGTGGGGCAGAGAAATCAGCTGTTCCAGAAACTCAAACGCCAACTCCGTACTACTAGGCGGGCGAAAGATCTTGGGATTCGTCACCACCCGCACAAACCCCTCGAGCGCGGGCGCCGAAAGGGCGAACGGCTCCGTTCCGTTGGCCAACGCCGAGAGCCATGCGGCATAACGGGCATGTTGCGGCGACTCCTCCCGATGGGCGTAAACCAGGATGTTGACATCCAGAAGCAGCACTAGCGCTGCACCCGATAAGCCGCCTCGTCGTCTTCGGCGATCAGCGCCGAGGTCCGGTCGAGATCCAGAGCGCGGTTGACGAGTTCACCCTTCACGGTCACCAAGCGAAACGGAGGCCGGGACGGCGAAGGATCCGTGGCGGCGATGTGACCGCGCAGGGCATCCCCCACCAGTTCGCTCAAAGTGATTTGGCGCAAGGCGGCTCGCTTCTTCGCTGTTTCGAGCAAAGGATCGGGAATCGAAATCGTGGTCCGCATGACTGGATTTTATCATTGGATGCATTGCGCATCAAAAATAGATGTCGAACGCATCTCATGCCTTGGCCGCTGGCGGTGTGATAGACTTCGGCCCAGACCAACCACCTGAGAGGTACCTATGCTCAACCGCCGCCACTTCGGAAACTTCGCCCTCGGGGCGCTCGCCGCCGCCCGTGCCGCCCGCGCCGTCGTCCACCCGGAAAAGCCCGGCATCAAGCTTTGCGTCCAGTCCACCCCCACCCCTTCGACGGAGCAGTTACTGTTCCTCAAACAACTCGGTGCCGAATATGTCAGTGTCGGCTCCACGCCGGAACTCCGCACCGCCGATGCCTTTAAGCAGATCAAGAAAACCTACGCCGACGCGGGCATCACGGTCTGGAATATCGGCAACACCAGCGTCCACAATATGCCCGAGGTGACGCTGAATTTACCCGGCCGTGACGACAAGGTTGCCGAATATCAGCAATATCTTCGGAACTTAGGCGCGGCGGGGATACGCTACACCACTTACGCGCATATGGGCAACGGCATCTGGACCAGTGGCCGCACCGACGTCCGCGGCGCCAGCGCTCGCGAGTTCGATCAGAATAGTCCGAACGCCCAAGGCGTTTGGGCCGGTAAGGTCTTTAAAGGTCCGCTCTCGCATGGCCGGGAGTTCACGAAAGAAGAAATCTGGGAGAATTTCACTTACTTTATTAAGAAAGTGGCACCGGTGGCGGAAGAGAACGGCGTCCGCATCGGCATTCACCCGGACGACCCGCCCGTGCCCGTGCTGGCTGGCGTGCCGCGCTGTATCTTTAGTAACTTCGCCGGTTACCAACGCGCGCTCGAAATTGCGAATAGTCCGAATGTCGGCATCTGCCTTTGCTGCGGCACATGGCTCGAAGGCGGTAAGCAACTCACCGGCAAGGACCCGGAAGAGATGATCCGTTACTTCGGCGCCAAAAAGATCTGGAAGATTCATTTCCGCAACGTCAACGCGCCGTTGCCCCACTTTGTCGAAACCTTCATGGACAATGGCTACTACGACATGTGGAAGATCATGAAGTCGCTGCGCGACGTCAACTACGACGGCATCGTCATCCTCGACCACAGCCCCACGATGGTGGGCGGCAACTACACGCAGACCGCCTATGGCTTCGGCTATATGCGCGCCCTGATGAACCGCGCCAATGCGGAAGCGAAAAAAGTTTAGGCCAACGCCAGATTCAAATTCTCGATCGCTTCGTCCACTTCGGCCGTGTTTTTATAGCCCACCGTGACACTATCCACGCCAGCCTTTTGGAAGGCGAAGCGCATGGCGGCTTGACGGTCCTCGCGGTTGGTGAAGGCGCCTTCGCCGCAGAGCTTCATGCTGATGACGCCCATGCCTTGCGTATGCACGGCCTTCACGTGGGTCAGCACTTCGGGGACATTGCCCGCGCCGTTGGTATTGTATTGCTCGGCGTCCATCTTGGTGCCGTTGTGATTCACGCGAATCATGGCGATATCGAGCCACTTGTTACCCGGAAATTGCCGCAGCGCGGGTAAACCGTGCACGGAAGCACCGTGGCCCACGACCGCTTGTTTCACCTTGGCTTCTAGAATTCCATCCTGCCAACGCACCGTGTCGGCGGCCCAGGTAGCGCTGTGTTGGTAGTGGAGTAACATCACGTCGAAGTAATCGGTATTGGCTAACTTACGCAATTCGTCGATCTTCTCTTGCGGATTTACTCCTTCGCGCGTGGTCACCTTCGACATCAACCGGTAGCTGTCGCGCGGAATGCCTTTGAGGGCGACACCGAGCATCTTGTGCATTTCGCCGTAGCTCTCGGCCGTTTCGAAGAACCGGATGCCTCGGTCGTAGGCGTGGCGGACCAGGCGGGTGAACTGGTCCTGCCCGAGTTCGCGCTGGGTGCGGCCACTGAAGGTGCCGGTGCCGAAGGCCAGCCGCGTGACTTTCACGCCGCTTTTGCCCAGCGTCACCCAGTCTGTGGCTTTGCCCGTGGCGGCGGCGCGCACGGGAAGAATGCCGGTTCCAGCGGCTACGCCCGCGGCGAGCCCGGCCTGCAAGAATCTACGTCGGGAACAAGGAGTCATGATCAGCCTCTCCAATCAGCGCAATGTTATCACGAGCGTGCGCCAACCGGAATGGGCCTTTGCTCGCCTTTGCTCGCCTTTGCTCGCCTTTGATCGCGGTGTCGTGCCCCAGCCTCAGGCTAGAACGACGACATCACGGTCGTCACCGGACGGAGGGCAAGCGTTACTTCTTGAGCTTCGCGGCGAGACGCCGCACGAATGACGCATGCTCCGCCGACTTCACACCTTGATCCCGTATCCATGGCGTCACTGTAGCAAGTTAAGGGAATAATTCCGCCACCCAGATGGATAGAATTATTCTAGATGCGCTTACTCTTTGCCGTTTTGTTTGCTGCCGCACCGTTGCTGGCCCAAAAGCTCGATCCCGTCCAATGGAAGGCCGAAGCCCCCTTGGCCGTCGCGCCCGGCAGCACGGTGCTCATCAAGGTCAACGCCACCATTGAGCCCGGCTGGCATCTCTATTCGCTCACCACGCCGCGCCCGTCCATCCCCACGACATTTACGCTGGCCGATAATCCGGTCTTTGCCTCGGCCGATCCATACCAATTGAAGCCGGCGCTCAAAGTGGACCCCAACGGCGCTCAGGCAGAGCAGTTTACCGACCAGGCCGAGTTTTACCTAAAGGCCGCCGTGAAGCCCGATGCCCCGATGGGCGTAGCCACCGTCACCGTGCAAATTCGCTACGCCGCCTGCGACGACAAGCAATGCCTGCCGCCCAAAAAGAAGACCGCCGAATTTACTCTGAATGTCGCCGCCGGCACGCCCGCCTCGCCAACTGACCCTCCCGCCGGCTACACCGCGGGCGTGGGCCGCACCGGGATTGGCGCGGTGGAGAAACCGGCCGAGAAGCCGACGGAGAGTCCGATGCAAGCACCTGCTGCCCCGGAAGGCCTCGCCCAGTTCCTGCTGGTCGCCTTCGGGTTCGGACTCGCCACCATCTTCACGCCCTGCGTCTTTCCGATGATCCCCATCACGATGTCCTTTTTCCTCAACCAGCCACAATCGACGCGCGCGCAACAGGTGAAGCAAGCCATTATCTTCTGCCTCGGCATTATCGTGCTTTTCACCGGCATGGGCCTCACCATCACCGCCATCCTCGGCTCTTCGGGCGTGAAGCAATTCGCCTCGAACCCGTGGATCAACGGCTTCATCGGCCTGATCTTCCTGGCGCTGGGACTGAGCCTGTTGGGCGCTTTCGAACTCACTCTGCCGAGCGGTCTACTTACCAAACTCAATGCGGCCAGTTCCGGCGGGGGCACCCTCAGCACCCTGCTAATGGGCCTCACCTTCGCCCTCACCTCCTTCGCCTGCGTGGGTCCTTTTATGGGCGCCATCCTCGCTGCCAGCGTCACTGGTGACAAGTTGCAGCCCACCCTGGGAATGGCCAGTTTTGCCACCGGTCTCGCCTCGCCGTTTTTCCTCCTGGCGCTCTTCCCCAGCGTGCTCGCCAAGATGCCGCGTGCCGGTGCCTGGATGGTGCGGATCAAGGTCGTCTTCGGCTTCGTCGTCTTAGCGCTGATGTTCAAATACCTCTCGAACATCGACGTGGTTCTGCAATTGAACTTACTACCGCGCGAACGCTTCTTAGCCATTTGGTTTGTCCTATTCGCCCTGCCCGGCCTCTACCTGCTCGGCTTCCTCCGCATGGAAGGTATCAACAAAGACGAAGAAGTGAGCGTTCCGCGCCTCCTGGCCGGAATCGTCTTCCTTGCCTTTAGCTTCAATCTTCTGCCGGGCATGTTCGGCGCCAACTTAGGCGAACTTGAATCTTATGTGCCAGTCGCCAAAGAGACCGCCGGCGGCGGATCCTCGGCCAGCAGCGGGCTCACCTGGATGAAGAACGACCTCGCCGGCGCTCTGGCTAAGGCGAAAGCCGAAAACAAAGTCGTCTTCGTCAACTTCACCGGCTACGCCTGCACCAACTGCCACTGGATGAAGGCCAACATGTTCACCCGCCCCGACGTGAACGCCGCCATGCGCGAGATGGTCCTGGTAGAGCTCTACACCGACGGTACGACGCCTGAGGACGAGGCCAATCAGAAGCTGCAGGAGACCAAATTCCAAACCGTAGCGATCCCGTATTATCTGATCTTGAACTCCGAGGAGAAGGTCCTCGCCGCTTACCCCGGCCTCACCAAGGACCCAGCCACCTGGCTCAAGTTCCTCTCCGCCGCTAAATCCTAACCGATAAGAAACAATACAACCACATTCGGCAGGGCTCCAGGCACCGCGACGAGGGCGGGCCACGGCCTGGCCCACGGCGAGCCCAGCAAAAAGGGCCCGGGCATCGGCGATGGCGCAGGGGTATGCTCGTCAAAATGGGCTAGCTCCGCTTTCATGGCTGCCGCCAAATGTATCGAAGAAAAAGGACGCCCACGAGAGCGTCCTTCTTCCCAGATAACTAAGGGAGTTAGCTGATGCCGAAGCCCTTGCGCAGCGTGGGCTTCAAGTATTGGTTAGCTTCGTTGTTGTTACTGAAGCGCATCTTGGCCGAGTCCCACTCGAGCTTGCCTTCGACGCGCAGAGCAATCACGCCCAGCAGCATCCATTCGACAAACGGGGCCGCGACGTTGAAGTTGGAGCACGCCGGATCGCCGCCCTTACAGGCGCGGATCCAGTCTCGGTAATGGCCAGGCGAGCGAGTCAGCAAGGGCTCCGGCATGCGGTAATCGGCCATCTTGGCGGTGGGTAAGAGCCGGGTGTGTTCGCCGTAAGTGCCGGTGGTGAGCATGCCCTTGTCGCCCATAAAGAGGCTGCCGTTGGGCGAAGCGGGGCGCAGTTCAGTAGCCGCCTTCAAGGCCTGATACTCTTCGAGGTTGAAGACGCCGCCCGTAATACCGGTGTAGCCCTGCCGGCGCGCCATCTGACCCCGACCCTGACCCGGGGCTTGCGCCGCCCGCGGCAGGTCGCCCAGCCATTCGCCGTCCGGCACGCCCGCAATCTTGGGGCTCTCCTTCAGGCCGTCGTGCCAGAAGATCGTCACCGGGCCCATCGCGCCGCGGGCCGGGAACTCAAACTTGGTCACCGACTTCTTCGGGAACTGGAACTTGCTGGGGCCCTCCTTCATCACGCACTCGACGCTGGTGGGCGAGCCAAGCTTCAGCGCCATGTTCGGCGCACCCAGGATGTGGCAAGCCATGTCGCCCATGGCCCCGCAGCCGAAGTCGAAGAAGCCGCGCCAGTTAAAGGGCAGATAGAAGCCGCCGTAGGGCGATTTAAAGTCCTTGCCGCCCGTGGTGAAGGGACGCTTTTCGGCCGAACCGAGCCACAGATCCCAGTCAAGCGTCGAGGGGATATCCTCGGCGCCGGGGATCTCGGTCTGGCCTTGGGGCCACCAGGGTCGATCGGTCCAGGCGTGGACCTCCTTCACCTGCCCGATCTCGCCGGACCACACAATCTCGGCCACCTGTCGCGTGCCTTCGTTCGAATAACCCTGGTTTCCCATCTGCGTGGCGACCTTGTATTTATTGGCCGCGTCCATCATTTGGCGCGCTTCCCAGACCGTGCGGGTGAGCGGTTTCTGGCAGTAGACGTGCTTGCCGCGCTCCATGGCCGCAATGGCCGCCGTGGCATGCATGTGGTCCGGCACGCTGACGATAACGGCGTCGATATTCTTCGCCTGCTCGTCGAGCATCTTCCGGTAGTCTTTGTACTTGGGTGCCTTCTCGTACTCTTTGAACTTACCGGCCGCCCGCTTCTCATCGACGTCGCACAGGGCGACGATGTTTTCCGAAGCGCAGCCCGAGATGTCGCTCGCGGCCTTACCGCCGGCGCCGATGGAGGCGATGTTCATTTTTTCGTTGGGGCTCTTATAGCCCAGCATTTTGAGGGACGGAGCACTCCCGAATCCGGCGGCGGGAATGGCTCCCGCGAGTAGCGGGCCATAGAAAAAATAACGTCTGTTGATCAGCGAGGACATGGGCAGACACCTCCTCTGTCATGCTACACCCTCTTGGGGCATTGTTGACATGTGGGTTCAGCGATACCAATGGCCGCTGGGTTTCCCTCCCCGGCATAAAGTGTCATATCCTAAAGGCCGCATGCTCCGTTTCACCCTAATCTTCGCCGCCCTCACCGCCTTCGCTGCCGACGAGCTCTGGGTCTTCGACCGCCTCGACAAACTGGGCAAACACCCGGTCAAAGTCGAGGGCCATCCCAAGGTCGTCAAAACCCCCATCGGCAAGGCCATTCAGTTTAACGGCGTCGACGATGCCCTCTTCCTCGATGTCCACCCGCTCGCCGGTGCCGCTCAGTTCACTTGGGAAGTCATCTTCCAGCCCGACGCCGACGGCAAGCCCGAACAGCGCTTCTTCCACTTTCAGGAAAACGGCTCCACCAATCGCATGCTCCTCGAAACCAGGGTCGAAAATGGCCAATGGTGCCTCGATAGCTTCGCTCAGTCGAGCAGTGGCTCCCGTGCCCTCATGGACCGCGCCAAACTCCATCCCGCCAACGCCTGGTACCACGTCGCCGCCGTTTACGACGGCAAAGAATTTCGCAACTACGTCAACGGCATCCGGGAAGGCGAAGCCATCGTCACCCTTGCGCCGCAAATGGCCGGCCGTACTTCTATCGGGGTCCGGATCAATAAAGTGGACTACTTTAAAGGCAAAATCCGCATGGCCCGCATGACGCACCGCGCCCTTCTGCCCCCCGAGTTCATGCCCATCAAGAAACCATGATCGACGCTCTAGAACACTCCGCCGTCCTCCGCCTCGCCGAAACCACCATGGAGCCCTGCCGCCCGGGCTTCACCCGTGCCATTATCCGCACCGGCCAACTGATGGGTGTCGTCATCGACATCGTCGGCGGCCCCTGGGCCGAACCCGACCCCATGCACGCCCATCCCCACGAACAAGTTACTTATGTAGCCGCTGGAGAGTTACTATTTGTCACCGGCGATCAGCCACCCCAGCGCCTCATCGCCGGCGATATGTTCGCCGTCCCGCCCAACGTAATGCACTCCATCCAGTTACTCTCGCCCACCGCCCGCCTAGTCGATAGCTTTCACCCCGGCCGCGAAGACTTTATTTCGGCTGGCTAACTTCCACCCCGCGCGTGGTAATGAAATACTTCACCATCATATTCGACCGCTCCCACGCCTCCATCGCCGCCGGTTTCCGCACGTAGAATTTGCATTAACTTCAGAAACCAACGCGAAAGAGGGTCCTAGGGAACCACCTCTTTTTGGGGGAGAGGACTACAGTACGGGCTCTCAGGTGGTTGGGTGGAGTGGGAGTGTGCGGTGTTTGACGAAACGAAGCGGGGAGTGGTTGATTTGGTGGGATTTAGGGGTGGAACCCCTGGGAGATCCCCGCCCTGACGGTTGGGGTTCGCTGGGGGAGGATCCCCGCCCTGACGGTTGGGGTTCGTGAATGAGGGTGGGGTGAGGGCTTTTCGGGTGCGTTCGAAGTCGGCTTGGATTTGGCGGGTGTAACGGAAGAAGTTGAGAAGGAGGTGGTTGCGGGGGTCGGTGGGTTCGAGGGTGAGGGCGAGGCCGGCGTAGGGGTTTTGGGCGAGGGCCTTTTGGGTATCGTGACCTTGGCGGTGAAGATCGTGGATGACTTTTTTGAGGAGGACTTCGTGGAGGCCGATTTCCACTTGTTGGGATCTCAAGATGCGCCAGGCGTGGGTGGCGAGTTGGGTGACGAGGAAGGTTTGGTAGGTGGTTTGGGGGGCGAAATCCTGGAGGAAGCCTTGTTTGAGGGCTTGGAATTCGGCGGGGTCTTCAAAGGGGAGGACGGGGAGCTTGGCGGTGAGGCCGTGCTTGACGGCGTTCAAACGGGCTTGGGATTTACCGGCGGCGGTGCGGGGGCCGGTGGAGTGTTTGGCATTCTGTTGACATGCTTGACGCTGGGCTTCGGAGATGGGTCTGGCCATGAGACCAGGGTGGCATGGCGGATTGGCGAGGCGGCGCGTTTGCGGGGTAGTCTGATTTTTGTTTTGTTGGGGTTAGGTGGGGTTCGCGAGGGCGATATTGTTGTGACTGGCGCGTTTGGGGGTAGGCGGTTCTTTAGGATTTGTGGCGCGTGCCGGGAACACCCCAGTGGCTTTTGGGGCTTTTGGAGCTTTTGGGGCTGCGCATTTTTTTAATCTTCTTCATGCTGCGGAGCGATTTGGCTCGCTTGTCGCTAAAGGCGCTGGCGGTGATCACCTTGCGGGTGGTCATGGTGCGCGGGGCATCTTTGGCCATGGCGAAGGTGCAGATGAGGAGGAAGAGGAGGGTGCGGATCGCCATTCAAGGGGATAATCGGCAGTTTCAGACGCGAACAGTACCCCTTCGAGGGTGGCGTTCTTGGGGAGACTGGTAAAATTGAGGGGTGTGGAAGAAGCCATACAGTAAATGGGTGAATGAGTGGGAGAACCACCTGTGTTTCCGCTCGACGGACCGGGTGGAGCGGCCCTTTGAGTGGGGACTCGACTATACGTCGGCCTGGCCACGGGTGGTGACGGCGAATGGCCACTCGCCGGAAGGCGACTTGGCGGAGCTGAATCGGCATATTATTGCGACGAGCGATGAATTCTTCGGCTACGTGCCGCCACGGGATTTTGCTCTGGACGGTGACCGGCTGACTTTTACGAGCCCTTGCGCGACGCCGCATGGGCCGAACAACACGGTGCATGCGCGGGTCTTTCCGGGGCGGAACCCGCAAGGGCGGGCGGTAGTGGTGCTGCCGCATTGGAATTCACATGCGGCGCAGCATGTGGGGCTGTGCCAGGGGATCGCGTGGTTCGGGCCGACGGTGATCCGCTTGAGCCTGCCCTATCACGATGAGCGGATGCCGGCCGAGCTAACTCGCGCCGACTATGCCGTATCGTCCAACATCTGCCGGACGATCGATGCGACGCGGCAGGCCGTGGTGGACACGCGGGCGAGTTTCGATTGGCTGGTGCAGCAGGGCTTCGACCGGTTGGGCGTGGTGGGCACGAGCCTGGGTTCCTGCTACGCGTTTCTAGCGTCTGCGCACGATACGCGGATCAAGGTGAACGTCTTTAACCATTGCAGCTCGCACTTTAGCGATGTGGTGTGGACGGGCCTGTCGACGGTTCACATCAAGAAGACCTTAGCCGAGCACTTAGATATGGAGCGGCTGCGGGCGTTGTGGCAGTGCATTAGTCCGGTGAATTATATGGCTAAGTATGCGACGCATGGGAATAAGCGGCAGAAGTTTATTTACACGGAGTACGATACGACGTTCTTGCCGTATTTGTCGGAAGAGATTCTGGCCTGCGTGAAGGAGCATGGGATCCGGCATGAAGTGGCGAAGTTACCTTGCGGACATTACACGATGGGGGAGAGTCCATTTAAGTTTATGGACGGGTATCAGATTATTTCTTCTTTAGTGCGTTGGCTGTAACGGGTGATGGCGGGGGGGCGCCGAGGAGTTGGGAGAGGGTTGATCCCTACCGCGTTTGACTCAGGAGTTTACTAGGGTGGCGCGGTAGGGGTTCTACGGAGGGTGTTTTGACGGCCCTCTTATCAAAAGGGGCTAGTTGCGGTCGACGCGGCGCTCGAAGGGATTCACCGGGGTATCAGTGATCTGGGCGTACCAGCCGGCGTAGGTGGTGCGGGAATGCTGGTCGAGTTTCAAATTGTGTTCCTTGCACCAAGCGGCGAAGGGCTGGGGATCGAGGTAGGCTTTGACGACGCGTTGCCCCTCCCGGGTGAGGCGTTCGTGGGCCTGGTTGGCTTGGGCGAGCCACTGCTCATAGGTCGACTTCAAAACCGAAGCCGGTTCGAACATGGTCATCAGCAGCCGGAAGTCTTCCGCGTTGCGATACCAGGCAATGCCGATACCACGGACGACACGGGACTCATCTTTCAAGTACGCACGCAAGTGGTTCAGCTCAGCGCGATAGCCGGCGCTGTGTTTTTCGGTGGGCATGTTTTCCTCCACCTACAGGATGTCAGGCTCGGCCTAAAGTCTGACCCTGGGGCGGGACGAGTGTTTTTTGGAAGTGATTGATAGCGAATGGGTTATCGTGCCAGGAAATTATTTCAATTCGTTGTGACCGGGGTGCGGAAAAATTCGCGCACCGAATGGGCGGGGAATGATCTCTAAGGAAAGGGAGAACTTTGCCGCCTTGTTTGCCGTAACGATGAAACGCCAGGAAACGCTGCCCCTGGAGATGACTGAGGCCCGGGCAGTGACCGATGGGCTGTGGGAGCTTTTGCGGCCTGCGGCGATGCGGGAACGGCCGGTGCCGGAGCGGCATCGGTTGATCTTTTACCTGGGGCATCTGGAAGCCTTCGACTGGAATCTGATTGGCCGGCGGGGCCTGGGCGAGCGCTCCTTTCACCCCGCTTTCGATCAACTGTTTGAATTCGGGATCGATCCGCCGATGGGCGAGTTGCCGCAGGATGGGCCGGGCGATTGGCCGGCCGAGGCGGAGATCCAGGCATACAACCAACGGACGCGGGAGACGATTGACCGGTTGGTGACGCATGCGCCGCCGGAGATGGTGGAAGCGGCGATTGAGCATCGGCTGATGCATGCCGAAACCTTGGCTTACCTGATCCACAACTTGCCTTATACGGACAAGTTGCGGGTGAAGGCGAGGGGTTTCGTGTCCGGCGGGCGGGCACGGCTGGCGGGGCCGCTCGAAGTGCCGGCGGGAGTGGCGACTTTGGGGAAGAGCGTGGATGAAGCTTTTGGCTGGGACAATGAGTTCGGCCAACATCGGGTTGCGGTGTCGGCCTTTCGTTGCGCGCGGGAGAAGGTGACCCATGGGGAGTATCTGCAGTATGTGGAAGACGGCGGGGCGGTGCCGCATTTCTGGCGGCAGGAAGCTGGCCGTTGGTGTTATCGAGGGATGTTTGAATTGCAGCCGATGCCGATGGACGCGCCGGTGTATGTGACGCAGCGACAAGCGATGGATTACGCCAAGTGGCGCGGGCAGACATTACTGACCGAAGCGCAATTCCATCGACTGGCGGACGATTTGCCGCAGTTACCCGGGAACTATGACTTTGCCACTTGGGATCCGGTGGCCGTTTCTTCGACGGGGCCTTTGATTGGCAACGGCTGGGAGTGGACGCGGACGCCGTTTGCGCCCTTCGCGGGGTTTGCCCCTTTACCCTTTTATCCGACTTACTCGGCGGATTTTTTCGATGGCGAGCACTATGTGTTGAAGGGGGCCTCGCCGCGAACGGCGAAGCGCTTCCTGCGGCCGAGTTTCCGTAATTGGTTCCGGGCGGATTATCCTTACGCCTATGCGAGTTTCCGGGTGGTGGAAAAGTGAAGTGCCAATTTGCTGAGGATGTGCGGGCGGGCTTGTCGCGGACGCAAAAAGAATTGCCCTCGAAATATCTATACGATGCGGTCGGCAGCGCATTGTTCGAAGCGATTACGGTGTTGCCCGAGTATGGGCTGACGCGGGCAGATGCGCACTTACTGCAGTTACTCGCGCCGGAGCTGCCCCGGCATTTTCGGGCGGTGGCGGAATTGGGTTGCGGCACCGGGCATAAAGTAAAGCCGATCCTGCGGCACTTACAAAATCCACGGTACTTTCCGATTGACTTGTCGGAGACGGCGTTGGCGCTTTGCGTTACCGAGCTTTCGGCGGTGGCGCAGGTGACGGCGGTGCGGGACACTTACATGGCCGGTCTGCGAGCGGCCCAGGCTCAGGTGGATCCGCGGGAACCTTTGTTGGTGCTCTTTATCGGTAGCACGATCGGAAACTTCGAACAAGAGGAGCGGGGGCAGTTTCTGGGCGAGTTACGGCGCTTGCTGAGGCCGGGCGATGCGCTGCTGCTGGGTTGCGATTTGGTGAAGCCACTAGAGACGATGCTGGAGGCTTATGACGACCCGGCGGGAGTGACAGCGGCTTTTAATTTGAACTTACTCGGCCGGATCAACCGCGAGTTGGGGGCGGACTTCGTTTTGCGCCAATTCTCCCATGAGGCGCGCTTCGATCCGGCGGAGAACCGGATCGAAATGCACTTACGTTCTCTGGTGCCGCAGCGGGTGCGGATGGGCGAGTTTGCGTGCGAGTTTGTGGAAGGAGAAACGATTTGGACCGAGAGCTCACATAAGTTCCGCGAGGAGTGCATTCCTACCCTGGCACAGACGGCGGGATTTACTTTCGTGCGGCAGTGGATTGCTCCGGAATGGCGTTTCTCTGAGAGCCTGTGGACGGTGTCCGGTAAGTGATTAGTGCCCCACCGCTTGCGCGGTGGGCTAGAAGCGTTGCAGGTGAAGATTAATAGGCGTTCGGTTGCGCGATAGGGTTGAATTCAAGCGGTTGAGGGATGGGTTTTGGGGCTAAGGTATTAAAACAGGGCTGGGAGCGGACTTCTTTGGCAGACGCGATGGGCTAGAGCAAAGCTGCGCGCAGACGGTCGACGTAGGCGTTGGGGGAGTGGTCGGCAAGGACTTGAGTGAGTAGCTCGTCGACGGCACGGGGGTAGCCGTGGCGGAGGCCTTGGTTGAGTAAGTGTACGAGCCAGCGATTCTGGGTGGCAAAGGCGGGCAGGCGTTGGAAGAGGTTGGGCTCGAGGATGACGCGGCCGGAGGTGGGGTCGATCCAAACGTGGCGGCCGAGGTGGCGATGGCGCCAGGGCGGGGGCACGGTAGCGGCGATGTCGATGCCGTTGACGACGCGGAAGACCGGAGCTTGTACGTTGAGGTGACCGACGCGCGGGCAGCCAAAGGTGTAGATGCCTGCCGCGGGGTGGCCTTGGGCGGCGCACCATTCGCCGGCCAGTAGGGCGAAGACGCCACCGAGGCCGTGGCCGGCGAGCCAGAGGCGGCTTTGGCCGAGGCGTTCGCGAAGTTCGTGCGTGAGCAAGGATTCGGCGAAGGCGCGATGGAACTGCTGGGGTGCGAGAAGGTGGGTGGCGAGGCCGGGTCCCCAGAGGGCGAGAAAACGGTCCTGGCCGTGGGTGACCTCGCGGAGGCATTCGCCGTCTGCGCTGCACTGGGCGGCGAGTTCGGCGAGGCCGCAGGCGAGTTCGGTGCTGAAATCGCCGGGGGCGGTGGCGACGAGGAGCCCGGGGGTGCGCTCCACGGGATGAGCCTTCGTGATTTGCTCCAGCCAATCGAGCCAAGGTGCGGCCATGGGCTACTTCCGGGTGGAGTTCGAGGTGGCGGGGCCGGGGGCGCCGCCAGGGATTTGGTAGTTGGGATATTTGGGGCGCTGGGGCTCGCCGGTGGTTTTCTTGGCGAGATCAGCCAGCAGGAGTTCGATGGCTTTTTCGAGCTGCGGATCGCGGCCTTGGCGCCAGAGTTCGGGCTCGTTTTCCACTTCGACGTCGGGCTCAACGCCGACGTTTTCGGCGATCCACTGGGAGGTGGAGGGATCCCAGACGGCGGAGCTGGGGGACGAGACGAAGCCACCGTCCATCAGTTGCGGCGCGCCGGCGCGGCCGACGAGACCGCCCCAGGTACGTTTGCCGATGAGCTTGCCGGCACCGGCGCGGCGGAAGTACCAGGGCATGGCGTCGCCGCCCGAACCGGCGAATTCATTGATGATCATGACCTTGGGGCCATAGATGGCACCTTGGGGCTGGAGCTCGTCTTCGCCGTCGCGCGTGGCGACGCGGCTTAGGGGTTTGCGCGTGAGCACCTCGACAATGTCGGTGGCGAGGGCGCCGCCACCGTTGTAGCGTTCGTCGATGAGGGCGGCTTCCTTACCGACTTGAGCGTAGAAGTAGCGGTTGAAATTGGTGAGGCCGCCGAAGGCCGTGTCGGGCATGTAGACGTAGGCGACGCGGCCGTTGGTGGCTTGGTCCACCTGGCGGCGATTGCCTTCGATCCAGGCGAGATTGCGCAGGCGAGCTTCGGAGGGGATGGGCACGACGGTGGCTTCGCGAGAGCCAGAGCCGTCGGGATTGGAGCCGACTTTGAGCAAGACCTGCTTGCCGGCGCGGCCTTCGAAGAAGCGATGAACATTGTCCTGCGCGGTGACTTCGCGGCCATCGACGGCGAGGAGATAGTCGCCCACGTTGATGTTGACGCCGGGCTGGGTGAGGGGCGCGCTGAGGCCGGGGTTCCAGTTTTCGCCGTTGAAGATGCGGGCGAACCGGTAGCGGCCGTTGGCGACTTCGTAGTCGGCGCCGAGGAGGCCGGTGGCGACGGTCTTGACGTCGGGCTGGTCGCCGCCGGCGACGAAGAGGTGGCCGACGCTGACTTCGCCCATCATGTCCTGCATGAGGTAGTTGAGGTCGCGGCGGGAGGAAAGGTTGGGGAGGAATTTGCGGTATTTGGCCTCAAAGTCGCTGACGTTGACGCCGTGGAGGTTGGGATCGTAGAAGAATTCGCGTTGGATGCGCCAGGCGTCGCGATACATTTGGGCCCACTCATCGCGGGGCACGATGCGCTGTTGGAGGTCGGCGGTTTTGAGGGGAGTGGGTGGCGTGGACGGAGGGGGCATGGGCGGGGCGTTACGGGGCGGGAGCGGGCGAACGGCGGCGATGTACCAGTTGGGGCCTTGGCGGTAGAGGGCTTTTTCGCCGTGGTGGGCGAGTTGGAAGCCGGTGACGCCGGTGAAGGGCGAGTCGAAGCGGCGCTCCTTGAGGTCGAAGCGATGGACGATGAGGCCGGCGGCGGGGGTGGCGGAGGCTTCGAGGGCGAAGAAGGTGCCCGCTTTGCCGGCTTGCAAGCCGACGAAGCGGCGGGTGGGCATGGGGATGGCGAGGACGCGCTGGAGGATGTTGTCGAAGTCGATCTTCACTTCGGGCGTTGTCTCTTTGGCGGCGGGTTTGGGGGCTTCGGGCTTGGGGGCTTCGGCTTTCTCTTCGTCGCTTTCGGGGGCGAAGGGCGAGGGGTCAGCCTTGGCGAGGACGATGAGGTAGAGGCTGTTGGTGGAGGTGCGGCTCATGGACTGGATGTCGGGCTGCACGGTGGGCCCGGCGTCGGTGGAGGAGGAAAAGTAGAGGTACTTGCCACCACGGTCCCAAATGGGGTGGCGGGCATCGCTCATGCCGTCGGTGACTTGGGAGGGCTTGCCGGCCGCCAGGTTATAGACGAAGACGGCGCCGAGGTGATTCTTGAGGCTTTTGGAGTAGGCGAGCCACTTGGAATCGGGCGACCAGGCGGGCGTGAGGGGGCGGCTCAGGATGCGGTCGTGGTCGATCTTCTGGGCTTTGCCGTCGGCGAGCTCAATGGTCCAGAAGTTGAGGTGCGCGTCGGTGAAGGCGATCTTTTTGGAATCGGGCGACCAGACAGGGCGGTGGTAGAAGGTGGGCTTGGCTTCAATGCGGATGCGGCGTATTTCGCCTTTGCCGTCCTGCGGAGCGATGTGGAGATCGTACTCGCCGGCGGCATCGGAGAAGTAGGCGATGGAACTTCCGTTGGGTGACCAGGCGGGGTCACGCTCCATGATGCCGGTGGTGTTGGTGAGGTTGCGGATGTCGCCCTTTTCGGCGGGCACGGTGAAGATTTCGCCGCGGCCTTCGAATACGGCGCGGGCACCGCTGGGCGAGATGCTGCCGTTGGCGAGCCGCGAGCCGATTTTCTCGAAGCGCGGCCGGACCTCAACCACATCGGCTGACGCCGTGATCTTGAGCGGGCTCAGCTTGCCGCTCTTCAAGTCGTAGAGATGCAGCGCGCCCAGTTGTTCGATGACGATGGCATCCTGCGCGGCGGAGGCGGACTTAAAGTCGAGGCCTTTGTTTTCGGCCGCGCGGGCGACTTTCTTCGACTGGGGATCGTAGCTGAAGAGGGAGACGACGCCCTCGCGGTCGGAGAGGAACCAGACCTTGCCGCCGGCCCACATGGGGCAATAGTCGTTGGAGTTATCGCGCGGCACTTTGACGACTTTGGAGGTGTCGAGGTCAGCGATCCAGATGGGCGTGGTCATGCCGCCGCGGTAGCGCTTCCAGGCGGTGAAGGCGCGGCCCATGGGGACGTAGGCGAGTTGCTTGCCGTCGGGCGAGAAGGCGGCCTCGAAGCCGACGGGCAAAGGGATTTCGGACTCCGGCCCGCCGGTGAGGGAGATGATGAAGAGGCGCGGATAGCTGGCGGCGTTTGAGGCGCGGGCGGAGGCGAAGACAATGCGCTGGGAGTCGGGGGTCCAGGCGACGGCGACGTCAGGGCCGGGGTGGTAGGTGAGCCGTTGCGGCACGCCACCGGCGGCGGGCATGACGAAGACATCGACACTGCCATCGTACTGGCCGGTGAAGGCGATTTTGGTGCCATCGGGCGAGAAGATCGGGTTAGTCTCGGCGCCCTGGCCGTTGGTTAAGGGCGCGGCGGTGCCACCGGTGCGGGGGGCGATCCACAGGTCGTTGGCGTATTCGAAGACGACTTGGGTGCGGCTGATGGTGGGGTTGCGGAAGAAGGACGGGGCGTCGTGGTCTTGGGCGATGAGGGCTAGGGGGAGTAAGAGCCAGCAGGTAGAGCGCATTTTCGGGGACCTCTCTGGACAAGTATACGAGGGAGCTAGAGTCGACTACACGAGCCGTACGGGGGCCGGGTAAGTCGCCACGAGCGGATCGGAGGTCAACAGCAGGATGCCTTCGGCGATGGACTGAGCCAGCAGCAGGCGGTCGAACGGGTCCTTATGGAGCGGCGGCAGGCTGGTGACCGCGACGGCGTGCTCTCCGGTGATGGGCAATTCCCGGTAGCCTCGATCTAGCAGTCCTCGCCGTAAAAGCCGGGGATCGACACGAAAATCGTCCCGGCCTAGCCCCAGCTTGATGCCCACTTCCCAAAGGCTCGCGGCGCTGAAGAGCAACTCATTGACAGGATCGCTGAGGAGAGCTCGCCCGGCGGATGAGATGCGGTGCGGCGCGCCGGCGGCCCAGAGCAGAAGGTGGGTGTCGAGCAGGAGCTTCAGCGCGTGCCCCCGAATAATTCTTCGATCTCGGCGGCGCCCATGTGGTCAAAGTCGTCGGGGATCGACATCTCCGTTGCCAAAAAGCCGAGGCGCTCCGGTGGACCCGGCGGGGCACCCACCGCAGTCACTTGCACTAAGGGCTTACCGGCTTTGGCGATGACAAAGGACTCGCCTAGCACGGCCAACTCGATGAAGCGCGAGAGATGGGTTTTGGCTTCGTGGATGTTGACGGTCTTCATGACTAACTTAGTTTAGTCCAGTGGACTAACTGGTGTCAACGGCCTGACGCGATGAGATCCCCTCCCTAAGGTCGGGGTTCGTTTGCGGCTAAGTAATTCAAAACAGAACCGTGACCGTTAGGGAGCGGAAGTCCCGGTCCGAAGGCTGTGTGGCCACGAACGGGACAAGAATCGATGTTTTCACAATCCCTTACGCGGGCGGGCTCAAATGCTGTTCGCGGTTACCGAATGAGATTGGCGGCGCGCAGCATGGGCTCGTCGGCCAGGACTTGGGCGGGTGTGCCGCGGCCGGCGATGCGGCCTTTGTCGAGGACGATGCAATCGTCGGCGATTTCGGCGAGTAGGTG
>Ga0105047_10005157_pt1 | contig 22528 bp, 22 predicted proteins | sample MAT04_FD_78384 | JGI IMG/M metagenome (GOLD analysis project Ga0105047, IMG submission 78384) | Freshwater microbial communities from Lake Fryxell liftoff mats and glacier meltwater in Antarctica - MAT-04 (megahit assembly) | ecosystem: Environmental > Aquatic > Freshwater > Ice > Liftoff... | reverse complement strand
TCCTCCTGCCCGCCGGTCGCGACCCACCGCCCCTCGATTTCGGGCCACAGGCTGCCGAGGGGCGTGCGCAGATACAGCGTCCGCGCTGGGTAATTAATCACCGCGGAAGTAAGCCTCAAAAAACTGTTACCTAGGATCCCATCGATCCGTGGGCATTTACTCAAATTCCGAGAGGCGTTGATGTCTGAAAGATCGACCGATTTACAGTCGATTTTATGTGTCATGAATCTCGTATCGAAGTCGCCGATCATTAGTCCTCGGAAGGAAATTTCAAAGCCCTTTCGGACGCCCCCGATGCTGACCGTTTCGACCTCGTCTCCGAGCTTCAGGCCGAGCTTTTTTACCAGTGTGATGTCGAGGATGGACCTTACCGCACCCGTGTCGAGCAGCATCCGACACGTTTCGGTCCCGATCTGACACTCGACGGTGAACGACCCTTCAACTTCCAAGAGCGGGACTGCGACATAGCCGTCCTTCAACAGCATCAGCCGAAGCGGGTCGCTCTTGGGCGGCTTCACGGCCGTTTTCGGTTGTCCGCCGGCCGTCGCAGAGAGCAGCGCGACCAGGCCGACCAGTAAGGTGGTGGGCATCCATGCTCGAGTCGTCATGAGTTCGTCCTCCTGAAAAAAGCCGGGCCGGAAGATCCGGACCGGGCGGGGTCGTCGGTCGGCTCGGCCAAGCGACTAGGCGAGAATCGCGAGGAATGACCGCATCACGGGAATTCTCCGGGCGACTCATGGGCGGGTGCGATTCGATTCGTGCTAAACTCTACTCGCACGAATCGCGACCCGCCACCCCGGAATTTCCCCATGATGCCCGCGTATACAGACACCGAAATTGCCGCCAAGCTCACCGCACTCGGGCTGGCCGAATGGCATCTCGAAGACGGCTGGCTGCGCCGCAAGTACTACACCGACGGCTGGCCTCAGACGCTCATGGCCGTCAATGCCGTCGGCTATCTGTGTGAGGCGGCGTGGCACCATGCGGACTTGGCCGTGACGTGGGGCAAGCTTTGGGTAAAGCTGAAAACGCACGACGCCGGCGGCATCACGGATAAGGATTTTGAGTTGGCCGCAGCCATTGAAGCCGCGGTGCTGTGGCGACCGACGACGCCCGCGCTGGGCGACGGCAATCCGAAGAAGTTCGTCTACGGCAGCAAGTAGCCATCACCCCAGCACTTCGGCGTAGGTCTCCTCGTGGAAGCCGACCAGCAGCGTTTTGCCGACGATCGCCGTCGGGGCACGCAGGTTGCCCGTCGGCCCGATGATGAGGGCGGTGATCTCGTCGTCGCTCGGTCGGGTCTTCCCCAACGGGATCGTCTCGACCTTTTTCCCCTTCGCGGCGACGATCTTCGTGAGGCCCTCCAGTAGGGTCAGCGCCTCGGTGGGGCCATACTTGACCTTAGTCGCATCGACGGTTTCCTTGGCGGTCACGCCCGCGGCTTCGCACCAGCCGGCGGCCTTCTTGCAGGTCTCGCACGACTTTCGGGCATACAACCACGTGATCGATTTCGGCATGGGCTTGGTTCCTGATCGGGTTCGGATTCGATGGATTCTTAGTCGGGGGGAAAGCCGTGTCGATGCCGAAACCGCCGGAAATGTTCGTCGCCTTTACCGCCGAGTTCCCGGCGCTGGCGGCGGCGTGGTCGCAGATTCGGGAGGCAGGCGAGGTTGGCCCACTGGACGAACTCGCCCAGAGATTGCTGAAATTGGCGGTCGCCGTCGGGGCGGGACGGGATGGTGCCGTCTCGTCTGCAGTGCGGAAAGCGCTTGCGGCCGGCGCTACGCCTGCCATGATGGACCAAGTGTTGACGTTGGCGGCGAGCACGGTCGGGTTTCCCGCCGTGGTGGCGGCATACTCCATCGTGCGGCGCGAACAGGTCAAGGCCGACGCTCGTAAAGCCGATTCCTCCTCCCCCGAGCCGCACTGATCGCCCATGGCCGAAGTTGCACCATCGCCCGCCGTTCCGGAACGTTCCCCGTCGCAGTTTGCCCGTCGTCTCCCACTGCCGGCGGCACTCGTCGCGGCGGCATTCATCGGGTGGTATTCCGTGTCGTTGTTGCAGCAGCGTGCTGCGGCGAGCCGTGCCTTGGCCGCGGGAAAAGCGGCACTGCTCCGAGATGAGATCGATGAAGCCCGCCTGCTGTTCGCCGAAGGACTGACGCACCGCCCTTTCGATGCCGCGCTTTTGCATCAGTCCGCCAAGGCCTCCCGCAAGGCGGGCCTCGTGGACGAGGCCCGCATGTCGCTTGAGGCCGCGCTGGCCGCCGGGGCCGATGCCGAGACGGTCGAAGTCGAACGATCGCTGATCGCCGCCGGGGAAGGGCGGTACGACGTGGAGGAGCCGTACCTATTGGCCCGCGTGCAGGCGAAGCATCCCGAGTCGGCCTCGATTCTCGAAGTGGCCGCCAAGTGGTATTTCCTCAAGTTCGATCTGCGGAAAACCAACCACTGCCTGAAACTGTGGAAGGAACTCGAACCCGATTCGGTCGGCATGTGGCAACTCTCCGGCGAACTGTTCATCCGGTACCACGACGGCCCTGCGGCCATTGAGGCGTTCCGTGAAGGCGTGAAGCGGGCACCGACGAGTTGGTCGCTGCGTTCGGCCCTGGTCGGAGCCTTGCTGGAGCGGAAGCAGAACCCGAAGGAACCGAAGGCGCTGCTCGAAGCCATGCTCGCCGAGCGGCCGGACGACAACCTGACGTTGGTGCGGCTGGGCCAGGCGGCCGAAGCGTTGGGCCGCCCGGAGGAAGCTGCAGCGTTCTACGATCGCGCGTTGGCGAAACTGCCGAACGATCCGCATACGCTGTCTGCACGCGGCGCACTCGATCTGGACCGCGGCGATGCCGCGGCGGCACTCCCCCGGTTGGAACGCGCCGTCGCGCTGATGCCCGGCGAGCAGGAGCAAATTCTCTACGCCTACTTCCGCTGCCTCAGCCGCTTGGGCCGCGTCGAGGAAGCCAAGCCCATCGAGGAACGCTGGAAGAGAACCAACGCCGACCTGAAGAAGTTGTATGAGACGGCCCGCCTGATTTCCGGCAATCCGGACGATCCCGAACTGCGTCGCTCGGCCGGCGAAATCTGCCTGAAGAACCGACTGGATCAGGATGGCCTTCGCTGGCTGAACTCCGCGCTGGTCATTGATCCGGGCCATAAAGCCACGCACAAAACCCTCGCCGAACACTACCGCAAAAGCGGCAACGCAGAGCTTGCAAAGGCTCACGCCGCAGCGGCGGGCATCGTCCTTCCGTAAGGCTTTCGCGGTCGCTTGCACGTCTGCGCAATGGGGCGTCGAGAGTCATCTGAAGGAATTCACGAAAAACTCTTGACAAGGTTTCGTCGCCGAACGATAAGAAATTATCCCGGAAGATTCCGGTTCCCATCTTCGCACCGTCATCTCGAAAGGTAGCCATGGTCTCTCCCATTGCACGGAGTCAGGGGCAGCGTTCCGCACGCGGCTTCACACTCATCGAACTTCTGGTCGTGATTGCGATCATCGCAATCCTGATCGGCCTGCTGTTGCCGGCCGTTCAAAAGGTGCGTGAAGCCGCGGCTCGCGCCAAGTGTCAGAACAACTTGAAGCAGTACGGCATCGCGTTGCTGTCGTTTCACGACGTCAACAACTTCTTCCCCTCGGGCGGCCGAGCGGGAAGAAACAACATGATCAACCTGCCGGCCGACCCGGACTGGGACATCAACTGGAACGACGATCGCGGCTCGTGGCAGGTTTTCGTTCTGCCCTTCATGGAGCAGGACAATCTCTTCCGCTTGTTCCCGGACCTCACGAACACGGTGAATCCGGTCGGCGTCTTCCGCAACACACCTTTAGCGAATACGGCCAGGCCGAACTACCTCCGCTGCCCCAGCGATGCGTACAACCTGAACGAGTCACTCTCGAACTACGGCGGTTCGCTCGGCGCCCAGTGCTCCGACGGCGGTTGCGGCTTCAACCCCAACCAAATCCGCTGCAATACCCTTCTGGGCATTCCCGGGTCGAGCGACCACGGTAACGACCCGAACCCGAGCGGCATCCGCGGCATGTTCAGCCGGCTCGGCGGCCGCATCAACGTGGCCGCAGTCCAGGACGGCCTCTCGAACACGATCTCCGTGGGTGAAATGCTGCCGGAATGGCACGACCACTTCGGCAACACCTCGTGGATGAGTTACAACGGCGGCGTTGCCCACGCCTCGACGATCGTGCCGATCAATCAAGTCAGCGACATTCGCGACCGCTGCAGCAGCACCCCGAACCGCAGCTTCGGCAACTGGAACATTTCGTGGGGCTTCAAGTCGCGTCACAGCGGCGGCGCCAACTTCGTGTTTGTCGACGGCTCGGTCCGCTTTATGAGCCAGACGATCGACTTGGTACAGTACGCCTACCTCGGCAGCCGCAACGACGGTCAGCCGGTCCAAGTGCCCTAACGGCGCCGGTATCCATCACGGAAAATAATCGACAGCGGCGAGTCCATGGACTCGCCGCTGTCATTTTTTGGCGGCAGTCCGGCGTAGGTTTTCAGCACGATCGATCATATTCCCAAGAAAGCGGAGAACTTCATGAGAGTTCCCGAAAAGGGTTTGACGGGGCGCGGAAAACTTACGATATTCAAGAAGACGAATTGAAATGAATTTTTCTTTCGCTTCGCTCTCTTCCATTTAGGTGCCGCAGTCATGTTCTCCTCCGTTCGTCGCCGATCGGGCTTTACCCTGATTGAGCTGCTGGTGGTCATCGCCATCATCGCCATTCTCATCGGTCTGCTTCTACCCGCCGTGCAGAAGGTCCGCGAAGCGGCTGCCCGTGCTAAGTGCCAAAACAATCTGAAGCAGTACGGGATCGCTCTGCAGGGCTATCACGACGCCTTCAACTTCTTCCCCGAGGGCGGTCGGTACGGCAACGGCACGCCAAACATGCCGACGGATCCGGACTGGAACATCAATTGGGGCGACCAACGCGGTTCGTGGCAAGTCTTCGTGCTGCCGTTCATGGAGCAGGACAACCTTTTCCGTCTGTTCCCGAACATCACGACCACCGTTTCGCCGATCGATGTCGCCCGCAACAGCCCCGTAACCGGCCCCGCCGTAAACGCGGCCAAGCCGAACTATCTGCGTTGTCCCAGCGATGCCTACAACCTCAACGAACAACTTTCCAACTATGTGGGCTCGATGGGCCCGCAATGCAACGACGGTGGCTGCGGTGCGGACACTTTTCAACCGCAGTGCAACCGGCCGCTGATCGGTATTCCCGCATCCCCTGGTGCAGGCAACACGATCAATCCCTCGGAAGTCCGCGGAATGTTCAACCGAATCGGCGCCCGATTCAACATGGCCTCGGTGAACGACGGCACCTCGAACACGATCATGGTCGGCGAAGTTCTTCCGGAACAAAGCGACCACCACGGCAACGGCTCGTGGATGTATGCCAACGGCGGCATGGCCCATGCCACGACCATCGTGCCGATCAACACCCAAACCCCGGACCGCAACCGCTGCGGCTCGAACCCGAATCTGAGCTTCGGCAACTGGAACATTTCGTGGGGCTTCAAGTCGCGTCACAGCGGCGGGGCCAACTTCGTGTTCGTCGACGGTTCGGTTCGCTTCATGACGCAGACGATCGACGCGACGCAGTACCTGCTCCTGGGTGCCCGCAACGATGGTCAGCCGGTCCAAGTGCCCTAAAAACAGAGTTCTGAACGGAACTTCGAAAAACTGCAAGGGAACGGAAATCCATCCGTTCCCTTGTTTCGTTCGCCGGGTTATAGTGCGAAAAACGTGCGGCGGTCCGCACGCCTGCGTCGGAACCCCTTCCCACCTCTTCGATTTCCTTCAGGAGTCTCTCCCACATGTTTCGCATCTCATTCTGCGCCCTCGCCTTCTCGGTGTGCCTCTTGGCACTCGGTTGCGGCGCCGGGCACTCCAAGGTCACCGGCACGGTGACTTTGGACGGTCAACCGGTGGCCTCCGCAACGGTCGTCTTCACGGCCGACGATGGCTCGCGGATCGCCTCGGGCTTCACCGACGCCTCCGGCAATTTCTCGCTCACGTCGGACAACAAGGAAGGCACCTTACCCGGCAAGTACAAAGTCTCCGTATCCAAGACCGCGATCATCGAAGGTCAATCCCCGGCCACGATGGGTGACGTCGGTGCCAAGGTCGATCCGAACTATCTCAAGCTGGCCATGAAAGCGAAAGGGACGGGCGGTCCCGGCGGCCCGCCCAAGAGCGGCCCGCCGACCGGTTCGAGCACAACCGGCAGCATGTCCAAGCAAGAACTGCCGAAGATCTACTCAATGCCGGATTCGTCGCCGTTGCCGATGGTCGAAGTGCCGACCAGCGGACCCGTTAAGCTGGAACTCAAGTCCAAGCCCTAATCGGGCTTGCCTTCGAATTTGAAGGCACTTCGCGGCTCGCCGGACTAAGATCTTCCGGCGGGCCGTCGTCGTTTTTCCTACGGTGCTGCGTCATGGTTTCAGCTCGTCGACGCGTGCTGCTCGTGCTGGTTCCCGCCATCGTCGGTGTCGTTGCCGCGGCCGGCTATCGATGGCGCGTGACCCGGTCCGATTATCGTCGGGCGGAGGCGGTGCGATCATTGGCGGCTCGGGAATGGTCGCGCGTCGAGGCGGCCGCGGCGGCACTGGAGCAGCGCGGCCTGACCGATGATGCCCACTTCTACCGCGGCGAATCGGCCCGGCTGCGCGGCAGGCCCACCGAAGCCCTCGGCCACTTCAACGAGATCGCCGACACGGGCGAGTTGCGGGTCCGTGCCGTTCTTGCCGCAGGCCTGTGTCAGCTGGAACTGAGGAACCTGCCCGAAGCCGAGCGGGCGTTTCTGTTCGTCCTGACCGAACTTCCGGACTCGGCCGAGGCCCACCGCGGCCTCGGCGTCATCGCCTACGATCTCGGGCAGATGGCCTTGGCCGTCGATCACCTACGCCGAGTCGCGGAACTCGAACCCGCGGACGGCAAACCGCTGCGGCTCGTCGGCCTGATTCATAAGGACATGTCCCAATTCGAAGAAGCCGACGTGGCTTATCGCGAAGCACTCGCGCGGGACCTACCCGAAACCGTGCGGAACGAGGTCCTCCTGGAAGCGGCGGAAACAGCCGTCGGGCGAAACCGCTACGGCGAAGCACTTAAGTTTCTCGACCGAGCGACGGCGCCGGAATCGGCGGCCTCCGCTGTGGTCCAAACCGAATCGCTCCGCGGCTTGGGCCGCACGAAGGAAGCGGTCGCCGTGCTCGAACGCGTCATCGTCCGCTTCCCGGATTCCTTTGCGTTGCAGAGACTGCGCGGCCAATCGCTTCTGGAGGACGACCGCGCCGCCGAGGCTTTACCCTACCTGGAAGCGGCCATGCGGCTCAATCCGGCGGACGAACAGAGCCGCTATCAGGCGGCTCTCGCCTACGGCAAGCTCGGCCGCACCGCCGATGCCGCACGGGAGCTGCGCCGCGTCGATGAACTCCGGGCCGACTACCTGCGGCTGACGGAACTGTCGCGGGCAGCAATCAACCGACCGGACGACGTCGCGGTCCGCGAGCAGTTGGCCGCGCTGTGCCGCACGTTGAACCGCATCGAGTTGGCCGTCATGTGGGAACGCGCTGCGGATGCGTTGCGTTCGCGCTGATGACCGTGCGACATTTCCGGAAATCTCCGAGTTGATTCTTGCGATGGCCAATCGGTCTCGCTAGTCTCGTTTTGTCGGATGGCTCTTCCGGTATTCGCTCGCCGGTGTCGCCGCCAAAATCTCAATCCGGGAGTTCGTCATGCGCCTGTCGTTTCGCATCGCAGCCGTTTGTTCGGCCGTACTGATGATTTCGTCCGAAGCCTTCGCCGAGTGGATTCCCGGCAAGCGTATGAATGTCGCCGTGACGCGCATGCTCGGCAAGGCCAAGGCGATCATGGAGAAGAACGACGAGTTGTACTTCGCCGACGACACCTGCCTGTTTGCGGGCTTCATCGCGGACAAGGAATCGATGACGATGACGCGCACCCTCGTCGGCGGCGAAACCTACGTCTTCCTCGGCGGCGGCGACAACAACGCCAAGGATGTGGATCTCGAACTGTACAACTCCAACGACGACCGAGTCCAGGAAGACACGGAAGACGATCCCAACCCGGTCATCAAGTTCACCCCGAAGAAGTCCGGCGTCTACGCGATCAAGATGATCCTTCAGGAAAGTAAGGACGGCAAATCCGGGTCGTTCACCGCGTTGGTGATCATGTCCACCAAGGGTTACAACGTGCCGATCGACAATCTCAGCAAAGCACTCGGAACCCTGTCCACCCGGGCCGAAAGCATCTGCGAAAAAGTCGAGGGTATGGAGAAGGACCTGTACTTCAACAGCGGCGGCGGCGCTATTGCTCTGTTCGGCGCGGTCATCCCCAAGGGCAGCGACCTGACGATCTCCAAGATGAACCTGAAGCAGTCCGAGTTCGTCGCCATCGCCTCGGCCGACGCCACGTCCAAGGACATCGACCTGTACGTGCTGGATGCGGACAACAAGGTCTTCAAGAAGGACGAGGACGAGGATTCGGTCCCAGTGATTCCCTTCACCGTCGCCAAGGGCGGCTCGCGGGCCGGGCTGAGGGTGAAGAATACCGACTCGAAGGGGCCGTCCTTCTGCATGTTCGCGCTCTTAAAGATCGTGCCGCAGTAAATCACGGCCACGATGCGGCGAACAGACTGACGGAGTTCGACCTCGCCGCCATCCTGGTGCATCCATGACCGACGATCAACGACGCATCGCCGAGCCATTGCTCGGCTACAGCCCGGACGAGCCCGCTGTTGATTTGCGGGGGTGGTCTTCCTAATCGGCGTCGCCAAATTGTTTCTCGGGATTCAACTTGAGAAGCCGATCGGCTTTCTCGTCTTCCTGATCTTCGCCGTGGTGGTACTGGCGTCAGTTTGGCGGCCGGGACTGTTCGCCCCAGTGCCGCAGGGTAGGCTTATCTGTCGAGCCGTCGCCGTATCGAACGCGTGAAGAAATCCAAGCCTAGCTTCGACGCCGCCACGGCCGTCGCCGTCAGCGGACTGTCGGCACTCGCCGGTCACGAACTGTATCGACAATACGTCGGCCGTCGCTTCCCGGACGGCGGCGACGGGCATACCTTCTTCACCTACATCGGTGGTGGGTGCGGCGGCTGTGGCGGCAGCGATTGAATCCCGGTTGCCGCAAACTTGAAAAACGGCGGTTGAAATCTGGTTCTGATGCCGAAACTCCCGATGGGAATCGCGGCCATGAAACTGCTGGAATTGGCACTGACCTGGATGCACGGATTGTCGGCTGCGGCATGGTTCGGCGCGATCGTGTACCGGACCTTCACCGTCGATCCGAAGGCGAAATCGTTCCTCACCAGCCCGACGGACTACGAAGGTTTTTCAGTCCATCTTGCCCACAAGATGCGCTATGTCGTCTCGGTTGGGATCTTCACCTGCGGGCTGTCCGGCTTCGCGCTTGCCGGGCTGACGTGGAATGGCGAGACCGATGCCCGCGCGATGCTGTTGGGGTTGAAGATCGTTGCCTGGATCGCGGCCCTGCTGCTCTTCCTGCACGTCTCCTACGTGCACTGGCCCTGGCGAAGCCTGGCGGACCCGGCCGAGTTCCCCTCCTATCAGCGACGGGCCTTTCAACTGGCCTGCGGCATGATCGCGCTGTCGGGATTCGGCTTCCTGTTGGGCCAAGCTTGCCGCTTCGTGTCCTGAAGGAGCCGCGCACGAAGTAAGTGATCGGTTCCTGCACCTTATTTCGTGTGTGGCTCTTGAAAACCACTATGCCGCTTCGGAAGCCGAGATGAGACGCTTACCGCTCAACAACCGCACGCTGATGTTCAGCACGAGCACCATGACGACGAGCACGAACGCCGCAGTCCACGCGAGTTGGATCTCCGGCGAACCGGGGGCGTACTTCGAGAATTCGTAGACGTAAAACGGAACCGAGGGCGTTGCGCTGTTCAACGAGTTGGGCATGAAGAACGAGCCGCGGGCGGTGAGAATCAGCGGGGCGGTTTCGCCGGCGATTCGGCCGACGGAAAGCATGACGCCGGTGATGATCGCGGGAAGTGCCGCGGGCAGCACAATGCGCCAGACCGTCTGCCGGCGGGACGCACCGAGGGCATAACTGGCTTCCCGCAGCGCATTGGGCACCAGCCGCATCGCTTCTTCCGCGGTGCGGACGATCACCGGCAGCATCATCACTCCCAAGGCGAAAGCCCCGGCCCAGGCCGAGAAGCCCCAACTTCGACTCGCCCAGAATGGGTAGACGAGCACCGCGTAGCCGAAGATGCCGAGGACGATCGACGGCACGCCACCGAGCAGATCGGTCACGAAGCGAATCGGCTTGGCAAGCGGATGCTTCGGCGACTCGGACAGGAAGATCGCAGTCAGGATGCCGATCGGTACCGCAAACAACGACGCCAGCCCAACGAGGATGAAACTGCCGACGAACGCATGGGACAATCCCTTGCGGCCGTCCGGGTCGTTGGGCAGGCGCGTGAAAAAGTCCAGGTTCAGCCCCGGAATGCCGCGGACCGCGATGTAGCCGAGGATCAAAAACAGCGGCAGCACGGTCACAAACTGACATACCGCCAGGACGCCGCGCATGACGGCATCGGTTCGTTTGGCGTTGGCGGCGGTGCGTTGCACATCGGCCGGATCGCGCGGCGATGGGGCGGGCAGGCCTTCCGTCAGCATCGCAGGTTTGCCGCGGCCGGTTGCAGGAGTCGGGGCGTTGCCGCGGCGGATCAGGTATCGACCCGCGACGTTGGTGACGAGCGTGATGAACACCAACAGGACACCGAGGGCCATGAGGGCCGATTTGCTTTCGCCGGATGCTTCGAAAAGCTCCTTGGCGATCACGCTGGGGATCGTGTCCCCGATGCCGTTGAGGCGGTAGTCGAGGTAGGGTGAGTTGCCCACGACCATGGTCACCGCCATGGTTTCCCCCAAGGCGCGGCCGAGGGCCAAGAGTGCGGCCGTGACGATTCCCGGTTTCGCATACGGCAGCACGACGTGCCGGATCGTCTGCCAGCGGGACGACCCCAGGGCCAAGGCGCCTTCGCGCTGCGAGCGCGGCACCGACTTGCACACGTCGTAACTGACCGCGGTGATGTAGGGCAGGATCATGACGGCAAGAACCAGACTCGCCGCAAGCAAACCCTGACCGGCGGCGACGTTCTGGAGACCCATCAAATCGAAGAGGGGCGCCAGGCCCTGCTTGGCGAGAAACTCGCGGGCCCAGAACCCGTAGACGACGCTCGGCACGGCCGCAAGCAGTTCCAACAGGAATCCGCACAGCCGGCTCAGCCGAGGCGGCGCGAGTTCGGACAGGTACGCCGCCGCGCCGACGCCGAGCGGCACCGCGATCAACATCGCCAACAGCGAGGTGACCAGAGTCCCGTAGACGAAGACCAACGCGCCGTACTTACCCTGCTGCGGATTCCAGTCGGTGCTCGTGAGCAGCGGATACTTGGCCGGGTTGGACAAGACCGGCCAGCCCTGAACGACCAGCACCAACAGCAGCGATACCGCGATGAGCAGCACGAAGATCGCCGCGGAGCGGACGAGCGTGCGGTCGATGCGGTCGAGCCAAGAACTGCGGGAGGTCATCGCGGGCATCTCTGCAAAGGTCGGAGGTCGTGCTACTCGAACGTGATCGCGTCGAGCCGCTTGGCCGCTTCGCTCTTCAAGGCCTCCGGCAGCGGGGCGTACTCCAGATCCGCGGCATACGCTTGGCCCGGCCCGACGGCCCACTTCAGGAAGGCGACGATCGTCGGCCCCTTGTCCTTCGGCAGCTTGGCAAACAGGACCCCGTAGCTGAAGCCGGAGATCGGATAGGACTTGGCTCCGGCCATGTTGGTGAGCGAATAGGTCTGCTCGTGCAGCGAGTACGGTTCCTCGGTCGGCTTGGTCTTCATCGCCTCCTCCGCCGCGGCCGTGGCACCGGCGGCATCCGGGCCGACGAACCGGCCGTCCGAATTCTGAAGCATGGCCGTCGCCAGTTGGTTCTTCTTGGCGAACAGAACTTCGACGTAGCCGATCGTGCCGGCATTGTCCTTGACGTAGCCTGCCACACCGTCGTTCTGTTCCTGTGCGACGACCCCCTGCGGCCACTTCGGCTTGGTGCCGGTGCCGATGTCTGTCTTGAACGCGGCATTTGATTTCGACAGATACTCGGAGAAGATGTTGGAGGTGCCGCTCGACTCGGCGCGGGCGACCACAACGATATCCCGGTCCGGCAGGGCCACACCGGCGTTGAGTGCCGCCAGCTTCGCATCGTTCCACTTGGTGATCTTGCGGGCATAAATCTCGGCAAGGACCGTGCCCGTGAGTTTAAGCGGCTGCTGTATCTCGGAGACGTTGTAGACGACCGCGACGGCGCCGACGATCAGCGGCAGGTGGACGACTGCGCCACCCTTGGCCACGGCGGCGTCGAGTTGCGACTTCTTCATCGGGGCATCGGAGCAGCCGAAATCGAGGTTCCGTTCGGTCATCTGTTCGAGGCCGTAACTCGAGCCTTTGGAGACGTAGTCGATCTCGACGCCGAACTGCTTGTTGTATTCGCCCGACCACTTCTGCATGATCGGGTTGATGAAGGTGGCGCCGCCCGCTTGAATGCGGACCTTACTTCCGCCGCCGGAGCAGGACAACGCAAGGATCGCCGTCGCCGCGACGACGAGGCTCATCAGGAAGGATCGGAGTTTCATGGTGGCCTCGGGAAAACGGGTCTGGCCCTGAAAAAGATATGTTCGGACTCCGCCGATACAACGGCCATGCCGTGTGCGTCGCAACCTTCATAAATACTTCTTGCCGGTTTCGTATCCTGACATCAATTCAAGACGCGACCCGTGCAACCCCGGCGAGACGTATCGGTGGAAACTTCTGTCCCTGAGCCGACGACTGCAGGCGCGTCGAAGCTGGTCATCGAACGCGTCAACTTCTGGTATCGCACCAAGCAGGCGCTGTTCGACGTGAATCTGCTGGTTCCCGAGCGTTCGGTGCTGTCGCTGATCGGCCCCAGCGGTTGCGGCAAGAGTACTCTGCTGCGGATGATCAACCGCATGTCCGATCTCATCGACGGCACCCGCCACACGGGCAAACTGCTCTTGAACGGGGCCGAGATATTCGACGACGGCATGGATCTCGTCGATCTGCGGCGCCGGGTCGGTATGGTGTTTCAGAAGTCGAACCCGTTCCCCAAGAGCATTTACGAGAACGTCGTCTACGGACCGCGGATGGCAGGCGTGCGCGACCGAGCGCGATTGGATTACCTCGTCGAGCACAGTCTGAAGTCGTCCGCCCTGTGGACGGAAGTCAAGGACCGGCTGCATGCCTCCGCGTTGGAACTGTCCGGCGGTCAGCAACAACGGCTCTGCATTGCCCGCGCCTTGGCGACCGAGCCGGAAGTGCTGCTCATGGACGAACCGGCGAGTGCCTTGGACCCCAAGAGCACCTTGGCCGTCGAGGAACTGATTCACGAGTTGAAGCAGAAGTACACCATCGTGATCGTCACCCACAACATGCAGCAAGCACTTCGGGTCTCCGCCAACACCGCCTTCTTCTACGAAGGCCGGGTCGTGGAAGTCGGGCCGACCAAGGAACTGTTCGAGACCCCTCGTGAAAAGCAGACCGAGGATTACATCCGCGGCCGCTTCGGCTGAGCGTCGAGCCAGGCGACGACGTCGTCGACGAAGCCGAGGTTTGCATCCTCGAATTCCAGTGTATGCGCCCGGCCGGGGTATTCGCGGATTATCCCCACCGGGAACGCGGCGGCCTGCCGTCGCACAGCCTCGTTGTCGATGATGCGATCGTCGCCGGCGAGTAGCGTCAGCGTCGGCACCGGATTGCTTGCGAATCGCGATTTCAGGAAGCGGTCGAGCATCGCGGAACTGACGAAGAATCGAGCCGTGGCTTCGTGGAGATCGTGCGGGTTGGTTCGCAGCCAGTCCTGCTTCTCCGCGTCGGACGTGAACAACTCGGGGTCGTTGAGCGGGATGGGAAATCGCTTCGTCGGGTTCGCAACGCGTGCCGCGATCATCCTCAGTCTCACGGCCAACGCCGGCCGCACGCGGGCGGTGAAGCCGGGGGCGATCAGCACCAGATTCCGAACCAGACCCGGCTTGCGAAGGACCGTCGCCAAGGCGATCTTGCCGCCCCAACTGATGCCGAGCAGTGTCGTTGCCGTTTCGGAAACTTCGCGGGCATCGGCTTCAATGACTTGCGCCACATCGTCGACCAGCGTGCGGAAGCCGGGGGCATCGCCGCGATTCACTCGGTTCCTGCCGGCACCGCGGCGCTCGACGAACAGCACGCGGTAACCAGCCTCGGCGAACTTGGCACACGATGCCCCATACCAGCCGGCGTGACTGCGGATGCCGTGGAGCACGACGATGCGGCCGTGCGGCTCGCCCCTCGGTTCCCATATATCGACGTGGAACGGCACACCGTCGGCGGCAGTGAAACGACGGGTCGTTGGGTTATTCATGGATCACCGCCCGGCGGGTGACCATGGACGCAATCCGCTCGGCGACCACGGTGACGCCCAGCCCGCACCCGGGGAGCATCGGGGCCAGACCACCGCGGCCGAAGGTCAGGTCTTCGAGCGTGCAAGCGTCTGCGACCAGGCGGCGATCGAAGCTGCCTTCGAGTGCCCGGATTCCGGAGACCATGCAGGCGAAGTGCCGCCCGGCGGCACTGAGGATGCCCGTCTCGCCGACCTGGCAGCCGAGCTGATAGCCGAGGTGATGACGGCGGGCGAACTGCGCCAGCCGCAGCGTGGGCAGGAAGCCGCCGCACTTCGAGAGCCGCAGGTTGAAGAGATCGCAGGTTGCCTCCGCGACCGCACGCTCGGCATCGACCATCGAGCAAAGCGATTCGTCCAGCATGATCGGCGTCGATACGTCCTTTCGGATCACCGCGAGATCGGCGACCTGCTCGTGGGGTACGGGTTGCTCCACGCACGCGATGTCGAACGGCTCCAAGGCCCGAATGCGTTCGACGCACGCGGCCGCGGACCAGGCTTCGTTGGCGTCGACGCGAAGCTCCATCGCCTTGCCAGCGAAGCGGCGAATGATGCTGAGGCGTTTTGCGTCATCCTGCCCGGTGATGCCGACCTTCACCTTGAGTTGCTTCAAGCCGTAGAGTCGTTGCCCGAGCGACGCCAAGCGAGCCTTCCAACCCTTGGCCGAGAGCACGATGCCGGAATAGCGCACCTCGGCTTTCGGCTCGGCGAGTTCCGGCGCGAGCAACGTCACCGCCTTCATCAGCGGCTCGCCGAAGCTGCGGCCGAAGGCGTCGAGCAGGGCCAACTCGACGGCACAGCGGGCCGCGTTGCCGCGACAGCGGCGGTCGTCGTCCGCTGCCTGCGGCAAGGTCAGGGCTTCGATCCACGTCAACGCTTCGGCGAAGTGACTCGCCGGGTGCAGCACAGCCTTCCAGTCGGTCGCTTCGAGCAGGTCGAAGGCGGTCTCCGCGGATTCCCCGGTAACGTATTCGCGCGGCACCCCTTCGCCCCAGCCCACCGAGCCGTCCGCCAGTTCGCAGCGGACGATGACATTGTCCGTGAATTTACGAACATGGGAAGCATGCTTCACGGCACGCTTCAACGGCACGCGGACGACGAAGGCCTGCAGTTGAACGATATTCATGAGTTCGGCGACACCGGAGTGGGGGCGGCAAGGGAATTCCAGCGCGAGACAACAAACCGAGCCATCAGCACAACAGCAACGATGCCGACGGCAACGAACAGAACCGTCGAGCCGAGGCTGAGTTGCGGTTCATCCGGTTTCGAAGGCTCCGTTTGGGCTTCAGCAACGACAACCGGGGGCAAGGGCGGAGGCACGGTGGAGGCAATGGTTGCTTCGACGCGGCGGGCTCGCTCATCGTCCCCGAACTTGTATTGAAGCGAGGCCTTGCCGCGCAGATCGGCCGGTTCGACGATGTCCGACAGTTCGAAGCGTTCGCCGGCTTCCTCGAGTGTGAGGGAAATCCGGCCAACGACGTTCTCGAAATTCTGATCCTCAAAGGTGAACCGCCCCACGGCATCTCCGGGTCGTTCGGCACGGAAGGTGAATCGGAACCGCGGGTGATCCGAATCGGCCTCCAGATCGATCGACCGGACCTTGAAGACCAACGGCTTGCCTGCAAATTCGGCGCGCAGATTGTCCGCGATGAACATTGCCTTCCTCGCCCCGTACTTATTCGCATACGCTCGACCGCCCGTGACCCCGGCGACATCCGCCGCGGTCAGCAGCCGATTGCCGTCGATGGCCATCGTCCATTCGTTGAGTTCGAGCGCGTACTTCACGACGACACCCGTCGACTCGACCTTGACCTGCACGGTACGGTCGAAGCGCAAGTTCGGCAGCGGATGCGCCGGTGCCGTAGGGGCGACCAGCAGGAGCAGGGTAAGGGTGAGGAGTCGCATGGAGACAGGATAGCGAAGGAGCGAGTCCGGCAGATCATGTCCGCAGGGATCGCACCCGGACTCGGCGCGATGTAATGACGATCATTTTGCCGCTGGGATTTGCCTCGAACACGCTCTAAACCTCCTTGAGCCGCTCGACACGTTGCACGGAATCCATGTCCAAGAGCCGAAGCAGCACAACACCGTAACTGCTTCATTCCTTCGCGTAGATCAGTTCGCCGAAATCCTTGTCCGATGTCAGGATCAGGCGAGCTTCCGATGCGGCAACACCGAGCCGGGTCTCATCAGTCGCACCAGGTTGGAGTTCACCGGCAAGTGCGACATCCGGCAAGAAATTTCATGTCGCCGTGCGGTCAGATGGTGGATGTAAGGACGGCATGGGCAAACAGCATCGCGGCCCGGATGCGTTCCGGCGTAAGTGCCGGGTACTGTTGCACCAATTCCTGTGGAGTCATACCGGAGCCCAGTTCTTCGAGCACGAGTTCCACGGTCAGCCTGGTGCCGCGAAAGACGGGCTTGCCGAGCATGACTTCTTTCCGCTCTTCGATGTGGTCTTCCCAACGCAGCGTCGACATGGCGGATTCCCCGATTCAGTATCGACTTATCCTACGCAACGACGAACATGGAGAGTACGCTGCCACCATTTCAGTTCGTATTGTGACGGCAGGAGTTTGCCGCACCCCTTCGGAGCGTGTCCGTGCCGCCGATCGTCGGAATCGACTTGGGAACGACCTATTGCGCCGTCGCCCGCCTCGATGAGCGCGGCAGGCCCGTGATGGTGCCGAACCGGGACGGCGAAATTCTCACACCGAGTGCCGTCTACCTCACGACGACCGGCCAATCGGTCGTCGGCCAGCCCGCGCTCGATTTGTCGCTGGAGGAGCCGCACAATACGGCGACCTTCATCAAACGCTGGATGGGCAAGCCGCAGTATGAACGCGAGGTTTCCGGCCGAACCTTTCGGCCGGAAACGCTTTCGGCGATCATCCTGAAAAAGCTGATGCTCGATGCCGAGCGCGAACTCGGGCCGATCCGCGATGTCGTCATCTCCGTGCCCGCCTACTTCGACGACCTGCGCCGCAAGGCAACCCAGGACGCGGGCCGCATCGCCGGCCTGAATGTCCTCGACCTCATCGACGAACCCTCGGCCGCAGCCCTCGCCTACACCTTCCCCACCAACCCCGGGGCCGAGACGCTTTCGGACGACCCGCGGACGGTGCTCGTCTACGATCTCGGCGGCGGTACGTTCGACGTGAGTCTGGTCAAACTCGGCAAGCGTCGCTTTCAGGTGCTCGCCATCGAAGGCGATTCGATGCTCGGCGGCAAGGACTGGGACGACCTGGTGATGGGCTTCGCCGCCGCGGCGTTCACCCGCGAGCACGGCGACGACCCGCGCGACGATCCGCAATCCAACGCAATGCTGCGGGCCAGCGCCGAGCGCGCCAAGCGGACGCTTTCCAAGATCGAGCATGCCAGGATCACGGTCGCTCACAACGGCAAGAAGATGCAAGTGCCGATTGCCCGCCGCGAGTTCGACGAACTGACGGCGGCACTGCTCATGCGGACGAAGTCGTGCGTGCACGACGTCGTCGAGGCGGCGGACGTTCCGTGGAGTCAGGTTCACAAAATTCTGATGGTTGGCGGATCGACGCACATGACGGCTTGTGCCGCGATGCTTCGCACACTGACCGGGCAGGAGCCGGACCGGTCGCTGGCGGTCAGCGAGGTGGTCGCCCGCGGTGCCGCCGTGCACGCCGGCATTCATGTCGCCCGCACTCAGAAGGCCGCCGGGGAACTGAGTGCCGTCGGCCACTTGGCGGACATCGTCGAGATCACGGTCACGGCCCACAGCCTCGGCGTCGAAGTCCGACACGGGGAACGCCGACTCAACGACCGGCTCATCCTCAAGAACACGCAACTACCCGCAGCGATCAGCCGCGTCTACCGTACGCTCAAGTCGAATGCGACCAAGATCCGCGTCCGCATCCTGCAGGGGGAAGCCGCGGATGCGGCGGCGTGCATCCCCGTGGGCGAGTGCTGGGTCGATGCGCTTCCGGCCGGCTTGCCGCAGGCAGCACCCGTGCAGGTCCGCTGCAGCGTCGGCGCGGATGGCTTGGTCGAAGTGACGGCCTTGGACATGACGTCCGGGAAGACGGCCCGCACCGAACTCGTCCGCAACTCGGGCCTGTCCGACGAGGAAATCGGCCGCGAAGCCGACTACCTGCGAAGCCTCGACATCCAATAGCCGAAAGGAGACGCCGAAGCATGTTCACCCTCGGCATCGCCGGCGGATCGGGGTCGGGGAAATCGACCGTCGTCGCGCGCCTGCTCGCCCTCGATCTCGGGCTGCACATCGCCCACCTGCCGCACGACCACTATTACCGCAACCGCACCGAGATGCCCGAAGCGGTCGCCGCGGAGAACAACTGGGATCATCCGGATGCATTGGACACGGCGCTTTACCTCAAGCACATCGACCAGTTGAAATCCGGCAAGCCGATCGCGAGGCCGAGCTACAACTTCGGCACCCACAGCCGCGTCGAATCGACGACCTTGTTGGAACCGAAGCCGATTCTGCTGTTGGAAGGCATCCTGCTCTTTCACGTCCCCGCCTTGCGGGACCGCATCGACCTGCGGGCCTACGTCGAGACCCCCGCCGACCTTCGCATTCTTCGACGGGCGCTTCGGGACGTCACCGAGCGCAACCGCACGATGGCCAACGTGGTCGCCCAATACGAATCGACCGTGCGGCCGATGCATTCGATCTTCGTCGAACCGAGCAAAACCTTCGCTCACATCGTCGTCCCGTGGGAGCACCACAACGACACTGCCGTGAGCCTACTGGCGGCAAAGCTGCGGGAACACGTGTAGGGGACAAGCAGCATCGGCGGCGAGTTTTCGATTCTCATCAGGAGTCGATCGATCAATCTCAGGGCCTTCGGTGGGGATTCGGCTCGGGTGTCCGAGGTGGGCATGGGCTGCCGGCAGATCGGCGGCGATCAGTGGGGAGACGTGTCCGAGGAGCATGCGCTGGAAACACTCCATGCGGCGAATGAAGCCGGCATCACGTTTTACGACACGGCGAACATCTACGGCCTCGGTCGTTCCGAAAGTCTGGTGGCCAAGTTCATCGATTCGGTCGGCCGAACGGATCTTTTCCTGGCGACGAAACTCGGCCGTTGGCCCGACCCCGGTCTGTCCGGCAACATCGCCGCTGCGGCGATCCGCAAGCACTCCGAGGCGAGCCTGGCTCGGTTGAAAGTGGACGCCCTGGACCTGACGCAACTACATTGCGCGCCGGAGACGCTGCTGGAAGACGGACAAGTGTTCGAGACCTTGCGGGCGTTGCAGTCCGAAGGCAAAATCCGCCGTTGGGATGCGAGCGTCGAGTCGACCGCGGCCGCGAAGTTGTGCCTGGCTCAGCCGGGGTTGGCGTCGCTGCAGGTCATCTTCATCATCTTCCGGCAGACGCCGCTCTTCGCCCTCTTGAAGGTTTAGAAATCGCCTGAAATCACCTCGCCGCTGGCGGCCGTGACGATTGCCGCCAGCGTGGCCGGGGCAATGGTCGAGCGGATGAAGCGAACCGAGCCGTCGGCCAAACAGGCGTTCATGCCGCCGCTGTGAAAGGCGTAGAACTCGCTGTCGTTGGTGCAGTTGACGATGCATGTGCCGCCGGTCGTCCAGTTCGCGCCCAAGATGCCTGGAACAACGCCATCCAGACTGAAGCCGCAGTCCGGATCGGCCCAGCCCCATCCGTCGGCGGTGTTGACGCCGGAACTTCGGCCCTGCTGATGGATGCTGGGTCGGCCCGCGTCTTCACCGATGAGAATCGTGTTCGAGAGGCCGTCCGTCACGGCCAAGAGCGGCGTGTCGGTGACCCGCTTCATCACACCGTCGACTTCATTGCCGGCTGCACCGGTCGGTCCGAGCGGGAAGATTGCACCGATGCCGTTGGCCGTGTAAAAGCGACGCCGAACCGCGTTGATGGAGCCGTAGTCGCCCGGGCCGTAGTCGTTCGGCGCGGGCAGCAGCGTCCGGCCGGGAACCGATGGACAGACGAAGACCTTGAAGGTGTTCTTGGCGGTGACGATGTTGGTGCCCGTGTTCCACTTGCTGGTGTTGTTCCAAAGTCGACCAACATTGTCCTGCTCGACGTAGGCCAAGACGACCGGCGTCCATGAGCGGAACTTCGAGTCTCCGGCCACGGTGATGCGGCTGGCCGGGAACTTGTCGTTGTTGGCACCGGCGAAGTTGTGGAGGGCAAGGCCGAACTGCTTCATGTTGTTTTGACATTGCGCCCGTGCAGCCGCTTCGCGGACCTTCTGCACGGCGGGCAACAGCAGACCGATGAGGATGGCGATGATCGCAATGACGACGAGAAGTTCAATAAGCGTGAAGGCAGCTCGATTCCGCAGCATGAGTGTCTCTTACTGTTTGAGTGTGCAGCACACGGAAACACTATGAGACCTCCATGAGGAATCGAAGAAGAGGCGAAGAATTAAAGTGCGATTGACGGTTATTGAACCTTCAGAGTCTTTATCAGCGCTTCGAACTGCGGTGCAAGCTCCGCCGACTTGGCTTCCGGGATGCGGGCGGTGATGATCCAGCCGCCGGTCTTGGCCGGCAGACTCAGGTAGTCGAGCCGAAGGCGTTGTTTGCCGTCGTCCACGATTTGGTGAAAGCGTTCCAGTTCACCCGCTTTCTTCGCTTCACTTTGGGTCACGATCTTCCAGTTCTGCTTGGCTGCGAAGGCTTTGGCGTCCTCGATTTGGCGGGTCGCCGTCGGCAGCACGGCTGTGCGTGTGAAGGTGACGACGCCGGCACCGCTTCGCTCCTCCAGCGTCAGGCCGCGCTCGGTGGTCCGAGTCGTTCGCCAGCGCCGCGAGTGCTCGAAGCTCAGCCCGAGTTCCGGCTCGTCCGCCAGCACGGCACTGTTGGTGTCCGTGAGTTTCAGGCTGTCCGTCCCCAGTTTGTCGAGGCTCAGCAGCGGCTCCATCGGCACTCGCGTGCGGTTCAGCAGGAATGTTCCCTTGATTTCGCCGGCGGTCGTCTTGCCGTCCGGGGCAGGAATGCGGCTGACCGCGCTGAAACTCAGCGACGCCAGGTGTTTGCTTTCCAGATCGAAATAAAGCGTGCCGTCCATCGTCTGGGCGCTTGGCCCATCCTCGCCGACGCCGCGGACGGTGCCTTTAAGGCTGAGCCGGGCCTGATTGCGACCGGCGAGTGTGAGCACGCCGTCGAAGGTGACCACGAGCTTGTTTTCGCTGATGGTTTCGTAATCCGTCAACTCGCGGACGGTCTGTTCGCCCACCAGCCAGCTTTGCCCCGGCTTGGCCGGGGTGCTCGGCAACAGACCCGTGACCAGCGCCGGGCCGACGAGGTCGCGCCGCAGCACTTCGATTTCATTGAGTGTGAGTGCGCCATCGGGGCTGAACGGATTCTTCTTGCCGCTCGAGGATCGCAGCACCACCACCCGGCGCACGGCGGGGCGAACCTCGGCGCCCTGATCGGTGTCCCCAAGTTTGCGTTGAATGCTGAGTTCGCGATAGAGCCGGGTCGAGATCAGGTTTTTATCCCCGTCCGAACCGCGATGAACTTCGTCGTACACGAGGCGGCTGCGGCCGACCATGGCCACGACCTTGGGCGGTTTCGGCTTGGCTCCCGGCTCGATCGCTTCCGGCACGGCAATGCGGCCGGTGAGCGAGGTCTGCAGATCGTTGCGGATCATCGATTCGGCATCGAAGAGTTCGCGGAGTTCGTGCTTGTCCGCGGGTTTGGTTTGAGCGGCGGCGTTCGACGATGCCGTCAAAAGCGTCAGGACTGTCAACACCGTCAACATGTCAACAGACGGGGGAGAACATCGCATGAGACCGGCTCCTGACAACGACCACGGTGCCGAAGATTCGGTCCGTCGACGCCATGATATTCCACGATGTCGGTCCGGAATTGCGCAAACTTGAGGCAAAGTAACGTTTGCCGAGTAGAGAAAGTTGTCGACACCAGCTTCGAATCGGTTTGTCGAGTCGGGACGTCCTCACCACAAACGAAGGAAGAGTGGCGCAAGGATTACAGTGCGTCCGTCTCGGCTTCACAAGACTCGAGCAGAGATCGGT
>Ga0105047_10005156_pt1 | contig 22533 bp, 25 predicted proteins | sample MAT04_FD_78384 | JGI IMG/M metagenome (GOLD analysis project Ga0105047, IMG submission 78384) | Freshwater microbial communities from Lake Fryxell liftoff mats and glacier meltwater in Antarctica - MAT-04 (megahit assembly) | ecosystem: Environmental > Aquatic > Freshwater > Ice > Liftoff... | reverse complement strand
GTAGTGCGCAAGCACGTCGAATTCCGCGAGGAGCGCTAACCATGGCGAAGAAGAGCATGATTGCCAAGAACGAGCAGCGCAAGGTCATCGTCGCGCGCTACGCGACGAAGCGCCTCGAGCTGAAGAAGGCGCTCGTCGACCCCACGTCGACCGACGCCGAGCGCGAGGCCGCTCGCCTCGGGCTGCAGAAACTTCCGCGCAACGCCTCGCCCGTGCGCGTGCGCGGCCGCGATGCGATCGACGGGCGCCCCCGCGGGTTCCTCAAGCAGTTCGGTGTGTCGCGCGTTCGCTTCCGTGACATGGCGCACCGGGGCGAATTGCCCGGTATCACCAAGTCAAGCTGGTAAATTACAGACGGTTCCTCGGGTAGTGCATCCGAGGGACCTGTACTGGCCACCAGCCAGTCGATAATTCGTTCGAACAGACCTGAACTGCAACACAAGTCCGAGGAGGACACAAATGGCTGACAAGTCACTGAACCGCACCGAGCTCGTCGCCGCCGTAGCCGCTGAGTCTGGCCAGAGCCAGGCCGCAGTGAACGGCGTTCTCGACGCCCTGTTCTCGACCCTCGCGACCTCGGTCGGCGAAGGCACCAAGGTCACAATCCCGGGATGGCTCGCTGTCGAGCGCACGCACCGTGCGGCACGCGCCGGCCGCAACCCGTCGACGGGTGAAGCGATTCAGATCGCCGCCGGTTACGGCGTCAAGGTCAGCGCCGGAAGCAAGCTCAAGGCCGCCGCGAAGTAGTAGCGCCCCACGACGAAGGGGATGGCGCCCGGAGGGGCGTCATCCCCTTCGTCGTATCGGCTTCCGCCGCTGCTGGCTTCCATTATTCAGGAGTTGAAAGCCAAAACGCGGGCGGCGGCGCTGTCATCATTCAGGAGTAGTGGGCGGAACTATCTGTCCGCAGGCTTTCACTATTCAGGTGCCGAACGCCCATACCGGCCCGATCGACGTGCTGTGGGGCCGGATGTTGCCGAATTCGGCTTCCGAGCACCGAATACTCCTGAATCCTGAAAGCTGAATCAGGCCGTAACTCCTGAATGATGAGAGCCGGCCCGGGCCCCTAACTCCTGAATAATGAAAGGCAGGGGGCGTGGCTGCGCGGGATTTGCGCCCAGCTTGCTCGCCTAGGCTGGTGGGCGTGTCTCGGCCTCTTCGCATCATAGGACCGGCCCTGTTGCTGGTCGTCGCATTGGCCTGTCTTCTCGCGGCCCTCGAGTTCGGTGGCGGCGCCGCGGCACCCCTTCTCGCCGACCCGGGAGCGCTCGCGAGATACGGGCTGCCGATTTCGAAGCTGCTCGTGAACATCGGGGCCGCTGGCACGATCGGCACGCTCGTGCTCGTGAGCTTCGCGCTCAGCCGCGACCGGCCCGAGTTCGATCGGGCCCTCGACTTTGCCGCCGCTGCCGCGGCGTTCTGGGCCGTCGCCTCAGCCGCGACCGGCTTCTTCACCTTCCTCAACGTCTACCTCGAGCCGCTCTCGTTCGACGCGCAGTTCGGGGAGCTGCTCGGCGCGTTCTTCACGCAGGTCGAGTTCGGCCAGGCGTGGCTCGCCACGACGCTCGTCGCCGCCGTCACGACCGTGCTGTGCTTCGCTGTGCGCGGACAGACGCTGCTGCTGTTCCTCACCGCCTTCTCCGTCGTCGGCCTCGTGCCGATGGCGACGCAGGGCCACGCCGCCGGCGCGTCGGGGCACGGCGCCGCGGTCTCCTCGCTCGGCCTCCACCTGGTCTTTGCGGCGGTCTGGCTCGGCGGCCTCCTGATGATCGTCGCCATCCGCCGGACGCTCGATTCCGCGCGGCTCAGCGTAATCGTCACGCGGTACTCGACCTTTGCGCTCATCAGTTTCATCGCCGTCGCGGTATCGGGGTACGTGAATGCGTCGCTTCGGGTCGGCTCGTTCGATGGACTGACGCGGCCCTACGGAATCCTCGTCGTCGTGAAGGTCGCGGCGCTCATCGCGCTCGGACTCTTCGGGGCCGTGCAGCGGCGGTACCTGATCGGCAGGATGCAGCGCGGCGACGGCAACCGCCACTTCTGGTGGCTCATCACGGCCGAGTTCGCCTTTATGGGCGTCGCGTCGGGCGTCGCCGCGGCGCTGGCCCGCACCGACCCGCTCGTGCCGCAGGTGCTGATCACGACGACTCCCGCGTACATCCTCACGGGCGAGGCCCTCCCGCCCGAGCTGGTGCTCTCGCGCTTCTTCACCGAGTGGCGCTTCGACGTCGTCTGGGTGCTGGTCATCGCCTTCCTCGCGTTCTTCTACCTTGCCGGGGTCTGGCGCCTGCGTGCCAGGGGCGACTCGTGGCCGATCCACCGCACGGTGCTGTGGATGGCCGGACTCGCACTGTTGTTCTATGTGACCAATGGGGCGCTCAACGTCTACGAGCAGTACCTCTTCAGCGCGCACATGCTCGGGCACATGATCCTCGGCATGATGATCCCCGTGCTGCTGGTGCCGGGGGCGCCGGCGACGCTCGCCCTTCGCGCGATCTCGAAGCGCAACGACGGCAGCCGCGGGCCGCGGGAGTGGATCATGATCGCGGTGCACTCCCGCATCGCCGGCATCCTCGCGAACCCGATCGTCGCGGCCGTCGTCTTCGCTGGATCGCTGTGGCTGTTCTACTACTCGCCCCTGTCCAGTTGGGCGACGACCGACCACATCGGGCACCAGTGGATGATCGTGCACTTCCTGATCACGGGGTACCTGTTCGTGCAGTCGCTGATCGGCGTCGACCCCGTGCCGTACCGCGCGCCCTACCCGCTGCGTCTCGTCCTGCTGCTCGGCACGATGGCGTTCCACGCCTTCTTCGGCCTTTCGCTGATGACGGGCACCGGGCTCCTGCTCGCCGACTGGTATGGCGCGATGGGACGCGACTGGGGGGCCTCGGCGATCGTCGACCAGCAGACCGCCGGCGGGATCGCCTGGAGCGTCGGCGAGATCCCGACCATCGTCCTCGCGATCATCGTGGCCTTCATGTGGTCGAAGAACGACACGAAGGAAGCGAAGCGTCTCGACCGCAAAGCGGCCCGCGACGGCGACGCCGACCTCACCGAGTACAACCGGATGCTCGAGGACCTCAGCCACCGTCCCTAGCCCCCTGGCGGTCCCCGGCTCGCCTGGCCGAACGCCCGCGCGGGCCAGCGGGCCTGACCGCCCGCCCGGCTCGCCGAGCCGAACGCCCGCGCGGGCCAGCGGGCCAGCGGGCCAGCGGGCCTTGGCGCCCGCGCAGGCTAGCGTGCCGCGATCTTCACGCTGCCATCGCCGGGAAAGCTGATGAGATAGCCGACCGAGAACGGCACGTCCTCGTCGAACGTCGAGCGGGTGCCGTCGAAGAGCGACTGCACCTCGACGAGGAGGTGCGCGGCCCCCGTCGTCGGTGGCACCTGCCAGGTTCCGGGCGACCCCGCCGGTGCGATCGTGACGGCCGGGTAGGTCGCGATCGACCATTCCGGCTCGCTGACGACGCGGTTGGCGATGGTCTCCCCGAATGGGCATCCGGATGGCTGCAGCACCGCCTGCTCGGCGCAGGCATCGAGCAGCGCGTCCAGCTCGTCCTGCACCAGGTCGACGAACGCGGGGTTCGCTGCGGCACTCACGCTCGCCCGCACGGTGGCGCCGGGGGAGGGCACCTCGGTTCTCCGGGTCTCGGCGACGAGGTACTCCGATTCGTGGCCGAGCGCGAAGACCGCCGGGGTGAGCACGTGGAACGCCGTCACGGCGCCGGCGCCGCGCGCCGCGTCGACGGTGAGCCCGTTCGCGTCGAAGTCGCTGGTGTTCGGCAGGTCCACCTCCAGGATGCCGGTCGGGCTGACGGCGAACCGCCATGCCCGGAAGAATCCCAGGCGCGAGCCATCCCGCTCGATTTCGAACTGGGCGGTGGACGGCGATCCGTCGAGCTCGAACGAGAACCGGGTGCGCGTGACGCCCCCCGCACTCACGCTTGCAACGTGGTCGATCGCGTCGAGGTCGCCGAGGGCGGAGGAGGACAGCAGGTCGGCGGAGGCGGACCCGTCGATCACCACTCCCGGCGCGGCACGCGCACTCGTGGCATCCTGCCTGGCCAGCGCCGACAGGTAGGACCGCGCGAAGCCCTCCGCGCTGTAGAGGGTGGCATTGAGCAGGATGACCGTGGCGGCGAAGCCGAGCACGATCGCTCCGAAGACGATGCCCCACCGCAGAAGGAAGCGGCGCATCGGGTCGGGAGCCCCGTGCGACTTCTCCCCCACGACCATGGGGCAATCCTAAGCGGCCGCCGGATCGATCCCCGGGCGGGCGCGGTGCGCGCGGCGAGGTAGTCTGGGCGCAATGGCCGGCACCACTCCGGAGGAACGCGCGTGAGCAGCCCCCCGATCTCCCTCTCCGCCGAGCAGCAGGCGCTGTTCGATGCGATCGAGACGACACAGGAACACATCTTCGTGACCGGTCGCGCCGGCACGGGCAAGTCGACGCTGCTCAACCACCTGTCGTGGAACACGTCGAAGCAGATCGTGATCTGCGCGCCGACCGGCGTCGCGGCGCTCAACGTCGGCGGGCAGACGATTCACTCGCTGTTCCGGTTGCCGATCGGGGTGATCGCCGATCGTCGCATCGACCAGAACGCCGAGGTGCGCAAGCTGCTCAACACGATCGAGACGCTCGTGATCGACGAGGTCTCGATGGTGAACGCCGACCTGCTCGACGCGATCGACCGCGCCCTGCGGCAGGCGAGGCAGCGCCCGTACGAGGCCTTCGGCGGGGTGCAGGTGGTGCTCTTCGGTGACCCCTACCAGCTCGCGCCCGTACCGGGCGATGCCGACGAGCGCGCCTACTTCGCCGATCAGTACCGGTCGATGTGGTTCTTCGACGCAAAGGTGTGGGACGCGGCCGACCTCAGGATCTTCGAGCTGAACACGATCCACCGCCAGCACGAGGAGGAGTTCAAGAACATGCTCAATGCGGTGCGCCACGGCGTCGTCACCGCGGAGATTGCGCAGCACCTCAACGACACGGGAGCCCGGCCGGCGCCAACGGACGGGGCGATCACCCTGGCGACGCGCAACGACACCGTCAATGCCATCAATGCCAAGGCGCTCGCGAACCTGCCCGGCAGGTCCCTCACCGCGAAGGCGGAGGTGACCGGCGAGTTCGGGGGCCGCGCGTTCCCTGCCGACGAGGCGCTGCAGCTCAAGGTCGGCGCGCAGGTGATGTTCCTGCGCAACGACTCCGACCAGCGCTGGGTGAACGGATCGGTGGGAACGGTCACCGCGATCTCCTCCACCGTGTTCGTGTCGGTCGACGGCGAGGAGCACGAGGTGCAGCCGGCGATCTGGGAGAAGTTCAAGTACTCCTACTCGTCGGCGACGAAGGAACTCAAGCGCGACATCGTGGCCGAGTTCCAGCAGTTCCCGCTGCGGCTCGCGTGGGCCGTCACGATCCACAAGTCGCAGGGCAAGACCTACGACCGCGCGATCATCGATCTCGGGCAGAGGTCGTTCGCCCCGGGGCAGACCTACGTGGCACTGAGCCGGATCACGGCCCTCGATGGCCTGTACCTGACCCGGCCGCTGCGACCGTCCGACATCATCGTCGACGACGATGTGCGACGCTTCATGGAGAAGGCGCAGGCCATCCCCGCGATCCGCGCCTGACGCACGGCGGACGGTCAGTGCCCGGCGTCGTGGTCGGGCAGCACGATGCCCGACAGGATGTCGTCGTCGGTCGGAGCGGGGTCCTCCGGCACGAAGCCGGGGTCGTGGCTGCCGTGCGGCTGGGCGTACCTGCCCGCTTCGGTCGCGGCGAGGGCGGGCGTCGTGAGGCCCCCGACCAGCAGGGCGCCGACGGTGAGACCGAGGAGGTAGCGTCCGGCGCCAGGCGTCGGAGGGGTCACCACGGAAGCCGCGCCCTGAAGGCGGCGGAGGTGCCGGGTGATCACTCCCGCGACGAAGAGTTCGAAGATCGACGCGACGAGCATCGGCACAAGCGGCAGCGACGCGGCGATCCACCCGGCGTCGAGCATCGTGGCGACAACGACCACCAGGCTCCAGGCGAGCAGCGGCGCGATGGCCACGATCCTCGCAAGCCTCGGCGCGATGAGGGCGTCGTTCGCGAAGGTGACGACACCCCAGCCGAACTCGGCGATGCCGAGCCCGGCCAGGAGTATCGCCAGGGGAAGCGGGGATCCGACGACGAGCGCCAGGTGCACGAGTCCGGCACCGATGGCGGCGAATCCCAGCCAGGTGCGAGTGATTGGTGACACGGCCTGCTCCCCTTTCCTCGGGTGACGCGGGGTGACTACGCGCGGGCGGTGGCGGTGCGCACGCGCTTGTCGGCACCGAGGCCGACGGCGAGCAGCACTGCGGCGCTCGCGAAGTGCAGCACGTTGTCGGCGGCGTTGATAGCGAGGATGTTGAGCTCCGAGCCGATCAGGAAGAGCCCGAGCACCCCGAGCAGCAGGTAGGCCGCACCGATCGCGATGTTGACCCCCTTCGCCGCACTCACGTTCGACAGGCCGGCGATGAGCAGCGCGGCACCGATCAGGAGGTGAGCGACGTTGTGGAACACGTTGACCTCGAACAGGCCGAGCAGCAGCCCGCCCTCGGTGGCGAAGAACGCCACTCCGCTCGTGACGGTGAATCCGAGCAGGCCGACGAGCAGGTAGACCGCTCCGAAGACGGTGGCGAGCAGACGGTTGGGTGACTTGGTCATAATATGTGCCTCCTAAACACGGGCGGGACGAGTGTCGCGCCTACCAACCATTCGTACCCCACGTTCCGGCGGATTGGTCACATTTGCGACGGCCAATTGTCGCCGCCCCGCTCGAGCGTCCAATCGGCGTCGTTCACTCGAGGAGGTAGAGCTCGAAGAAGCGCGCCGTGCGCGCGTAGGCGAGCGCGGCGGCCTGCGCGTCGAGGGTGTCGTGGATCGTCGCGTTCGCGAAACCGTGCTTCGTGCCCGGGTACGCGTATCTCGTCACGGGGGTGCCGTGCTCCTTGAGGCGATCGATGAACAAATCCGGGTCCTGGTCTTCGCTCCAGTCATCATCGCCCGCGAGGTGCAGCTGCACCGCGCAGGGGATGACGCCGTGGTCCTTGCTCGCGAGGCTCGCGTAGTAGGCGACGACGGCATCGGATGCGCCCCCCTGCGCGTGCAGGAGGGCGAGCCATCCGCCCATCGAGAAGCCGACGACCCCGACCCGGTCGGAGCCCTCCGCCCTTCCCGTCTCGATGGCGTCGTCGATGACGGCGAGGGCACCCCCGATGTCGAGTTCGTCGAGCAGGCGCTTGGCCGTGGCCTTGTCCGTCGTGGCGACGCCGTCGTAGAAGTCGGGAACGACGACGCGGAACCCGTGCCGCACGAGCGCCTCGGCGTAGAACTCGAGGGCGGGCAGCCGGCCGAACCAGTCGTGCAGAACGACGATGAGCGCGTGGCCGCGCTCGCCGTAGTGCAGCGCGACTCCCGGCGAGGGAATCGGTACCAGCTCGGTCATGAACAACACCCTACTGGCCGCGTGACCGCGCGGCGGGATCGGCCTCAGGCCGGTGTGAGAGGTTCGTGCATCGACCACCGCTGGCCATCGAGGATAACCTGCGCGCAACGCCCGGTGACCGAGTTCACGACGATCGGCGCGAGGAGGTTCACGGTCGTTTCGGCCCCGCCGGGGTTCGCCACGACGAGCACCATCGCGTCGTCGCCAGTCGCAAGGTCGAGCTCGGCCCCCTGCTCGTTCGAGATCTCCGGATTGTAGTCGGGAAGGAACACCCCGGCATCCAGCACGAACAGCCGCGCGTCGCCGCCCGCCGCCCGCAGCGAGTAGAGCCCGCTCGCGCCGCCGATGTCGTCGAGGGTGAAGTCGAGCAGGGGCTCGAACCCGGGCGGCGATGACACGAAGGTCAGGGCCGCGCTCATCGCAGGAAGTCCATGAGAGTGGGCTGCAGCACGCGCGCGGTGACCGCGAGCGACGCCTTGTAGGTCGTCTCCTGCATCTGCAGGTCGAGAATCACACGCGCTAGGTCGATGTCCTCGACCGCGGAGCGTTGGGCCTCGAGCGATCCCGCCTGGTTCATGTTCGCCTCCTGGGCTCGCTGGATCCGCGCGTCGCGCGTGCCGACCTCCGACTGCTGTCCCAGTATGGCCGAGAAGCCGACGTCGAGAGCGGCGAGGCGCGCGCCGACGTTGACTCCGGCGCGCAGGTCGGAAGCGATCTGGTCGATGACAGCGAAGACGCTCGTGGCACCAACCCCGTAGGCGGCAGCGCCGTCGGCGTCGACCCGCACCGTCGCGGTGTCGCCGATGCGGCGCTGCACCGTGCTGGCGGGGGCCCCGGTGAAGCTGAGGTCGTTCCGGAAGGCGACGCCGGCATCGGAGTTGCCCGCGAAGACGCTGCGCCCGAGGTAGCTGGTGTTGGCCTGGCCGAGCAGGTCGGCCCTGAGCGTGTCGAGCTCGACCGCAATGGCCTCCCGCGCGGTCGCCGAGAGGGCGCCGTCGTTCGCGCCCTGCACGGTGAGGTCGCGCACGCGCCCCACGATATCGACCGAGGAGGAGAGGGCCGCGTTCGCCGTCGCGAGCCAGCCGAGGCCGTCGGAGATGTTCGACTCGTGCTGCGCGGAGGCGCGCTGGGCGGTGCGGATGCGCAGCGCCTCGGCGGCGGCGGCCGGATCATCGGACGCGCGGGTGATGTTGCTCTGCGACGACGCGCGCTGCTGGATGCGCGCGAGGTCGGACTTGGCGCTCTGCAGGTTGTCGAGGGCCGAGCCGGCCATGGTCATCGTGGTGACGCGCTGGATCATCTGCCGTTACCTCCCCACGATGCCGGTGCGGTTGATGAGGGTGTCGAGCATCTGGTCGATCGCGGTCATCACCCTCGCGGCTCCCTGGTAGGCGGTTTGGAAGGTCATCAGGCTCACGTTCTCCTCGTCGAGGTCGACGGAGGCGCCCGACAGCTGCGCGCCGGCCGCCGAGGATGCCGCGAAGTGGGCGACGACGGCCTGCTGCGCGGCAGACTTGGTCGTCACACCGGTGCCGACGACGACACCGGCCCAGATCGCGTCGGCGGAGCCGGGGGCGAGGCGCAGCTGGGAGATCGCGTCGGCGATCGAGCCGTCGAACCCGCCGGCGCCCGGCGTACCCGACGCGATCTGCGCTGCGCCCGTCGGGATCACGATGAGGCCCTGGGCGGCGCTCTTCCCGGCGGTGATGGCGAAGAAGTCGCCTCCGGCCGCGCCGCTCGTCGTCACGCCCGACCGGTGAACCGTGTTGACCGCGGTGGCCAGCGAGAGCGCGACGGCGTCGTAGGAGGCCGCCAGCTCGGCGAGGGCGCCGCCCGTGCCGCCGGCATCCGCCGCGCCGAGCACCGAGAGAGTGCCGGCGATGCGCCCACCGTCGAGAGCGATCTCGCGCCCGGGGGAGTCCGCCCACTCGAGGGTGACGGGGGATCCGGCGGCCTGGTCGAGGCGCGCGGCGCCGGTCGTGCGCACGGCGCGGGCGGAGTCGCCGGACACGATCGCGTTGCCGCCGATCGTGACGTCGATCATGCCGTCGTCGCGGTGGCGCACGGTGCCGCCGGCGAGGGCGGCGATCTCCGCAGCGAGCGAGGCGCGCTGGTCGATGAGCTCGTTCGCCGAGCCGCCGGCGGCGACGGTTCCGCGGATGACGCCGTTGAGGTCGGCGATGCGGGCGGCGGCGCCGTTGAGATCGGCGACCGACTGCGCGGTCTGTGCCCGCAGCCGCGACCACTGCGAGTCGACGTCGGCGTACCCGGTCGCGAGGCGCGACGCGAGCGCTCCGGCCTCCTCGAGCAGCACGGCGGCCGGCGCGACCTCGCCTGCCCTGTTCGCCACGCCCTGCCAGGCCGACCAGAATTCACCCAGCTGCGCCGACAGGCCCGAGTCGCCCGGTTCGCGCAGGGTCGTCTCGAGATCGGTCATCGCCTCGGCCCGCGACATCCAGTAGCCGGAGGTCGCCGCGGAGGAGCGAACGCGGGCATCGAGGTAGAGGTCGCCGAGGCGGGCGATGCCGTCGACCGAGACGCCCTCGCCGGCGCGCACCCCGGCCGAGAACATGCCGGCCAGGCCCGCCGCGGGAACCGAGCTCGTCGTGACGCGCTGGCGGGTGTACCCGTCGGTGTTGGCGTTGGCGATGTTCTGCCCGACGACCTCGAGCCCCTGCCGCGCCGCGGTCAGGCCGCGGTAGGCGGTGTTGAGCCCGCTGAAGGTGCTCACAGGCTCGCGTCGAACATGCGGGCCTCGGCCGAGACGAGCCCGGCCCCGTTCGAGTCGTAGGTGCCGGTGTCCGGCCTGGCGCTGGCGACCGTCTCCTGCGTGGAGCGCACGGCCTGCCGCAGGAACTGCTCGTTCGAGTCGCGCACGCGGCGGATGTCGGCGGTGATCTCGGTCATCGCGCGCAGGTGCGAGGTGAAGATGTCGGACCAGGGCCCGGCCGGGGCGTTCGCGACGAGATCGCGCAGGCTGGAGTCCTCCGGTGTGCCCCACTGGGTCCCGACCGAGGAGACCTCGACGGCGCGGGCGAGGCCCGCGGCGCGCAGCCTCTCCATGACCTGCTCCACCTCGCGGGTGGCGTGCTGGATCCACCGCGAGCGGCCGGCGGTGAGCAGCAGCTGCTCCTCTTCGAGCTTGAACAGCAGGAGTTCGAGGAGCTCGCGTTCGCGCCACAGCAGGGCGGAGAGTTCGTTGGCGCCCATTCCTGCTCCTCGTTCGTATTCGACCGACGGATGCGTCGTTCACAGGCACTATCGGCGCGCTTTCGCGGTCCGTTAGGCGGATTCCGGCGATTAACCCCAAGAAAGGGGGGCGGCGTCGCCCCGTTCTGGGGACAGGGTCGCGTTGGAACGACCGTTCTACGGCAATAGTGTCGAGAGCGAGGGCGGCGCCTCCCAGACGCCCCCCTCGCATCATCACCCACCAGCACCACCCAGCACCCAGCACCCAGCACCACCACCCACCAGCACCACCCAGCACCCAGCACCCAGCACCACCAGCACCACCACCCACCAGCACCACCACCCACCAGCACCACCCACCAGCACCACGGAACCGCCAGCAGCGCCCGTACCGGCCCGAACCAGGTACGCGGCCCCAGAACCCCTGGAGCCGCATCTACCTTTCGTGCACGTCCAGGGAGTCCAGCGTGAACCGCACCGAACGCAACCGCCTGGTGGTCGAGAACCTGCCGCTCGTCGGCTACCTCGTGTCAGAGGCGTGGGGCCGCGCGACCCACCTCTCCCGCGACGACCTCGCGTCGGCCGGCACCGTCGCGCTGATCACCTCGGCCGACGCGTTCGATCCGACCCTCGGGGTTCCCTTCGGGGCGTTCGCGCGCCGCCGCATCATCGGCGCCTTCGCCGACGAGATGCGCGCGGGCGACTGGGCGCCGAGGTCGGCCAGGCGCCGCATCAAGGAGACCGCCTCGGTGCAGGAGGCGCTGACCGCGACCCTCGGCCGCACCCCGACCGTCGACGAGATCGCGGGGGCCCTCGGGATCGACCGTCAGGCGGCGTCGCAGGCGCTCGCCGACGCGTCACGCACCCTCACCGCGCTCGACGAGCAGGCCTCCGACCACCTCGCGGCCGAAATGCCGCTGCCGGAGGAGAGCCTGCTCGTGACCGAGCGCCTCGACTACCTGCGTGCCGCCGTCGGCGCGCTGCCCGAGCGCATGCGCGACATCGTGCGGCAGGTCTACTTCGACGACCGCTCGGTCACCGAGATCGCGGCCGCGCTCGGCATCACCCACTCCGCCGTCTCGCAGCTGCGCACCGAGGCGATCCGCCTGCTGCGCGACGGGCTCGGCACCCACTACGCCGACGCGCCCGAGACCGCGCACACCCCGCAGTCGCGCATCGCCGCGTCGAGCCGGGCCGCCTACCTCGCGCGGGTCGCCGACCAGGTGCTCGTCGGGCGCGCGCCGGTGCGCCGCGACGCCGAGGCAAGCTGAGGCAAAAAAAAGAAGTTCCGCTCCGCTCCTAACGCGGGGGCGCGCAGTGCCGATAGCTCTTGATGCCGGCCCACGGATGGGCAGGCGAACCAGACCCACTCACGGAGGAACTCACAATGGGCATGCAGATCAACACCAACATCGCGGCGAACAACTCGTACCGCAACCTCACCGCCACGCAGAACGACATGTCGAAGTCGCTCGAGAAGCTCTCGAGCGGACTGCGCATCAACCGCGCGGCGGACGACGCGGCCGGCCTCGCCATCTCGGAGGGCCTCAAGTCGCAGGTCGGCGGCCTCACCGTCGCCAGCCGCAACGCGCAGGACGGCATCAGCGTCATCCAGACCGCTGAGGGCTCGCTCAACGAAGTCACCTCGATCCTGCAGCGCGTCCGTGACCTCGCCGTCCAGGCCGGCAACGACTCGAACAGTGTCGACTCACGCAATGCCATCGCGACCGAGGTGAAGGCGCTGGGCTCAGAACTCACCCGCATCGGTGCCTCGACGAACTTCAACGGGACGAAGCTGCTCGATGGCGCCACGACCTCGCTGACCTTCCAGGTCGGTGCTGGATCTGTGGCAGCGGAAGACCAGATCGCCGTGGATTTCACGGATGTCGCCGCCATCGGCACCGCTGTCAGCGCCTTGGCCGCCGAAGTCACCGCAGGCGCCGGAGATCACAAGTTCTCGAGCTCGGCAACGGCGCTCACCACGATCGCCGCGATCGACCTTTCAATCAAGGACGTGTCCACCGCTCGCGCCGACCTCGGTGCGCAGCAGAACCGCTTCGAGAGCGTCATCAAGAACATCGCCGTCTCGAAGGAGAACCTGTCGGCGGCCGGATCCCGCATCCGCGACACCGACATGGCCGAGGAGATGGTGAAGTTCACCCGCTCGAACATCCTCAGCCAGGCCGGTACCGCCATGCTCGCGCAGGCGAACCAGTCGAACCAGGGCGTTCTGCAGCTCCTGCGCTAGCCCGCGCGAAAGACCCCCGGGCCCGGCCCGGTGAGCACGGCCGGTGGGAGCGGCGGATGAACTGGACCTCATCCGCCTGGCCCCACCGGCCGTTTTTTCACACTCGAGCACGCGCATGCACCACAGGGAGGAAGTGCCATGTCACTCGCCATCGACGGGCTCGTGAGCGGACTCGACACGACCTCGCTCATCAACTCCCTTATGCAGCTCGAGGCCGTTCCCCAGAACCTCCTCAAGAACAAGGTCACGGCCTCCCAGGCCTACATCTCCGCCCTCCAGGGCCTCAACGCCAAGGTCGCCGCGCTCGGCGACACCGCCCAGGCGACCGCGAAGGCGAAGGCGCTCGACCTCTTCTCGACCACGAGCAGCTTCGACAAGGTCGTCGCGACCGCGACCACGGGCGCCCAGCCCGGCGAGATCGACCTCGTCGTCGGCCGGCTCGCACAGGCGCAGAAGTCGGTGACCGCAGCGATGAGCGTGTGGGCCGACGACCCGCCCGAGCTCACCATCACGGGCGCCGACGGAACGCAGACCCGCGTCACCGCCGCCTCCACCTCGCTCGACGACGTCGCCTCGGCCATCAACGCGGCGGGCGCCGGGGTCTCTGCGACCAAGGTCGCGGTCGGGGGCGGCGAATTCCGCCTGCAGCTCTCGTCCGCCGGCACCGGCGCGGCGGGCGCCTTCTCGGTGGCGCGCGGCTCCGCCACGGGAGCGGATGTCTTCGCGGAGCCGGGCGCCGCCACCGTGCGCGTCGCGGCCGACGCCGAGATCACCCTCTGGGCCGGATCGGCCGCGGCCCAGACCATCACCTCGTCGACCAACACCTTCGAGAACCTACTGCCCGGCGTCGCGGTGACCGTCGCCGCGGCGTCGACCGATCCGGTCACGATCGGCATCGCCCGCGACGACACGGCGATCGCTGCCGTCGCCGCGAGCCTCGTCACGGGGCTGAACGACATCTTCTCGCTCATAAAGGCGAGGTCCGCCGTGACGACGGGCACCAGCTCAACGGGGGCGACGACCTCCTCCGGCGGCGCGTTCTCGGGTGACAGCACCGTGCGCGACGTGAACCAGCGCATCATGTCGGCCGCGATCGCCCCCATCGGGGGCAAGTCGCCGTCGGAGTACGGCATCGTCGTCACCAAGACCGGCACGATCGAGTTCAACGCGGAGAAATTCGCCGCGGCGCTCGCGAAGGACCCGGCCGCGACGCAGGCGGCGCTGCAGGGCATCGCGGCGCGGGTCGAGGTCGCCGCGACGACGATCTCCGACCGGTTCGACGGCCTGCTGACCGCACGGATCACCGGCCAGCAGTCGAGCGTGCGCGACCTCAGCGACCGCATCAGCGACTGGGACCTGCGCCTGAACGCCCGGCGCACGACCCTCGAGCGCGTCTACTCCGCTCTCGAGGTGCAGCTGAGCGCCCTCAACGCGCAGTCTTCCTACCTGCAAAGCCAACTCTCCTCACTCTCCGGATCGAGCTCCTGATGATGACAATGACGACCGGCGCGAGCGCGTTGCGCTCGCAGTACAACCGCGACGCGGTGCTCCAGGCGACGCCGGTGCGCCTGCTCACGATGCTCTACGACCGGCTGATGCTCGACCTCGGCAGGGCCGAGGCGGCCCAGCTCGCCGCGAACTGGCCCGTCGCCACCGAGAACCTGCTGCACGCGCAGGCCATCGTGTCGGAGCTGGCGAGTTCGCTCAACGTCGACGTGTGGGATGGCGGGGAGGGCCTGCTCGCCCTCTACAACTACGCCACGAACGCGCTGGTCGCCGCCAACATCCACCGCGACGTCGAACGCACCCGCGAGAGCATCGCGCTGCTCGAACCGCTGCGCCAGTCGTGGCACGAGGCGGCGCAGTCGCTGCCGGCGGCCCCGGTCGCGACGCTCTCGTCGTCGGGAACCCTCGGTGTCGGCTGACGCGATCTCCGACGACCGCGCCGCGTGGGCGGTCGTGCTCGACCGTCTCGAGGCCGACGCGAACGCGATGGCGGATACCACGGGTAACCCGGCCGGGAACGCGACCGAGACCCCGGAAGGGGATGCGGCCGAGCGGGTCGAGAGCGGGACGGGCACGAGCGCCGGGGAGCCCTGGTCGCCGCCGCGGGGCCTCGGGCCCATTCCCGCAGAACTCGTCGCGCGCGCCCGTTCGGTGCATCGCACGCAGCTGGCCGCGGCGGAGTACCTCGAGGGCCGGCGCGACGAGGCCGCGCGGCACCTCGCTGCCGTGAGCGCGGTGCCGCGCGGCGACGGCGCCGACAGGTCGAGGTACCTCGACGTGATCGGCTGAGCCGGCGCGGCGAAATCCGCCCAGGTGCCGCCTAACGGCGGGGCGCGAGGTGCCGATAGAGACCTGTGACGAGCATGGATCGCTCACCATCAGGCCACGGACCGGCCGTTTCGGTACACGACGAATCGGGTACTCGTGTTTAACTCCGTGACCGCTGTGGCGCTCGAGCGCGCGCTGGACGGCCTGGCCCTGCGCCAGCGCACCATCGCCAACAACATCGCCAACGTCAACACCCCCGACTTCCAGGCCAAGCGCGTCATGTTCGAAGACGCGCTCGCCGCGTCGGTCGCCGCGGGAGACGGCCGCACGACGGCGCGCACCGAGCGCTCGCTCGAGCCCACCCGCCTCGACGGCAACAACGTGAACCTCGACACCGAGACGCTCTCGAACATCGACACCGTGCTGCGCTTCCAGTTCGCCGCCAGGGCGGTCGAGGGCCAGTTCACGAGCCTCCGCACCGCGATCCGGACCAACTGATGACCTTCGACGCGATCGGCATCGCCGGCTCCGGCCTCACCGTGCACCGCAAGTGGCTCGACGCCGTCTCCGACAACCTGGCCAACATCAACACCGTCAAGCCGACCGACGGCGAGGCCTTCCGCGCGCGGTACGTCATCGCCGAGGAGGGCCAGGGAACGTCCGGCGTCTATGTCGCTGGTGCGGCCTACGGCAACGCGGAGGGCCGGATGGTGTTCGAGCCGGATCACCCCCTCGCCGACGACGGCGGCTACGTGCGCTACCCCGACATCGACCTCGCCTCCCAGATGGGCCAGCTGATCATGGCCCAGCGCGGCTACCAGGCGAACGCGGCGGTCGTCGACCGCGCGAAGGAAACCTATACGGCAGCACTGCAGATCGGACGTTCCTGATGGCCATTCCCGCGCTCACCGCCGTTCAGGCGACGACCCAGGCGGGCTACCTGCCCGAGGTTCAGGGCTCCGCGAACGCCGCCGGGGCCTTCCAGGCGCAGCTGGGGGGAGCCATCGAGAACCTTCAGCAGCTCCAGGGCGCCTCGAGCGACCTCGCCGTCAAGGCCGTCACCGGCAACCTCAATGACATCCACTCGGCGACCCTCGCCTCGACACGCGCCCAGGTCACCCTCGAGCTCGTCGCGGCCGTGCGCAACAAGGGCGTCGACGCGTTCAACGAGATCATGCGGATGCAGGCCTGATGCCCGCCCAGCTCACCTCGGCGCTGCGGCGCCTCGGCGGAAAGGCCAAGGCCTTCTCGCTCGCCCAGCGCACGATTGCGATCATCGGGATCGCCGTGCTCGCGCTCGGCATCGTGGCGCTCGGTACCGTGCTGACGCGGCCGGCGCTCACCCCGCTGTTCACGGGCCTCGACGCCGCCGACGCGAACGCGATCGTCGAGCAGCTGCGTGCCGACAGCATCCCGTACGAGCTCACCGACGGGGGAGCGACGATCATGGTGCCGGAGCAGGACGTCTACAACGAGCGGATCAAGGCCGCGTCGGCAGGGCTTCCCCAGTCGGACAACGGCGGATACTCGCTGCTCGACGACATGGGCGTCACCTCGTCGGAGTTCCAGCAGTCCGTCACCTACAAGCGGGCGCTCGAGGGCGAGCTCGCCGCCACCATCGCGGGAATCAAGGGCGTCAAGACCGCGTCGGTGCGCCTGGCGATCCCCGAGGACACCGTGTTCGTGGCCGAGAAGACCACCCCGACCGCCTCGGTCTTCGTCGAGACGAAGAACGGGGTCGTGCTCTCAAGCAGCCAGGTCGACGCGATCGTGCACCTCACCTCCGCCTCGATCGACGGCATGGCCGCGACCGATGTCGCCGTGATCGACGCCGCGGGCACCGTGCTGTCGGCGGTCGGGGTCGGCACGAGCGGCTCGAGCGACGACCGCGCCACCGCGTACGAGAGCCGGGTGCGCCTCGCCGTGCAGGCGATGCTCGACCGCGTCGCCGGGCCGGGCAACGCCACCGTCGCCGTCGCCGCCGACATCAACTACGAGTCGGCCGAGCGCACGGAGGAGTCATTCACCTCCCCGATCGACACCCCCGCGCTCAACGAGACCGTCACGAGGCAGAGCCAGGGGGGCGCCGCCGGCGTCGCCGCCGGCGTGCTCGGCCCCGACAACATCGCCGTTCCCGGCGAGGCCGGTGACGGAGTGTCGGTCTCCGAGGCCACCAACCGCACCAACGCCGTCAACAAGGTCACCGAGTCCCGCACCATCCCGGCCGGCTCGATCGACCGCCAGACGGTCTCGGTCGCGCTCAACGCCGCGACGGCCGGCGACCTCGACGTGGACGACATCGCCGCCCTCGTCTCCTCCGCCGCGGGGATCGACGCGAACCGCGGCGACGAGGTAACGATCGAGGTGATGAACTTCAACCAGGCCGGGGCGGTACAGGCCGCCGAGGCGCTCGCCGCCGCGGAACTCGCCGAGAGTGCCGCCCGCACGGCGGAGATCGTGCGCACCGGGATCATCACCGCCGGTGTCGTCATCTCGATCGTGCTCGGACTCATCTTCTTCGCCCTGCGGTCGCGCCGGCAGAAGCGCGAGGACGTCGACATCGACCGGCTGCAGGAGATCCTCACCGCCCCGACCGTGCCCATCACCTTCCTCGCCCCGTCGCCGCTCGGGCTCGACCCGGCCGTGCCGCCGCGCAGCGAACCGGCGGAGGCGACCGACCTCGACCGCCAGCGGGCCGACATCTCGACCCTCGCCGACAGCGACCCCGAGCGCACCGCCGAATACCTGCGCTCGATGATGGACGACAGGCAGCGCGCGTGAGCGCCGCCCCGCTCGCGCTGACCGGCATGCAGAAGGCCGCGGTCGTGCTGATGAACATGGAGCAGGACAGCGCCGCGAAGGTGATGAAGCAGTTCACCGAGACCGAGGCCGAGGAGATCGCGGCCGAGATCATCCGGCTGCGTCGCATCGACGGCCTCGTCGCCGAGCGCGCCGTCACCGAGTTCCACGGACTCACGCGCAGCAGCGCCCTGCAGCAGCGCGGAGGCCGCGACGTCGCCGCCGGGCTGCTGACGGCGTCGTTCGGCGAGGAGAGGGCGGCGGGCGTCATGACCAGGGTCGCCTCGTCGATGGCGGGCAAGGGCTTCGAGTTTCTCGACGGGGTCGAGCCGTCGCGCATCGCGAGGCTGCTCGACGGGGAGCTCCCGCAGACGGTCGCCGTCGTGTTCACGCACGTGGCACCCGAGCGCGCCTCCGCGATCATGGCCGGGCTGGGCGGCGACCTGCGCACCGAGGTGGCGCGCTGCATCGCCACGCTCGGCACCGCGACCCCCGAGGCCGTCGCCGTGCTCGCCGAGACCCTGAAGGCGAGGGTGGGCGCCGCCGCGCCGCGCGAGTCGACCGAGATCGCGGGGGGCGTGCAGCCGCTCGTCGACATCATCAACCGCTCGGATGTCGCCACCGAGCGTGCGATCCTCGAGGGGCTCGACGCGCACGACCCGGACCTCGCCGAAGCCGTGCGCGCCCGCATGCTCACCTTCGACGACATCGTGCGTCTCGACGACCGCGACGTGCAGAAGGTGCTGCGCGGCATGGATGTGACGATTCTCGTGACGGCCATCAAGGGTGCCTCAGAGCACATCGTCGAGACGCTGCGCAAGAACCTCTCCGAGCGCAACCGCGATCTGCTCGACGACGAGATTTCCGCGGCCGGTCCCGCGCGCGTGTCGCAGGTCGACGACGCCCGTGCCGAGATCGTGCGCACCATCCGCGACCTCGAGGGCCAGGGCGAGATCAGCATCCGCCGGGGCGAGGAGGAGGAGCCCTATGTCGACTGAGGTTCCCTTCGCGGCAATGGCGTTCCCGATCCTGCGCGACGGGGCACGCGGCGCGGCGTCCGCCGACGCGCGGGCACGCGGGCATTCGGCCGGCTACCTCGCCGGGAGGGACGCCGCAGCGGCCCTCGCGCGCCAGTCGGAGGCCAGGCGGGAGGCCGACCACGCCGCCCGCCTGGGCGAGGAGCGGGAAAGGCTCGCTCTCGCGGTCGAGGCGCTCACCGCGGCGGCCCGCGCGTTCCGGGAACGCACCATCCCGGTCCTGGGCGACGCCCACGGGATGATCGCGGCCGCGGCGGTCGACATCGCCGAGGCGGTCATCGGCCGTGAGCTCTCCCACGGCCCCGATTCGGCGCGCTCCGCGCTCGACCGGGCCCTCGCCGGCGTCGACCACGACCTCGTGCGGGTCGTGCGCCTGAACCCGGCCGACCTCGGCGTGCTCGGTGCGCAGACCATCGCAAACACGGGAGTCGAGTTCGTCGCCGACCCTGCGCTGGCCCGCGGCGACGCGGTCACCGAATTCGCCGACGGCCACCTCGACGCCCGCATCGGCACCGCACTCGCCCGGGTGCGGTCGGAGCTTCTGGGGCCGTCATGAGTGACACGCTGGCGCGGCCACGCCCCGACCGCTTCGGCGCGGCGCTCGCCGCAGCGCGCCCCGAGCGGGTCGGAACCGTGTCGGCGATCGTCGGGCTCGGCATCGAGGTCACCGGCCTCGACTGCGCGATCGGCGATCTGGTGAGCATCGGGGAGGGACACACCGTCGACGCCGAAGTGGTCGCGACGACACGCGAATCGATCAAGTGCATGCCGCTCGGGCGGCTGCACGGCCTCCGCGCCGGCGCGCCCGCCCGCACCCGCGCCGCCCAGCTGCTCGCCCCGACCGGGTCCGGCCTGTTCGGCCGCGTGATCGACGGTGCCGGGAGGCCCATCGACGGCAAGGGCCCGCTCTCGAGCGGGCCGATGGTGCCGCTCGACAATGAGGCGCCGTCGGCGATGCGCCGCTCACGCATCGACACCCCGATCCAGTTGGGCGTGCGCGTGCTCGACACTCTCACCACGATGGGGCGCGGGCAGCGGATGGGGCTGTTCGCCGGATCGGGCGTCGGCAAGTCGTCGCTGCTGTCGATGATCGCGCGCGGCACCGAGGCCGAGGTGTCGGTCATCGCGCTCATCGGCGAGCGCGGCCGCGAGGTGCGCGAGTTTCTCGAGGACGACCTCGGCGAGGCGGGCCTTGAACGATCGATCGTCGTCGTCTCGACGTCGGACGAACCGGCGGTGATGAGGCTGCGCGCGGCGTTCCTCGCGACCCGCATCGCCGAGTCGTTCCGCGACGACGGCGCCCACGTCATGCTCATGATGGACTCCCTCACCCGCGTCGCGATGGCGCAGCGCGAGATCGGGCTGTCGGTCGGCGAGCCGCCGGCGACGCGAGGGTATCCGCCTTCGACGTTCTCGGTGCTGGCCCGCCTGCTCGAGCGTGCCGGGACCGGCGCGACCGGGTCGGTGACGGGCATCTACACCGTGCTCGTCGACGGCGACGACCACAACGAACCGATCGCCGACGCGGCCAGGTCGATCCTCGACGGGCACGTCGTGCTGGAGCGCAAGCTCGCCCTCGTCGGCCACTTCCCTCCCGTCGATGTGCTCGGGTCGATTTCCCGTGTCGCCTCGCGCATCATCGGGCCCGAGCACGGGGAACTCGCCGTCGCCCTGCGCCGGGTGCTCGCCGCGCGCCGGGCGGCGCAGGACCTGCTCGATGTCGGGGCCTACCAGCGCGGCACCAACCCGCTCGTCGATGCCGCCGTCGACCACGAGGCGGCGATCGCCGCGTTCCTGCGCCAGCGCATGGATGACCAGAGCCTCCAGTCCGACGCCTGGCAGTCTCTCGCGCGCCTCGTGCAGAGCCTGAGGGTGACCTGATGGCGCGCGACTTCTCGCTCGCGGGCCTCCTGCGCCTGCGACAGCTGCAGCAGGATGCCGCGGCCGGGGTCGCCTCCGCGGCGAACGGCCGGTTGCGCGACACGCAGGCCCAGCGCGCGCGGATGAGGGCCGACCTCGGCACCCACTCCGTCGACCCGGTCGACACGTTCAGCCTCGTCGCCGTCGCCGCTGCGCGCGCCTCGGCGCGGGGCATGCTCGCAGAGCTCCAGGTCGTCGCCGAGGAGCAGCTCGCCGCCGTCGACACCGCCACCCGGGAGCTCTCGGCTGCCCGGGCGAGGGCGCTGCAGCTCGAGAAGCTCGCCGACAAGCACGGCGAGCTGCAGCGCGCCGACGACCTCCGCGGCGAACAGGCGGTTCTCGACGAGCTCGCCTCGACCGCGTGGCACCGCACCCGGGAGGACGACGCATGACCGCCGTCGCGCGGGACCTCGCACCCGCTGCCCCGACCGCACCGCGGCATCCCGTTGCGGGCGGGCGTGCGAGCGTCGGCGCCTTCGACGGGGCGATGGCGCTGGCCCTCTCCGGGGCGGCGCCGCGCGGTGGGTCCACATCGGCGGGATCGGCGGGATCGGCCGAGGGGTCGAACACCCGCGACGGGGCCGGCGCCCCGACGTCGGCGACGGAGGCGGGGACCCCGGCTCCCGCCCCGACCCCGACACACGACGACGGTGCCAGGGCCGGTGCTCTGGCGCACGGTCTCGGGCCCGAGGCCGTCGACTCCATGCCGGGTGAGCCCGTTGCGACCGCGCCCGTTCCCGCTGAGCCCGCTGAGCCAGCTCAGCCCGCCGAGCCCGCCGAGCCCGCCGTCGCCGACACCGCCGATTCTGTCCAGCCGGCCTGGGGACGATCGGACGATCCCGCCGCCGTGGCCGCCCTGCCCACCATCCCGCACGTCACTACGGTGCCGCCGTCGTCGGCGGTGCCTCTCGTTCCGGCATCGGTGCCGGCGCCGAGCGAACAGGCGTCCGCCGGCGCTCCAGCGGTCGATCCGGCCACGGGACGCGCGATGCCCGCGGCCGCCACACCGACCACCACCCCTTCCGCCACCGCCACAGCCTCGGCGACCGCCAGCATAGAGTCGGCGAACCGCAGGACCCCGTCGGCGGCCACCGCCGCGGCGGAGCCCGCCGTGCGGACCGGCCCGGTGGCGTCGGCACCGGGGGGCACCCCGGCGCCGGGCGTCGTGCCGTCCGTGCCCGCCGCATCCGTCAGCCCACCCGTCGCATCGCCGCCCGCCTCGGCGACGCCAGCCGCGCCCGCCCTCCCGGCGCAGATCGCCGCACCCCTCTTCTCCCTCGCGGCGGCGGGCCGTGGCGAGCACGTCATGACGATCAGCGTCACTCCCGACAACCTCGGACCGGTCACGGTGCGCGCCCACGTGAGCGGAGAGGGCATCAGGGTCGAGCTGTTCGCCCCGAACGACATCGCCCGCGACGCGGTGCGCGCGATCCTGCCCGAGCTGCGCCGCGATCTCGCCGGCGCCGGACTCGGCGGCAGCCTCGAACTCTCGCGCGACAACGGCCCCGCGAATGAGCGGGATCAGCAGCCCGACCGGTCGCGCGATCGCGCCGCCTCCCCCCGGCCGCCGGAGCAGGATCTCGCCGCCACCGCC
>Ga0105047_10005155_pt1 | contig 22537 bp, 16 predicted proteins | sample MAT04_FD_78384 | JGI IMG/M metagenome (GOLD analysis project Ga0105047, IMG submission 78384) | Freshwater microbial communities from Lake Fryxell liftoff mats and glacier meltwater in Antarctica - MAT-04 (megahit assembly) | ecosystem: Environmental > Aquatic > Freshwater > Ice > Liftoff... | reverse complement strand
TTTCAAGGGCACGCCACGCCCGGCATCTACGCCCGCGCGTTCCTCGAGCGCCGTTTCAACGAAACCGACCTCGACCAATTCCGACGCGAGATCGGTCGCGGCGGCGCTGGCCTCAGCAGTTACCCACACCCACGCCTGATGCCCGACTTCTGGGAGTTCCCGACGGTCAGCATGGGTCTCGGCCCGATCAGCGCGCTGTACCACGCTCGCTTCAACCGCTACCTGCTCAACCGCCAACTCGACGACACCAGCGCCAGCCGCGTCTGGGCGTTCATCGGCGACGGCGAATGCGACGAGCCGGAAACACTCGGCGCGATCACGCTCGCCAGCCGGGAAAAGCTGGACAACTTGGTGTTCGTCGTCAACTGCAACCTGCAGCGCCTCGATGGCCCGGTGCGCGGCAACGGCAAGATCATCCAAGAACTGGAAGCGGTCTTCCGCGGCGCGGGCTGGAACGTGATCAAGGTCATTCTGGGCAGTAAGTGGGATGAGTTGCTCGCCAACGACAAAGACGGCGTGCTGCTGAACCAGTTGAACACCACTGTCGACGGGCAGTTCCAGCGTTACAGCGTGGAGGACGGCGCGCACATCCGAGACGACTTCTTCGGCCCCGACCCGCGGTTGCGTCAACTCGTTGCGCATCTCAGCGACGACGACTTGGTCAACCTGCCGCGCGGTGGCCACGACTATCGCAAGCTCTACGCCGCGTACAAAGCGGCGACCGAGAATCTCGGCTCCGGCGCACCAACCGTCTTGTTGTGCAAGACAATCAAGGGCTGGACGCTTGGCCCCGAGATCGAGGGACGCAACTCGACGCACCAGATCAAGAAGATGAACGAGACCCAGTTGATGGCGCTGCGTGATCGCCTGCACCTTCACGACGAGATTCCCGACTCGGCATTCGCAGACGATCAACTCCCCTACTTCCGTCCATCGCGCGACAGCGTCGAGTTCCAGTACATGATGGAACGCCGCCGCGCTCTCGGTGGAAGCATCCCCAAACGCATTGTGAACCCGCGCAAGACCACCGGCTTGCCGCTCGACACCACCTTCGTAGAACTGCGCAAGGGCTCTGCGAATCAGGCAGTCAGCACGACAATGGGCTTCACTCGCCTACTGCGCAACCTGGCGCGCGACGAGAACATTGGCCAGTACGTGGTGCCGATCATTCCCGACGAAGGCCGCACCTTCGGGATGGACTCGCTGTTTCCCGAGTTGAAGATCTATGCATCGCAGGGCCAGAAGTACGAACCGGTCGACCACGACATGCTGCTGTCGTACAGCGAAAGCGCGCAGGGCCAGATTCTGGAAGAGGGCATCACCGAAGCCGGCTCGTTGGCCAGCTTCATCGCTGCCGGCTCGGCGTATGCGACTCGCGGCATTCCGACGATTCCTTTCTACACGTTCTATTCGATGTTCGGCTTCCAGCGCGTTGGCGACCTGATTTGGCAAGCGGCCGACGCGCGCGTGCGCGGCTTCCTGTTGGGCGCAACCGCCGGACGCACGACGTTGGCTGGCGAGGGTCTGCAACACCAAGACGGTCACTCGCTGGTGTTGGCCAGCACCGTGCCACCGTGCCAGGCGTACGACCCGGCCTTCGCGTTCGAAGTTGCTGCGATCATCCAGGCTGGCATCACGCGCATGTACGGCACCGACGCTGAACGCGCCGCCGACGTCGATCGCGACGTCTTCTATTACCTCACGCTGTACAACGAGAACTATCCCATGCCAGCGATGCCCGCCGACCTCGACCCGGCGCACATCGTGCGCGGTCTCTATCGCTGGCAGCCCGAACCGGCCGAGATGGTGCGCCACGCGACAGTGCTGTTCAGCGGTTCTGCGCAAGGCGCGGCGCACGCAGCGGTCGACGAACTGGCGCAGCTGGGGATCGGCGTCGAGCTGTGGTCGGCAACGTCGTACAAGGCGTTGCGCGAAGACGCACTCACCGTCGAGCGCTGGAACCGGTTGCACCCCAACGACGCGGCGCGGGTACCACTGGTCACCGAGCTGCTCGCCGAAGCAAAAGGCCCGATCGTTGCTGTCACCGACTTCATGAAGATCGTGCCGGAACAGATCGCGCGCTTCCTTCCCGGCCGCACGTTCGTGCCACTCGGAACCGACGGCATGGGCCGCAGCGACACGCGCGAGGCGTTGCGTCACTACTTCGAGGTCGATACCGGCCACGTCGTGTTGGCGGTGCTCAGCGCACTTGCAGCCGAAGGACTGTCCGGCCCAGTAGAGCTGCTCGCCGCAATCGAGAAGTACGGCATCGACCCGGAAGCGTCGAACCCCGCAATCGTATGACCGAATCGCTACGCGGCCCAACACTCCGAACGGAACCGCCATCAACTGATCGACTGCACACGGCTGCGTTGGTCGTGGCGCTGCTCGTGGTCGGCATCGTGCTGCGCGCATGGATCATCGGCTCCGCGTTTGGTGAGCTGAACGCCGACGAGGCGTACACAGGATTGCAGTCGATTGGCGTGTTGCGCGATGGCCGCTTTCCAATCGTGATCGACGGCAATGTGTACTCGGCCGCGATTGAGGCTTACCTGTTTAGCCCCGTGCTGGTGTTTGCCGGTGGCAGCCTCGTGACACTGAAGTGGTTGTTCGTCGCGCTGTGGGGCGCCGCCGCTGTCGCAACATTCGGTGCTGCGCAGCGTCTACTCAACCGCCGCGCAGCTGCGCTCGCAGCGGCTCTCGTATGGCTGGCGCCAGGCGCGCTACTCGTGCTCAGTACCACCGCTTACATGTGTTACGCGCTCGGGCTCACGGTCGTCGTCGGCGCACTGTGGGCCTCGACCACTCTCGCCGACCAAGCGACCGCGACCGTGCGCCAATCTGCGATCGTCGGCTCTCTGGCGGGTCTCGCGTTCTACATCCACCCGATGTTCATCACGATCGTCGCGCCAATCATCGCCGTCGCCGCGTTCGCGCACCGCCGAGATTGGCGGCGCTGGTGGCTGCCCGCAGCAATCGCCGCCTTCCTCGCCAACCTGCCCTTCCTTGCATGGAACGCGGTGAACAGTTGGCCATCCCTGAAGGCGCAGGCGTATCCGCCGGGCAGCTACCTTGATCGCTTCGAAGGCTTCTTCACCGGCTTGCTGCCGCGCGGCCTCGGCCTGCGCAAGTTCGACGGCACATGGGTGTTCGGTAAGCCAATCGGTTTGCTGCTGTACGCGGCAATCATCGGTGGCGTCGTGTACGGGTGTGTTGTGTTGATCAAGGCGAGCACACGACCGAGCCGTTGGATAGTGCCCGCCGGACTGGCGTGCTTGCCGTTAATGGCATTGCTGCCACATCTCATCTTCGTCGCCGACGGCAGATACTCGATCATCCCATTTCCGCTGATGGCAATCGCGCTCGGTGCCGCTGGCAGCAGCTTTATGAAGTCGTGGAATCGACAACGAACGACGTTCGCGCTTGTCAGCCTGGTCGCGTTGTGGGTCGCGCTCACAACGCTTCCGTTCCTCAACCGCCAGAATGTGGCGCTCGCCGACAATCCGAACGCGTGGCAAGACCGAGTGATCGCTCGCCTGCACGAGCTCGATATCGATCGCCTCGCGGGCTACTACTGGTTCGTGCTGCCCATCGAGTACCGCACCGATCAAGAGATCCGCACCGCGATCGCGGGCAACCCGTACGTAATCCGCTTTCCTGAATCGCAGCGTTTGGTTGAAACTGCGCGCCCCGAGACGGTTGCATTCCTGTTCCCGTCGGGCGAGCAAGACCCGAACTGGTTCTACATGTCGATCGATAACTACCGACAGGAAGATTTCGGCGGCATGATTCTGTACGTACCGTTCGCGATGGGCGACGGAAACTAGACCGGGACTAGAGGACAACGCACCGTGTGGCAGGGAAAGTCGCTGGCAGTCATCCTGCCGACCTACAACGAAGCAGCCAGCATCGCTGAATGCATCAACGCGTTTCACTCGCTGGGCATCGTCGACGAGATCATCGTCGTCAACAACAACGCTCACCCGGACACATCATCGGCGGTGGCGGGGACGCCAGCGCGCGAGGTGCACGAGTCGACACAGGGCTACGGCGCAGCGATTCGTCGCGGCTTCGCTGAGACCGCCAACGTTGATCTGGTGTGCGTGTGCGAACCGGATGCGACCTTCCACCCGCCCGACATTCTGAAGTTGTTGCCGTTCACGGAGGATGTCGACCTAGTCCTCGGGTCGCGCACGGTGCAGACGTTCATCCTCAGCGGGGCCAACATGGGCTTCTTCCTGCGCTGGGGTAACTGGGCGGTCGCCAAGTTCACCGAGATGCTGTTCAATACGGTCTACCTCTCCGACGTCGGCTGCACGTTTCGCGTAATCTCCCGTGCCGGCATCGATCAGATGACGCCGCGGTTCCGTGGCAACGGTTCGTCGTTCGGGTTCGAGATGATGCTGCACGCCGCGCGCCTGCGCCTGCAACTGGTACAGGTACCGGTGAAGTATCTGCCGCGTGTTGGCGAGAGCTCGGTCACGGGCGATCGCAAGAAGACGTTTCGTCTGGGCATGGCCATGATTGGCCTCGCCCTTCGCGAACGCTTCCGCCGCGACTAGCTCAACTAGTCGTTGCACTTAAACAGTGCGGATGCATTCCCACGTCGCGAACTGATGCGACGGCAGCCACCCCATCGCGTTGGCCTCGTCGGTTGCGGCCACAATCGTCAGGTCGTCAAGCCGCGCGCCACGCACAATGTCGGCGACATTAAAGACGTCGCCATCGGGGGCTGGCACTTCGCCATCGCCACCAAGCAGACGCGCGAATTCGGCAGTCACCAACACGGTCGTGGTGAACCCAGCAGCGCGCAGCATGGCGGTGAGGTCCCAGCCGAAGTTCCAACAAACGAGAGTGTTGTCGGCGTGATACTCGGGTGTAGAGGGCGCCGCAGTCGCGCCGCGTACGAGCGGCACTTGTAGGTACATACGCCCGCCCGGTGCGAGCACGCGATGAATCTCGGCGAGGGCGGCAGCCGTATCCGGGACATGCTCAAGCACGTGCGGCGTGAGCAGCACATCGAGCGAAGCATCGGGCAACGCCATGTCTTGCAGATCGATCTGGATGTCGGCAACGTGAGCACCAAGGTCGTAGTCGCTTGCCTGATAGTCGAAGTGGCGGCGCATCATCGCTCGATAGTCGTCGCCCATGCGTGGGCTGGTCTCCAACACTCGTGCTTTGCGCTGACCATTCATTGTCGTGTTGGTGAACGATGCGCGCGCCGCACACCACAGCAGAAACCGGTCGCGTGCCGACGACTCGCACACCGGGCACAACGCGGACTCCACGTGCGCGATGCCGACGAACTCTGCTCCGGCCCAGCCACAGATATTGCAGCGCCGCGGCCCGCCGGTGTTCAGCCGTCCGACTGAGCCGTCGCCGCGTTCAACCCACCACTTGTCGGTCGGTAGTCCCAGCCCAGCCCTTCGCGCTAGCGGGCGCAGTCGGCGCCGAATTCCGATCGGAAGCAACCTTCCGACGCGCCGCAGCGACCTGGCAACAGAGCGGCGCGACATATTGGCCCAGCATATCCCTGGCCTCGCGCTCGCTCTTTGGTGCAGCTATCGTCGAAGCGTGCCATCCATTCCCGGGTTCTTTCGACGCTTACGCGCGCTCGCCTCGTTGCCCGCCCAGGTCGCAGAGCTACGCGCAATCGTCGAGCAGATGAACCACACGCTGCTCACGCTGAACCACGAGGTTCACTCCGGCGCAGAAGAATCGCTCCCCCTGTTCCTCGGCTACTCCGAGCGGCTGCGGCTTGATGCCGATACTGCTATCGGGGCCGCACAGGTCATCGAGCGCCAACTCAGCGAACTGGAACAGACGATCGCGTCGCTGCGCCGCGATGGCTGACGCGTTGGCTCGCAACCAGCCGCGTCACGAGCTGACACAACTGCTGGTCGATGCTCGGCCGGTTTGCCACCCGACGGCTGGCCAGCGCGGCATCGGTCGCTACACGATCGGCCTGCTCGCTGGGCTGCACCAGATCGGTGCGCCAGTCATCGGTCTCTACGAGACTGTCGACGAACACGTGCAACTCGCGATTGCACTTCCCGACTTGCTGATGCGGGAACTGAACCCGGCTACCGTGCGCGAGTACACCCAGCCAGGCGCGTGGTACGTCGCGACGCAGCTGATGTTGCACCCGATTCCCCTCGACCCGGTACCGCGCATCATCACCGAATCCGGGCTACCGGTCGCAGCCGTGATGTACGACGTGATTCCCGAGCGCTATCCCGAGCAGTACCAAGTTCGCCCGGTGGCTCGTGCGCAAGTGCAGCTGCGCGGCATGCTGACACGCACGCTCGACACGTTGTTGGCGATCTCCGACTTCGCCGCTGACACCGCCGCCGAAGAGTTGCGCTTCCCGCGCGGTCGCATTGCGACCATCGGCGCTGGCTGCGACGAGCGCTTCACTCGTAGCACAAGCGATGCGTGGCCGCGGCTGCGCAGAGTCGTACACAAGGACAACCGCGCGCTGGTGATCAACGTTGCAGGCGGCAGCGACCCGCGCAAGAACGTCGGGGGTCTGCTGCGTGCGTGGGGTTTGTTACCCGCAGCTGTTCGGCGCAGTCATCGCCTGGTTGTTGTGGGCACCTACGACAATGCGCTGCATGCGCAGTGGTTGCGTTGGGCAAGTGAAGCCGGCGTTGTCGACGACGTCGTGTTCACCGGCAGCGTCACGGACGACGAGTTGGTTGCGTTGCACCAAGTTGCCAAGTTGGCTGTCGTGCCCGCGACCGAGGAGGGGTTCGGACTGCCGGTCCTAGAAGCCGCGGCGTGCGGCTGCCCGGTGCTGACTTCAAACTTGTCGGCGCTGCCGGAAGTACTCGCGGAGCCGGCGGCGCAGTTCGACCCGTTCGATACATCGTCGATCTCCGATGCGCTCGCGCGGGCACTGACCGACGCGCAACATCGCGAGGTGCTGGCAGCAGCGGCGAGACGCGCCGTCGAGCGCTGGACGTGGGCCAACACTGCTCACGCCGTTGTCGATTCGCTGGAGCAACTCGGCCCGCGCAAACATCGAACGTTACGGCCAGTTCGCGAACGGATTGCGATCACCGGATGCTTCGACGATTCGCCCCTCGGCCGCAGCAACGCCGAACACGCGCAGAAAATGAGAGACCGCTACGAGGTCACCATCCTTGTCGACAACGGTGCCAACAACGACACGCCGACGCACGCAGGCCCGTTGCGGTTTCCCGCTCGCGCGCTCGACCGTTACGTACACCGTTCGCAGTTCGACGAGATCCTGACGCTGCCGGTGCAGCCGTGATGGCTCCAACCCCAATGACGCCGCTGGTGCGCGTCGTCGTGCTGACCTTCGACGGTGGGCAGATGACGATCGATTGTCTCGATTCGCTGCTCGCGACGGAGTGGCCAGCCGACAAGTTGGAGATCGTGCTGGTCGACAACGGTTCGCTGGACGATGTTGCCCAGCGCGTCAGGGCCGACTATCCGCAGGTGCGCTTGTTGGAACCGTTCGAGAACTTGGGTTTCGCTGGCGGCTGTAATCTCGGCATGCGCTTGCCAGGCGAGCATCAGTACACGGCGCTGGTCAACAACGACGCAACCGTCGATTCCAATTGGTTGCGCCCGTTGGTGCAGGCCGCCGAGGCCGCCGACAAAATCGGCGCAGTCAGCGCCAAGATGCTGTTCGCCGACCGCTTCTTGAATATCGAGGTGACGGTTCCCGACGCGGCGCAAGTCAGTCGCACTGACACGCGCAAGCAAGGTATCCACGTGTCGGCCGTACGCGTCGACGGTGTGCGCAACGATCAACAGGTTGCGTTCGACGAAGGCTTCTTCGGTGCCGAATCCCCCGACCGCGATGCTGGCGACGAGATGGCCCGCTGGAGTCGCGAGCGTGGTTCGATTCGCATCGCCATCGAACCCAATCGGCCGTTGCCTTCGGTGATCTCGCTGCGCCTCAGCAGCCCCGACGAACCACGCCACGTAGTCCTCACCACCGAATCGGAGACAAAGCAAGTTCGGTTGACAGCCGACCGACAGTGGGTCGACGTGCAACTCGGCATCGAACCATTCGATGTAATCAACAACGTCGGTAGCAGCTTGTATCGCGGTGGCTTCGGCGGCGACCGCGGTTTCCTCGAACGCGACCACGGCCAATACCAGCAACCCGCCGAAGTGTTCGCGTGGTGCGGTGGCGCTGTGTTGCTGAAGCGGGCGTACCTCGATCAGGTCGGGCTGTTCGACGAGCGACTGTTCCTGTATTACGAAGACACCGACCTGTCGTGGCGCGGCCGGTTGCAGGGTTGGCGCTACCTGTACGAGCCAACGTCGGTGGTGCGCCATCGCCATGCGCAGTCGTCGGGCGTCGGCTCCCCAACATTTCGCTTCTACACCGAGCGCAATCGCCTGCTCGTGCTGGCAAAAAACGCTCCGGCGAAGCAAGCGCTTCGTGCTGGGCTCGGCGAGATGCGTCGACTCGTCCGCGGCACGATCTCGGCGTACATCATGCGCCCGCTGCGGTTGCAGATGCCCGAGCGCCATCAGTCGGCACATCGTCGCCGCGTGTTCGCCAGCTACCTCCGGCTGCTGCGACCAATGCTGCGCGATCGGCGGGCCGCCAAGCCCAAGGTCGATCGCCAGTCGTTGATGTCGTGGGAGGTCACCAAGTGAAGCGCAAGCGAATCGCCGTCTTCAACTTGTACTGGAGCACGTACGGCGGTGGCGAGCAGGTGGCCGGCGCGATCGCGAAAACGTTCGCCGCCGATCACGACGTGACGTTGCTAGGCCCCGAGCCGATCGACATCGCGGTAACGATCGCCCGCCTCGGTGTCGACCTTTCCGGTTGCGGCTACCGGCGGGTTGTCGACGACGCGACTGCCTCGGTTGCAAGCGCCGACTTCGACGTGTTTATCAACACCACGTACCGCAGCTCAGCGGAGAACCTGGCGCCGATCGGGCTGTACTACGTCCACTTCCCTGGCCCGCCCACCACTGGGCGTCGCCGCGTAACGCAAGCGTTCGCACGCGGCATGGCAGCTGTGGTGGGTCGCGCAACGAGTGGGAAGTTGCAAGCGGTGCACGCTGGCCTCGAACGCCGAACCGAGCGCACAACTTGGGCGCGCAGCTACACGACGTTCCTGTCGAACTCGGCCTTCACCGCTGGCTGGGTCACGCGCATGTGGAAGGTGCCGTCGGTTGTTCTCTATCCGCCGGTGCGACCGGAGGTCATGCCCGGCGAGAAGGCGCCCACAATTGCGTCGATCGGCCGCTTCTTCGACCCGAAGTACGGCCATTGCAAGAAGCAGCTGGATCTGCTGCACGCGTTCATCGAGCTCGAGAAGCATGGTGCCGATGGCTGGCGGCTGGAGCTCGTCGGTGGTGCCGATGCGAACAGTCGCGACTACGCGCTCGCGGTTCGCCGCGGCGCACTCGGTCACGCCGTCGGTGTGCACTTCAACGCTCCACGTACGCTCGTGCGCGAAACGCTGGCCGAAGCAAGCATCTTCTGGCACGGCGGCGGCTACGGCGAAGACCTGAACACGCATCCGGAACGCTTCGAACACTTTGGCATCGCCGTCGTGGAAGCAATGGCCGCCGGTGCGGTGCCCGTCGTGTTTGGCGAGGCTGGCCCCGCCGAGATCGTGCGCCACGGCGTCGACGGTTTCCACTGGCACACACCAGCCGAACTGGTCAGCTTCACGCGCGAGCTCATCGCCGACCCACAGCGGCTAGCAACGATGTCGGTAAGCGCACAGCAGCGCGCAAGCGAATACTCAAGTGAGAATTTCAGCAAGGGCCTCCGCGAAGCGGTCGCGAAGACCCTCGCCAGTTAAGAAAAGTCGTTAAGGACCGACGTAACCGAAGACGTCGACGATTACGGCTGCGTTTCCACCGCACTCGTTAAAGATTGAGATGAAACCGGTGGGACTCACACCGACGATCACCATGTTCGGCGTGTTACGACCCGGGTCCCAGTTGAGGTTCGATGACGGCGGCTTGGCCAGACCCGCTGGCCAAACCGTGAGGTAGCCGCCGTTGTCAGTCTGAGCCGCCGTGACGTTGACGATGATTGCGGTGATGCCGTGCGGGATTCCGAAAACATCGGCGACCTGGACGCTGCGCGTTTCGCAAGGCCCGAAGCTACCCGCCGGCGTCCCGGTGCCATCGCGACTGTCAACCACGCGCACCGGTGTGATCGCCGTCGTCAGGCCACCGTTGGCGCCGTAGTAGCCGAAGATGTCGACGATGAGGTCCATGTCGGTTTCAAAGACCTTGAGCCGAATCTTGCCATCGGTACCAACTCGCACCACGACCAGGTTCGACCGCGTGATGCCCGGATTGACGTTCAGGTTCGACGCGTTCGGAACCGCCTCGCCGTTCGGATACACCGTGACGTAACCGGTTCCCTTAGGGGAGACGCTCGTAATGTTCAGGACGACCGACTCTGCGTCAGCGGGCACGCCGGGCGTATCAGGATCGGAATCGGCGACCAGCAACTCGCGGTCGTCAAGTGGCTGGAATCGGTTGTTGGTGCCTGGAGGCGTGGGCCGCGTGTCGAGCAAACGATCCGGGGCGACGCCCGTGAAACGCAGCCCATCGGGGCTCGTCTCGGGCGCACCGGTGTCGAACCAGCCAGCAACGTCGGCGATGATGTGCATGCCCGATGCGCTCGCGTTCCAAATTCGAATTGTGCCGCCAGCACCCACGGGGGCAAGCACCAAGTTCGGCACCGTCTCACCCTTGGTCAGGTTGAGGTTCGATGTGCTTGCCGGCGGGTCCGCCCCATAGGTGCCTTGGTTTTCGAAGATGTCGAACGACGGTGGGCGCGGGAACACGCTGACCCAGTCGCCACCTGGCGGTTGCACAGCAGTGATGTTCAGCAACACGGCCGACACGCCGAAGGCAGGAATGCCAGCGACACCGGTGACCTTGAGATCGTGGTTCTTGGTCTCGGCGAATCGGTTCACCGGATTTGGGTCGAGTGGCAGCCTTCCGTCGCCGCGACGAACTGCACCGTTGTCAATTCCAGTGGCCGTGCGCGTGTCGAGAATCCGCGTCGGGTTCAACGGGTGGAAGCCACCGGTCGCAGTCTTCGGCCCGCCAGCGAGGTACTGGCAGTTCAGAATGCCGAAGCACGACGCATCAAGATCCCAGGTCGGCACGTTGCCATTAGAGATGTCGACGAAGCCGACGACCTCAATCGAGGGGACGCTGCACACGTTGGACAAACTCCAACCGGTTGGGCAGTCCTTTACGTAGACCTGGTATCGGCCGGGCCACGAAACTGACCCGGTCCACTCGTTGCCTTGGTTCTTGCCAGTAGCGAACCCACCGACAGGAGCACCCGTGGATGACGGTGGCGGTTGGATGCAAACATCAGGAGCACTACACGGCACTTGAAACATGTCGGTAATCACTCGATCGTCAGGAATCGGCGTTGACGAAATGATGTCGCCGGTCATCCGAAACGCCGGATACGCAAACCCAGCCGGAGTCACGCCAACCTTCGGTACCGGCACAAGGCCAAAGTTCGGGAACTGCGGGTCCGTAGTCACCAATTGCGAGTTCGCGCCGCCGTAGTTGCCGGTCCACGGATCGTACGCGTTGAAACTCGGATAGAGCTCAAGGCGCAACACATTCACCGCACCGCAGCCGTGGGTAGGTATCGCTGTGCTGTCCCCCGGTTGCGTCGCTGGCGGCGTAACAAAGGTCGGAGTTTGGTCGCGACCGGTGAGCGCGCCGGAGATGTCCCAATCCCACCCGGCCTCGTAAACACCGTTGGTGCAAGACGCAGCGCCGTAGAGCGCGTCGACGAAGATGGTTCCGTCCGATCCGCCCGTACTGAGAGAGAACGGAACACTTGTGGCGCTGGCCGACGAGACCTCGAGCAGGGTGACGGTGGTGGTGGCTCCGGCGATCAGGGCCAAGACCATGGCGCCGCGACGGAGTCTCTGATTCCCTCGAAGTATCACCTCGGCAATCTAACGCGCCGGGTCGCTCACTTCACGTAGGCAAAGACATCCACGATGACGGTCGCGTTGCCGCCGCACTCGTTGAAGATTGAGATGTGCCCGCTGCGACTGACGCCGACGATCACCATGTTCGGTGTGTTGCGGAACGGATCCCAGTTGAGATTCGATGACGGTGGCTTGGCGACGCCAGCGGGCCACACGGTGAGATACCCCCCGTTGTCCGTGTCGGCGGCCGTGACGTTGAGGACGATCCCGGTGATGTCGGCCGGTATACCTGCCACGCCCGCCACCTTGACGCTGCGTGTCTCACATGGGCCGAACCTCCCCGCTGGCGTTCCAGTCCCGTCGCGGGTATCGACCACTCGCACCGGCGAGATTGCAGTTGTGAGGCCACCACCAGTTCCGCCGTAGTAACCCATGACGTCGACGATCAGGTCCATGTCGCTTTCGAAAGCAGCGACACGAATCTTTCCGTTCGCGCCGACCTTGACGACGGCTAGGTTCGACCGGGTGATGCCCGGGTTGAGGTTGACGTTGGATGCGTTCGGACGCGTCGTGCCGTCGGGATAGGTGGTCACATAACCGATCTTCGTCGGCGAGACGCTCGTGATGTTGACGACCACCGATTGTGCATTGCTCGGCACATTGCCAACACCAGCGACCAGCAACTCTCGATCGTCACCAGGATTGAAGCGCGGGATCGTGTCACCGAGTGTTCGCGTGTCGAGCAAGCGAGCCGGAGTGATGCCCGTGAAACGCAAGCCTCCGCTGCTCGTGAGTGATGCGCCCGTATCGAACCAACCAGCGACGTCGGCAATCACATGCATGCCAGCCGGGTTTGCGTTCCAAAACCGGATCGTGCCGCCGGCGCCAACCGGCGCCAACACCAAGTTGGCGACGGTCTCACCGGGCGTGAAGTTGAGGTTCGATGTCCCGGTCGGCGGGTTTGCGCCGTAGGTGCCTTGGTTGTTGTAGATGTCGAACGATGCGGGCCGCGGATAGACGCTGAGCCAGTCGCTTCCCGGAGGCGAGACGGCTGTCACGTTCAGGAGCACGGCAGAAACTCCGGAAGACGGAATGCCAGCGATCCCGGTGACCTTGATCTCGTGGTTCTTCATCTCCGCGATCCGGTTCACCGGGTTGGGGTCTCTCGTCAGCCGACCGTCGCCGCTACGGATTGCGCCGGTGATGCCGTTGTTGAAACGCGTGTCGAGCAGGCGCGTCGGCGACAACGGGTGGAACCCGCCCGTCGGCGTAGTCGGCCCGCCCGCGAGGTACTGGCAGTTCAAGATGCCAAAGCACGGCGCGTCGAGATCCCATGTCGGCACGTTGCCGTCGGAGATGTCGACAAAGCCCATGACCTGGCGCGAGGGGCCGGTGCACGTGTTCGATGCACTCCAACCGGTCGGGCAGTCCTTCACATACACCTGGTAGCGGCCGGGCCACGCGATCGACCCCGTCCACTGACTTGCCTTGCTTTTGCCAGTGGCGAAGCCACCGACGTAGGCACCCGTGGATGACTGCGGCGGTTGGACACAAACATCGGGGTAGCCGCACGGCATCTGGAACAGGTCGGTGATGACTCGGTTGTTCGGAATCGACATCGACGAAATGATGCTGCCGGTCATGCGGAACGCTGGGTACGGATAACCAGCAGGTGCCACTCCGAGGGTGGGGACCGGTACAGATCCAAAGTTGGGGAACTGCGGGTCGAGATACGTCAGCTGCGAGTTGGCGCCGCCGAAGTTACCCGTCCATGGGTCGTAGGTGTTGAGGCTCGGATACAACTCGAGGCGAACATTGCTCAGGTTCAGCGAGCTGCTGCAACCGGGGCCATCAGTTGGCACGTTCGTTGGCGGTTGGGTCCACGGTGCGCGGGTGAACAACCCGCCGCCTGCGTTCCAGTCCCACGCGCCGTCGTAGCCGGACACATTGCCGTCGGGCGATATGCCTCCGCAAAGATTTGCGTCGGTTCCCCAGTGTGCATCGATGAAGACAGTGCCAGTCGAGCCACCGGTCTGCAATGAGAAGGGGACGCCGATGGCGCTAGCCGACGAGGCCTCGAGCAGCGTGACGGTGATGGTCGCGCCCGCGATGAGGGCAAGCGCCACTGCGCCACGAGAAAGACGGCTAAACATCACAACTCCCAACTAGCCCGGCGGAACACTACCCATTGGTATCGGAAGGTTCCCGGCAGGGGTTGATGCAGGAATTCGTTTAGATGTGGCGTGCGACCACAAGCATTTGGCCAGCGAAAGGCCGAAACGGCAGCCGTAGGTAGATGGGTACCAATCGATGGCCGAACGAAAGGCGCGACTTCATCGTCAGCGGCAAGAAGCGCGCTTCGCGATGCGCTGGCTCTAAGCCGCGCGAGGCCAGGAAGTCGGGCAACGATTCGTCGGTGAAGATCGTGCGATGCGTGAAGTCGTCGAAGTAGCGGCCCGGGTTCAGCCGAAAGTTCGGCTGCACTGCGATGAAGTGACCACCCGGCTTCAGAACACGCACCACCTCGTCGACACAACGTTCGAGTTGCGGCCATTCGAGGTGTTCCAGCAGGTTGCTCGCAAAGACCGCGTCGAAACTCGCATCGGCGAAGCGCCGCAGGTCGGTTACATCACCCACCTCCGCTTCCACGCCCGCCGCTGTGTAGTCAGCCAGATCGGGTCGCAGATCGAACGCCACGCGACGAGCGCACTTGGCGGCGTTGGCCAAGTCGGCGTAGCCGGCACCAAGGTCGAGTAACGCTCCGTCGGCGGGCATCCAACGCTGTAAGTACTTGGCCAGGCATCGCCACACATGTTGACGCCGCGCATCGGGCACGAAGCGGGTGGCGAAGTACATGGTCCACGAGCCTAGGGCGTGGCATAGAGGGCACTGGGGACGCGCCCGCTCACTACAATCGGCAGGCCATGTCTCTGCGCCGTGCGATGGCCCATCGCAACCTCCTGTACCTGCTGTCGCTGAAGGAACTGCGCACGCGCTACAAGAAGTCGGTGCTGGGCTGGGCGTGGAGTCTGTTCAACCCGCTCAGCCAGATGCTGATCTTCACCGTGATCTTCACCTACGTCTTCAGCTCGAAGCCGTTGGCGGGCGACCCAAGCGGACTGAAGAACTTCCCGCTGTACTTCCTGTGCGGCCTGCTGCCCTGGAACTTCTTCGCGATCAGCACCAGCGTGGCGATGAGCAACGTGCAAGGTGGCTCGGGCCTGATCAAGAAGGTCAGCTTCCCGCACGAGCATTTGGTGTTCTCGGTGGTCATTGCCCAATTCGTGACGCTGCTGATCGAAACAGGCATCTTGGTCATCGCGCTCTTCATTGCGGGTCAGAACGCGCTGCCGTGGTTGCCGATCGTGCTGCCGATCTATGTGCTGTGGGCGCTGTTCACTACCGGCGTTGCATTGGCGCTCAGTGCCTTCAATGTGTTCTTTCACGACGTCGGATATCTGTGGACGATCATGTCGCAGGTGCTGTTCTACGCGACGCCAGTGATTTACTTCACGAAAGCGCTACCGATGGGGTCTGTCGGTCGGCTGATGCACACCATCGCCACACGCGGGCCCACCGGTAGTTACATCGTTGCGTTTCACAATCTGTTCTACGACGGTCGTTGGCCATCGGGATGGCTGATGTTGCAGCTCGTAGGGATGGCGGTCATCTCTTTCGCGGTCGGCATGTGGATCTTCGGGCGCCTGTCGCCGCGCTTCGCCGAGGAGATGTGATGGCTGAAACCATTCTCTCCGTCGAGCACTTGGTGAAGTCGTTCCGTATTCACCAGCAGAAGTCGAACTCGTTGAAGCAACTGATCGCTGGCCGTGGTCGGAATCGGTTCGAGGACTTCATCGCGGTCGACGATGTCACGTTCGACGTTCGCGAAGGCGAAGTGTTCGGAATCATCGGCCAGAACGGCTCGGGTAAGAGCACCCTGCTGAAGTGCATGGCCGGCATCCTGCAACCCAACTCGGGCCAGGTGCACGTCTATCGCCGGATGGGCGCGCTGCTGGAACTCGGTGCTGGCTTTCACCCCGAACTCAGCGGGCGCGAGAACGTCTATCTCAACGCGGCAATTCTGGGTATGGGCCGTAAGGAGATCGCAGCGCGCTTCGACGAGATCGTGGACTTCTCCGGGCTGCACGGCTTCATCGATCAACCGGCCAAGACCTACTCGTCGGGCATGTACGTGCGCTTGGCGTTCGCGGTCGCGATAAACGTCGATCCGCAGTTGCTGATCGTCGACGAAATCCTCGCCGTCGGCGACGTCAGCTTCCAGCGTCGTTGTCTCGAGAAGTTCGTCGAGTTCCGCAACGAGGGCCGCACCATCGTGTTGGTCACGCACGACATGGGCAGCGTCAAGAGCCTGTGCGATCGCGCGATCTGGCTCGAGCACGGCAAGGCCATCGACGAGGGCGACCCGGGCGACCTGGTCGAGGCGTACACCGAGCGCATGCTTGGCGCCGAAGCACCGGCCGCCGACGGCAGCGTGCGCCGCGGTTCCGGCGAGATCCAGATCGTGAAGATCGAGCTGTTCGTCAATGGCGCCACCGAAGCGGTGAAGCGCTTCCGAACCAACGACGATGTCCTCATTCGTTTGCACTACGAAGCACGCAAGACCGTTCCGCAACCTGTCGTCGGCATCGAGATTGAAGGTCTCGGTGGCGCGACCGTCACCGCACCGAATACTCGCGACGTTGGCATGGTACCCGCGACAATGTCGGGAACCGGGACGATCGACATCGCGTTTGCGAAGGTCTCGTTGGTGCCGGGCCAGTACGACATCCACACCAGCATCACCGACTTCAACCGAGCGCTGGTGTACGACAACCTACGCGAAGCTCTGCGTTTCGATGTAATGACCGGCAAGCCCTACGAGACGGGTGGGGTCGTCACGTTGCGCCCGGAGTGGACCGTCAGCTAGCTCCGCCGTCGGCGCGGTCGGCAAGCGCCGCAGCCTCAAGCGCCGTCAGGCGAGTCGCGATTGTCGTTGACATCTCGGTTGTCATCCGCTGCAGCGTGGCGAGCGACTCTTCAATTCCGCTCATGCGCCATTCCATTTGAGCATCGACTCGCGAGCTCACGGCACGATTGAATCGTCCACGGATGGAGAATCTCTTTCCAACCATTAGTTGCTCCAAATCTCTTCCAGGCGTCGGCGCATCGTCGCGCCGGTCCGCTCCACCGAGTGTGTTTCAAGTAGTCGCGCGCGCGCAGCGATGCCCAGCTGCTTCGCAGCGACGCGGTCGTCGAAAACCGCGCGCATTAGCTCGGCCGCGTGGCCAACATCGGGATCTGCCCACATGGACCCCTGGCGATACCCGCCCGCCAGTGCTGAGACCGTCGTGGGCTGCCAGCGTACGAGGTGCGCAACATCGGGAGTCGTGAAGTCGAGGTTGCCTGAGTAACCCGTGGCGATGACCGGCTTCTCAAGCAACATCGCTTCCGCCATCGTCAGGCCAAGACCTTCGGAGCGGTGCAGCGAGACATAACAGTCGCTCACGTTAGTCAGCGAGCCAGCGCGCACCTGATCGAAGACCTCGTCGATGACGACGATGTCTGGTCGATCGCGACACGACCACCGCAACCGCTCGAGCGGCTGCAGATTCGATCGTCCGTTCATCGTCTTCAACACCAGCACCGCACCGTCTGTCGGGCCGAAGGCCTGGCGGTAAGCAGAGATCAGCCCGTAAGGATTCTTACGTTCGATGACGCTCAGCATGTCCCAGCAGAATAGGAACATGAAGCCTTCCGGCAACCCAAGCGTTTCCCTCGTCTGCAGCGGATCAAACACCGGCGTCATGAGGGCGATCGGCATGTGAGTGACCGTCACTTCCGGTGGTGCTGCCTTGCCAACGGCGTCACGAATGAACTTGCTCGCCGCCCACACCTCGTCGACGAACCTGAACGCCGGGTGCATCTCGGGCGGGAAGCTCTCGAGTTCCCAGTACCACTGACCAATGACGTAGCGATCGGCCATGAATGGCGTTCCGAGATCGGACTGGATGACGCCGATTTGATCGGCATTGACGCCCATCACAACCGTGTCGTACCGCGCGATGCTGTCTGGTATGTAGTCGTTCTGTTGCCGACTGAGCGTGCGTTTTGTGCCAACCGTCGCAACCCCCACACCACTTGCGCGCAAGGCGGCGGCGGTGAGTCGCGCCGATTCGCCGACGCCGAGTTCGGCGTTGAGGTATCCGACCATGTTGACCCCGTGCTCAGTTGCGCCCGCTTCGTGCCACGGAACGCTCGACAACGTTTCGCTATCGGGCAACCAGCCAAGAAGCGCCAACATCTCGTACTCGCCAGCACCCGAGTTGCGCGCCCATCGACGCAACGCCGTCAAGTCGCCTGCGGCTACCTCGGGCATGAATCTTTGCAAGTCGGGACGCATCAACCAGATCGCGGCGAGATAGCGCGGTACCGGTATCGGACTACCTGGGTCGGGTTGCGCCATCCAGCGCATGAACTCCTGCGGCCCACCCACGCGAAACGGCGACGGAGGCATGTCGCCGCGACCGACATCGGCGCGCACCACTTCGTCGCGGAAGCAGCGCCGGAGCGAGTCGGTCATTGTCAAACCAGGGATCGCCTGCGACCAGCCGTACGGGGCCGGCGATTCTTCCGGAGTTGCGGCAAGCAACTTCTTGCCGTAATGGCCGAACAGATCGGCGAGCACCGGATTGTCGCTCAGCACAACGCGCGGCGCAGAGGGCTGATGCTTGCTAATCCAGTGCGGGTTCTTGGGGTCGTAGCCCGAGAAGTGAAAGAAGCGCAGCGGTTCGTCGTTGACGAGGAACCGTCCACCGGTGCGCGTGATTGGCCGCTGATCAAGGTTCCAGTACGCAACGTTGTACGCGGGACTAGTTTCGATGTGCGGTTGAAACAAAGGGATGCAAAGGTCGATCCAACGCTGGTCGGTGAAGATGTGGTTACCTGGGTCGCTGATCGCGTCGCGTCGCAAGCGAGACGACCACCATTCAAGGAAATGTTCCGCGCCCTGTGCCACGCCGATATAGCCAAGGTTGTAGATGCCAGCCATCATGATGCCGGCCTCGCTTGGCTCGCAGCCATCGCGAGCGATCGGTTCCAAGCAATGCGGCGTCAGCGAGATGGAGGCGCGCCGAGTTGCTTCCACCAACGGATCGAGTGGCGCGAACACCTCAATATCTGGATCGAGATACAGCACGCACGTCGCCGACTTCAGGAAGTGGCGCAGAGCGAACGGCTTGACCGCGGTAGCGAATTCCATCACGTCGTAGAACGTGGCCATGTGCTCGAAACCCTCGGCACCAAAGTCGATGTCGGTGATCGCCACCAGTCGGCTGTCGTCGCGTTGGCGCAGCTTTATCTGAAGCGGATAGTCGGTGACGACGATGTAGAACGCGGCACCCGGGTGATGCTGCACAAACGACTCGGCGACGATTTGCGCTCGCGGGATGTAGTTATGCGCGACGATCGTGAACGCCACAAGGTCGGTTGAGGGGGTTCGGCCGCCTTGCACGGCGGAATTGTACCCGTCTGGGATGTATCAGCCGACGAAGCCCTCGGGGTGCGTCGAGTGCCAGCGCCAGGCCGATTCAATGATGTCGTCGAGCGTGCGAGTGGCCGTCCAACCAAGCGTTGTGCGGGCCTTTGTCGGGTCGGCGTAGATGGCGACTGGGTCGCCGGCGCGGCGTGCCGAAACGACGTGCGGCACCTGGCGACCACTGATGCGTTCCGTGGCGCGGATGATTTCGAAGACACTCGTACCCGTGCCGGTGCCGATGTCGAGCGTCGTGCCGGCACCGCCATCGCGCAGGTAGTTCAAGGAACGGATGTGCGCATCGGCCAAATCGTCGACGTGCACGTAATCGCGAATACATGTTCCATCGGGTGTCGGATAGTCGGTTCCAAAGATCTCGACAGGCGGCCGCTTCCCCAGCGTCGCCTTCATCACCAACGGCACCAGGTTCTGCGCCCGGCTCCAGTCCTCGCCGATCGTTGCATCGGCGGTTGCGCCCGCGGCGTTGAAGTAGCGCAGGCTAACCGCGCGCAGTTGATGCGTGACGCCGTACCAACTGAGTATGCGTTCGACCATCGCCTTCGATTCGGCGTAGACACTCTCGGGTGCGATCGGTGAGGCTTCGTCGACTGGCAACTTCTCGGGGGTGCCGTTCACCGAACAGCTCGACGAGAACACGACTTCGCGCACCCCGGTCGCAAGCGCCGCTTCCAGCAGATCAACGGAACCGGCAACGTTGTTGAGCCAGTAGCGATCGGGTTGCTCCATCGACTCGCCCACTGCCTTGTAGGCGGCGAAGTGAACGATCTGCGTGACCTTGTGCTCGCGGCACAACTCGGTCACCAACACCCGATCACGAATGTTGCCGACAACCAGTTCGGCGTCGCCGACTGCAGCGCGATGACCGAACTCCAACGAATCGAGCACGACGACGTCGCGCTGGCTGTTCCGCAACATACGCACTGTGTGCGAGCCGATGTAGCCCGCACCGCCGGTGACGAGGATCGTCACGACAGATGCTCTTCAGTGCGGAACCAGTCGATCATGCGAGTCAGACCTTCGCGCAACGAGAGTTTCGGTTGCCAGCCGTAACTGTCGCGCACCAACGAGATGTCGGGGCAGCGTTGCAATGGATCGCCCTCGCGTTCGGCAGGGAGCGCGATGTTGGTGACAGCGCTCGACGAGCCGGTGAGTTCGATGACCAGTTGGGCGAGCTCGCGCATCGTGAACTCGCCCGGGTTGCCAACGTTGATAGGGCCAGTGAGGTGGCCATCGAGCACGGCAGCGAGACCAACGATCTCGTCGGCAACGTGACAGAAGCTGCGCGTCTGTGAACCATCACCGTGCAGTGTGAGTGGCTCGTTGCGCAGAGCCTGCATCACAAACGTGTTGACCACGCGCCCGTCGCGCGGGCGCATGCGTTCGCCATAGGTGTTGAAGATGCGCACGATGCGCACGTCGAGTCCGTTGGTGCGGTGATACGCCATGGCAAGCGCTTCGCTGAAACGCTTGGCTTCGTCGTAACAGCTGCGCGGTCCGATGCAGCTGACGTTGCCCCAGTACGACTCGGGTTGCGGATGCACGAGCGGATCGCCGTAGACCTCGCTCGTCGACGCGAGAAAGAATCGCGCCTGTTGTGCAAGCGCCAGATCGAGCAGGTTGCGTGTACCGGTTGAACCCACTGCCAGGATTTCGAGCGGCATCGTCTTGAAGTCGTCGGGCGACGCGGGGCTGGCGAGGTCGAGCACCGTGTCGAAGCGGCCGTCGGTGATGGACCTGGGAAACGGTGTGGTGATGTCGTGCTCGACGACATTCACGCTGGCGTTACCAGCGAGATGCGCAATGTTGCTGCGCCGACCGGTCACAAAGTTGTCGACGATGGTGACGGTGTCGCCACGACCGACAAACAGATCGACAAGGTGCGAACCGACGAACCCGCCACCACCGGCGACGAGGTGGTGCCGCGTCATCTCCCGATTCCTACGTGCGTGAAGCCAGCGTGCTGCCAGGCGCTGCGATCGAGCAGATTGCGGCCATCGACAACAGTGCGCCCACTCATCGCCTTTGCAACGTCGACGGGTGCGATCCAGCGGAAGTCGTCCCACTCGGTCAACACGGTCAACACATCGGCGCCGACGCTGGCGGCAATTGCGTCGGCGCTGATCGCAACGGCAGCGGGAATCGCGGGCTTCGACGCAGTCACCGTCGGATCGAACGCCTGCACCTTGGCGCCAGCGGCTAGCAGCCGATTGATGATCGCGATCGATGGCGAGTCGCGCAAGTCGTCGGTGCGCGCTTTGAAGGTCAGGCCCCACACTGCGACTGTGGCACCCTGCAACGAACCGCCAGCGCCAACGCGAATCTTGTCGGTCACGCGATCGAACTGCTCGTCGTTGACCGCGATGACGCCCGCCAGCAGATCGAACTGATAGCCCGCCTCGTTCGCAATATTCAGCAGTGCTCGCGAATCCTTGCCGAAGCAGCTGCCGCCCCAACCCGGACCGGGTCGCAGAAACTCGCTACCGATGCGCTTGTCGTAACCGATGCCAACCATCACATCGTCCACGTCAGCCCCAACGCCTTCACAGATCGCGGCAATGGCGTTGACGAAGCTGAGCTTGGTGGCGAGAAATGCGTTGGCTGCGTACTTGATGGTTTCGGCCGATGCTGGATCGGTGATGACGACTCGTGGACGCAGCGAGTCGTACAGCGCGGCAACGGCCATACCCGCGGCTTGGTCTTCGCAACCGACTACAACGCGATCGGGCTTCAAGAAGTCGTCGACGGCCGAACCTTCGCGCAAGAATTCGGGGTTGCTGACGACGCGCACGTCGGGCCGGCGCAGTACACGCTCGACCACCCGCGTGCTGCCAACGGGCACCGTCGACTTGTTGACGACGATCGCTTCGTAGGCCAGCGACTTAGCGATCTCGGCGCAGGCAGCTTCGACGTAGCTGAGATCGGCGGAACCATCTTCACCTTGCGGAGTCGGCACGCACAGAAAGACGATCTCGGCGTCGGCGACAGCGTGAGCGGCACCGACTACGAAACGCAGGTTGCCCCGCTCCAGACCTTCGGCCAACAGTTCGTCGAGTCG
>Ga0105047_10005154_pt1 | contig 22537 bp, 18 predicted proteins | sample MAT04_FD_78384 | JGI IMG/M metagenome (GOLD analysis project Ga0105047, IMG submission 78384) | Freshwater microbial communities from Lake Fryxell liftoff mats and glacier meltwater in Antarctica - MAT-04 (megahit assembly) | ecosystem: Environmental > Aquatic > Freshwater > Ice > Liftoff... | reverse complement strand
TCGGCCCAGCTGCTGCTGAACGGTCACACCCTGCGCATTCATGGCCACGTCGTTCCACACATCCAGCGTGCCGAGCACCGTCAGGAGCACCAACAGCAAAGAGGCGACCGGCACGACGGCGATCAGCGGCATCAATGTTGACAACATGCTCGCGGCATAGGTCAACAGGCGCTTGCTGCCCACTCGGTCCATTGCGCGGGCCACGAGGAGCGACCCGATGATGCCGCCCAATCCGCCGCCCAGCAGCGTTGCGCCGAGTCCTGCGTTGCCAACACCGAGGTGATCGCGAATCTCGGGGAGACGAGGAAGCCAGTTGGAGAAGGTGGCGCCATTCACCAGGAAGAGCGCAGCGACGGCTGCCGCAGAGTGTCGTGTGCGTGGCGCTGGAGGGTGAGTCGTACTCATGACGCCGAGTCGAGTGGCAACCAGTCGACTGCCGGAGACTGCTGATACAGATCGCTGAGCGCGGCGTACAGGATGGGCTTCGCGGCAGCGAGTTGTGTCGGCACGCAGAAGAACGCTTCGGTGGCCACTGCGAAGAACTCCGCCGGGCTGGCCCACGCGTACGGCCGCAGGACTGCGTCGGAGTCGCGGCCTTCGGTCCGGTGGAACTCGTCGCGAAGCACCTGTTGCCAGTGGGTGAGCGCGGCACCTCGCAGCGGTGGAACGCCATCGGCGTAGCCGTCGTTCATGTCGATCTTGTGGGCGAACTCGTGGATCACCACGTTGCTGCCGTACGCGGGCCGCCTGCTGTCGGCCAACGCCGCGTCCCAGGAGAGCGAGACAGGCCCGCTGTGCGGACTCGCTTCGCCGATGATGCCAATCGGTTGGTCGGTGTAGGTGCCCGCCACAGGTCCGGCGCGCAACCCGCCGGAGATGGAGGCCGTGGGGCGAACGATGATGGCCTTCACCTGCCGGTACGGCCAGAGGTCGAACGACAGGAGGGGAATGGCCGCGTTGGCCGCCAACGTCACCAGAATCTCGTCGGTGAGTTCGCTGCCAGCGACGGCCTCCCAACGCTTGGTGCGCAGCAGTTCGTCCACGTGTGCGAAAAGCTGTTGGCGAAGCTCTGGGCCGAAACGAACTGCGATGCCCACGTTGGCCGTGACGATTGCCTCGATGACGGAGTCGTCTGGTGTCGAATCGGTGGAGGATCGGCGCCACTGCATGATGGACGGAACGGTAGCGGCGCGCGAGCATGATGCGATGAGCGCCTACGCCGAGGCCACGCTGCCCGAGATGTTCCCCGGAAAAGCCACAGACGCTGCCGGAGCGCGGGCCGTCTTTGCCGAAGCGCGCCGTACGGCAACGTTGGCGAAAGGCATGTTCGGCCCGATCGCGATTCATCATCGCGTCGTTTCGGAGCTGCTGCGCGACAAGCGCCTCCGCGGCCCGGGAATGGATCTCGCTCGTCTCTCGGGCATCCCCGAGAGCAGCAGAGTGTGGAATCGCCAGGCCCAGATCCTGCTGTTCATGGAGGGGGAGGATCATCACCGTCTGCGTCGCTTGGTGTCGAGAGCTTTCACGCCACGCGCAGTGGAATCGCTCCGTCCGTTCACACGCGAGACGATCTCCGGTCTGGTGGATGCAGTGCACTCAGAGGGTCAGTGTGACGCTGTGTCAGCGCTGTGTGATCCATTCCCGATTCCGGTGATCTGTGCACTGGTCGGCATCGAGGCCGACCGTCTTGCGGACATGAGCCGGTGGGCATCGTCCATCTTGCTGTCCCTGCGGCTGGATGCAGGCCAGTTCATCGAAGAGATCGAACAGGCACAGGGGGAGATGGACGACTATCTGACCGGGCTCATTGCCCAGCGGCGCGTCGCGCCGCGGGACGATCTGCTGTCGAATCTCATCCTGGCCGAGGAGGAGGGTGACCGGCTGTCGCCATCCGAGCTGCTCTCGGTCGTGGCGATGATGTTGGTTGCCGGCACCGACACCACCCGCAATCAACTCAGCAACATGATTCATACATTCGCCGAGCGCCCCGACCAGTGGGCATTGCTACGCAAACGACCCGAACTGGTTGCGGCTGCCGTGGAGGAAGCGATTCGTTGGGAGCCCGCTACGGAAGCGTTGCCGCGGTTCGCGATAGAGGACATCGAGATCGGTGGGTATCTGGTGCCGGCGGGAACGATTGTGGTTCTGATGTCGATGTCGGCGAATCACGACGACACCGTGCTGCCGAATGCCGACGTGTTCGACATCACCCGTGAGACACCCGCTGGTTGGCATCTGCTGACATTCGGCGGCGGCATTCACTACTGCCTCGGCGCCAACTTGGCTCGTCTCGAACTCACCGAGTCATTGGCCGAGTTGTCATCGCGGTTCGCCACACTCAGCCTTGCAGGCGAAGCCGTGCTCAACCCGCCGGGCTCGATCATCCAGGGCTACGCCGCGCTGCCGATCAGCTGGACGTAACCGCCACACCTACATCAAGTCGTTCAGTCAGATGGTGAACGACAGGTTGTGGGCGGCGTGGGTTCCCAGCTGACTGTCGCCACCGATGGAGAGACGGCCATCTGACAGCGGCTCGTCCGGGTCGATACGGCCGCAGGCCAACAGCATGAACGTCAACGAATCCATGGTGAGCGTCACATCGGGTGAGGGGAGTTCATCAACTCGTGCGGCCCGTCCGTCGACCTTGGCCAGCAGCCGCCGGTTGACGGGGCCGGTGAGCTCGATGGCGATGCCCTTGCCATCTGCGAGCCCGATCTTCTTGCCAACGATGTAACCAAGCGAGGCGTGTACTTCGTCGAGCGCCAGCTCTGCGGCCGGTCCGTCGTCGTCGCCGGCGGTGCCCAACGGAACGCGAATGTCTCGCTCGTGCACCCAGACATCGAAGCAGCGGATGGCCATGAAACGGCCGTACGTGCCGGGCCCGACCGGAGTGAGTGACGGCTGGGCGAACTCGTCGTCGGTCATCGCCGTCAGCTCGGCGATTCGAGCGGTCGTGACCTCGTGGTATTGCTGCGCGAGTTCTGCGCGGGCGAGCGTCTGTAGCTCAGGCTGAATCGTGGCCATTCGCACGAACGGGTTGTCGTCACCGGGTCGCCACCCAAGCAGCGCCTGTTCGATTGCCGTGGTGTGCGCGACCACATCGCGCATCGCCCACGCCGGACACAGCGACTGTGCGCCCCACTGCTCGGCGGACAGTCCATTGACGACCGTGCCAAACGATTCGAACACGCTGCGGAGGTTGTCGATCAACTGAGATCGGGTGGGAGCAGTCACAATCTGAACCTATCTATTGCCAGTTCCAGTGTCAATTGATCCTCGTCACCCTCGAACCTGTCGCGGCCGTGACCTCCATGTGAGTCGGTGGCAAGCACGACAGGTTGGGGGATAGCCGGCGTTGCAAGGCACCGGTACCCTCGGACGGGTGCACACTGAGCTTGCTCCCGGCCCGTGGTCGCCGCTACGGGTGCGGGTGTATCGATGGCTGTGGATTGCGGGGCTGGTCAGCAACATCGGCACGTTCATGCACTTGGTCGCTGCCAACTGGACCATGGCCACGCTCTCCAGCTCGCCCACGTTGGTCAGCCTGGTGCAGGCCTCGTGGGCGGTTCCCGGCTTCCTGCTCGCGCTGTATGCGGGTGCATTCGCCGACCTGCTCGATCGCCGCAAGTTCATCATCGCCACCCAGGTCGCCGCGCTCTTGGTCGCGGCCGCTCTGGCCGTTGCGCAAGGGGTCGGTGCAATGTCGCCGACGGTCCTGCTGGCCGGCACGTTCCTCGAGTCGATGGCCTTGACGTTTGCTGCACCAGCTTTCATGGCGCTCACGCCGGAGCTGGTGGATTCGCAGACGCTGCCGCAAGCGATTGGCCTCGATGGAATCTCGCGCAACGCTGCGCAAACGATCGGTCCCGCAATTGCGGGTGGCGTCATCGCGCTTGCTGGGCCGGGCGGTGTCTTCGCGCTGAACGCTGTGTCGTTCGTGGGCGTGATCGCTGTGGTCAACAGCTACCGCGGCGGCATCACCCGCCCGACGCGCCCCGAGGCGATCAACGCTGCAATCAGGGAGGGTGTACGCCACGTACGAAGTCGCGCTGCTCTGCGCAACCCGGTCATTCGTCTAGCGACGATGACGACGGCAGGCGCGGGCCTTGTAGCGGTCATGCCGCTGGTTGCCCGCCAGCGCCTACACGTCTCTGCGAGTGGATTTGGTCTGCTGTCCGCTGCGTTGGGGCTCGGTTCGGTGGGCGCTGTGTGGTTGCTGCCGCGGCTGCACGCGGCTCAGCATCCCGAGCGGGCAGTGCTGGTCGCGGCGTTGGTGTGGTCAGGCGGTACGGCGCTGTTTGCGGCTGCTGAACAGCTGTGGGTTGGAGTGGCGGCGTTGCTGTTCGCCGGAGCAGGCACGATGGGCATGCTCAACGTGCTGTTCTCGAACTACACGCTCAAGCTCGAAGGCTGGGTGCGCGGTCGCGGTAGCGCACTGGCGATGCTGATGGTGTGGCTCGGCACCTCCGTCGGTGCGGTTGCCTGGGGAGGTATCGCGACGGGAGTCGGTCTGCGTAGCTCGCTGTTCATCGCTGCTGCGTTCAACGTCGTAGTGGCGTTGGTGGCGCCGCTGATCGCGCCGGTCACGCCCTACCCGGCAGCCGCCGATTCGTCGGCCGCGTCGTCGGCGGTTCCGTAGGGGCCGAGTTGTTGCAGAACGAGTACCGGTGCTCCCTCGTCGAGCGCCGCCGCGATGTCCACTGTTGCCACGAAGCGCCAATCGCCATCGCCCTCAGGGTCCGCGAGTTGCTGCGTGATGACCCATCGGCCGGGCTCTTCGCGAAGTGAGAAGTGGGCCGCGGAGCGAGCGTCGCCGTCGATACCGAGCGAGTCGTACGTCTGCCAGTAGGGCGCCATCGCTGTGGCGAGTCGCTCGTAGGTCCAGCCCGTTCGTTCGGCCAGCATGGGGTAGGAACGGCGGGCGAGCAGGTCGACCCAGCCGAACGCGGCCGTGCGCACAGCGGTGCGCCACGCCGGGGGAGGGCCGACCGGGCCGACACTGGGGGCAACCGGTGCAAGGTGTTCGTGCACCGGCTTGCCTGCCAGCACCGCCCACTCATCCAGCAGGGTCGCGTCGGTCGCGCGGATCAACTGACCCAACCACTCGACGATGTCTTCCAGGCCGTCGGTGTAGACGTCGTCGGGAAGCGAGCGGTCGAGCGTGCGCCATGTGTCGGTGAGATACCGGAGCACCAAACCCTCACTGCGTTCCAACCGATAGCGACGCACGAATGTGGCGAACGTGTCGCCGCCCTCGAGCATTTCTCGCGTGATCGACTTCGGTGATGGGTACTCGTGGATCCAAGGGTGGTGCTGGTGGTACTCGTGGAAGCATTCGTCCAACAGCTCAGCCAGGGGCTTGGGCCACGTGATGGTGTCCAGCACCTCCATCCGCTGCTCGTACTCCATGCCCTCGGACTTCATGCGGTTGACGGCAACGCCCTTCGCCGCGTTCTGCTGGGCGTAAAGGATCTGGCGCGGGTCGTCGAGGACCGCCTCGACGACACTGACGACATCGAGGAGATACGAAGGATCCTCGCGATCGAAGGTGGAGATCACCTCGATCGCGAATGGGGTCAGCGGTGCCGAGAACCGCAGCGCAGCACGTTCGTCGCGGCCCTCCACCAGCGATCCGACGCGTACGCCGAGGCAGCGGCCATTGGCGTCTCGCATTCGCTCGGCAACGCCGGCAGCTTCCAGGCTGCGATAGACGGCGATGGCACGCTTCTTGTGTTGCCTGCGTTTCGCTGGCGCGTCGTGATTGGTTGCCAGCAGGCGCTTCAGCGCTGCAGGGCCATCGGGCCGGCCAAGGACGCCCGCGACAAGATCGGCTGTCACACGGAACCGTGACGTGAGCGGCTCGGGTCGGGCAGCGATGATGCGGTGCATTGCAGCTTCGTCGTAGTTGACGAAGCCTTCTGGCACCTTCGCCTTGCCGGCCTTGCGTCGAGCCTTGGGATCGTCACCGGCCTTGGCGAGCGCTCGACTGTTCTCGATCACATGGTCGGGCGCCTGCACCCACACGTGACCATCTGGGTCGAAGCCCGGCCGACCGGCGCGCCCCGCCAACTGGTGAAACTCGCGAACGCTGAACTGGCGAACGCGATTGCCGTCGAACTTGGTGAGCGCCGTCATCAACACGGTGCGGATGGGGATGTTGACGCCTACGCCGAGTGTGTCGGTGCCGCAGATGACGGGCAACAGGCCCTCGGCTGCGAGGCGCTCGACCAAGCGGCGATAACGGGGGAGCATGCCCGCGTGGTGCACGCCGACGCCGTTGCGGATCAGTCGGTCGAGTGTCTCGCCGAAGCCACGCCCCATCTTGATGCCAGTCATCGCCGTCGCGATTACTTCGCGCTGGGCGCGAGTGGTGACGTTCGTGCTGACCAGACCCTGTGCTCGTTCGATCGCGGCCGCTTGGTTGGCGTGCACCACGTAGACCGGGCTGAGCCCGTCGCGCACGGCCTCCAGCACGCTGTCGGCAACCGACATCATGCGCCACTGGTGATACAGCGGTGTTGGTCTGTCCACTGAAGTGATCTCTGTGACGGCGCGACCAGAGCGTTCGAAGAGGTCCGTCGTGATCGCAGTCATGTCGCCGAGCGTGGCCGAGGCCAGCAGCATCTGGCAGTTGATCAGTTCCAGCAGCGGTATTTGCCAGGCCCACCCGCGGTCAGGGTCGGCGTAGTAGTGAAACTCGTCGAGGCAGGCGAAACCGAAGTCACTGGCCGAACCCTGCGCGAGCGCGTTGTTCGCCAACACCTCGGCTGTGCACACGAGCACCGGCGCGTCGGAGTTGATGGATGCATCGCCGGTCGCGAGCCCTACCTGCTGAGCGCCCAGCAGGTCCACGAGGTCGAAGAACTTCTCTGCCACCAGCACCTTGATCGGCGCTGTCCAGACGGCGCGCCGGCCGTCGTTGAGCGCCAGCAGAATGCCCGCAATCGCGACCATGCTCTTTCCGGAACCAGTCGGCGTTGCCAGCACGACGTGCTCGCCCGCGGCAAGGGACAACGCTGCTTCCTCCTGGTGTGCGTACAGCGGCCGGCCACCGGCAGTCGCCCACTCCGCAAACGCGTCGAGTACCAACGAGGGATCGCTACCGATCGGTGGCAAGAGGTCGGTCAGCGCTGACACCGTGGGTTACGCGCACTCGGCGCAGGTGCCAACGATGTCCAGCCGGTGGCCGGAGGGTTGAAACCCGGTGTCGGTGATTGCCAGTTCGAGGACCGACTCGATGCGGTGTTCTGCGGCGGGCGACACCACAAAGTCGTCGACGCGGCCACAGTCGACACAGATGAGGTGGTGGTGGAGGCCAACAAGGTCTTCGGCGAGTTCGAATCGGGCACGATCGTCGGTGCTGACAACCTTCTGCACAACCCCTGCCGACTCGAGCATCGCCAGATTGCGGTACACGGAACTCTGCGTCAGCTTCGGCCGCTCGGCGAGCAGATCGGGGATGGTGACGGGCCGACCCATGGAGGCTAGCAGTTCGACCAGCTCGCGACGGCCTGTGGTGTACAACTGATCAGCGCCGCGAAGTCGCGTAGCAGCCGCGTCGTGGACATGGGCGAGATCGATGGCAACGGTCACGACCCACAGCGTACCGAACCAACGAGAATCGATAGGAATTGAGGTGGTCGGGCGTTGCGGATCTTTCGGCGTGGCCTAGCATTCTAAGAATGCTTCCTATTCTGAATCGCTGCCGTTGGAAACCGATCATCGCATCTGCGGCCGGCGCGCTGGCGATGCTGCCGCTCTTGGCCAGTTGTGGCGGGACGACGGCTGACGATGCAGATGGGAAGAAGACCGTGGTCGTCACCTATTCGATCCTGGGTTCGCTCGTTCGTGATGCGGTAGGTGATGCTGCCGAGGTGGTCGTCCTGATTCCGAACGGCTCGGACCCGCACGACTGGGAACCGTCGGCCAAAGACATCGAGCGACTGAACAACGCGGACCTGATCGTGCGCAACGGCCTCGACCTCGAGGGCGGCGTACTGGATGTGTTGAACAACGCGAAGGACGATGGGGTGGCGACGTTCGCGGCCTCGGACCACATCACCATTCGCCTCGTCGGTGAGGGCGAAGGGCTGCCGACCGGCGACCCCGACCAAGAAGTTGGCGCGCAAGATCCTCACCTGTGGATGGATCCGCTGACGCTGAAGGACGTGATGCTGGCGCTCGGTCCCGTTCTGTTCGAGCAGGGAATTGACGTCGCCGATGGCATTGCGTCGGTGGTTGCCGGCCTGGACACGCTGGATGCCGAAGTCGAGAGCGTGCTTGGGGAAGTTCCAGAGCCGAATCGCAAGCTGGTGACAGGTCACGAGTCGATGGGGTACTTCGCCAACCGCTACGGCTTTCAACTGGTTGGTGCGCTGATCCCCAGCCTCACCACGCAGGCGGGCGTGTCGGCCCAGGAACTGTCGACATTGTCCGACAAGATCGCGGAGCAGAACGTAAAGGCCATCTTCACCGAACTCGGCACGCCGACCCAGGTGGCAGAGGCGATTGGTGAGGAGACCGGCATCAAGGTCGTCGACCTCGCCTCGCACAATCTTCCCGACGACGGCACCTACGCCACGTTCCTCCTGGAGAACGCCACCAAGGTTGCTGCAGCCCTTGCGTAGGCTGCACATGCCTATATGTACACCTGGTTGATCTTGCCCTTCTCCAACAACGAGTTCATGCGCAACGCGCTCGTCGCAGGCATCCTGGTCTCGGTTCTGTGCGCCGTGGCCGGCACATTTGTGGTGCTGCGCGGCCTCGCGTTCATCGGTGACGCGTTGGCACATGGAGTGTTGCCGGGTGTGGCGGGGGCGCTGCTGCTTGGTGCACCGGGCATGTTGGGAGCAGCTGTTGGCTCGGCGGTGATGATCGTCGGGGTCAGCTTCGTGACCAACCGATCTGGTCTCTCGTCCGACACCGCGATCGGTCTGCTGTTCGTCGGGATGTTGGCCCTCGGTGTGATCATGGTGTCGCGTACCCGTGGCGAGTCGTTCAACGGCGACATCGTGCGCATTCTCTTCGGTGAACTTCTGGGTATCAGGTCATCCAACGTCGTCGTCCTGGCCATCGCAGCAGTTGTCATCTCGGCGTGTGTTGCGCTGCTCTATCGGCCCTTCCTGCTGCTGTGCTTCGACCCCGAGCAGGCCGATGTCTCGGGATTCTCGTCACGGAGCTATCACGCCATCATGTTGGTGATGGTGGCTGCCACGGTCGTGGTCAGCTTCCAGGCCGTCGGTACCTTGCTCGTGTTCGGAATGCTGATTGCGCCGGCCAGCACGGGAGCGCTGCTGGCGCGGCGGATCTGGGCGATGATCGCGTGGGCAATCGGCATCGGTGTTGCGTCGGTGTACGTCGGGCTGTTGTTGAGCTATCACTACGGCACATCAGCGGGGGCCACCGTAGTCTTTGTCACCGTGGGCGCCTTCTTCGTGGTGCTGGTCGGCCAGGTGGTTGGTCGCAGCCTTGCGCCGGCGCGCCGCAAGCCCCTCCCAACCAGCGCGGCGGGTGTCGCATGACCGCGGCCCTGCTCGAAGCGGCCGCGCTGACCGTTGGGTACGGCACCGACCCCGTGGTGGAAGGCATCTCGCTCACCCTGCAGCCGGGTGAATCGCTGGCACTCGTCGGTACCAATGGCTCGGGCAAGTCGACGCTGCTGAAGACCATCCTCGGTCTGATCCCTCCCCTTGCCGGTTCGCTCGATGTTCTGGGCAGCAAACCAGGAACGCGCCCGAAGCGGATTGCGTACCTCGGGCAAGCGCATACGGCACGCTTCGTTGTCCCTATTCGGGCGATAGAAGTGGTGCGCATGGGCCGCTTCGCGGCGCTCGGCCTGCTCGGGCGCACATCTGACCGTGACCGGCAATTGGTGCACGAAGCGATGACGCACATGGAGGTGACGCACCTCGCCGACGAGCCCCTGCGTTCGCTTTCTGGAGGGCAACAGCAGCGCATCTATCTCGCGCAGGTGATGGCTCGTGTGGCCGACCTGTTGGTGCTTGATGAGCCGACCGGCGGTTTGGATGTGGCGGGTCGCGAGCGGTACCGAGAACTCGTGGAGTTGGCGTTGGCTCGTGGTGCAGCGGTTGTTACGGCCACGCACGACATCGGTGAAGCGGCGGGATGCGATCAAGTGCTATTGCTCAACCGCCGCATCATCGCTCACGGCGCACCGCAGGACGTGTTGAACACCGCAATGCTGCTGGAAACCTTTGGTATCACGCTGCAGGGAATCCAACACGACGATCACCACGACTTCGTCATCGGTGAGATGCCGCACGGCCACGATCACGGCCACAGCCACTGATCAACATCGCCGCACTCGAGCTTTTCTTGCGTTCGGGGCGAGGTGTCTCTACGGTGAACGGATGGTTTCCTCGAAACGTCACAACGCAGCGATGGGGTTCTACTTCTATCCGCGTGGTGGCAGTGCGCAGGTGGCCCGATATCTGTCACGCGCGTTGGTCGGTACGCGGTGGGAGCCGACGGTACTTTCTGGATCGCTGGGTTCCGCACGGGAACGTACACATGCAGGGAGCTTCTTCTCCACGCTGCGCTGTGCATCGTTGGACTACAGCCCGGCGGTTCAGTCGTGGGCGGCCGGGGACGACCCGATGGCGGCAACGGTGCCGATGCACGCGTCCTACGAAGACAAGCCCGGCGTGCCAGATCGTGCGTTTGCTCGTCTCGACAACGACGCCTTCCGGCTTCAGGTGTGCAGCTGGAAGCACTTCCTCGGAGAGCGGCTGAGCACGGTTCCCAGCGTTTTTCACCTTCATCACCTCACCCCTATGCACGAGGCTGTGCACCAGCTGTGGCCGCACGTTCCGGTGGTCACGCACTTGCATGGCACTGAACTGAAGATGCTCGCGGCGCACGACAGAGCGCTGAGCTCCTGCGAATGGTCCAGCAGGATGCGTCTGTGGGCACAACGTTCAGCGCGCGTGGTGACGGTGTCCGCCATGGATCATCAACTCGCCATTGACCTGTTGGGGGTGCCAGTACAGCGCGTCGTGACAATTGCGAATGGGGTCGACGCCGATGTTTTCGCCCCACGAACGCTGACCCTCGCCGAGCGGCTCGCATGCTGGCAGCGATGGCTCGTCGACGACCCGCGCGGCTGGCGCCCAGGAGAGGGTGAGGGGTCAGTTCGCTACACGGCCGACGATTTGTCTGCGTTTGTCGATGGTGCCGGCTCTGCCGTGCCGGTGGTGCTGTTCGCCGGCCGCTTCCTGCGATTCAAGCGCCTGCAGCTCTTGATCGAAGCTCATCACGCGCTGCGCGGGGCCACGGGCAGCGCAGCCGTACTGGTGATCGTGGGTGGCTATCCCGGGGAGTGGGAAGGCGAGCACCCGTATGACACGGTCCAGCGGCTCGGCGCCGAAGGCGTCTTCTTTGTCGGTTGGCGCGATCACGTTGATCTGGCGAAAGCGCTGGCCTGCAGCGACGTGTTTGCTGCCCCATCCGTCGACGAGCCGTTCGGCCTCGTGTACCTCGAAGCAATGGCAGCCGGCGTGCCGCCGATTGCGACCAACACCGGCGGGCCGTGCGTATTCATCAATGTCGACCCCAGCCGTCCAACGGGCTGGATGGTTCCACCCGACGACGTGGCGGCGATCACTCGCGCCCTCACCGAGGCCGTGTCAGAACCGTTGATGCGAGCGACTCGCGGCAGACGAGCCGCGAAATTCGTCAGAGAGCGGTACTCGTGGGCGGTGGCAGCGGGCGAGTTTGCCCAGCTCTATGGTGCGGTGGTGGCCGAGCCGGACAGCAGCGGGCGCGGTCAGCGGGGCTGGCCTACGAGCGGCGTCGCGTAAGAAAGAATTGCACCGTGCCCGTCATTTGGCAGCAGGTGAATGACGAGTTGTCCGTCGCAGGCCTCGGACCAGATTGGGTTGTGCGTACCTACTCGGCCCGTGGCCAGTTGATATCGCGCGAAGGGGACTTCTCGAGCCATGACGAGGTCCTCGGCCTGCAGCAGTCCGATCCCGCCAAGCCAGCCTGGCCCATCGGCGAGGCCGACTTCCGCAACGCCGCCACACAGCAGGTGGCCGGTCTCCAGCCATTGGCAATCCTGATGGTCAACGAAGAAACCCGGATTCACCGTTGCGGCGATCAGTCGGCCCTCCACCGACCAGCGGTAGAAGCGACGCGACCCCCATGACCAGCCGACGAGGTCACCACTGCGACCACAACGTGCAATCGCGCCCACATGGTCATCGACCTCGAAGACGTGCTCGGGTTGCCCACCCGGTGTCATCCGGTAGATGGTCGCCGATGAGTTCGGTCGGTACTCCGCGCTCGCAATCCAGAACGCCTCGCCGTCGAAGTCCATCCCGCCCGGGTGGTAGCGCGCCTCGTCGCCAACGGGAATCTGCTCAATCAGCTGCCCGTCACCGTCGACGGCAAGCACGAGGCCCCGTCGGCGGTCGATATCGACGGTGGAGACCCACCACGTCGAGCCGACCCGAGCCATGCCTTGCGGGTGGAACGCATCGAACCGCAGTGGCAGTTCGTCAATGAGCTCCCAGGTGGTCGACCGAGTGAACGATTCGACGGTATCGGCGATGGAGAAGCCGGCGCGTGTGTCGTTGTGCAGCATGCGGTGCGCAGTATCGCGAACTTGCGTGGCCGCGCGACTGATACCCGCGTAGTCGCGTCGAAGTCAACGCTGAATCAACTGGTGTAGAGCCGGTACCCGCCGGCGGCCCACGACTACGCTCGTCCCACTGGTGGCCGCTGTCGAAGGTGGTCGTCGAGCGCGCAGGATGGGTCCACGTCGATGACTACGCAAGAGGTAGGAGAGCAGAGCACCACGTCGATCGGCGTGCGCACTCCTGAGGAGTTGCTGGCCAACGACATGCCCACCGGCTTCCGTCGCGACATCGAGGGTCTTCGCGCAATTGCCGTGATCGCGGTGCTGCTGTACCACGCGAATCTCGGGCCGACGAGCGGTGGCTTCCTTGGTGTCGACGTGTTCTTCGTTGTCTCGGGTTACCTCATCACCTCCTTACTGATGAAAGACCTGCTGTTGCACGGCGGCCGCGCGCTGCCGCGATTCTGGGGCCGCCGCGCCAGACGGTTACTGCCGGCCTCGCTGTTGGTGGTCGTCGTCACGCTGATCGCCGGTCGCTTCATGCTCGACCCGCTCTCGCAGGCAGACCTGGCCAACGACGCCCTGTGGGCCAGCGGCTTCGTGATCAACATCAAGTTCGCCATGGGCGACGGATATGTGGTCAGCCAGTCGATGCCCACCCCACTGTTGCACTTCTGGTCGCTCGCGGTCGAGGAGCAGTTCTACATGGTGTGGCCGATGCTGCTGTACGCGCTCACTCGCGTTCGGTGGTACACGCGCCGGTACGCCCTGGCCATCATGGCCGGCCTCTTTCTCCAATCGTTGCTCGCGTTCGTGTGGTTCGCCGAGTGGGCCCGTACGCCCACGTTCTTCCTGCTGCCAACCCGTGCGTGGGAGCTCATCGCGGGCGCGATGCTGGCCCTCACGGGCAGCGCCGTGCTGCGCCTGTCGCCGACCGTTCGAGCGTCGGCAGCCTGGTTCGGCCTGTTCATCATCGGCTACTGCGTCGTGACATACGACGACACGATGAACCTCGGCCATGCCGCGCTGCTGCCGGTGCTTGGCACGGTCGCCATCGTCGCTGCGTCGGGCAGCGGCCACCTCAACGAGCCAGCCGCGTACCTCGGGATGCGTCCGATGGTGTGGGTGGGCAAGCGGTCGTATGGCATCTATCTCTGGCACTGGCCGATGCTGGTCCTGATGGACGCCAAGTTCGGTCCACTGTCGGCGCCCGCTCGCGTCGCAGTTCTGATCGCGTCCGTCGGCGCCGCCGCGCTGTCGTTCAACTACGTGGAGAACCCGGTTCGCCAATCGCAGTGGCTGGCGGCTGTTCCGCGACGCAGCTTGACGCTCGGTGCCTCGCTGGTCGCCGTCGGCGCACTCGCCGCAGTCGTCATGATCAATCTGCCCACCGACATCAAGGGGGGAGGCGTCGCCGCGGCACCCACGCTGCCGCAGGCGGTCGCCGAGACAGGGGTCAACACCACGGGAGCGAACACGGGTGTCACGGCCGCTGGAACCACCACTCTTCCTGGCCCGACCACTACGACCGAGCCGCTACCACCCCTCGTGCCCCTCGATGACTTGCTGGCAGCGCAACTGATCGCACTCGACGATGGTGCGCAGATCAACGAAGTTCCATCGAACGCGGATCCGACGGTGCAAGGTGTCCGCTCCGACAAGCCGTGGATCTACAACGACGGCTGCATGCTCAAAGACGGGACGGTGGAGCCGAAGGTGTGCGAGTACGGCGACCTGACGTCATCGACCGTCATTGCACTGTTTGGTGACTCACATGCGGCACAGTGGTTCCCTGCTCTCGAAGAGCTGTCCAACACGCGCCGCTGGAAGCTCATCGTGTTCGCGAAGAGCGGCTGCCCCACCGCAAGCGTTCGGATACGCAGGACGTTTCTGGACCCGGAATGCATCGCCTGGCGCGCCAAAGTGGTCGAGCAGCTGGCGGTCGCCAAGCCCACCATGGTCGTCATGTCATCTGCGCCGTACGACCCGGGCGGTTCCGATGTCGGGCTCGACTCCGACGCAGTGTGGCGAAGAGGGCTCACTGCGACGCTCGAGCAGGTTCGCCCCACCACCGAGAAGTTGCTGATCATCGGCGACACGCCACTCCCGATCCACCAGATCCCCAACTGCCTTTCCAAGCAGCCGCGCAACGTGCGCGGGTGTCTCGCACCGCGAGAGGATTCTGTCGACGTGTCGCGGGTCGAGCTCGAACGTGAGATCGCCGGCGAACATGACGCCAGCTTCGTGTCGGTGAGCAATTGGCTGTGCGGCACCTCCGAATGTCCGGTGATCATCGGGAACATGATCCTCTATCGCGACAACAACCACATCGCGGCCACTGCCTCGGTGTACTTCGCGCCGTTCCTGGCCGCAGTGATGGTGCCGCTGCTGCCGTGATGGACGTCACGAAACGAAGCCGATACCCGGCGACTCGCAATACAACTGTCATATTGGTAGTCTTTCCGTCATGATTCATTTCCGGTGGTCGACCTCTCGCGTGTTGGTGGCCGCCGTTGCGATCACCAGCATGTTTGCTGGGGTTCCGACTGTTGAGGCCGACGGGGTGAGCGACCAGAAGCAGGTCGTCGAGCAGCTGGCCGCTGAGCTGGATTCGCTCAACGAGCGCATCGCCACTCTGGATGAGGAGTACGGCGCGGCTCAGGACAAGCAGGTCGAACTCGACGTTCAGATTGTTGAAAGTCGTGCCAAGGTCGACAGCGAGAACGCCAAGCTCGCAGTGCTGCAGGAAGCGATGACCCAGATCGCGGTCAATCGCTTCGTCGGCGGCGATTCGCTCGGCCTCAGTCCCCTTTTCTCGTCGGCAACCAGCTACAACGATGCCCAGCAGCTCGACGCGCTGTCATCTATTGCGCTCGACACCGGCGAGGGCACCGCCGACGAGCTCGACTCCGTGCTGCGCACCCTCGATGCCGACGTTGCCAAGCTGGAGCGGCAGGAGAAGGAAGCTGCCGATCTGCTCTCGTATCTCGATGCCAAGCTTGCCGAGGGCCAGAAGCTGATCGAGGAGTACACCAAGAAGTCCGCCGAGGCAAAGGCGAAGTACGGCGAACTCGTTCAGCAAGAGGCCGATCGGCAAATGACACTGCGGGCCGAAGCGGCCGCGAGAGCTGTGGAGGCCGAGCAGGCACGCGCAGCCGCCGCAGCGTCGGCGGCTGCTGCAGCACCCCGTGGCGGCGGCACTTCGGGTGTTGCCACCACCGGCGGCGGCGTCACCTCCGCACCAACGCCCGCTACCCCAGTTGCGGCACCGAGACCCGCAATCCCCCAGCCGCCACCGGTGTCGGGCAAGGCTGGTGCGGCCGTCGCTGCTGCATACAGCCAGCTCGGCGTTCCGTACGTTGCGTTCAAGGCGTCGCCGAGTCAAGGGTTCGACTGCTCCGGATTGACGAGTTGGGCGTGGGCGCAGGCGGGTGTGTCGATTCCGCACCAGTCCGGTCAGCAGTTCAGATCCAACCCGCAGGTGCCCAAGGCCGAGGTGCAGCCGGGAGACTTGGTCTTTTTCTACTCACCCATCAGCCATGTCGGCATGTACGTCGGCGACGGGATGATGATCGACTCCCCGCACACCGGTGCATTCGTGCGTCTCAGAGCGGTCAACTGGAACGCAGTGGTAGGCGTCAGCCGCCCCGGGTGAAGTCCATGATCCAGTTGGTTTCCCAGTGCCGCTCGTCTCGGGTGAACGCCTGCTGCCAGCGGGCGTGATCGGCGTCTGCGACGGTCCACGTACAGCGAACGAACATCGGGGAGCCTTCGTCGGAATCGAGGCCCTCGAAGATGCCGACGTTCCCCTCGAAGCCACCACACACGTGGCTCGAGTCGACCGACGTCGCTGCTCACCGAGTAGATGGACCATCGACTGGCGGCAAGATCGAATACACCACCGGCGGCGCCCTGGTCGTCAACTACTGACTCTCGAGCGCCCAAAGTCCGGTTCCGACCGGGCGCTTCGAGGTAGCCGGCGGCGAAGCGTTCACGACGGCCTCGGATCAGGTCCGAATGCTCGTCGGGTCACCACTGACGGAACAGCAGGCTCTCGACCTGGTCGTTGAAGTCATCAAGACCGACTCCGGGCTGTCCGTATCGGAGTCTGGCCCTGGAGGTGGGCCCGAGGCTTCGGTGTACGCGATTATCGGGACGTTCGGTGGCGGTCCGTTGGTCAACGTGAGGGTCGAAGCCGCCGCCCGACTGAGCGCAGCACTGATCGTCACCATCGAGCGCACCGACTCCAGACAGATCATGCCGACAGCACTGCCAGTCCCAAGCCAGTTGGATGCCGTCATGGCCGAGTCGCACGCGATTGGCAACGCGGCGGGTGGGGAGCGGGTGACGGGAATCGAACCCGCATGGCCAGCTTGGAAGGCTGGAACTCTAGCCATTGAGCTACACCCGCGAGGTGTGCGGCGAGGAGTCTACCGTCGCAGCCGTTCGGCTCAGTAGGTGTTTACGGTCGACTGGAACTTCTGCATCAGGTGCGGGCCGGCCGCGATCGGTGCGTACTTCGGTTGCCCGCCCGCGAGCAGACAGGTGGGCAGGCATTCGATGCTGGCATCCCAGTTGGCGTTGTGGAAGAACGCGATCGACTGCCGGCGGCCCAGTGGTACCTGCACACGATGCATCGTCGAGCGCCAGCGGTCATTCGTCCAACGGGCCATCGCGTCGCCAAGGTTCACAACGAACGACCCGGGCTGTGCCTGTACGTCGTGCCAGTTGCCGTCGTCGTCGGTGACCTGCAGGCCACCCTGTGCCGGGTCGGCAACCAAGATGGTGAGCGTGCCGTAGTCGGTGTGCGCGCTGGCCCCGAGTTGGCCGGGTGTCACCCGCTCTTGTGGTGGGTAGTTCAGCGCCCGCATTGCGCTGGTGTGCCGGTCGATCATCGGGTCGAAGTGGTGCTCTGGCATGTCAAGACCTATGGCCATCAGCCGCAACAGTCGCGCAGCCAGGTCGCTGAGCGCCCGGAAGTACTGCTCCCAGGCGGGCCGCAATTGCGGCACAGTGTCCGGCCACAAGTTGTGCGACCAGGCGAACTCCTCGTCCGGATCGGTGATGGTGTGCGTGGGGCTCTCGACTGGGCCGATCGCCAAGCTCTCCTTCAGGTCCGGTGCGCCGCCGTGACCCAGTGACTTGGCCAACGTTTCGCCGGCAATCGGGGAGTAGCCGTACGGGTAGCCGGGGCGTGGCATCGCGACGCGCATCTTGTCGTGCAGCGGCAGATCGAAGAACGTTCGGGCACTGTTCCACGCGCCCTCCACAACACTCTCTGGAACGCCGTGGCCGACGATGGTGAGGAACCCGATGCGCTCACAGGCGGCGTTGATCTGGGCGACAGCGTCGGGCCGACTGACATCGATGATTGGCACCCAGCTGACCACGATGCGGCTCTCTCTCCGGCGCGAGCGGGGCACCCGCCGTGCCCCCAACCTAGTGAGTGCGGCTGACGTGAGCGCTCTCAGCTGCTACAGGCGTCAGAAGTCGTCGTGCAGCCACCTTCGCCGACGGGGCTTGGCCACCGATGGCCAGATTCGCTTGAATTCCTTTCTCGTCGCGCACACCTCGGCTCGTTGCGCATCGTGCAGCAGCCCGAGTGCGTAGCCGCCCCGGCCACCGATTCCCTTGGTTGCCGCAAGCGCTGCCGCCGCCTCGGCTGCGACTGCTGCATCCTGATGACCACCGAGCAGCTCGGTCACCAGTTCCAGTTGCGCAGCAAGTTGCTTGGCTGGTCGCCCGAACACGGGCACGAGTGCGTCGGCCGCGTAGCGGGCTTGCTTGGCACGAATGCGTGCTGCATGCCACGCCTCGTCAGGGCCGTTCTGTCGCAGGGCTCGCACTGCCCGAGACAAACGCCGCCAGGTGGAGCGCATGAGGGGTGGCAGTGCCTCGCCCGCCGTCGTCGACGAGGCGGCTGACAGTCGAGGAGCGTTTGCGGCCTCGACCAACACGTCCAACAGGGCGAGGTATCGTGCCGACTGCATGGCGGCGGTGATCTCGAGCACGGCCTGCTGTTCGTCTCGGCCCATTTCCCGCCGCACGACCGCTGCGGCCCGGCCGGTGCCCTTCACGTCGATCTTGGCGAGACCGGCCAGCAGCCGGACTTCCAATACTTCATTGTCGCGGGCAGCTCCTAGCTCGCCGGCAATCCAGGCCAACTCCTCGCGAAGGTCAGTCGCCCACTCGGCATCAAGCAGTGAGGCGAAGACTTTCAACGCGCTGCGCAATCGTCGCGCAGCCACGCGCATCTGGTGGACGGAATCGGGAAGGCCGCGACGCACTCCAAGGTCGTGCGCGACGAACGCAGTGACGTGTCGAGCGAGAAGGTTTTGAATGGCATCGCCGGCGGTGTCGTGAGGGCGAGTTTTCCGTGGCGTGGGCACGTCGGGCGGCTCGATCGCTCTCGGTCCGAGCGCTCGCACCACCTTCGAGGCGAAGCCGCTTTCGGTTGCGCCCGCGGCAAGAAGTGCGGCGACGATCACGTCGAGGTCGTCGGCGGTCCGTCCCTCTGCCGCCTCCACTTCCAACTCGCGGAAGCGACTGACGACCTTGCCGCCGATGGTGACCGAGACACGGTCGTCCGTCAGTTCTGCCAACGCCCCACCGTGCCCGTCGTACACCAGCGAAGGCCGACGCTCTGTGCGCAGTTTTGCCACTGGCACCAGTTCCGCGCCGCGAGACACGCCCAGCGCGATGCGGGTCAGCTCGGCAGGCGGGTGATCGGCCGATGTGAGCGGAAGTTGCACCTCGTCGCGTGTGGCCTCGTCGGCATGCGGCAGCTTGAGGTGCCACCCGTCATCGCCGCCTCCGGTGCGCCGACGCAGCGTGATGCGATTGCGTGCCAGTCGCAGATCGTCAGTGTCGTAATAGTCCGCTGTCAGACGCAGTGTGGGCTGCAAAACCACCTTGCCGATGCCGTCATTTGCGCAGCTCAGTTCTGGAAGGCGGAATCGTGCCGGCACTTCCAACTTGCGCTCTATCTCCTGATGCACGCGCGGCTCCGTCACGGTACGACAGTACCCGCGCTCAGCGCCGACCAAACGTCGGCCGCGTTGTACACCAGCCGTCGACGCAGCGTCGGCGGAGTTGTACGTGTGAAACGATGCAACTCGCGTTGGCAGGTGGCCACCACCGTCTCGTGGTCTCGTCGACTCGTCTGGAGGACTCACACAATGTCAGCCGTGCACAGCCGCTTCCCCGGCGTCATCGTTCCGCTAGTGACTCCGTTCCGCAACGACGGTTCGCTGGCGCTGGAAGTGCTGCCGCAGCTGATCGACTTCGTAGTGGATGCAGGGGTGACCGGCCTAGTGGTGGCGGGAACCACGGGTGAGGGCTATGCGCTGAGCATGGACGAGCGGGCACTGCTGCTGCAGACCGCGATGGATGAGGTACGCGGGCGGGTTCCCGTGCTGGCCGGCGTCGGCGGAACCGCCACGCGCGAGGCGCTGGCACAAGCGCAGCAGGCGCTCGAGGCGGGGGTGCACGGCTTGATGGTCGCTGCGCCGGCGTACTGCTTGCCCACCGGCCCCGAGCTGGGCGAGCATGTTTTGCAGGTGCTGCGTGCAACTCAACTGCCGACAGTGCTCTACGACTATCCGGCGCGCACTGGAGTGCAGTTCGGCGTCGACTCGATTGACCTCCTGGCTGGTCATCCCTTGGTGGTGGGCATCAAGGAGGCGAGCGGCGATCTGTCCCGTATCGCCATGTTGCACGATCGGTACGGCGACGACCTGGCCGTCATCTCGGGCAGCGACATGCTGGCGATGCAGTACTTCGAGAGTGGTAGCGACTGCTGGATCGCCGGCTTCGCCAACGCCCTACCAGCCGAGCATGTCGAGATGCTGGCCGCGGCGCAACGCGGCGACCTGGCGGCGGGTTGGGAAGTTCAGCACCGTCTGGCGCCCATCCTCGCCGACGTCGAGAACGACCACTACATCGCTCGCACTCGCTTCGCCCTGATTGCTCGCGGCATCCCCGTCGGGGTGCCCCGCGCGCCGTTGCAGGCGCTCGGGGCCGATGACAGTGCTGCCATGCGCACCCACCTGGTCGCGCTCGGCCACCTCGCTTCCCCATGAGCTCGTTCACTCGTAGGGCCGACGTGATCGTGATCGGTGGCGGCATCGTTGGCCGCTCGGTCGCATCGTCGGCGGCGCGGCGCGGCATGACGGTGATCGTCGTCGAACCAATGTCGGCGACCTTCGGCACGTCGTCCGCGAACGCCGGCCACCTCGTGCCAAGTCATCGCGTTCCGTTCGCTGCGCCGGGGATGGTACGTGCGGGCTTACGCAGCCTGGCCGCGCGTGACGGTGCTTTTGCGATCGCACCAAGGGCAGCGGTCGGGCTGGTTCCGTGGCTGTGGCGTTTCGCTCGCTCTAGTACGCAGGCCAATGTCGAGCGCGGGGTGCCAGCGTTGCGTCACCTGCTGGAATCGACCGTTGACGAGCTACATCGGCTACGGGCGGCTGGAGTTGATCTCGATGCGGCGGACGGTGGAATTCTCCAGGTGTGTTCGTCTGCCGCTGGTATGAAGGGGCTCCATCGTGAGGCGGAGGTGTGGGGCAGATGGGGTGTGCACACCGAGGCGCTCAGTGCATCGGCGTTGCGTGCCGAGGAGCCGCTGCTGAATGACACGGTCGTGGGGGCAGTGCGCCTGGTCGACGACGGTCGTTTCGACCCGGCGCTGCTGTTGGCTGAAGTGTCCGCCGAGGGCGAATTGCATGGCGTTGAGACGTTGACGGCTCGCGTCGCACGCATCGAACCGCGCGGCGACCGGTTGGCTCGCGTCCACACGTCTGGCGGCGTGCTCGATGCTCGGCGAGTCGTGGTGGCCGCCGGTGTGTGGACGCCGTCGCTGTGTCGTCCGTTGGGCGCTCGGTTACCCATCGTGGCGGCCCGCGGTAACAGTGTCACCCTGCCCGAGACTGAGCGGCCCAACAGCCCGATGTTGCTCGTCGAGCAGCGGACGGCCCTCAGCCCACTGGCGCAGGGTCTGCGGCTGACCGGTGGCTTTCGTCTGACACGACCTATCGATCGCGAGGTCAACCCGAAGCGGTCTCGTGAGCTAGTGGAGCGCGCCGCGCAGATGCTGACGATCCCAGCCGACACGCCGCCCGCCAGCGAGTGGACTGGCTTACGGCCGGCTACAACCGACGGTCTACCGATCATCGGCGCGCTGGCTTGCGCGCCGTCGGTGATCGTCGCTGCCGGTCACGGCATGCTCGGCTCGACGACCGGGCCTGGCACCGGAGAGGTGGTAGCCGCTCTCCTAGCTGGCGACATGCTGCAGTTCGACGGTGCGGCAGTGTCCCCAGAGCGATTCGCACGAACAAGCGCACGAACGAGCGCACGAACGAGCGCACGAACAAGCCCACCAATAAGCGCACGAACAGGCGCACGACAGGGGAGTGGCCGATGAGGACGAAGCGAGTGTTGCACTGCGTGGAGTCGCATACCGAAGGGATGCCCACACGAGTGGTGGTGGGCGGTGTTGCGCCGATTCCCGGGGACACGATGGAAGCCCGTCGGCAATGGTTCATGAGCAACACCGACTCGCTGCGCACGTTGCTGATGCACGAGCCACGCGGCCACGCGGCGATGAGCGGGGCGATCCTCCAGCCGCCAACCCGAGCCGATGCGGACTGGGGTGTGCTGTACATCGAAGTCACCGGCTGCTTGCCGATGTGTGGCCACGGCACGATCGGCGTTGCGACCGTGCTGGTGGAGACTGGGATGGTGGCGGTGACCGAGCCGGTGACGACCATCCGACTCGACACGCCGGCCGGGTTGGTGGTCGCCGAGGTCGCGGTCGACGATGGGTGCGCGATGGCGGTCACGATTCGCAATGTGTCGTCGTTCGTGACAGCGCTGGACTGCACGGTCAGCGTGCCCGGCCTGGGCGAGGTTCGCTACGACATGGCATTCGGTGGCAACTTC
>Ga0105047_10005153_pt1 | contig 22540 bp, 18 predicted proteins | sample MAT04_FD_78384 | JGI IMG/M metagenome (GOLD analysis project Ga0105047, IMG submission 78384) | Freshwater microbial communities from Lake Fryxell liftoff mats and glacier meltwater in Antarctica - MAT-04 (megahit assembly) | ecosystem: Environmental > Aquatic > Freshwater > Ice > Liftoff... | reverse complement strand
GGCAACTTCGGTCAGGGCAGCGTCAACGTGGCGGACCTCAACCGCGACGGCAAGAACGAGATCGTCTTCTCGAGCTACAACGCGAGCAGCCTCTCGATCGTCAGCCGCAACGCTGGCACTGGCGGGTTCTTCCCGGCGCTGCCTCGCGTGGGCGACCCGCTGCAGCCGTACTGATCGGCAGCGGCACCACTCAGTGAACCGTTCGCGGTGATCTGAGAGCACCAGCCCTGAAGGGGCGTCCGGAGTAGTCCGGGCGCCCCTTCAGTCATGTGTGGGGATAGCGCGGCGTTGGCTGGCGGCGTTGCGACGCCTCTCACGCTTTCTCGCCAGCAGAACGTGATCAGTCACGGTCATATTGCGGTGTTCTGGAGGTTTCTTCAGAAATGGGAATGGGCCCAGGAGTTGTGCGCAGTGTGAAATGGATCGAAACCGTGCCTGGTGACGATCTAACGGGTCCAACACCACAGGGAGGCACCATCCATGCTCCGCAACAGACGAACGGTGGTCTTCGTCGCATTAGGCGTCGCATCAGCCACCGTACTTGCCGGCTGTCGGCCGGCTGCTCCGCCGCGTGATCCATTCCGCGCAGCCGATTTCGCGATCAACAAGATCGCTGACCAGCCGTACGCCGGCTTCACGATTACCGGCGACGTCGTGGGCAACAAGGATCTCGAGATCATCACGACGTCCTTGAACATCCAGCCGCAGCCGCCGATCAATGGCGTTCCGCAGCGTCCGCTGATCGTGCCCGGCGCTATGAAGGTGTATCAGGGCTCAGGCACCAGCTACACCGCTATTGATGTCATCACCCCCGCCGATGGCCTCGTGTTCCCGAACCGACCCACTGTCAGTGACGTCGACGGCGACGGCAAGAAGGACATCATCGTTCCTTCCGGCACCTTCTTCACGCGTGCCGCACCCACCATTGGCAAGGGCGCCATGACGTGGTGGAAGAACAACGGCAACGGAACGTTTACCCGTAACAACGTCATCACGGGGGTCAATGGTTCGTACCACGTGGCCATCCACGTGGACTTCGACGGTGACGGCGTGAAGGACATCGTCACGAACCTGGAGGATGGTGGGTTCCCGAGTTATCCGTTCGGTCCGCCCGTTCCGTTCGCCAAGCCGATCACTGAGGTGCAGTACTTCAAGGGACTCGGTGGCGGAGCGTTCGCTGCTGCACCCACCAAGATCGCTGACGGTGGTGGCTCGCTGCCATCCGTGGTCGACATGGACCGCGATGGCGACCTCGATGTTGTCTCGGCGCAGTACTTCGGCGTCAAGAGCAACGCCGGTGGCGGCCCTCAGGGCACTGTGACGAACGAATCGTTCGTGTGGTTCGAGCGCACCGGCACCGCAGCCGATGGACTCGACACCTCCGACTTCACCAAGCGCATCATCGCAAGCGGGCTTGGCGAGTCGTTCGAGATCCTGCCGGTCGACAACCTTGATGGTGACGGCAAGTACGGCGCCATCGGCATCAACCACGTCAACACTGCAGTGCCCGGCACCACCGTCGTTCCCCAGGTTGTCCGATTGACTCCTGGCGCTGACATCAGGGCGCCGTGGACGGTGACCAGGATCGACAGTGGATTCACAATCGACGACTTCCGCAATGGCCAGGCTGCACCCGGCTTCGCCAGCTACGGAGACATCGATGGAGATGGTGACACCGATATCGCCCTTTCCGGCGATTCGGACACCACCTTCTACTGGTTGGAGCGCAAGGCCGATGGCTCGTGGGCCCAACGCGACCTGATCACCGAGTTCGGCACGACCGGCAACTTCGGTCAGGGCAGTGTGTCGGTGGCTGACCTCAACCGGGATGGAAGGAACGAGATCGTGATCTCCTCGTTCAACTCCAACACGGTCGAGATCATCAGCCGGAAGGCGAATACTGGCGGTCTCCTGCCGTCGGTGCCTCGTGTTCCCGACTTCTTCCTGCCGTACTGATCGATGCGTACCGGCTCGGTAGTCCCCTAGGGGGAGTCCGGGTCTGACATCAGCCGAAGGGGCGTCCGGAGCGATCCGGGCGCCCTTTCGGTCGTCGGCGGTTCTTGGCGCGTGGCCTGCTGACATGCGGACGGCGCCTGCGCCGCTGGGGCACAGGCGCCGCCACTGGCACGACGTAACGAGCGACCAGGCGTGAACCGGTGGTGTCGCCGGGTGGGACAAGCCCACCGCGAGCGGCCCTTACATGGGCAGGTAGCCGCGTGTGTGCTCAATCGCCGTGCGCGGCGTGCAGGTCGTGCGGTTCGCGTCCGAGTCGTCCATCCTGCGCGTCTACTTCAGGACTACTCCCGTAAGCGTGGCCGCACAAGGCCTCACCGTCGTGTCTTTACCTGGCGGCACATCACGATTGGGGTTCGCTCGGTCGGCTAGGCATCGTTCGAGCCGCGCCGGCGAGCTGCGTACCAAACCAGACCGGCCGCAGCGGCGGCACCGCCGAGCGCGACCGCAGTCATGGTCGGCTTAGTAGGCAGACCGTTGGCGAAACGTTGTTTCAGCGCCACCGGCTTGCTGAACACCAGAATCGGCCACTCGCGTTCGATGGCTTCTTTTCGCAGTGCGCGGTCGGGGTTGACGGCGGAGGGGTGGCCCACGGCCTGCAACATGGGAAGGTCCGTGGCCGCATCGCTGTAGGCGTAGGAGCGCTCGAGGTCGTAGCCGTTCTTCTCCGCAAGTTCCCGCATGGCCTGCGCCTTGTTTTCTGCGTAGGCGTAGAACTCGATTTCACCCGTGTATTGACCATCTTCGATAGCCACCCGGGTGCCGATGCAGTGGTCAGCACCTAGCATCGCGCCGATCATTTCAACGATTTCCTGGCCAGACGACGACACGATGACCACATCGCGTCCGGCTTGGTGGTGCTCTTCAATCAGAGTGGCTGCTTCGTCGTAGATGATCGGCTCAACAGCCTCTTGCAACGCCTCGGCGACGATCTCTTTCACCTGCGCCGCATCCCAGCCTGCGGTGAGGGCTGAGAGGTATTCGCGCATCCGCTCCATTTGGTCGTGATCCGCGCCGCCAAGGACGTAGACGAATTGGGCGTACGCACTGCGCAGCACATCGCGACGATTGATCAAGCCCCCGCGGTAGAGCGGGCGGCTGAAGACCAGGGCGCTCGACTTGGCAATCACGGTCTTGTCGAGGTCGAAGAAGGCGGCGGGGCGCAGCACTGTCGGTGAGCCGGTTGTTCGGCTCGGCATCGGATCAGCGCTGTTCACGGTTTGAGCATAGGCGTCGGTGTGGCGGTGCTGCCGACCAGCGAGGCGGAAACCACCACGTTGTCGCGATAGTGGCCGTTCTTCGGATTGATCGGGCCGCCACACGTGATCAGCCGCAGCGCTGCATGGTCGGTGTTGCCGTAGACCAGCTTGGTGGGGAATCGACTCTTGTCGTACCGCCGCACATCATCGACAGCAAAGATGGCGATCGTGCCGTCGGTGCGCGCAATACGAATCTCGCTGCCTGTGGCGAGGCTGCCGAGGCGGAAGAAGACCGAGCGGCCTTCGGTCGCTGAATCGACATGACCGACGATGACCGAAGGGCCGAGTGCACCAGGGGTGGGCGAATACCGGTACCACCCCGCTCGGTCGTAGTTCGGTCCATGCGGCGGCACCTCGAGAACGCCCTCCTTGGTCAGTCCCAGGCTCAGCAAAGTCGTCTGCACTTCAATCGCGGGGATCGCGAGCGACACGGGAATCGATGAGGCCATGACGGGCCCGACAATCTGATCCACCTCATTCGTCGAAACGGTTGGTTCTGCCGTCGTCACCGGCGGTTCGATCGGCCGGCTGCCGTTGAGGGTGAAGGCCAAACCGATCGCGACGCAGATCACCCCGACGACAACGACAACGCCAGTGACCACCGTGGCTTTGACGCCACGGTGGTCACTGATCTCTGGGGAAACGTCTAACCCCATGCAGGCTCAGCCCTTTCGGGCAGCCAACTTGCCGAACCATGCGCTCGCGCCAGCGGCAATCACCAAGGCGCCCCCCAGCATGAGCAGCCCCGCAGTGCCCGTTCCGCCGCTGGAGCCGTCACCGGCCGGCACACCGCCGGTCGGAATTTGGGAGACCTGGTTGCCACCTGTGCCACCGGTGCCACCTGTTCCACCGGTGCCACCTGTTCCACCTGTTCCACCTGTTCCGCCGGTTCCACCTGTTCCGGTAGACGCTGGGGCCGACGCGGAGGGCGAGGGACTCGTGGTCGCCGCGGGGGTGATGGTGGTGGCGATGTCGACGGTGCAGGTCACCGTGCTGCCACCGGGATTGCCGGTGCCGTTGCACTGATTGATGGTGATCGGAATCGCCGGGCTGACGTCAGATAACGGAGCAACCGAGCAGTTGATGGTGCCGCCGCCGCCATTGGCCGACCCGTTGCACTGGGTCACGGTCGCCCCACTTGTTGTTGCAAGCGGGTCGCAGGTGTTGGAGCCGCCGCCGCCCTGACTGGATCCCACGCACTGGTTGATGGTGGCAGTCCCCACCGGGGAGGCACCTGGCGTATCGGCGCTGATGTTGTTGGTGATGCTCACGGTGCAGGTCGTTGTGTGTGCGGCGTCGTTGCCTGAGCCGTTGCATTGCGTCACATTCGTGACAAGGCTCACCGAACTTGTCGTGAAGGTGCCGTTGCCCGGTGCGCAGGGATCAAGCAGACAGGTACGCGTGACTGTCGTGGTGGAACTCGTGGTGCCACCGTTGATCGTGTTGACGACCGTGACCTCGCAGGTCATCGCCGTCGTTGCCCCACCCGGGCCTGCATTGCGGTCGTTGCACTGATCGATCGTGAGCGTGGCGGCGTGGGCCGCGGTAGGTGCAATCACGAGGCCAGCAAGCGAAAATGTGCTTGTCACGACCGCGACGAACAGGATGGCCACGCGCCGCGAGAGGCGGCGGGATGTTGCCAGATGTGTGGCTTCGTGTGCTGTATTCATATCGCCCCGATTGTCGTTGCCATGTGGTGTGATCTCGATGACGAGACCTGACACATAGCGGCAAACGATCGAAAAGCCAAGCGGCTCATCGCTTTGACGTTATGCCTGTTGATCTTCCACGTCCATCAAACGCCACGAATGCCGCGCGATGCGTGCCCTAAGTCGTCGGTGCGAATGCGACATTCCGGCCACACCAGAGTGTGCGCGTGCGTCGTCACCACGAACACACAGTGCGCGTTGTCCACAATCTCCTTGGGATAGAGGGCTTTTCTCAGTCTTCACGGTCACCCTCAGTGTTCGACCGAGTCTTGGAGCTGTGGTGAGCCGAAACGCTGTGACACCCCGACGACCTCTTCTGCTGTCCCGCCAGCCGGAACAACTTGATGCGTTGTTGAGCATGGCGGCTGTCGCCGGCGTCGAAGTTGATGTCGCCCCCGATCGACAATCTGCCGCGAACCTCTGGCGTTCTGCGCCATTGGTGGTGGTGGCTGATGAGGCAGAAGTGCATCCGATCGGCAGCGATCGAAGATCCGACGTGCTGCTTGTGTCGTGGGATCTGGATGATGCCGATGTGTGGCGCCGGGCGCATCTGCTCGGCGCCGACCACGTGGTGATGCTGCCGGATGGAAGGTCGTGGCTCGTCGACCGTTTGGCCGATGCGGCCGAAGCAGCAGTGAGCGGCATCACGGTGGTGGTCACCGGAGCGCGTGGTGGCGCTGGCGTCAGTGTGGTGGCATCAGCGCTAGCGGTGCGTTCAGCTGCGACCGGTTTACGCACGGTGTTGATTGATGCCGATGCCGATGCCGCCGGAATCGATCTGGTGCTGGGGGCCGAGGATGTCGAAGGCGTCCGGTGGTCGGACTTGTCATTCCTCGAAGGCCGCATCTCAGGCGAAAATCTGGTGGAGGCGCTACCTCGTCGACACGACCTTCGATTTCTCTCGTGTTCGCGCGATCAGACGTCGTCGGTGTCGGCCGCCTCCCTTGACGCCGTTCTGTTGTCGCTGCGGCGCGGCCAAGATCTCATCATTGTTGACCTTCCACGCCACGATCCAGAGTTGGCCGTGACAGCCCTGCAGCACGCAGATCTACTGCTGGTCGTCACACCGGCGGAAGTTCGGGCGGTGGCGTCGGCCACCCGATTCCTGTCACGAACTGCGTCTCACAGCGCGTCGGTGCTCGCGGTGGTGAGAACGCCGGGCGGCGGCGAACTCTCTCCAGAGTCTGTTGCTGATGCCATGGGTGCTCGGTTGATCGGAGTCGTCAAAGACGATGCTCGCTCGGCGGAAGCGCTTGATCGTGGCGATGGGCCAGATCTTGGCGCCCGCGGCCCGTGGCGCTCCATGTGTGATTCGGTGCTCGACGTGGTCGCGGCGTCGTTACCGCTCGCGTCATGAGTACGCGCGCGGCCACCGATCGCGCGTTGACCGATCGAGTTCGTCAGCGTTTGGTGGTGGCCACGTCAGCACCGACGCCCGCTGCAGTGGCGGCAGCAGTTCGGGCCGAAGGCGGTGTGTTGGGCGACGTGGCGGTGCATCGGCTCGTCGGCGAACTGAGGGCAGAGCTCATCGGTTTCGGTGTCCTGCAACCGCTGGTCGACGATCCGCGCGTCACCGACGTGCTGGTGAATGGTCCTGCGCACGTATGGGTCGACCGCGGCATCGGGCTCGAACGCGTTGACGTTGAGTTCGTTGATCAGGCCGACGTCCGCAGATTGGCGACGCGACTGGCTTCTGCTGCGGGACGGCGGCTTGACGATGCATGCCCAGCAGTCGATGCACGCATTACCGGAGGCATTCGACTGCATGCGGTGCTGCCACCAGTGTCCGTACACGGCCCGTTGATCAGCCTGCGGATACCGCGCGCTCGCGCCTTCTCGATGGCCGAACTCGAAGCCAACGGAGCACTGGGAGCCGGGGCATCGGCGTGGGTTTCCGCACTAATCGATTCCCGGGCTGCCTTCTTGCTGACCGGGGGCACTGGAACCGGCAAGACGACCATGTTGTCGGCCATGCTCGGTTTGGTTTCGCCGGAGCATCGGTTGGTGCTCGTTGAGGATTCCGCAGAGCTTCGACCCGATCATCCGCATGTGGTTCAGCTCGAAGCACGCACCGCCAATGTGGAGGGCGTAGGTGAGGTATCGATGCGAGAGCTCGTGCGTCACGCGCTGCGGATGCGTCCCGATCGACTCGTGGTGGGTGAGGCGCGCGGTGAAGAAGTCGTTGATCTCTTAGGTGCCATGAACACCGGCCATGAAGGGGGTTGCGGCACCTTGCACGCGAACAGTCCGGCCGACGTTCCTTCGCGAATCGCTGCTCTGGCGGCCACGGCGGGGATGACTCGCGAAGCCGCGATGCTGCAGATGGGTTCGGCACTTGATGCCGTGCTCCACGTGGTGCGCGGCGCCGATGGCCGACGCCGTCTGCAGCACATCGCAGCGATCGAGCAGCAGGGCAGCGATCTGTCGGTGGTGCTGGCGCTGTCGTGGGACGCCGCGGGTAGTTGCCGTGCTGGTCCCGGTTTGGCAACTCTCACGAAGCGGTTGGCTCAACGATGAACGCGTTGGCGGTCGTGTGTGCTGTGTCGGCCGTCCTCGTGGCCACTTCGGATCCGCACGGATCGCGTTTGGAGCGCGTGGTTCCTTGGGCCCCGACACACTCGGTGGTGTCGCAGATTCAGGCGATGGGTGTGCGCTTGTGGGGACGGCGTCGCGCATCGGGCCTGCGGATGCGTCGTGACGTCGTCGATCTTGCTGATGCGTGGACCGCAGAACTCAAAGCTGGTAAGCCGCCGGCGCCGGCGATGGCGCGCGCGCTGGCCGACGGTCCTGCCGCCTTCGTTCAGGCGAGTGAGCAGGTGAGGCTGGGTGCTGATCCTGAGTCGGTTCTGCTCGGCCTTTCGACGGCGAAAGGGGCCGAGGGAATCAAGGCGCTGGCGGCATGCTGGAGCGTCAGCCAAGGAGCTGGGGCCGGGCTGGCGAAACCGGCGCAGCGGGTGGCAGTGGGATTGCGTGATGACCTAGCCGTGCGCGAGGAGTTGCAGGCTCAGATCGCGGCACCGCAATCGACAGCGCGATTGATCGCTGCCTTGCCGCTGGCGGGACCGCTACTGGGAGCGCTGGTGGGGGCGAACACCGTGGGCGTGCTGATCGGCACTCCGTGGGGGCGAATCTGCTTGGGGATCGGCGTGGCATTGAACGGCCTCGGAGCATGGTGGGTTCATCGGATCGTGCGCACGGTCGCCCCGAAGTGATGCCGTCGGTCGGGTGGCTTGCCGGCGCACTGCTGGTCGGTGTCGTGATGCTGGCCCGCCGCCCACACCGAGCGACAGATCGCTTGCACCGCGTGCTCGAAGACACCACAAGCGCCGCACCATCGGCGCCGCCGGCTTCGGGTGCAGGTCTGTCCGATCGCTGGGTTCGCGGGGCCAGCGCGTTGGCAGGTGTTGGCCTTGTCGTGCTGTTTCCGTCATGGACCAGCCTTGTCGTCGCCCTCCTCATCGGCGGTTTGGGTCCGTTCCTGCTCAACCGGTTCGAGCCTGGATCGGTGCGTCGACGGCGTGAACGTGCCGAACGCGACCTTCCGCTCGCCCTCGACCTCCTGGCGGCGTGCTTGAGCAGCGGTGCCTCTTTTGCAGCTTCGGCACGCATGGTGGCGCTGGCGCTTGACGGACCGCTTGCACTCGAGTTGCGCACCGTGGCCGTGCATCTCGAACTGGGTGCGGATCCTGCGGTCGTGTGGCCCACGCTTGGACCAGGCGAACGTATGAATCGGGTCGGAGTGGCCATTGCGCGCGCCTGTGAGAGCGGGGCCGCGAGCGCATCGTCGTTGTCACGCATGGCCGATGATCAGCGCGCGCGAGTGCGTCGCGAGGGCGAGGCAGCAGCCCGTCGTGTTGCGGTGCGCGTGGCCGCCCCGTTGGGGTTGTGCTTTCTCCCGGCCTTTGTGCTGCTGGCCATCGTCCCGGCGGTCTTAGGCGCATTGACCCCGTTGGTCGCTCCGTAGCAGTCGCTTTCCACCGGAACCTCGGCCAGTAGGTCACAGCTCGTGTGACGCGGGAGGTGTCCACAGAACGATCAACGAGCCCGAGCAACTGTCGCTGCGTCACCCAACCTTCACGGGCACCTCGATCGGGGTGCCGTGCCGGCCGTCGCCGGATTCGCGGAGGTTTCATGATGTCTTCCCCGTCCACCACCACGCCGTCCCTGGTCGTCCACGCGATGGCACGACCGACGACTGGCGTGGCTGCTGGGTTTGTTGCACGCGTGCGTCGTAGCGCAGTTGCTGATGCAGGAATGGCCACGGCCGAGTACGCAGTGGGAACGGTGGCTGCCTGTGGCTTTGGTGGCCTGCTCTACAAGCTCTTGTCGAGCGACTTTGCCAACAGCCTTCTGATGACGCTGATCAAGCGCGCGTTCTCCTTCCTGCTGTGAACAGGGCGCGCCTGCGGGCCGTTCGTGGCTCGCAGGGATCGGTAACTGCCGAGGTCGCCTTGGCGCTGCCAGGCCTGATGATTGTCGTGTTCACGCTCGTGCTGGGTGTGGTGCTCGCCGGCCAGCAGATCAGGTGTCGCGATGCGGCCTCGGCGGTTGCCCGCGCCATTGCGCGTGATGAACCACCCGAGGTGGTGCAGCAACTTGTTCGTGAGGCGATGCCGTCGGGTGCGCGCTACCGGGTGGAGACGGTCGATGGGTCGGTGCGGGTGCACGTCGAATGGCGCCTCCCCGCCGGCGCCGGACCACTTGCGCGAATGGCTCCTGTTGCAGGAGCCGATGCGGTCGCGGCGGTGGAGAAATGAACGAGCACTACGAGCGCGGCTCAGGCTCAATTCTGATGCTGATGGCGATCGCGATTGTGGCCGCAGTGGCCGGCGCTGTCTTGGTGGTCAGCGGTGGCCTGGATACGCGACAACGGGCACAGGCGGCGGCCGATCTTTCGGCTATATCAGCGGCCGCTCACGCACTGGATGGTCCTTCGAGTGCGTGCGATCGAGCCAAAGCAGTCACCCAGGCCAACGGTGCTGCGCTGCGTTCATGCGTGGTGGTGAACGGGATAGCCGAGATCAATGTCGAGGTGAGGTCGCGACTCTCGTGGCTCATCGGCAGCTTCATCGGGCGAGCGCGAGCCGGTCCCGTTGACGACCCCTTCGCGTGATGTGTGGATCAGGTGAGCACAAGATCGAGCAACGCGATGGCACCCACCTTGTTGAGCGGATCGTTGCCATTTCCACACTTGGGCGACTGAATGCATGATGGGCAACCAGTTGAGCACGGACAGTCGACGATGGTGCGACGCGTGGTGTCAAGCCAAGAATGGATGCGGTCGTATCCCCGCGCGCTGAATCCGGCACCGCCTTGAACGGCATCGTGCACGAAGACGGTCAAGAGCCCGGTGTCTGCATGTCGAACTGTGGAGAGTCCGCCGAGATCGCCTCGATCACAGATGGCGGTGAGCGGCAGGAGGCCGATCGACGCGTGCTCAGCAGCGTGAGCGGCTCCTGGCAGCGTGACCGAGTCGATACCGGACGCCTGCAGCACTTCGTCAGCGACTGTCCACCACACCGAACCCGTGCGCAGAGTGCGCGGTTCGAGTTCAAGGGGCACATGATCGATCACTTCACCGGTGCGAACGCGTCGGCGAGCGAACGCGATCACTTGCGTCGTCACGTCGACCAAACCCGTGTATGCGTTGATTCCCTGGCCGAGAGCCTGTTCGCGATCGGTGGTGATGATCGATACCTCGGTGACTGAGCGCGCGTGCGTTGAATAGTCAACGTCGACGGCGCGTGCGACAGCAACGGCGTCGGCTTCGTTGAGCTCGACCACCAGATACTGACGTCCTTGATGCACATAGATCGCGCCTTCATGCACGCTGCGATGCGATGCGGCGGCATCAACAGTGCCGAGCATTCGACCCGTCAGTTCCTCGACGATGCGCACTGTCGGCCCACCCGTCCCGCGAAGATCGGCCAAATTGCTCGCGCGGTCTTTGCTGGTCCAGAACCACCCCGAAGGTCGTCGGCGAAGCGCTCCTTGACTGACCAAGGCGGTGGCCACATCGCGCGCCCGCGGACCGAACACGTCGATTCCGCTGGATCCTTCATCGAGCAAAGGCAACTCTGAAGCAGCGGCGCACAGATGCGGCGCAAGCACATACGGATTGTCGGGGTCGAACACCGCGGCCTCGGTGGGTCGACCGAAGATCGCGTCGGGGTGGTGAACGACAAAGGCATCCAGGGGGTCATCACGCGCGATGAGAACGGCTAGAGCATCGCGATCCTTGCGGCCTGCGCGTCCCACTTGCTGCCACAGCGATGCGCGCGTGCCGGGCCAGCCGATCATCAGGACGGCATCGAGTCCGCTGACGTCGACTCCAAGCTCAAGGGCGTTGGTCGTTGCCAGCCCGAGCAGGGTCCCCTCGCGCAGTGATGCTTCGAGCGCGCGTCGCTCTTCCGGCAGGTAACCGCCGCGATATGCCGCTACCCGATCGACTAACGAGGGATCGACGTCGAGCAAGTGATGACGCGTGATGTCGGCCAACGCTTCGACGCCACGACGTGAACGCACGAAGGCGAGAGTGCGCACACCGTCGACCACGAGGTCGGTGAGTAGGTCGGCGCCCTCGGCAATTGCCGATCTGCGCGCACTGACGTCGAGATCTGCGGGCAGTTCGGGGCCTGATCTCTGGTCATCGAGCGGGTCGTCGAAGTGGTCCACTGCTACCGCCGCATCTAACGCATCCGGTGCGGGGAGTTCCTCCAATGGACGCTGCCCGATCGGCCGTGTGATCAGCGGTGGTTCCCACAGCGCGAAAGTGGTGCGGGGTCGAGGCGAGGTGTCGACGAGCACTTCAGAGACGGGCTGTCCGATGAGTCGTTCGGCTGTTGCACCAGGATCAGCAACGGTGGCCGAGGCCAGCAAGAACACTGGTTCGCCGCCATAGTGCGCGCACAACCGCCGGAGCCTCCGCAGCAGAAGTGCAGTGTGGGCGCCGAACACCCCTCGATAGGTATGGCACTCGTCGACCACCACGTAGCGCAGTGCCCGCAGGAATCCGGACCACCGAACATGCCCCGGCAGGATTCCGTGGTGAAGCATGTCGGGGTTGGTCAGCACGTAGTCGGCATGCTGGCGCACCCAGGCGCGTTCGTCTCGAGGAGTGTCACCGTCGAAGAGTCCTGCGCTGACGCCGATCGGTCCGAGGCCATGAAGAGCGCGGAGCTGGTCGGCTGCGAGGGCTTTGGTCGGGGCTAGATACAAGACGGTGCTTCCACGTTGCGCGGCTCCAAGCGAGGGTGCTCGCCAAGGGACCGAGCCGTCGATGATCGACGTCAAGGTGGGTAGCCAGTAGCCCATCGTCTTGCCCGAGGCCGTGCCCGTGCTGATGATGCTCGAACGACCCGCGAACGCGTGGTCGGCCAGGGCCACTTGGTGGGTCCACGGCTGCTCCACACCGATGGCTTCGAGGGCCGTGCGCAGTCGATCGGAGACCTCAGCTGGCCAATCGCCGGTTTGACCAATCCGCGCCGGGACCGTCTCAATGTGGGTGATGCGTTGACGGCGGTGGGGCGTCAAGTGCTCGTCGAACCACGCCTGCCCGCTCGTCATCGCCCCAGTCTGTCGGCCCGTCCGGGCCTTGGCAGGAGTCGTGGGTGGAACCGGGTCGTCACGTTTGGTGCGCGAAGGGTCGCGCGGCTGGTTGAATCTGCGTATGGAGGTCCAGACGCAGGTGCTCGAGGGCGACGCAGGGGTGTTGATCAGCGCCGCTGGCGAGTTCGATGTGCACACGGCTGAGCGGGTGCGAGACGCGCTGCGCCAGGCTGAAGCCAGCGAACCGGGCGTGATCACGATTGACCTGTCGCAGGTGGCTTTCATGGATTCCACCGGTCTTGGGGTGCTGATCGGGGCCCTGAATCGAGCCCAGGAGCGGGGCGGCCGGATCGTCTTGGCCGGTCCGACGACGCGGGTTCTGCGGCTGTTGGCCCTCACCGGCATGGATGAACGCTTCGAGATCGTCGACGCCACGGCCTAGAGGTGACCTCTGGCCCCGACTGAGGGGCCCCGCGAGCCCTCGATCTGCGGGCAAGACTTTTGATCGAGTCGCCCGAGATGGCCCGCAAACAACCGTTTCCGACGTACACTCCGTCGCGCCGAGGTCATCGTCGATGTCGGTTCATTCAACGCGTCGCATCGAGCCCCGCCTCCGCGGGCCATCTCGGTAGGCCTCATCCGAGGAGAACGAATGTCCGGGAACCTTCTCGCCGTGGGCGAGATCTCCCTCAGCGGCACGAACCTCACCTACATTTTCATCATCGCGGGTATCGCGATTGCTGCACTGTTGGTGGCGCTCGTCCTCGTCCGTCAGGTATTGGCTGCCGATGAAGGCACCGATTCCATGAAGGAGATCGCCGCTGCGATCCAGGAAGGTGCTGCTGCGTACTTGAGCCGGCAGTTCCGCACACTCGCGATCTTCGCGGTCCTGGTGTTCGGGTTGCTCTTCTTGCTACCGGCCGACACGACCTCCGAGAAGATCGGCCGCTCGGCCTTCTTCATCTTGGGTGCGGTGTTCTCCGCGATCACGGGCTACATGGGGATGTGGCTTGCAGTGCGTGGAAACGTTCGCGTGGCCGCAGCGGCCGCCGATCACGATCAGCAGAAGGCGACCAAAGTCGCGTTCCGCACAGGTGGCGTCGCCGGCATGTTCACCGTCGGTCTGGGCCTGTTCGGTGCCGGACTTGTGGTCATCCTCTACAAGGAGAACGCACCCACCGTCCTCGAGGGATTTGGTTTCGGTGCGGCGCTTCTCGCGATGTTCATGCGAGTCGGCGGCGGCATCTTCACCAAGGCCGCTGACGTGGGTGCCGACCTCGTCGGCAAGGTCGAGCAGGGAATTCCTGAGGACGACCCCCGTAACGCGGCCACGATTGCCGACAACGTCGGTGACAACGTCGGTGACTGTGCCGGTATGGCCGCTGACCTCTTCGAGTCGTACGCCGTCATGCTCGTCGCGGCACTCATTCTCGGTAAGGCCGCCTTCGGTACTGAAGGCTTGGTCTACCCCCTCTCAGTCGCCGCCATCGGCGTCATCACGGCTGTGGTCGGCATCTTCGCCGTCACCCCGCGAGCAGGAGACCGCAGCGGCATGGCCGCGATCAACCGAGGCTTCTTCATCTCGGCGATTTTCTCGGCGATCCTCGTGGCCGCTTGGACCTGGTTCTACCTGCCTGACCGCCTGATCCAGTTGCAGATTCCGGCAGCCCAGTTGCGCACGCTGATTGGTAGCAACGAAGACCTGCTGAACCTCAACCCGCGCATCCTGGCCCTCGGAGCCGTGCTCATCGGCATCGTGTTGGCCGCGGCGATTCAGCAGTTGACGGGGTACTTCACCGAGACCAATCGCCGACCGGTTGACGACGTCGCCAAGACCTCGCTCACTGGACCGGCCACCGTCATCCTCTCGGGCATGTCGTTGGGTCTGGAGTCAGCGGTCTACTCCGCATTGCTCATCGGTGCTGCGGTGTATGGCGCGTACCTGCTCGGCAGCGGTGTGCTCTTGCTCTCGCTGTTCGCAGTCGCTCTTGCCGGTACCGGTCTTCTGACCACGGTTGGCGTCATCGTCTCGATGGACACCTTCGGTCCGGTTTCGGATAACGCACAGGGCATTGCCGAGATGTCGGGCGATGTGGACGCAGAAGGTGCGGCCATTCTCACCAGCCTCGACGCGGTGGGTAACACGACCAAGGCCATCACCAAGGGCATCGCGATCGCGACTGCAGTGCTCGCGGCCACGGCCCTCTTCGGTTCGTTCACTGATGCGGTCACCTCGGCCGTTCAGTCAGCCAACGTCACTGAGGTGCAAGACAAGGCTCTGGGTCAATACGAACGCCTCCAGTACTTCGGCATCCTGAACGTGGGTGACCCGAAGAACCTCGTCGGATTGCTCATTGGTGCGGCCGTTGTGTTCTTGTTCTCCGGCTTGCTCATCAACGCGGTGACGCGAGCTGCCGGCTCCATCATCTTCGAAGTGCGTCGTCAGTTCCGCGACGATCCCGGCATCATGGAAGGCACGAGCAAGCCCGAATACGGGCGAGTCGTCGACATCTGCACGCGCGACTCGTTGCGTGAACTTGCTACGCCAGGTCTGTTGGCGCTGCTCACACCGATCGCTGTTGGTTTCGGCCTCGGTATTGGCGCTCTTGGTGCCTACCTTGCGGGGACGATCGCGACCGGCACGCTGATGGCGATCTTCTTGTCGAACTCCGGTGGCGCCTGGGACAACGCGAAGAAGTTCGTCGAGGACGGCAACTACGGCGGCAAGGGTTCGCCGGCTCACGAGGCCACCGTCATTGGTGACACCGTCGGCGATCCGTTCAAGGACACCGCTGGTCCGGCCATCAACCCGCTCATCAAGGTGATGAACCTGGTGGCGCTGCTGATCGCTCCGGCGATCGTGAACCTGTCGATCGGTGCTAAGGCTGACGGTGCGTTCCGTGCGGTCATCGCCGTCATCGCCGTGGTGATCATCGTGGCAGCGGTGTTTGTCAGTAAGCGGCGCAGCATTGCCGTGAGTGACTCACCTGAAGCTGACCTCGTCAGCGTCGCGAGTGGCAAGGCCACGTCCGAGGCAGAGGTTGGCGCAGGTGCCGACGCAGATGCCGACGATGCGGCGGCCAGTGCAAGCGACGATGCCAGCGACGATGCCAGCGACGATGCCAGCGGCACCAAGGACGACTAGTCGTCTCAGCATGGCTGGAATGCCCCCGTACGGCTGTTGGCCGAGCGGGGGCATTCTGGTGTCAGGACGCTGTGGGCGGATCCGTGCTGGGGACGGAATGCCGCCTTTGCGATGAATTCTCAGTCACTCGGCAACTGATTTCGTTGGCAACGAAAGCGCCCTCCCAAGCGGCTCTGTGGCTGCCTTCCGAGAGCTGATCGACCGGGGATTTGTCGAGGCGTCTGCACCCCCCGATTGACAGACCGCCTAGGTGAGGGGCCAAACTGCCCGACCGTGGCCACCAAATCGGAAAAGAGCGCAGGCGGCGTAGTGCGTCGTCTCGTCATTGTCGAGTCGCCGGCCAAGGCCAAGACGATTCAGAAGTACCTGGGCCCGGGCTACATCGTCGAGGCCAGCGTGGGCCACATCCGCGACCTGCCTAAGCGCGCGGCCGATATTCCTGAGAAGTACAAGAAGGAACCGTGGGCCAGGCTCGGCGTTGACGTTGACTCCGGTTTCGCTCCCATTTATGTGGTCGATGCAGACAAGAAGAAGAAGGTCGCCGAACTGAAGGCGCACCTCAAGGATGCCGACGAACTCCTTCTCGCCACCGATGAAGACCGCGAAGGCGAGGCCATCGCCTGGCACCTTCTGCAGGTGCTCAATCCCAAGGTGCCGGTGCGCCGGATGGTCTTTCACGAGATCACGCCTGAAGCGATCCGTCGGGCGGCCGAAGAGACCCGTGACATCGATCAGCGCATGGTCGATGCCCAAGAAACCCGCCGCATCCTCGACCGCCTCTATGGCTACGAGGTGTCGCCCGTGCTGTGGCGCAAGGTGATGTCGCGGTTGTCCGCCGGGCGGGTGCAATCGGTGGCCACGCGGCTAGTGGTCGAGCGCGAGCGTGAGCGCATCGCGTTCCGCACCGCTGAGTATTGGGACGTCGAGGGTGTGTTTGATCCTGGTGCCTTCGCTGCGCGGTTGGTCAGCGTTGATGGTGCGAAGGTGGCCACCGGGCGAGACTTTGGTCAAGACGGTGTGCTCAAAAACACCGACGTGGCGGTTCTCAACGAAGCCTCGGTGAAGTCGCTGGTTGAGGGTTTGTCGGGCGCCACGTTCTTGGTTCGCGGGGTCGACGATAAGCCGTACCGCCGTTCGCCGTCGGCGCCGTTCATGACTTCCACGCTGCAGCAAGAGGCCAGCCGCAAGCAACGCTGGGGAGCGCAGCGCACGATGCGGGTGGCGCAGGGCCTCTACGAGCGCGGCTACATCACCTATATGCGTACTGACTCGTCGATGCTGAGCCAAACGGCGATCGATGCGGCGCGTACTCAGGTCGCCGAGCTTTACGGCGCGCAGTACGTCAACGAGGTGCCGCGTCGGTACGAGAAGAAGTCGAAGAACGCGCAAGAGGCGCACGAGGCGATCCGACCCTCTGGTGATGTCTTCCGCACGCCCGCCGAGGTGGCTGGTGAATTGGTGGGTGATGAGTTCGCGTTGTACGACCTCATCTGGAAGCGCACCGTCGCCTCGCAGATGAGCGATGCGGTGGGTCGTACCGCCACGTTGCGACTTGGGGCCACGAGTGCAGATGGCCGCGATGCCGAGTTCAGCGCGTCGGGCACCGTCATCACGTTCCGAGGCTTTCTTGCGGCTTACGAAGAGGGTTCCGACGACGAAGCGCGCGATACGTCGACCGACGACGCCGAACGCCGGCTGCCGCCGTTGTCACAAGGTGACGCAGTCGTTGCCTCGTTGTTGACCCCTCAGGATCACAGCACCAATCCGCCGGCCCGCTACACCGAAGCGAGTTTGGTGAAGGCGCTGGAGGATCGTGGGATCGGCCGTCCGTCCACCTATGCGTCGATCATCGGCACGATCATCGATCGCGGTTACGTCAACAAGCGTGGCAGCGCATTGGTGCCGACCTTCCTTGCCTTCGCCGTCACCCGATTGCTCGAAGAGAACTTCGCGCACTTGGTCGACTACAACTTCACCGCGCGCATGGAAGACGAACTCGACCAGATCGCCTCGGGTGAGGCGAGCATGGTCGACATGCTCACCGGCTTCTACTTCGGCGAGAAGGATCAGGCCGGGCTCAAGCCCCTGGTCAGCGATCTCGTGGACATTGACGCGCGCAGTAACTCGACGTTCGCGGTGGGTGATGAGACCACCGGAATCGTGTTGCGCGTCGGCAAGTTCGGCCCCTACTTGGAACGAGAAGTCGATGGTGAGTTGCAGCGCGCCAACGTGCCGCTCGAAATGGCTCCCGATGAGTTGACGGTCGAGAAGGCCGAGGAGCTCTTTGCGATTCCCTCGGGCGAACGCGAACTTGGCGAGCACCCAGAGTGGGGTGTGAGCATCCTGGCCAAGTCGGGACGCTACGGCCCCTACGTCACCGAGGTCCTGCCCGAAGGTGCACCGAAGACGGCAAAGCCGCGGACCGCCTCGCTCTTGACCGACATGAACCTCGACACCGTCACGCTTGACGATGCGGTGCTGCTGCTCTCGCTTCCTCGCGTCGTGGGCGTCGATCCTGCAGATTCCGTCGAGATCACGACGCAGAACGGTCGCTATGGCCCCTACGTGAAGAAGGGCACTGACTCGCGTTCGTTGGAACGCGAAGAGCAGATCTTCACTCTCACCCTTGATGAGGCGCTGGCGATCTTTGCCCAGCCCAAGCAACGTGGACGTCGCGCCGCGGCGCCCCCGATGCGCGATTTGGGGATCGATCCATCGACGAGCAAGCCGGTCGTCATCAAAGAGGGGCGCTTTGGTCCGTACATCACCGATGGCGAGACCAATGCCACCGTTCCGCGCTCGTCCGATCCGATGACGATGTCGATCGATCGCGCCTTCGACCTGTTGGCCGAGAAGCGAGCTCAAGGCCCGGCGCCGAAGAAGACGGCCAAGCGCGCTCCGGCCCGCAAGACGACCAAGAAGACGACCAAGAAGGCCGCCGCCCGTCGCAAGTCCTGAGTCATGCCGGGTGCGTGGGTGGGCGGCGCTAAGGTCGCCACGTGCCTGACGCCGACCCCGCTCCCTTCATCGTGTTCGAGGGTGGAGAGGGCGCCGGCAAGACGACTCAGATCGCGCGGCTCGCCGCGCTTTTGAGGTCGGGGGGACGCACGGTGGTCACCACGCGCGAGCCCGGCGGCACATCAGTGGGCCAATCCATTCGGGCCCTTCTGCTCGACCCCGACACCGGTGACCTGGCCCCTCGCACCGAGGCGCTTCTCTACGCAGCCGATCGTGCCGAGCACGTCGCCGGCGTCATTGCTCCCGCCCTTGCTTCCGGAGCTGTCGTCATCAGCGACAGGTACGTCGATTCGTCCCTGGCTTACCAGGGTGCGGGCCGCGCTTTGCCCCTTGATGATGTGGCGCTGATTTCGGGATGGGCCACGAACGACTTGGTACCTACGCTCACCGTGGTGCTCGACATCGACCCTCGGCAGGGTTTGGCCCGCTTCGATGGCGCCGACCGGCTCGAGGCAGAGTCGTTGGCTTTCCACGATCGGGTGCGTCAAGGGTTTCTCGATCTTGCGTCGAAGGCGCCCTCGCGTTATCTGGTGATCGATGCGAATTTGCCTCCGGACGCAATCGAAGCCCTCGTGGTGGGGCGAGTGAATGTGCTGGTCGCTTCGTGAGCGTCTTCGATGTGCTCGTGGGCCAGAGCCGCGCTGCTGCTGAGCTCGGGGCGGCTGTCGCTGATGCGCAGGTGGTGCTTGAGGGTGGTGCTGGGCCAGCCATGACGCACGCGTGGCTGCTGGTGGGTCCGCCGGGTTCTGGGCGTTCGGTAGCGGCAGAGGCGTTCGCCCAGGCGTTGCAGTGTTCGGCCGGTGGGTGTGGCAGTTGCCAGGATTGTCGTGACGTGGCGGCCCGTACGCATCCCGATGTGATGATCGTGGAGCCGGTCGGCGTGCACTACGCCGTGGAGGACGTGCGCGAACTTGTCGCCCATGCGTCCGCGTCACCGATCCGCGGTCGTTGGCGCGTGATCGTGCTCGAAGATGCTGATCGCCTCGAGTCGCAGCAGATGGACTGGAAGCCGGCCACCGTGCTGTTGAAGGCGATCGAAGAGCCGGCCAGTCGCACGGTTTGGGTGTTGTGTGCGCCATCGCTGCAAGACGTCATCCCGACCATTCGATCCCGCTGTCGGGTGGTGTCATTGCGCACACCATCGACCCGCGACGTGGCACAGGTTCTGGTGAGTCGTTACGGAGCCGATCCAGCGATGGCCGCCACGGCGGCGCGGGTGTCGCAGGGCCACATCGGTCAGGCGCGACGTTTCATCCGTGACGAGGATGCGCGCATTCGTCACCAACAGGTCATGGCGCTGTCTGCCACCCTGAGTGATTTGAACGCCTGCATCGCGGTGGCAGCTGATTTTGTTGATGCAGCAGATGAACAGATGCGCGACACGATCAAGGATCGTGAGGCTCAGGAACGAGAGGGCGTCCGTCAGGTCTATGGCGTGGGTGCTCGTGGCATTGAGGTTCGCGGTGCGGCGAAGGCGATGAACGACCTTGAGAAGACGCAGAAGAAGCGAGCCAAGCGAGTGCGCTCGGATGCTGTCGACCTGGCCTTGCTCGATCTACTCGCCTTCTATCGCGACGTACTGATCGTGCAGTGGGGTGCCGACGTCGACTTGATCAACGCCGAGTTCGAACCTCAGTTACGTACTGCGGCCGCCGGGTCATCGCCAGAGATGACGATGCGTCGGATCGACGAGATCCTGAACACCCGAGGCGTGCTGTCAGGAAACGCGGCACCACGGATGGTGCTCGAAGCGCTCTTCGCCACGCTGCGCGATCCCGCCGCTGTGCGTTGATCTTGCACCGCCGGGTTATGGTCCGTCGATGAACGGAGTACCTCGCGCCTCGGCGTTCGTGACGATCCTGCTCGCCAGTGCACTTGTGCTGTCGGCGTGCTCCTCTGGCACTCCGGCCCCTACCCCGACACCGGTGGTCACCACCACGGCGCCCGTGTTCACGCCAACGCCCACAGTTACTCCCACCCCCACCGCGAACACAGCGGCGCTGAAGCAGTTCCTCACCCAGAAGCTGACCTGGCGCTCTTGCGTTCGCACGTATCAGTGCGCAAATCTGACAGTTCCGCTCGACTACGCGAATCCGGATGGCAGCACGCTGCAGGTGCAACTCATCAAGCGTTCGGCGCGTGATCAGAAAGCGCGACGCGGATCGATCGTCGTGAATCCTGGTGGTCCTGGGGGTTCGGGATACGACTACGTCGCTGGTGGTGGCGACATCGTGAGTCCATCCGTGTCAGAGGTGTACGACCTCGTCGGATTTGATCCCCGCGGCGTGGCGCGCAGTGCGCCTGTGAAGTGCCTGACGACAGCGCAAGCAGATCGGTTCTACTCCTACGACGGTTCGCCCGATTCAGACGCTGAGGCCACCGGAGCGCTGCTCCTGGGACGTGAGTTTGCGCAGGCGTGTGCGGCGAACGAATCAACACTGATCCCTTTCTTGGGAACGCGCGAGGCGTCGCAAGATCTCGAAGTTCTGCGTAGCGCGTTGGGCGAAAAGAAGCTCAACTACGTGGGTAAGTCGTACGGCACCTACTTGGGTTCGCAATACGCCGAGCGATATCCGACCAAGGTCGGACGCTTTGTGCTCGATGGCGCTGTGGATCCATCGTTGGACGCCGATGGCTTTGCAACTGGCCAAGCGGTGGGATTCGAACGAGCATTGCAAGCTTTCCTAGCCGACTGCGTCTCGCGTTCGAGTTGTCCGTTGGGACGCAACAAGGCAAAGGCGCAGGAGCGACTTAATACGTTTCTGCAGCAGGTGGACGCGCGGCCCTTGCGCGTGGGTGATCGTGATTTGACACAGGCGTTGGCCACGCTCGGTGTGATCGCGTCGTTCTACTCGAAGAGTTCGTGGCCGGGCCTGCGCACAGCGTTGTCTCAAGGCTTGCGCGGGGATGGTCGTGGGCTGCTGGCATTGTCAGACTTCTATTCGAATCGCACACCAGATGGCAAGTACTCCGACAACAGCCTCGACGCGTTCTATGCGATCAGCTGTGCCGATCGCGCTGACACCAAAGGGGTGGATGCGACGCAGGCGTTCGCTACGAAGTTGACCGAGACTGTGTCGGTCACGTTCGGTGCCTACCTGGCGTGGGGCGACACCCCGTGTCAGTCATGGAAGGTGAAGGCGACGTCGGCTCCGGTGAAGGTGACCGCCGCCGGATCGGGCCCGATCGTCGTTGTCGGAACCACGCGTGATCCGGCCACGCCCTATGAGTGGGCGGTGTCGTTGGCCGGGCAGTTGCAAAACGGTGTGCTCGTCACGCGCAATGGCGATGGCCACACCGGCTATCGCGAGGGCAGTTCGTGTACCGACGCCGCTATTGATGCCTACCTGCTCAAGGGCACGGCGCCACAGGACGGACTGCGCTGCGCCCGTTGACCACTCGGCTCGCTTTGGTGACCGAGGCGGGCCCGCCCAAGGGCCGCAGGTATGCTCGGCCCTCGTGCGCCGGAGGGTCGGCGTTCGCCGCCTTAGCTCAGTTGGTAGAGCGATTCACTCGTAATGAATAGGTCAACGGTTCGATTCCGTTAGGCGGCCCGTTCAAAGCCCCCCGTAAATCCTCAGGTATCACGCGGGGGGCTTTTTCGTGTCTCAGGGCGCCGTCCTCGGCGGTTTCCGGACTACCTTGGGTGCGGCCTTGTGACGTCGAATCCCTCGATGTGGCCGTTCCACCACGGAGGTATCGATGTCTGGAGCCGTTCCGCCCCCGCCCCCGACCGGCCCCAGCGGGGTACCCGTCTTTCCGGACGGTAAGCCGATGATGACGGCGGGCGGTGATCCAGCCAGCCCCAAGTCGCGCCTGGTCGCGGCCATACTCGCGTGGTTCTTGGG
>Ga0105047_10005152_pt1 | contig 22540 bp, 14 predicted proteins | sample MAT04_FD_78384 | JGI IMG/M metagenome (GOLD analysis project Ga0105047, IMG submission 78384) | Freshwater microbial communities from Lake Fryxell liftoff mats and glacier meltwater in Antarctica - MAT-04 (megahit assembly) | ecosystem: Environmental > Aquatic > Freshwater > Ice > Liftoff... | reverse complement strand
CGGTGACGTCGAGGATCTCGACGTCGTGCACCCACGCGCCGTTCTCTTCGAAGGTGCGCCCGGCACGCGGCCCTTCGGCCTTCTTTTCCCCGAGGATCGCGGCGCGCAGCAGCTCGGCGCTCTCGCGGTGGAAGCGATCGATCGTCGCGCCGCGAGCCGCTGCGCGCACCAGCGAGCGCAGGTGATCGCAGAGCAGATCGACGTAGTTCCGGACGTTGAACCACTTCTCCATCTCGCCGTTCTTGCGGATGAAGCTCACGCGGTAGGCGACCCGCACGTCCATCTCGACGTGATCGGCGGTGCGGAGCCGCACGGTGTCGCTGATCTTGTTGCCCTCGACCTGCAGAAAACACGTCGCGAGCAGCTTCTCGTCGGTCTTCGGCGTCCCGGTGCTCAGGCGCAGCACCTCGAGATCCTCGTCGTGCGCGAGGATGCGGATCTCCGGGCCCACCACCACCTGGCGCGACTTCTTGCCGGTGACCAGCACCGCGTATCCGGGCGGCACGTGCACCGCGATCGCGCGCAACGGATCGTGGTGCGCGAGGCCGTAGAGCGCCTGCCGCTCCTTGTCGAGCGCGCGCGTGACCACCTCCTCGCGCGTCGGGTCGGGCAGATAGTTGATCGGCCCGACGATCGTCGTGATGCGCCCCGTCTCTAGGTGCCGCAGGTAGATGCCCTCGCGCTCGCCGAGCGGGATCGACTCGAGCTGCCGCACGATCTCCACGTTCTCGGTCGGGAAGAAGAAGCCCTCGCGATCCTTGACCAGGATCTCCTGGCCCGCGACGTAGCTCCCTGGCGGGATCGCGCCGTCTTCCTTCGCCGTGAACGGCTTCACGACGCGCAGGTGCAGCCCGGTTCCGCGCTTCAATCGCCACGCTTTGCGCACGTAGCCGCGATCGGTCGGCACCACCTCGAACCCGGTGCGCGGCACGTAGAAGCCGACGCTCGATCCCTCGATCAGGAGCTCGGTCCCGATCGGGTAGTCGAGCCCCTCGACCTTCTCGTAGATGCGCACGATGAGGTACTCGTCCTCGCGCAACGAGTGCCCGGCCACGACCTTCGCGCGCTGGCCGGCCCACAGCGGGAACGTCGCGGGACCCGGCACCACCACGCGGCGGCCCATCTGCAGCTCGACCGACGTGTTGCTCCCCTTCACCGGCTTGATCGTCGCGTCGCGCGGCGGGTTCTCGAGGATGATGTATTGCGCCGACGACGCCGACACGAAGGGGCTCACGCCGAGCGTGGGGTCGTCGACCTTGACCGGGACGAAGCGCTCGTTCTTGTAGTCGACCAGGCGCTCGGTGTTGGAGAGGCTGATCTTGGTCGGCCCCACGTAGAGCACGATGTCGCCCTTGGTCAGATCCTGGACGTAAGCGTACTCGTTCGACGCCACCAGGATGTCTCGTTCGCGGATGTCTCGTTCAGCCATGCGCCGCGAGAGAGCACGGGTTGTGCCGCTCCGATCCTCGCGCACTCCGTGAAGGCGCTGCCCCAGAACAGAGCAAGGTGCACCATTCGAGCGCACTCAGCCTGATCGTGATCGCTCGGATTGGAGCTCAGCGCTCGCTGCGGAACGTGAGATCCGCGCCGAACGCGAGGCCGCGATCTTCGTCGAGGTACTCGAGCGAGTCCGGCGAGCTGCGCAGGTACGCGTTGAACATGCCGATGCCGTACAGGCGCAGGACGCGGCCCGCGGTCGCGGCGTCGAGATCGGTCGGACCGCAGCCGTCGTTGAGGGCGCTCCTCGCGTCGAGCCCCTGCGTTGCGAGGATCTCCAGCGCGCCGCGATCGATCACGCACAGATCCGAGAACGTGAAGTGGCCCGCGGTCTTCAGGATCAGCTCGTAACGCGGCCGCGCCAGGTGATCCCACAGCGTCTGCGCGTGCACGTCGCCGGGGAGGATCTTGTCCTGCAGCCCACCTTGCACCTGGATCGGGATGCGCAGCGAGTCGAACGTGCGCGGCAGATCGATCGCCGTGACCAGGTAGCCCGCGGGCGCCTCGGCGACCACGGCCTTGATGCGCGGATCGATCGAGGCGGTGCGCAGCGACGTGACCGCGCCGAGCGAGTGGCCGGCGATGCCGATCTTCGCGAAGTCGATCTTGCCGTGCAGCGGATCCTCGACGTCCAGCGTCGTGAGCCGATCGATCAGCACCTTCATGTCCTGCGGCCGCTCGATGTAGCTCTTGAGGAATGGATCGGCGATCTGGTCGACGCCGCCCTCGAGCAGGTCGGCGAGCGTGTTGTCCTCGTGATCGGGCGAGGCGACGACGTAGCCATGGCTGGCCAGCGCGACGGTGAGGAACGTCGACTGCATGCGGACGCCGCCGTTGCCGTGGCTGAACATTACGAGCGGGTAGGGCGCGCGCGCGCTCTGGAAGTCGGCGTCGCGCACCGCCTCGGTGGGCAGCGAGCCGAGGACGCTCAGCCCGTACTCGGCGGCGAACTCGGGGGGAAGAGCGTCGATCAGCTCGTACTCTTCTTTTTCGCCGCCGTTGTCCTCGGCCGGATACCAGATCTCGGTGACGAGCTTGCGCGGCGCGTTGGTCCTCGGGTTGATGCGCGTGACGTCGGTGAACGTCATGGTCCGCACGCCGACCTTGAACGGGCCGAACGTCGAAGGATCGGGTGCCGCGCCCGGGCCCGCGGGCTCGAACGGCAGCGGCGGGTTGCACGCAGCGCAGAGCAAGAGCGCAAGCAGAGGGTGCCTCACGCGCGCGCCTTCGACTTCTTCGCCGCAGGCGCGGGCTTCTTCTTCGCGGCCGGCTTCCCTTTCACCGCCTCGTACTTCGCGATATGGGCCGCCACCGGCACGCTCGCCAGCGCGTTCGCCACGACGTTGGTCGCGACATCCTCCACCGACTTGAAGCGCAAACACGACTTCCCCACGTCGAGCTTCTTCCCGGAAGCCTTGTATTCACGCTCGAAACGCTCGGCTAGCGCTGCGTCGCCGTACACGCCCATGAGGTACAGCGACATGTGCTGCTTGTGCGACGCGAGCGCTGCGATGCACAGCGGCTGCCCGTTGTACGTCGTCGGATAGCGCGACAGCGGGATGAAATACGAGATCATCCCGAAGCCCATCCCCTCCTCGTAGCCGGCCGGCAGGCTCTTCTGCAGCAGCGCGCGCATCGTCTTCATGTCCTCCTGCCGCTCGGGCGGGAGCGCGTCGAGATAGGCGTCGACGGTGTCTGCGGTGCGGGAGACCATGTCTCCGAGCTATCACGAAATCACAGATTTTTTACACCCTTCTGACCACCGCTACGGGCCGATCGCCGAAACACGATCTATGCACCCCCGCCGCACGCTCGCCCTCGCCTTCATCGCCCTCGGACTCACGGCCTACGCTCTCTCGCTGAGGCCTCAGGAGCCGCCGAAGATCGAGAAGTGCAAAGTCCCCACACCGAGCGCCGCGTCGCGCGGTGATCCGAAGCTGCGCGCGGCTGGCCACAAGGGCCTCACCTACCTCGCCAAGGCGAGCCGCGAGTGGACCCGCCAGCACCAGTGCTTCGGCTGCCACGTCCAGGCCGTCACGATGGAGGCGCTCTCCGCGGGCCAGCACCACCAGTTCGACATCGGCGCCGACGACGTCGCGGCGATGGTACGCGCGCTCGAGATGGGCGTGACCGCGGGCGGTCGCGTCACCGGCGCGGCGTTCCAGGGCGCGGCGTGGGCCCGCTACGATCGCTGGTCGGGCAGCGATCACACGCCCGACCTCCTGAGGTGGGCCGACGCGCTGGTCGCGCTCCAGGCCGAGAGCGGGGCGATCGTCGACGACGACGCGCGCCGCCCGGTCACCGGTGGGACGATGCAGACCACCTTTGGGGCCGCGCAGACCTGGCGCCAGGCGCACGCGCGCACCGCCGACGAGAAGTGGCTCTTGCCGCTCCGCCGCGCCGAGACGTTCCTCTTCACCACCGCCGCCGCGTGGAAGGACTCGGGCGAGGGCGCCGATCTCCAGGACATCAACTTCGCGCTGCTCGGCCTGGTCGCGGCCGGCTCGGGCCCGAGCGAGGCGAGCGTCGTGCGGCTCACGAAGATGCTGAACGCCCGCCAGAACACCGACGGCGGCTGGAGCTTGGATCCGAAGGGCGACAGCGACGCCTTCGCCACCGGCCAGACCATCTACGCGCTCGAGCTCGCCGGCCACGGCGACGAGCGCACCGCGCGCGGCCTCGGCTACTTGCTCTCGCACCAGGGCGACGAGGGCTCGTGGCGCACGTATCGCAGCGGGCAGGGCGGCGCGGAGAAGGGCGAGACGATGTGGGCCGTGCTCGGCCTCGTCACCGTCGATGTCGCGAACATCAAGGTCGATGGCCTCGTCGATGGCCAGCACGTCCAACCGAAGATGCCGATCGTCGTGAAGGCCGAGGACAACTCGAGCGGCGGCATCGCCAAGATCGAGCTCACGGTCGACGATCTGCCGCTGCGCACCTCCTGCGGTGACGCGCTCACGCACAGCTGGGACACCGCTGATCTGAGCGAGGGCATGCACGTCGTCGACGTCGTCGCCACCAACGCCAAGGGCCAGGAGAGCCGCCGCCGCTACGAGGTCTACGCCGGCAACGTGCACCTGACCCATGTCGCGGCCGACTTCGACGAATCGGCCGGCAAGTCGATCGTCACGCTGCGCAGCATCAATCCCGAGCCCGGCGCGGTGAGCGTCGAGATCTGGAGCACCGACGAGTCCGGCGCACCGAAGGCGAAGGTCTACTCGGCCGCGAAGCCCTCGTCGGTCGGTCCGATGAGCTTCGACTGGGCGGGCCTCGGCGACGACGGTGTAGCCCGCCCGCGTGGCCGCTACGTGGCGAAGATCGCCGCGCGCGACAGCAGCGGCGTGGTGCGCCAGAGCGAGTCCGCGCTGTTCACGCACGACAGCGAGAGCGCGCAGAAGGCGCAGTTCGGCGAGGTCGAGGGCAACCTGTCGCTGAAGGGCGGCGCGCTCGCGTCGAGCAACACGATCGTCGAGCTGGTCGATGATCAGGGCAAGGTCGTGCAGAGCACCCGCACCACCGAGCAGGGCAACTATCGCTTCAAGAACGTGAACGAGGGTGGCTACAAGGTCCGCACGCGCAAGGGCGGGTTCGCGGACCTCGAGCAGAGCGTGAGCACCAAGGCCAACGCCGCGCCCGCGAAGCTCAATATGAAGTGGTGACCGCCTTCATTCGCAGCGTGTGCTTCTGCCCGGGGGCGAGGGTGATCGCGTCGCTCTCGATGTTCGCGGTCTCCACGCACAGGAAGGCCGCCCATTCTTCGCCGCCGAGATCGGGGAATGAGCGCGCGGTGCCGGGGTTCCAGACGATCGTGCTGCGCGATCCATCGCGCGCGATGGAGACCCGCCGCGCACCGTCGTCGATCTCCATCGCCACCGGTGCGCCGAAGTAGATCCGCCCGATCTCCGGCCCCGCGACGAGCGGCTCGGCCGTCTTCATGCCGCCGCTCCCGCCCACCGTGCTCTCGCGATAGCTCAGGCCCTCGAGCCCGCGCAGCTTCGTCTGGCGCACGTCATTCACGGCGAAATAGGTGTGGAGCGCGGCCTCGAAGTCGAACGGCGCGACGCCGCGGTTCTCCACCTCGAGCGCGCACTCGAGCTTCTCGGAGAGGCGCAGCGTGTAGCGCGCGGCGAAGCGGTGCGGGAAGCCGGGGTTGGTGCCGTCGGCGGAGAACGCGAGCACCAGCGTCACACCGCCGTCGCTCTCCTCGGTCGCGGAGACCAGATCCCAGGGCGCCGTGCGGGCGAAGCCGTGCTGTCCAGCGGGGCGCCCACCGAACCACGGCAAGCAGATCGGGATGCCGCCGCGGATCGGCTTGTCCGGCTGATATACGGCGGCCTTGCTGACGTAGAGCACGTCGGTCTGCCCGCGCGGGACGAACGAGGTGAGCGTCGCGCCGTGCAAGTACAGCTTCGCGCTGCAGGCCTCGCGCTCGACGATGAGGTGGGGGAGGCCGGCGGTCTCGAGACGGACGCCGGGCGGTAATGCGATCATCCGCGCACCATACCAAGGCTCGCGGCGCCTACAAGCAGAGGAAGCGTCGCTCGATCCGGGCGTCGGCCGTGCCGTCGCCGTCGGTGTCCGTGGCCTGGCGGATCTCGTTGTTGCCGCGGTCGAAATCGTGAACGGTGCGCTGATCGATCCGGCCGTTCGCCTCGCGCGACTCCTCGAGGAGCAGCGGGCCGACGAACACGCGGCGCTCCACCTGATCATCGCGGCGGACCTCGATCTCGCGATCCTGCGCGTCGTACCGCGTCTCCTGGACGGTCCGCGCTCCGGCGGTCAGGGTCACGACGCGGGCCATGCCCTCGTCGGTCCACGCCACGTCGGTGCGGCGCAGGCGGCGCTCGTCCCACGACGGAAACGCGTCCTCGCGGATCATGCGGCCCCGTGCGTCGTAGCTCCACTCGGTGGTGTCGCGCGTCTCGTCGTACCGCGTCTCGTTGAAGACCATCGCGCCGTTGACCCAGCGGGTCTCCACGACGTAGTCGGCGATGCCGTCGAGGTTGGTGTCCTCCTCCATTCGCACCTGGTGGCCGTCGTCGTCGAAGAACTGCCGATCGATCCAGCCGCCATCGAAGCGCTGGGTGACGGTCTCGACCTCGCGGCCGCTCTCGCCGAAGCGGTGCTCGATGCGCAAGATCGCGCGGCGCCGGCCGTCCTGCTCCTCGCGGACGAGCTCGCGGTCGCCGTCGAAGGTCCACACGATGGCGCGATCGAGCGCTCCGTTGGTGCGGTGCTCCTCGCGGACGATGTGGCCCGCGACATCGACAGCCCGCTCGATCGCGGTGCGGTAGTTCTCGTCCTCGACGGTCTCGAGGACGACGGCGCCGCTCACGTGGTGCGACCAGCGCTCGATCGTCACGCCATCGCTGAACGGCGTCCCGCTGCTGGTGGTGCGCCGCTCGGTGAGGCGGCGGTTCGCGTCGCGGGTCTCCTCGACGACGACCAGTCCCTGCTCGCCGCGATCCTCGCTGCGGAGGAGATCGCCGTTCGTGTCGAGCGTCCACGTGCGGACGAACGACTGCGCGATCATGTAGACCGGCCGCTCGCGCACGCGCGGCTCGAGGATGTCGTAGCGCTCCTCGATCAGCCGATCGGCCGCGTCGAAGCGGCGGGTTAAGCGCTCTTCAGGGCAGCCGTCCGCGCCGAACGTCTCTTCCAGGCAGGCCCCGGCCGCGGCCCGGGCATGCTCGCGATCGGCGGGCGCGGCGTCCGCCAGCGAGGTCGCCGCGCAGAGGCCGCTCGCGTGCGGGAGGACGAGCGGCGCGGCCGAAGGAACCGGTTCGAGCGGTGCGCTGGGATCGAGCGGGCGCGCGCCCTCCGCGCAGCCGCCGGTGATGAGAGCGAGGGTCAGGAGCGATCGGAGCCTCATGCCGCGAATATGGGCGATCCTATGCCCGAGTAAAATTAGAATGAATCGAACGCGTCGTTCGAACGAGGAGAACGATCAGTCGGGATCGGACTCACCGATCGTCCCGGTCTGGCTGTCGGCCGGGTGGGCCGAGACCGTCGCGAGGGTGACCGGGGCGTCCATCGAGAGCTGGTTGGCCTGCAGCCAGCCGATGTGGAGGCCGTGCACGTGCCCGCCGAACGCGCCGGCGAGCAGCTCGAACCGCTCGAACGACGGCTTCAGAGCGGCCAGCGCTGCGGCGAGCGCTTCGGGGGTCCGGCGAACGTGCGAGCGGGTGCGTACGCGCGACATCAGATCGTCGAGCGCGATCGGCTTCGGCGCGTAGGTCACCGGGCCGGTGTGCTGGAGGCGATCGGGGCGCTCGGCGATCGCCGCGCTCCGCTGGCTCTTGAAGAAGTCGCTCGGCGCGAGCCACTCGAAGCGCAGCGGATGGGCGTGGCCTTCGATGGTGAGCTCGACGTGCTCGAACAGCGGGCAGAGCGCCTCGAGCGCGTGCACCACCGACTCGATCGCGTCGATGTCCGCCGGGATCGCGGCGCTCACCGGGGTGTGGATCGGAGACGCGAACATCGGGCGCGTCGTCGCGGTCCCGCGGCCGGGTCCGCTGCTCGTCTGGAAGGCCAGAAGCACCGTCGGCGAGATCTGCGCCCGCGGGAGCGCGCGGTGATCGAGCGCGTGGGTGTGCGTGTCGATCACGTCCACCACCGCCTGGAAGCGGCAGGCCACGCCGACCAGGTGCGCCGCGTCGCGCGCGACGACGTCGAGCGGCGAGCGCGTGACCGGCGCGTACGACGGCGTCGGCGGTGGGTCGGATTTCGGCGGCGTGGGCGGCGGCGGGGCGACCGGACGCGACGACTCGATGATCGGGAAGTCCGTCTCGCTCGGCGTCCGCGGCGGGCTGTACGAGACGCGCGCGATGAGGTCCGACGAGCCGAGCATCTGCGGCTCGAGCGTCACGCGCACCGGAAGCGAGGGCCGCGGCGGCGGCGGAGGCTGCGCAGGGATCGACGCCCGCGGCGCGAAAGACGGGCGCGAGGCCGGGGCAACGGACTGCGGGGGAGGCGGCGGCGGCGCGGGGATCGAGACCGGGTTGAAGCGGCCGGTGAGCGCGGTATGCGCCTCGACGCGGTGCAGGCGCATCCAGGCCATGCCGTCGGCGCTGCGCGACACGAGCACGAAGCGGCCGGGTCCGACGCGCGCGAGCCCGGGGCTGCCGATCATCTGGCCGTCGATCGGCACCCAGTCGCTGAACGAGCCGGCGTACGCCTTGATATAGGTGAGCGAGTCGCCGCCGGTCACCGCGATCAGGCCGAACTGGGGGCTGTCGAAGGCGGCCCGCGCGGGGCCGATCGCTCCGGTGGGCGGCGCGCCGAGGCTGGCCCACGGCGAGAGGCCGCGCGCGTCGTCCTTGCTGCGCTGGTAGATCAGGCCGTCGCTGCCCCGCGCGAGGATCCACTCCTCGGTGCTGCTGACGCGGACCGCGCTGGGCACTGCGGACAGGCGGCCGTCATCGTGCGGCGTCCAGGCCGACCACGCGTTGTTGGCCAGGTGCAGGGACCACATCTGGCCTTCGTTCGAAGTGACGTAGACCGCGGCGCGCCCCGCCTGCGGGCGCTCGACCGGGCCCACCGGTCCGAGGATCGGTACGGGCGGCCGGCCGATCGGCTGCCAGGGCGACCACCCCGAGGACCACCAGCGCTGCCAGATCTGCGAGTCGGGCCCGATCGCGTAGATGTGCTCGTGCGTCGGTCCCAGCGTCCCGGCCGCGGGCGCCGATCCCAGCAAGAAACCATCGTCGAACGGGAACCAGTCGGCGCCCCCACCGGGCCAGTACGCGCGCTGCCAGAGCCGGTTATCGCGGCCCCGCGCGTAGATGCTGATGTGATCGTCGGCCCGCGACACGACCGCCGGATCCTCGGCCAGCCCACCCGGTGGAGCGCCGAGCGGTAGCCATGCAGACCAGGCCATGGACGCCCCGTATCACGTCTTCGGATTGACGGCCTGTTCCGAGGGAGGAAAGAAGAAGGGCCTGGGGTCGCGCATGAAGCGGCGCAGGACGAGCCAGGCCACCCGGGCCGTCTCTTCCCGCGAGACCTCGCGCGCGCGCAGCGCGACCATCAGCGCGAGCGCGTAGCTGACGCCGAAGTTGAGCATGCCGATGATCGCGATCCCCATCGCCGCGCGGATCACCCCCTCGTGCGCCATAGCCGACGGCCCGAGCGTCATCACCGCGAACGCGAGTGAGCCGGTCGAGAGCGTGACGTGTCGGACCTCGAGCGGCAGCCCGAAGAGCCCCGCCACCACGCTGGTCATGCCGAGCAGGAACCCGAGAACGATCGATCCGCTGATGCCCGCGATGTTGTGCGCGACCTTACCGCCCAGCGCCGCGGCCCGCTGATCGCCGGCCCAGCGGCGCAGGCGCTTGTGCCCGGCGATCGCGTCGGGCAGGCGCCGGTAGACCGCCCAGTTCTCGATCGAGCCGGCGATCACGCTCGAGGCCCACAGCAGGACCCCGGTGAACGCGGCGAAGAACACGGTGCCTGTGCCCAGCGGATCCAGCGAGTGCACATTGTACTCGGCCTTCTCGACGCCGAGGAAGTGGTGGCCCATCAGCGTCACCCAAGCGATGTCGATCAGGATGGCGGTGGGGATCACCGCGCCCAGGTTGCCGATCACGGCCGCGAGCTGCGAGCGCGCCGTCCGCGCCATCTCGTGCACCAAGCCGATGTAGTCGCGGTTGCCCTTCGCCTCGCCGAGCAGGCTGGCGAGCCGCGCCGCGGTCATCGACGGCTGCTTCGTCGCGAGCGTGAAGCCGCAGACGTGTAGCAAGACGAAGCTGGACGCGTAGTTCATCGAGTTGAGGAAGCCGACCAGGAACAGACCGGGCAGCGCGAGCGCTGCGATCGCGGCCTTGATCATGATCGTGAGCGCGGTCAGCGCGCCGCCGCCGGCGGCCGACCTCACCATGCCGAGCCACTCGGCGCGCGAGCTGGTGATGTAGTGCTCTCCGGTCCTGCCGTTTCGCTCGATGACCTTGCGCGCGAGCTGTCGGACGCTGGTGCGGATCAGCGAGACCACGCTGCGATCGCGCAGCTGCTCGCGGAGCAGAGTCGAGAACAGCCGGAGCGCGATCGCTGCGCCGGTCGCGCCGGGCGTGGGGATCAGCACCTCGAGCGCGGTGCGGACGCGATCGACGGAGCCGGTGATCTGATCGAGCCGGTAGACCAGGTTGACGCTGACGCCGAACTCCTCGAGGTGCTCGACCACCACGCCGATCTCGTGATCGCAGGCCGCGAGCGCCTCGAGCAGGAGCGCCTTGGCCTCCGCGGGCGGCATCGCCGGCTCCTCGCCCTCGTTGACCGAGCGCAGCTGGGCCGCGGTCCACAGGCCGAGCTCGGCGGCGCGCATGAACGGCGCGGCGGCCACCGTGTGCCCGCTGCCGCGCACGCGCACGTCTTCGGTGAGGCCGAGCGACGCGACGCGCGTGCACAGGACGTCGAGGCTGTCGATCAGCTCGGCCCGCACCTCGGCCCACGGCTCCTTGCCGGTGCCGGCGACCGCGCGCATGAAGTCCTCGACCAGGACGAGCGGGATCTCGTCGAGCCAGTCCGCGGCGCCGTGATCGTCGAACAGCCGCCCGACCACGTACGCGAGCTGCCCCGGCGCGGGCGCCTCGGGGACCAGCGGGCGCGTCATGCGGCGCATCGCCTCGGACAAAAAGCCGCCCGACGTCAGGCGCCCCGTATCGGTGAAGAGCGAGAGCGCCGAGCTCGCGCGCAACATCCGCCGCACCGCCCCGCGGACCTGCGTGCGGGCCTCGGGCGCCGACTCCAGCACCCGGACGACCAGCCACACCCGCGCGGCCGCGGACCGTCCCGAGACGGGCGCCGTGCGCGGCAGCGGTAGCGCCTCCTTCCCGCGCAGCCAGTCGAACAGCGAGTCCAGCCACTCGACCACGCTCTCGAGAGAGCCCTCGATCGGAGCGGCCTCCAGGCAGCGGGCGAGCTCGTTCGCCAGCTCCGGCGAGATGCCCGGCGCGATCCGCTCGATCACCGGTACGACAGTCGACACGCCGGCAACTTCGAAGGCCGCCGCGCTCAGGTCAAGGTGATGCCCGGAATCTTGACGCCGGTGCGCCGGGCCGTCTCCTTGGCGAGCTCGTAGCCGGCGTCCGCGTGGCGGATGACGCCCATCCCCGGATCGCTCGTCAGGACCCGCTCCAGGCGGCGCGCCGCAGCGTCCGTGCCGTCGGCGACGATCACCATGCCGGCGTGCAGCGAGTAGCCCATGCCGACGCCGCCGCCGTGGTGGAACGAGACCCACGAGGCGCCGTTCACCGCGTTGATCAGCGCGTTCAAGATCGGCCAGTCGGCCACCGCGTCGCTGCCGTCCTTCATCGACTCGGTCTCGCGGTTCGGCGACGCGACGCTGCCGCAGTCGAGGTGATCGCGGCCGATCACGATCGGCGCCTTCACCTTGCCGGTGCGCACCAGCTCGTTGAACGCGAGCCCGACCTTCGCGCGCTCGCCCATCCCCAGCCAGCAGATGCGCGAAGGCAGCCCCTGGAACTTCACCTTCTCGGCGGCGAGCTTCAGCCACTTCGCGAGGTGAGGCACGTCGGGCACCGCCTCGAGGACCGCGCGATCGGTGACCGCGATGTCCTGCGGATCACCGGAGAGCGCGACCCAGCGAAACGGCCCTTTTCCCTCGCAAAACAAGGGTCGAATGTACGCCGGCACGAAGCCCGGGAACGGGTGCTCGTCGGGATAGCCGCCCTTGTGCGCGCCCGCGCGCAGGTTGTTACCGTAGTCGAAGACGTGCGAGCCGCGCCCGCCGAGCGCGACCATCGCCTCCACGTGCACCGCCATCGAGGCGTGCGCGCGATCGATGTAGCTCTTCGGATCCTGCTTCTGCATCACCAGCGCCTCGGCCAGCGTCAGCCCGTGCGGGACGTAGCCGTGCAGCGGATCGTGCGCGCTGGTCTGATCGGTGACCAGATCGGCATGGAAGCCGCGCCGCACCAGTTCCGGGAGCACGTCGGCGCAGTTGCCGACCAGGCCGATCGAGATCGCCTTTTTCGCCTTGCGCGCGCGGTCCACGCGGGCGAGCGCGTCGTCGAGATCGCTCGCCACCTCGTCGAGGTACCCGTGCGCGACCCGCCGCTCGACCCGCGTCGGATCGACGTCGATCCCGAGAAACACAGCGCCGGCCATGGTCGCCGCGAGCGGCTGCGCGCCGCCCATGCCGCCGAGCCCGCCGCTCAAGATGACTCGCCCGGCGAGATCGTCGGAGCCGAAGTGCACGCGGCCGGCCGCGGCGAACGTCTCGTACGTGCCTTGCAAAATCCCTTGCGTGCCGATGTAGATCCACGAGCCGGCGGTCATCTGGCCGTACATCATGAGGCCGCGCTTCTCGAGCTCGCGGAAGTGCTCCCAGTTGGCCCAGTTCCCCACCAGGTTGGAGTTGGCGATGAGCACGCGCGGCGCGTCGGGGTGCGATCGGAAGATGCCGACCGGCTTGCCCGACTGCACCATCAGCGTCTCGTCGTCCCCGAGCGACTGCAGCGAGCTGAGGATGCGATCGAAGCTCGGCCAGTCGCGCGCCGCCTTGCCGGTGCCGCCGTAGACCACCAGATCCTCGGGCCGCTCCGCGACGTCGGGCGCGAGGTTGTGCTGGATCATGCGAAAGGCGGCCTCCTGGACCCATCCCTTGCAGCTCAAGGTGTTGCCGGTGGGCGGTCGAATCACGCGCGGGCTCATCCGCGCCGAACCTCGCCAGCGACGCGACCATCGTCAAGGAGTGTTACGGTTGCGAGGTCATGGGAGTCTTCGGCGCGGTCGAAAAGGCGCTCGAACCGCTCTCGCCCGAACAACGCGTGATCGTCGCCTGCTCGGGCGGCGCCGACTCGGTCGCGCTCGCCGCCGCGACCTGCGCGGTCCTCGGCTCGCGCCGCGTCGTCCTCGCGCACGTCGATCACGCTCTGCGTTCGACCTCGCCCGACGACGCGCTCGCGGTCGCCGCGCTCGCGCGGTACCTCGGGGCGACGTTCCATGGCACGCGCCTCGATCCCGGCCCCGATGACGAGGCCCGGCTGCGCAGCCTGCGCTACAGATCGCTGGAATCGGCCCGCGCCGAGCACCACGCGGCGTGGATCCTCACCGCGCACACCGCCGCCGATCAGGCCGAGACGGTCCTGTTGAACCTGATCCGGGCCGCGCGTCCCGAGAGCTTGCGCGGGATCCCGCGCGCCCGCGGCGTGATCGTCCGTCCGCTGCTCGACGTGCGGCGCAGCGAGCTGCGGGCGTACCTGGCCACCGAGCGCCTCGGTTGGCGCGAGGATCCCACCAACCTCGAGCCCCGCTGGCTGCGGAACCGGATCCGGAAGGAGCTCCTGCCGCTGATCGAGTCCCGCTATCGCTCGGGTATCACCGCGCGGCTGGCCCGCCTCGCGGGCTTGATGCAGGGAGCCGCGGACGAGCGCCCCGCAGCAGCCGTCCGCGGCGTCCCAAAGGGCGGAGAGAACACTTCTTCACAACCCGCATCGAATACCGGCCGCCCCCCGATCGTTCCCCACCTCGTGCCCCCCGACATCGCGATCGAGCGGCGCCCCTGGACGGGCGGCGCGATGCCCCGCGATCTGTCCACTGCCGTGTTCGACGCCGACGCGCTCGACCGCGTGATCGTGCGCCCGATGCGGCCCGGCGACCGGATCCGACCGCTCGGCCTCGAAGGCACGAAGAAGCTGAGCGATGTCCTGATCGACGCCAAGGTCCCCCGGGACGCCCGGCCCGCGGTCTGGGTCGCCGCCCACCCGTCGGGTGAGGTGCTCTGGGTACCCGGCCTTGCCCGCGGCCAGGCCGCGCCTATCCTCCCCACCACGACCCAGGTCTGGGTCCTCTCTTGCGGTGGGCTCGCCGAGGCGCCACTCTCTCCCGGAGGTTCGTGACGTATGCGGAACAGCCACAAAACCATCGCCATCTGGCTGCTGATCATCCTGATGTTCTACGCGCTCTATCAGGTGGTGGTTCAGCCCTCTGCGCCGCGTGAGGCGCCCAAGTTCTCGAAGCTCCTGAAGGAGATCGAGGACAGCAACGTGAAGGACCTCAAGGTCACGCTCACGGGCCGCGGCGACTCCGGCGTGTTCCTCGGCAAGCTCGCCGACGGGACCGAGTTCCAGACCACCGGCATCTTCTCCGACGACGTGATGAAGCTGCTGACCGTGAAGGGCGTGCCCTTCGAGGTGGTGGAGAAGTCCGAGGCCTTCTGGCCTGGAATTCTCGTGTCTTTGCTGCCGGTCCTGCTGATGGTGGTCATCTTCTTCGTCTTCATGCGGCAGCTCCAGTCGGGCGGCGGCAAGGCGATGAGCTTCGGCAAGTCGAAGGCCAAGCTGATGACCGAGTCGCAGAACAAGATCACCTTCAACGACGTCGCTGGCGTCGACGAGGCCCGCGACGACGTCGAGGAGATCATCGAGTTCCTCCGCGACCCGAAGAAGTTCACCCGCCTCGGCGGGCGCATCCCCAAGGGCGTGTTGCTGATGGGCCCCCCGGGCACTGGCAAGACTTTGATCGCCCGCGCGATCGCCGGTGAGGCGGGCGTCCCGTTCTTCACGATCTCTGGATCGGACTTCGTCGAGATGTTCGTCGGCGTCGGCGCCTCGCGCGTCCGCGACCTGTTCGAGCAGGGCAAGAAGAACGCCCCCTGCATCATCTTCATCGACGAGATCGACGCGGTCGGTCGCCACCGCGGCGCCGGCCTCGGCGGCGGTCACGACGAGCGCGAGCAGACCCTCAACCAGCTCCTCGTGGAGATGGACGGCTTCGAGTCGAATGACGGCGTCATCTTGGTGGCCGCCACCAACCGCCCCGACGTGCTCGATCCGGCGCTCCTGCGCCCGGGTCGCTTCGATCGCCGCATCGTGGTGCCGCGCCCCGACGTCCGCGGACGCCAGGGCATCCTCAAGGTCCACACCAAGCGCACCCCGCTCGACGAGGGCGTGGCGCTTGAGGTGATCGCCCGCGCGACGCCCGGCTTCTCCGGTGCGGATCTCGAGAACCTGGTGAACGAGGCGGCGCTGCTCGCGGCCCGCCACAACCGCGACAAGCTCATGATGTTCGACTTCGAGCAGGCCAAGGACAAGGTCCTGATGGGCGCCGAGCGCAAGTCGATGGTCATCAGCGACGCGGAGAAGAAGAACACCGCGTACCACGAGACGGGCCACGCGATGGTCGCGCGCCTGCTCCCGAACACCGACCCGGTGCACAAGGTGACGATCATCCCGCGCGGCCGCGCCCTGGGCCTGACCCAGCAGCTGCCGGCGGACGATCGCTACTCGCTCAACAAGGAAGGCGTGCTCAACGACATCGCCATCCTGATGGGCGGCCGCGCGGCCGAGGAGCTGGTGTTCAGCACCTTCACCACCGGCGCGGGCAACGACATCGAGCGGGCCACCGACATGGCGCGCAAGATGGTCTGCGAGTGGGGCATGAGCGAGCGGCTCGGCCCGGTCTCCTTCGGCAAGAAGGAGGGCGAGATCTTCCTCGGCCGCGAGATGAACAACTCCGAGGCTTACTCGGAGCAGACCGCGATCGAGATCGACGGTGAGATCCGCCGCATCGTGCAGGGCCAGTACGAGCTCGCGAAGAAGCTGCTCGGGGACAACCGGGCAGCCCTCGATCAGATCGCGTTCGCGCTCCTCGAGTACGAGACGCTCGACGGTCCGGACGTCGACCAGCTCCTCAAGGGCGTGGCGTTGACCCGACCGAAGCCGGCCGAGAAGATGCGCTCGCCGGAAGAGGCGATGGGCAAGAAAAAGCCGGACCTCAACAAGCCGGACCGTGGATCTTTCCTCGACCCGACGCCCGATCCGTCGCAGGCTTAGGCCGCTCGTCGCCGGGCGTCCGTGGCCGACACCTCTCCAACCGTGCTCACTCTTCGCGACCGCGCTGAGCTCGAGGTCCTCTTCGACACGATGCCCGCGGCCATCGCGATCACGCGCGGCCCGGACCATAGGTTCGAGCTCACCAACAAGCGATACCTCGAGATCGCCGAGCGCTCCGATCTGGTCGGGCGCACGCCGGTCGAGCTGCGGCCCGATCTGGCAGGGAGCCCGATCATCGAGGCCTACGATCGCGTGTACCAGACGGGCGTCGCGTGGTTCGAGCCGGAGCACCGCTCGACGACGGTGCTGGGAACGGTGCGGTACACCGCCCTCGACATCGCGCCCCGCCGCGACCCAGAGGGCGCGATCACCGGCCTGATGCTGGTCGCGTTCGACGTCACCGCGCAGGTCCTGGCGCGTCAGGAAGCCGCCTTCAGCGCGCAGCGCTTTGCCGCTCTGTCCGAGGCGTTTGGGCAGATGGTGTTCACGTCGGGCCCCGACGGCGTCACGCACGAGGACGCGCCGCAGATCCGCGCGTTCACCGGCATGAGCCGCGAGGACTGGCTCGCGGCCAAGGGTCTCGAGGCGGTCCACCCCGACGACCGCGAGCGCGTCATCGCCGGCTGGCGTCACGCTTTCGCCCATGGCGGCAAGTTCGACGAGGAGTACCGCCTGAGGAAATCGGACGGCACCTACGCGTTCGTCCAGTCGCGCGGCGTACCCGTGGTCAACCCCGACGGCACGACCCGCGAGTGGGTCGGTGTCACCTCGGACATCAGCTCGAAGAAAGATCTCTTCGATCGCGAGCGCGCGGCCCGCGAGGAGGCCGAGCTCCACCAGAGCAAGCTGCGGACGACGCTGCACAGCATCGGCGACGCCGTGATCGCCACCGATCCCGCCGGCGTGATCAACTTCATCAATCCGATCGCCGAGGCCCTCACCGGCTGGGCCGAGAACGAGGCGCGCGGGCGGCCACTGCGCGACGTGTTCCGCATCGTGCACGAGAAGACGCGCAAGCCCGTGGAGAGCCCGGTCGACAAGGTCATCCGCGAGGGCGTCGTCGTCGGGCTCGCCAACCACACGGTGCTGGTGCGGCGCGACGGCGGCGAGGTTGCGATCGACGACAGCGGCGCGCCGATCCGCGACGAGGCCGGCAAGCTCACCGGCGTGGTGCTGGTGTTCCGCGACGTCACCGCCAAGAAGCGCGAGGAGGAGCAGCGCGAGTTCCTCAGCGAGGCGAGCCATATCCTGAGCTCGTCGCTCGGCTTCCAGACCACGCTGACCAAGCTCGCGCAGCTGGCGGTCCCGCGCCTGGGCGACTGGTGCGCGGTCGAGCTGGTCGATGACACGACGGGCGACCCGAAGCAGGTCGCGGTCGCGCACGTCGATCCGGCGAAGCTGGCGTTCGCCGAGGAGCTCGGTCGCCGCTACCCGCCCGATCCCAACGCGACGACGGGCGCGCCCAACGTCTGCCGCACCGGCAGATCCGAGCTCTATCCGGAGATCCCGCGCGAGCTCCTGCTGGCCGGCGCGAAGGACGCGGAGCACCTCAAGCTGATCGACGAGCTGCGGCTGCGATCGGCGATGGTCGTGCCGCTGACCGTCGGCGGCCGCACCCTCGGCGCGATGACCTTCGTCTTCGCCGAGACGAGCCGCACCTACGACGAGCGCGATCTCGAGTTCGCCGAGGATCTGGCCCGCCGGGCCGCGGTGGCGGTCGACAACGCGCGCCTCTTCGCCTCGGAGCAGAGGGCGCGCGAGTCCGCCGATCGCGCCAACAGGGCCAAGGACGACTTCCTCGCCACCGTCTCGCACGAGCTCAGGACTCCGCTGAACGCGATGCTGGGCTGGACGCGGCTCCTGCGCGGCCAGACGCTGGCGCCCGATCAGCGCGAGCGCGCGCTCGAGACGATCGAGCGCAACGCGGTCAACCAGGCGCAGCTGATCGAGGACCTCCTCGACGTCTCGCGCATCATCAGCGGCAAGCTGCGCCTCGACGTGCAGACGGTCGAGCTGAGCGACGTCGTGCTGCAGACCATCGACGCGCTGCGCATCGCCAGCGAGGCCAAGGGCATGCGGGTGGTCACGGCGATCGATCAGCAGGCCGGCAGCATCCTCGGCGATCCGAACCGCCTCCAGCAGGTGGTCTGGAACCTGATCAGCAACGCGATCAAGTTCACCCCGAAGAACGGCGTGATCCACGTGATCCTGGAGCGCGTCGACTCGAGCGCCAAGCTCAGCGTCAGCGACAACGGGCCCGGCATCGGCGCCGACTTCTTGCCGTACGTGTTCGATCGCTTCAAGCAGGCGGAGGGCGGCATCACCCGCAAGCACGGCGGCCTCGGCCTCGGGCTCTCGATCTCGCGCCAGCTGGTCGAGCTCCACGGCGGCACGATCGAGGTGCAGAGCAGCGGCGAAGGGAAGGGCGCGACGTTCATCGTCACCTTCCCGCTGTCCCCGCTGCGCGCCGACGCGGCGCGCGCGTCGTCGTCGATCAGCTCGTCCTCTGGATCGCGCAAGATCCCGGTCGAGGCCGCTTCAGCGCAAGATCTCGCGGGCCTCGACGTGCTGGTCGTCGACGACGAGGAGGACGCGCGCGAGCTCCTGGTCACCGTGCTGGAGGGCTGCGGCGCCAGGGTCCGCGCCGCGCCTTCGGTCGAGCGCGCGCTCGCCGAGATCGCCGAGCGCGTCCCGCAGGTGCTGCTGTCGGACATCGGGATGCCGGTGCAAGACGGCTACGATCTCATCCGCAGGCTCCGCGCGCTCCCGGCCGAGAAGGGCGGCACCATCCCCGCCGCCGCGCTCACCGCGTACGCGCGGGTCGAGGATCGCCGCCGCGTGCTCAACGCGGGCTTCATGATGCACGTGCCGAAGCCGGTGGAGCCGGCAGAGCTGGTGGCGGTGGTGGCTTCCCTGGCGCGGTTCGCGCCGAAGAAGACCTGATCAGCTGGCGAGGTAGCGGTCGATCAACGAGCTCGGCTGGAGCTTTCGCGACATCTCGATCGGCGTCCTGAGCAGCGCCTTGACGTCCGGATCCTCGCAGCCGATGCGCGCGATGTCGGTGATCGTCGGCCGCACGCTGTTGCGCTCACGGATCTGAGAGCCGAGCAAGTGCAGGGCGCTCTCGAAGATCGCCGACAGATCGGAGCGCGGGTTGTGCGCGGCGACCGTGGCGAGGCGCGCGGCGATGTCCGCGTACGTCCGCGCGAGCGCGGCGTCGTCGAGGTGCAGCGACACCTTCTTCAGGCGCAGCAGCGGATCGGGTCCGTCCACCAGCCAGTCCTCCGGCAAGAGCCGCAGGCCTTCGGTCGTGCGCAACGTGCGCTCCGGGTAGAGGTGGCGCTCGATCTCGTCGGTGAGGAGCAGGCGGTTCCAGCCCACCGGGCCGCGCACCTGGCCGTAGCGGCGGCGCGCTTCCTGGATGTCGCGCAGCGAGAGGACGCCGTCCTTGTCACCGAAGCAGAAGTCGATCTCGATCGCGGCGCTGCGCAGGCGCGCCGGCAGGCTGAACTCGCGTTCGGCGAGGTACACGACGCCGTGGGAGCGCTCGGCGGCGATCAGCTCGTCGAGGTGGAGCGTGCGATCGAGCAGCAGCTGGACTGCCTTGCGCTTGCTGTCCGGGGGCCCGGGGCGGGCGAGGATGCCCTCCAGGCGCCGCTTGGCGTGCTCGAGGTCGCTCGGGCGGACGGTGCCCGCTTCGGGCCGCTCGATCGATCCCGGCGCCATCTGTTCGATGGAGAAGGCCGTCTGCCGGAGCATGGGATCTTCTACGCGGCTAAGCCTCTCACCCGACATCGGAGTACAATGTCTGCCCCCGGGTCGAGATTGTCCTCCCCCGTCTGACGTATGTCGCGACGTCTTCACAAGGTCGAAAGCCTCGCGAGCGATGACGCTGGCGGACGTACTCCCGGGGCTCGGGCAGCGCACCCTGGTCATGGGGGTCCTCAACGTCACCCCCGACTCGTTCTCCGACGGCGGCCAGAACGCGACCGAATCCGCGGCCATCGCGCATGGCGAGCGGCTCTCCGCCGCGAAGGCGGACCTCATCGACGTCGGCGGCGAGAGCACCAAGCCCGGCGCGGAGTCAGTCCCGCTCGATGTCGAGCTCGCCCGCACCGTCCCGGTCATCGCCGCGCTCACGGCCCGCGGGATCGGGCCGCTCTCGATCGACACCACCAAGGCCGAGGTCGCGGATCGGGCGATCGCGGCCGGCGCGCGCGTCATCAACGACGTCTCGGGCGGCATGTTCGATCCGGACATCCTCGCCGTCGCGGCCCAGCGAAAGGTGCCGATGGTCCTCATGCACACGCGCGCGCGGCCCCAGGACATGCAACGCGGCGCGTGGGTCTATCCGGGCGGCGTGGTGGCGGCGGTGCGCGCCGCGCTCGAGGACGCGGTCGCGCGCGCGGTCGATCGCGGCGTCGATCCGGCCTCGATCGTGCTCGATCCCGGCATCGGCTTCGGCAAGACGCTCGACGAGAACCTCGATCTCCTGGCCCACCTCGACCAGCTGGTGTTGCTGGGAAAGCCGATCCTGATCGGCACCAGCCGGAAGTCCTTCCTCGGGAAGCTGACTGGGCGCGAGGTCCATCAGCGCGCGTTCGGGACAGCGGCCACCGTCGCGCTGGCGATCGCACGCGGCGCGGCCATCGTGCGGGTCCACGACGTGCCGGAGATGATCGACGTCTGCCGGGTCGCCGACGCTATTGTGCGTCGCCCTGGGGCGTGATGATCTGCCCGCCGCTATGAACGTGAGCATTCCGGCCCCGCCTGTTTCGCGCGAGCGCAAGCTCTTCGGCACCGACGGCGTGCGCGGGGTCGCCAACGAGCACCCCATGACCGCCGAGATCGCGCTCGGCCTCGGCCGCGCGATCGCGCACATCTCGCGGCGCGGCCCGCACCGCCACCGCATCATGATCGGCAAGGACACCCGGGTGTCCGGCTACATGCTGGAGTTCGCGCTGTCCTCGGGCGTGTGCAGCTTCGGCGTCGACGTGCTGCTGGTCGGCCCGGTCCCCACGCCGGCGATCGCGTTCCTCACCAAGTCGATGCGCGCCGACGCCGGCGTGATGATCTCCGCTTCGCACAACGCGTTTCAGGACAACGGCATCAAGTTCTTCGGCCACGACGGCTTCAAGCTGGACGACGCGCTGGAGTACGAGATCGAGCAGCTCCTCACCAACGACGATCTCGATCAGGTGCGCCCGAGCGGCACGGACATCGGCAAGACCCAGAAGCTCGAGGACGCGCGCGGTCGCTACGTGCAGTTCGTGAAGAACACCCTCGAGGCTTCGGTCGGCCTCGATCGCATCAAGATGGTGATCGACTGCGCGAATGGCGCCGCCTACAAGGTCGCGCCGCAGATCTTCGCCGAGCTGGGCGCGGAGGTGATCACGATCGCCGACGACCCGAACGGCCGCAACATCAACCTCAAGTGCGGCGCGATGCACCCCGAGATGCTGCAGAAGGCGGTGCTCGAGCACGGCGCCGACATGGGCCTCGCGCTCGATGGCGACGCCGATCGCGCCATCATCGTCGACGAGAAGGGGCAGATCGTGGACGGCGACGCGGTCATGGCGATCTGCGGCGCGGATCTCGCGCGGAAGGGCCGACTCCCGCACAACACGGTGGTCTCGACGGTCATGTCGAACATGGGCCTCGAGCGCTACCTCGCGAAGGTCGGCGGGCGCGTCGTGCGCACCGCGGTGGGCGATCGCTACGTCGTCGAGTGCATGCGGAAGAACGGCTACACCTTCGGTGGCGAGCAGTCGGGGCACCTGGTGTTCCTCGAGCACGCCTCGACCGGCGACGGCTGCCTCGCCGGCCTGCGCGTCCTCGAGGTCATGATCCGCAGCGGGAAGAAGCTCACCGATCTCGCGCAGGGCTTCGAGCGCGTGCCGCAGGAGCTGATCAACATCCCGGTGAAGTCGCGCACGCCGCTCAACGAGCTGCCGCTCACCCAGAAGCTGATCCGCCGGGTCGAGTCCGATCTCGCGGCGGAAGGCCGAGTTCTGGTGCGCTACAGCGGCACCGAGAACAAGGCGCGCATCCTGGTCGAGGGCCCCGACGCGGCGAAGACCAAGAGCTGGGCCGAGGAGATCGCGGCCGAGATGCAGCGCGAGATCGGCGCGCGGTGATGCGCGCGCGGCTCGGCGTCAACGTCGATCACGTCGCGACCGTGCGCCAGGCGCGGCGGGCGTCGTATCCGGACCCGGTCGATGCGGCCCTGGTCGCCGAGCGCGCGGGCGCCG
>Ga0105047_10005151_pt1 | contig 22541 bp, 13 predicted proteins | sample MAT04_FD_78384 | JGI IMG/M metagenome (GOLD analysis project Ga0105047, IMG submission 78384) | Freshwater microbial communities from Lake Fryxell liftoff mats and glacier meltwater in Antarctica - MAT-04 (megahit assembly) | ecosystem: Environmental > Aquatic > Freshwater > Ice > Liftoff... | reverse complement strand
TGACCACCCTGAACCTGACCACCCTGAACCTGACCACCTGGAACGGGCGGCAGGAGATCGTCGAACGTGAGTGGGGGATCGTCGTGGATGCGCCACTCACCGCCGCCCGGAAGGAAGCGGGTGGCGAGGTCCGGTTCCGCCGGGGGCCGGTGCCACCCCGAGTGCAGCAGCGTGAGCACGGACTGTCGCGCGCGTTGGGGATCGGTCATCGACGCATGGATTCAGCGAACATCAATGGTGTCGGCGAAGGCGTGTTCGAGACGACCAGAGGGAGCGATGACACGGCCGCGAAGTATAGGACCGCGACCTCCGGCGGCATTGGCCCTGGTGAGCCTGACGTTTTCATCGGGGGTTCTCGGAGGTTCTTCGCGTTACTCGGCCGCTCGGCGAAGGGCGGGTGTAGGTTCATCTGACATGGCGGCTTCCGAACAACTGGGCACGGATATCGTTCGTGTTGCTTCACACGCGGTGCTCGTGGTGCAGCAGGATGGCATCTGTACCCTGCGAGCCGGCGGTGCCTTCGCGGAGCTGACCGCCCCCGAGCTCACGTACTACGAGCGGAATCAGGTGTTGGGGCCTGTGGAGCTTGCGGTGCTGGCGGTGCTCGCCCGATTGCCCAGCGGTGCGTCGAACGTGGAAGCTGCGCCCGAGTTCGCCGGGGGCCGGTTGGGAGCATCGGCGAGCACCGTGGCCGATGCGGTGGCCCGCCTCCTCGATCTGGGCCTCCTTGACCGGGGCGTTCCTGATCGGGGTGTCAACGATCTGGGCCTGGTCGATCGCCGCGAACACGGGGCTGGCGAATCGCCGCTCACGCCCCCTCGCCACGCAGCCGATGCTGGCGTGGCAGAGGCGGAGTTTCTCCACGACGACATCTTCGAAGCGATCACGCCGATCACCTGCAACGTCACCGGCGCGGGATTCACCTTCTACGACCGACGCGGCCACGTGTCCTTGGGTATCGGGGCGGACGAGGCGATCGTGTTGTCGGCCATCGTGATTGCGGCGCCGTTCCATGAGGTGTTGGCTCGCGGCGACGGGTTGGGTATGGGGCTCGGTTCCGACGGTGTACGTCGCATCCTCCACCGCCTCGTCGACCACGGGTTGGCCAGCCGCGTCACCCCTGGCGCGGCGCGGGTGCGTCCGTTCGGAACGTCGGCGGCGGTGGGGGCAACACGGCGTGACGGCATGGTCCGGCTGCTCGATTCCCTGGACCAGTCGGCGAAGGCACGCCCTTCCCGTGGCCGCCCCGCAGTGGTGCCGATCGTGGCGGGGTTCGGCACGATTCCGCCGGCATCGCTCGGGCTCATCATGGCCAACGCCATGGCGTGGGAAGGCGGTCGGCTCACCGAGCTGTACGACTTCGAGCCGCGGTGGGTTCCTCGCCGACGTGAGCTCCGACGATTGCTGCAAGAACGCGGCCCCGCGGTGTTGCTGTTCTCCAACTACGCCTGGACCATGCAAGAGAATCTGGTGCTGTCGGCCTACGTGAAGGAGATCGAGCCGGACTGCATCACGGTGCACGGCGGACCGAACACGCCGAGTTATCTGGCGGATGCCGAGGCCTTTCTCCGCAGCCATCCGCACGTGGATGTGATTGCCCGCGGGGAAGGCGAGATCACCGCCGCCGAGCTGCTGGGCGCGATCGACGGCAAACTCGGCAGTCGCGACGATGCCGTGGCCCGGCTCAGCGACGTGGCCGGAATCTCGTTCCTCCTGCACGGGGACGTGATCCGGACCCCGGATCGTCCCCGTGTGACCGACCTCAACACCTTGCCGTCGCCGTATCTCACCGGGCTGTTCGACGACTATCACGGCGCCGCTCCTGGGCTCACGATCCTCGAGACGAACCGTGGGTGTCCGTACGGCTGCACGTTCTGCGACTGGGGGTCGGCCACGCTCTCGCGGCTGCGAATGTTCGATCTCGACCGCGTCTTCGCCGAGATCGAATGGCTGGGGACCAGCAAGGTGAACTCGGTGATCCTGGGGGACTCCAACTTCGGCATGGTCCCGCGCGATGTTTCGATCGCGGAGAAGGTGGCGGAGGTGCGCCAACGGTTTGGCTACCCACGTGAGTTCTTTGCCTCGACGGCCAAGAACAAGGTGAAACACCTCAAGCACATCGTGACGATCCTGAACGATGGGGGTGTGTACACGGAGGCGGTGTTGGCTCTGCAAACCACCGATGCGGTGGTGCTCGACACGATCAACCGGGCCAACATCCGCACGGAGGCGTACCACACGTTGGCCCTTGAGTATCAGAAGGCCGGACTCGCCGTGAGCACGGAGTACATCATCGGGCTGCCGGGTTCCACGGTCGATTCGGTGGCGGGCGACTTGCAGGGGGCCACCGATCGTGAGATTCACGTGCGGGCCAACCCGTTGGAGCTGCTCGTGAACAGCCCGATGAACGAGCCGGCCTACCGCGATCGTTTCGCCGTGCAGTCGGCGGCCATGCCGCGAGATCCCAACCGGCAGCTGGTGGTGTCGAGTAGTTCGCATTCCCGCGCCGATCTCGACGCCATGTGGGAGCTGAGCCGCTTCTTCTTCTTCGCCGAGAACAGTGGCCGGCTGCGGTATTTGGCTCGTTGGATGCGCCAGACCACCGGAATCGTCGAGATCGATCTCTATCGTTCGATGATGGCCGCGGCATCGGGCCGGCCCCGCCACTTTCCGCTCCTCCTGTGGGCCCAGGAACACGTGGGAATCGTGGGCGTGCCGCCGCTCAGTTGGTCCCACTACTACGGCGAGGTCGTGCGTTTTCTGGTGGATGAGCTCGGCGTTTCCGACGGTTCGGAGGTACGCACGCTGGAAGCGGTGCACCTGCTGCTCACCCCCGACCGTGACCGATCGTTTCCCGAATCGATCGAATTGGCCCCCGATGTGGCCACGTGGTTCAGCGGGATTCGGGCGGCCAAGGAGGTCGACCCCCTCACCTGGGCCGTCACCGCGCCGCCACTCGGCGCCTTCGGTCCGGCCCGGTTCACCGTCGACGATCCCGATGCCACCTCGGCCAAGGTGGTGGGGCGCGGCACCCTGTACGACATGGAGAAGCTCACGGGTGAGTTGTCGTCACCCCTTGCGCGCGACCTCGCCCGACGCACCCACGTTCCGGTTGGCTCGTAGCGGCTCTTACGACGCCGAGTAGGTGAGGGGCGAGGCATCGAGTTTGTGCTCGATGGTGCGGGCGCCGCGCATCACGGGGGACTCCAGCTCGTAGAACTTGGCGAAGTCGGTGAGGAGGTCGGTGCCGTGCAGCGCCGCGTTCGTTGCTTCGCTGCCGGACACCTCGAACGTGGCTGGACCGAAACTCTCCAGCGGGGGGACCACTTCCCACCACGGGGTGCGAGCGCGGTGGGCGGCGCGGATCTCGGCGTACCACGCGGCATAGTCGTGCGGGAGCTCGGCGATGGCAGGGAACGAACGGCGGGCATCGGGGATCAGGAGGTACTGCACCTGCAGCGCGGTGCGCATTCCCGACGACGGCGCGATGCCGAGGTCGTGAACCAGGTAGCCCTCGATCTCGTCGAGGAACTGCCGCCAGCTCAAGGGTGGCACCACGAACTGCATGTCGTGCATGGCCCAGGTGACCAGCGGTAGGGCGTCGGGGTTGGCGGCGGCGTGATCGCCGAGGGCGTCGTAGAAGTCGATCTCCCGGGTTCCGGTGGCGTGACGAACCCACCGGGCCACCTGGCGCAGCAGCCCGACGTCTTCGAACACCCGGAAGAGGTGGCGCCGTCGGGCCATCACCTCCCGTTCGCTGCGGGTGAAGGTGGCGGTGGAGGCCACGATCTTGCGGCTGATGCCAGGCCGCACCGGCACGTCCTCGAGCTCGAGTTGGTGGAGGGCCTGGTACTCCGGGGCGTTCATCGGGCTGTTCGGCAAGACCATGGTGTCGTAGACGGTGGCGTAGATCTCGCGGTCGATGCAGCCTTGGAGGTCGTGGGAGAAGGTGGCGAGCGAGGAGCCAGGAAGGCCCATCATGAGCTCGGTGAACACCGTGGCGCCGAGGTCACGAAGGTGATCGGCCAGTTCGTCGTAGGCCGCCGTCTTGATGTTGGACCGGTCGATGGCAGCGAGCACGTCGGGATCCATGCTCTGGAGGGCGACCACCGGTTGGAACGAAACGCCGGCGTTCCACAACAACGTGCAGATCTGTGAGGTGTACTTGGTGGTGTTCTTGGCGAAGCAGTTCGACAACGACCGCGGGTAGCCGTAGGTGGTGTAGCAGTCCACGATCTTTTGGGTGATCTCCACATCGCGGGCGAAGATCCCGAAGTTGGCGTCGACGATGAAGAGGGTCTCCGCCCGGTTGCGAGCGCCCCACTCGATCTCGTCGAGCACCCGTTGCAGGTCGAACTTGCGGATGCGGGAGTTGGTGGCAGAGCCCCAGTCGCAGAAGGTGCAGCCGTAGGGACAACCGCGGTTGGTCTCCACCGGCTGAAAGTCGATGCCGGCTTCGGCCACGTGTTCGTACAGCCCCGCCAAGTAGGGCGACGGGAGGAGGTCGAGGTTGGCCATGCGGGCCCGTTCGGGGGTGCGCACCAGACCGTGAGGGACCCGGTAGCTGAGTCCGGCGACCTCAGCCAGCACGGAGAGGTCGTTGCCGCGACCTTCGAGTTTGCCGTCGATGGCATCGAGGATCTCGATGAGTGTCTCCTCGCCCTCCCCTCGTACGGCGATGTCTACTCCGGGGTTCTCGGCAAAGAAACGTTCGTTGTCGCGGTCGTATTTGGGCGTGCTCGGGCCACCGTGGATGCAGATGCTGTCGGGGCTGGCGAGCTTGATGGCGTTGGCGGCGGCGAGGTTCTGGTTGATCGACCAGATGTAGTTGGAGAAGAGGAACACGGCCGGCCCTTCGCGGGCGAGCCGGCGATGCACTGCCTTGGGTGAGCTCATCCACGCCGGCAGGAACTCGTAGGTTCGGGTGAGACGGCCGTTGTCGTACGCGGCGCTGTGAGCGAGAAGCATCCCGAGGGCGAGGTTGAGAGGGATCGGCTCCTCGTACATCGGGATGACGGACACCCGGTCGGGAGCGGCGGGCTTGCGGATCAACTCGTTGCCGGCGGCGAGGAGGGCCTTGCGGGCCGAGAACCCTTGTTCCCGAACCGTGGTGTGGCGGCCGCCGGGTCGGGCGGCGTCGTCATTGAGGTCGACGGGTTCGATGACGGCGCCGTCGATGAGCCGTTGGACCAACGCGGTGAACTCGGCTTCGGTGAGGGCGGCGTCGCCCAAACTGGCCCGATGCGCTTCGAGCGCGACTTCGACGGTGGTGGGTGTGCGAAAGTCGAGGAGGGCCATGAGCTCGGCGGCGCGAAGCGCGCACACCTCGTGCCCGGTAGGACCGAACAAGGCGAAGCCTCGCGAGGTGACCGCCGCGGTTCGGGGCAAGAACGCCACCAAACGCCGATCGGACGTGGGCTCGAGCGGGGTGATGTGGGGCAGGTCGGTGAGCCCGGTGAAGCCCGGGGTGTGGGGTTCGAGGCCTGAGGCGCCCTGTTCCGCGACGGTTGCCCGAATTCGTTCGATCAAGGCCGCCACGGCTGGCTGATCGTGGGTAACGGGGACACCCGCCGCCGGGTCGGCGGCGTGAAGGAGGAGGCTCAGCTCGGGGAAGCCGAGCGGGAGGAGGTCGATGCGCTGGGGAAACTCAGCGCCTCGTGCCGAGAGCAGGATGAGCACAGGTGAGGCAGGCATGGGGGAACGCGGCGAGCGCCAGTTGACGGAGGAGCCGGGCGCCGACGCCGGTCGCGAGCCTACCCGGCCCCCCGGGTTCTACGCGAGGAGGGCGCGAGGGATTGCGGTGCCCACCCGGCCCCGACGCATGGGGGCGTCGAACTCCGCCGCCGACACGTAGTCGAGGACCATGTCGCTTCCGAGCAGGTTGGCGTTGGCACCGGCGGTGTCGTCGACCACCAGCGGCGCCGGTGGATAGGTGCCGAGGGGAGCGACGGTATCTTCCCACCGTTCGCCCCGTTCTTGGGCACGGCGGATGTCGAGGTACCAGGCGGCGTAGTCGTGGGGAAGGTCGAGGACGAGCGAGTGGGGGCGCCCCCACCTCGGGGCAAAGGCCGCCTGCACCGCAAGGACGGTGTCGAGTTCGGCGAGCGACGACGCCAGTTCGCGACGGGGGAGGTTGTTGGGCTCCTGCGAATGTTGTTGCTCGAGCAGTTCGACCACGTGGGCGCGAACTTCGTCATAGAACGTATGCCAGCTTCCGGGCTCGCAGAGCTCGGTCATGGTGGTGAGGAGCCAGTGGGTGACCGGGAGACGGGCGGGGTTGGCGATGGCTCGCGCTTCGAGGTCGGTGTAGAAGTCGATCTCGCGTTTTCCCGTGGAATGGCGCACCCAACGGGCGACGAATCGAAGCAGGCTGGCGTTCTCGAACACCCGGAACATCCGGCGCCAACGGAGCATCACGGCGTGGTCGTCGCGCGTGAACGTGGCCGAACCCACCACAATGCGCCGGTGCTGGCCGGGGGCCACCTCGTGAAGTTCGCTGTCGAGGGCGTGCTCTTCTCGGTAGTCCGGTGCGTTCATCGGGCTGTTCACCAGGAGCGCAGTGAGATAGATCGTCACGAAGATCTCGCGATCCACACATCCCTGCAGGTCGTTGGCAAAGGTGCGCAGCGACGAACCCGGCAAGCCGAGCATGATGTCGCTCGCCACCGTGGCGCCGGCGTTGCGGAGTGCCACGGCGAGCCGGTCGTACGCCTCGGTCTTGATGTTCTTGCGGTGGACCGCTTCGAGCACGCTGGCATCGGTGGATTGCAGGGCGAGGGTGCAGGCGAACGGGATATCGGCTTCGGTGAAGAGTGTGATGATGCGTTCGATGTGTTTGGTGGTGTTCTTGGCCCAGCACGCCACGAAGCTCTTGGGGAATCCATGTTCCGCCTTGAGCGCCACCATGCGTTCGGCGATCTCCACGTCGCGGGCGAAGATCCCGAAGTTGGCGTCAGCGAGCCACACACTCTCGACCCGGTGTTTCGCCGCCCACTCCAGCTCGTCGAACACCCGCTGCAGGTCGAACTGCCGGATGCGGGACAGGGTGGCGGAGCCCCAATCACAGAACGTGCACCCATACGGGCACCCGCGGTTGGTTTCGATGATCACGAACTCGAGGCTGGCGCCTTCGAAGTCGGTGAAGGTGCCGTCGAGGTAGGGCGACGGCAACACGTCGAGGTCGGTGAGTCGGTCGCGATCGGCCGTGGTGACGATCGACCCACCATTGCGAAAGGTGATGCCGGGGATCTCGGCCAAACAGGAGAGATCGCCGTTGCGTCCGATGAGTTGGCCGTCGAGCGCGGTGAGGATCTCGGCGACCGCGTACTCGCCCTCGTTGCGGACGGCGATGTCGACGTGGGGGTGGGCGGCGAAGTAGGCGGCGGCGTCATCCGGATACTTCGGGGTGTCGGGCCCTCCGTGGATGCAGATGCTTTCGGGACTCGCCGTTTTCGCCGCTTCGCTCACCAGGAGGTTCTGATGATGGGACCACACGTAGTTGGAGAACAACAGCACGGCCGGTCCGTTGCGAACGAGCTGACGGGTCAGGCCCTTCGGCCGTACCACCCACGACGGTTCGAAGTCGTACTGCAGGTTCAACGCGCCGTCGCGGTACGAGCGCGCCGCGGCGAGGATGAGGCCCAGGGCAAGGTTGGGCGGGGTCACCGGCTCGTAGACCGGGATGACGGAAATCCGGGAATCGGGAGCCGCACCGCGTTTCACGCGCCGGTCGGCCTCGGCCCGCAGCAGTTGTTTGCGGCGTTCGAAGTCTCGCCGCACCGTGGCTTGGGTGCTGCCTTCGTCGTGGTGGCGCGCCGAACCCCGTTCGTCGAGCGCCGTGAGCAGGCCGAGCCCGACCAGTCGTTCGATCCCGGCCGCGCTGGCCCCGACGTCGTTGCCGATCGCGGCCAGCGCGTCGGCGATCGGAAGCGGTGTCCGGCAGGCATCGAGCGCAAGGAGGTCGGCGAGGTGAAGCGTGACGTCCTCTCCCTTGGGCGTTGCGGTGCGCGCTCCTTCGGGGGTGATCACGAAGGCGCGGGGCGTGGCCACGACGAGCGGGGCAGCAAGGGGGACGACGGCTGGCGAGAGAACGGCTGGCGGGGGTGCGTCGTCGTTGGACCGGCCGTTGACGGGGTCATTGCCCATGTCGGTGCGGAAGGGGACCAGCGCGGCGATGTCGGTGGGGGCGAGGATGGCGCGAGGGTCCTCGGGTCGGATCGTGAAACCCCGGGCGGTCAGGACCAGGACCGGGGATGCAGATCGAGTCACGGGCAACGCAGCGTGGGGTCGGTCTGACAGAGGTCGGCCACCCGGCGGGCGAGGTCGGCGCTGTAACGAGTGCTGCCGGCCGCGTTCAGGTGGAAGGGATCGAAGAACACGTCGTTGGGGTAGCCGGCGTCGGTGAAGTCGATCACCGGCACGCCCGTTGCCCGGACGTGGTCGGCCAACCCGGTGCTGATCGCTCGCCACTTCTCGACGTTGATGCCGCTTGTACGCATCGCGTCGAGCGCCGCCGGTTGGATCACCACGACGAGGGGCGATTCCTTCGTGCGGTAGATCGCCAAGGCCTGGTTCACCTGGGAGTAGTCGATCGGGCTTTCAACGAGCAGGCGTAGGTGGGGGAGGAGGCCTTCCGGCACCGTGCCGCTTGATTTCCCGGTCGCAAACTCCTTGATCTGTCCCGTGGGGGCGAGCGCCTTCTCCCAGAAGCCGTCGGGCCGCCCGAACTCCCCGAACGGTCGGCCGCCGCTCGCCCGGGCCCACGTGGCGTTCAGGAGCGTGCTCGGATACCGCAGGGAGTTGCGATGTTTGATGGTGGACGACAGGTCGCTGGCAGCCTCGTCGGTGGAACTCCATACGTCGTCGTTCACCGAGGTGATGTTGGTGTCGAGGATCGAGTCGTACACGCTGAGACCCTGCGGGTCCATCCCGAACGACGAGACGAGGGTGGGGCTCATGCCATGCACCACCATCTTGGGACGGGCCGTGGGAAGCACGATGTCGTTCGCCCAGCGGGCTTGGGTTTGCAGGCGAGCGCCCATGAGGGCGGCGTTGTAGGCCGACGGGAATCGATTCGACGCCGCGAGGAACGCATCAGGGTCGACGGCGGCATCCATCATGGAGTCGCCGATGAACACCAGGGCGGGCGTGCCAGGTGTGGTGGCCAGGGCCCGGAGCCGATCTCGTTTGAGGGCCACCTCGCCCACACCGGCGGAGTTCCGGGGTGGAAGGTACGTCTCCACCGAACGCACCCAAAGCTCCAGCACGAGCGTGACCGTGAGCCCGGCGACGAGGACGCGCGCCCACCCCGGCACCCGTCGCCGAGCGGTACGTGGCCCCGGGTCGGGGCGAGGGTCTGCCCCGGACAGGGGGAGGTTCGGAGAAGTCACGCGATCGGCGAGTTTAGGGCCCCGCTGCCCGGTAGGGGCACTGCCGACGAAAACGAAACGGCAACGCGAGAGCTGCGCCCGCAGTGGTTGCGGCCGGTCGCGTCAACGAGGGCAAGATGGAGACGTGCAGGCCCGTCGGCTCGATCCAGAACTGCCCGGGTTCCTTGATGACCCCTACCCGTCGTACGCCTGGTTTCGGGCTCACGACCCCGTCCACTACGACCCCGTGGCCGATGTGTGGATCCTGTTTCGTTATCAAGATTGCGCATCGTGGTTGCGTCGAACCGACGTGGTCGTGGCGCCGGAACGGGCCTTTGCGCTTCGCCCTCGGCAACAACGCCGACGGCTGCGGGCGTTGCGGTCGGCGATGCCCGAGGGAGCGACCCCCCGTCCGGATCGTTCGGTGTTCCAGAGCGATCCGCCCGACCACGGCCGACTCCGCCAGGTGCTCAGCCGTGCCTTTGCCGACGACCGGATGGGTCGGCTTACGGACTACGCGAGCGGAGAGGTACGCCGGTTGATCGGCGCGTGGGACGACGTTGGTCCCGATGCTGCCGTGGATGTGATGGCGACGCTCGCGTTCCCGCTCCACACGGCGGTGGTGCACGAGTTGCTCGGCTTTCCGCATACCGATGAGTACCTCGTGCGGTCGCTCTCGCATCGGGCAGTGATGATGGCCGACCCGACGGCGCCGGCAGACGGCATCGCCGACGGCATGCGGGCTACCAACCAACTCCGCGAGCTGTGTGAGGATCGCATCGCCTGGAAACGTTCCCACCCCGGCAATGACCTCGTCACCGACCTCCTGGTGGCAGAGTCGGTGTTGCCCGGGGGCGGGATCACCCCCGACGAGCTGGTGGACCAGGTGGTGCTCGTGTACCTCGCCGGGCTCGAATCCACCGCCAACTTGATCGGGAACGGGTTGCTTGCCCTGCTGGGTGAGCCAGCCGAGGTTCGCCGATGGCACGCCGATCCATCTTTGGATCGGGCGGCGGTCGACGAACTGCTCCGCTTCGATTCGCCGGTGCAGTTCACCCGCCGCGTACCGTTGACCGACGTGGTGCTCGGTGGACGCACCGTCCCGGCTGGCGCCTACGTCATCGCCTGGACAGGATCAGCCAACCGTGATCCCGCCATGTTCGGCGCCGACGCCGACCGGCTGCGGCTCGATCGGCCCAACGCCTCCCGGCACCTGTCGTTCGGCGGGGGTATCCACCTGTGCCTTGGTGGGCCGCTGTCGCGGTTGGAGGGCGCGCTCGCGCTCGGATCGATCGTTCGACGTTTTCCGGGCATCACTGCTGCCGCGCCGCCGGTGTGGAACGGACGGCTGATGTTGCGAGGCCTCGATCACCTCCCCGTGCAACTCGGGCCGCCGTCAGGCTGATTCCCGCCGGTGTCGTGTCGCACCTTCGCCACCGAACTGGTGTCGTGTCGCACCCTGTCACGGTGCAAGGCGACACCAGTTCCCGAGCGACGGTGTGTGGCGACACCAGTTCAGCGGAACTGCACGTTGAGGGTTTGCGGTCCGTGAAGGAGTGCGCCCGGACGCCAGTCGATGGTTTCGTCGAGGAGTTCAACCCCATCGAACCGGCCGAGCAGTTCGCGAACCACCGCTTCGGCTTCGAGACGGCCGAGCAGTTCGCCGCAGCAGTGGGCCGGGCCGGGGGCGAACGTGAGCACCTTGCCGGCCGGACGGTGCAGATCGAACTGCTCGGGGTGGTCGAAGGTGCGGGTGTCGTGATGGGCGGCGCCGATGGTGATGATGAGCGGATCGCCGGCATCGAAATGATGGCCGAGCACGTCGCATGGCGCTACCGCCACCCTCGGCGCGAAGTGGGTGGGACTCTCGTAGCGCATGCTCTCCTCCACCAGGTTGGGGACGAGCGAGGGATCGGCCTTCACCTGGTCGAACAGGCCCGGCACCCGGCCGAGCATGAGCACCACGTTGCCGATGAGGCAGCTTGTCGTTTCGTAGCCGGCGGTGTAGGTCATGATGCACAACGCCGTGACCGATCGTTTGGGCAACGCCTCGCCGGTGTGCCGATCGTGGATGAGGAGGCTGAGAAGGTCGTCGGTCGGTGTTCGGGTGCGGGCCCGAACGAGGGGATTGAGCGCCACGGTGATCGCTTTGGCGGCATCGGCGCCGCGCTGCAGCGTGGCCTGATCGGCCCAGGGTTCGAGGCCCATGGCGACGTCGTGCACGAGGGGTTGGATGTAGTCGAAATCGGTGTCGGCGAAACCGATGGTGGTGCCGATGAACCGCCCCGGCACGCGGATGGCCACGCCGTGCATCAGCTCGTAGGGAACGTCTCGGGGGACGGCGGCCACCTCCTCGGCGGCGATGGCGAGGAAGTCCTCTTGGTGGTTGCGCACCTGTTTGGCCGCGAACATCGAGGCGAACAACAGCTTGAGCCGGCGGTGGTGGTCGTCCTGCACGAACACCGGCTGGACCCACCCGTCGGTAGCTGGGGCCTGGAGCCCCACGATCATGTGACCCACTCGGGTGGTGGTGAGCTTCTGCAGCTCGGGCTTGCGCATCGCTTCCCGGCAGAGGTCGTAGCCCAGCGCGATCCGACCCGGAAAGATGCCGGGGCCGAGCATGTCGCCATGGGCCCGAAGCTCGTCGTAGAGGGCGTGACGTTGTTCGGTGTGCTCCCCGCGCAGAAGCCGCTCCACGAGGTGGTCCGGGGCGCCTGACATCAGGGCCGCAACCTTACTCGGAGGCTTTCCGGTGCCCGGAGGCTGATCCCGGGGCGCCAACGGGGTTGCTCGACCAAAGCCAAGTCCGGGAACGCCGCAAGCACCTTCTCGAACACGATGGCCAGTTCGGTGCGGGCGAGAGGGGCTCCCAGACAGTGGTGGGCGCCGGTGGAAAAGCTGAGGTGGGGGTTCGGGGTGCGGGTGATGTCGAACTCGTGCGGTCGTTCCACCACGGCGGGGTCGCGGTTGGCGGCGCCGAGGAAGCAGATGACCCAGTCGCCCGTGGCTACGGGCCGCCCGTCGATCTCCGCTGGTTCCAACGCCACACGACCGCTCACTTGGGTGGTGGTTTCGAAGCGGAGCATCTCCTCGATGGCGTTGGGGAGCCGTGCCGGTTCCCGGCGGAGCAACGAGAGTTGGTCGGGATGGGTGAGCAGGCACAGCAGCCCGTTGGCGATCATGCCCGTCGTGGTTTCGAAGCCGGCACCGAACAGCAGGAGCAACATGCCCACGATCTCGCGCCGGCTGAGCCGGTCGTCGCCTTCGCGCACGGCGATGGCTGCGGTGGTGAGATCGTCGGCGGGTCGGGCGCGGCGTTCGCGTACGAGTGCTCCGAAGTAGCTGATCAACTCCATGGCCGCCCGCTTGGCTGCCACCACCTCCTCGGGCGTGGCCGCCAACTCCAAGGACTTCGCGTTCTCGGGAAACAGCCTTTGGAGTTCGGCCCGGTCGGCTTCTGGCACACCGATGAGCTCGCTGATCACCGCGATGGGGAGGCGCGTGGCGAGTTGGGCCACGAGGTCGGCTTCGTTCTGACCAGCGAGGTCGGCGATCACCTGATCGACGAGCACCCCGATGCGGGGCCGCAGCGCCTCGACCCGGCGGGGGGTGAACGCCTGGCTGACCAGGGCGCGGACTCGAGTGTGTTCCGGCGGGTTCAGGAAGAGCAACGAGGGCAGCATCTCGGTGCGCAACTCCCGGCGGGTGGTGCCACCGAGCACACCGAAGATCTCGTCGACCCGGGCGTCGGCTTTGCCGAACCGCCGATCGCGCAGCACGGCCACACAATCGGCATGCCGGGTAAGCGCCCAGAACGGTCCGACGGTGGCCCGGTGTGTGGGCGCAACCCGCCGGAGGTGGTCGTACGTGGCTGCGAGGTCGTCGGCGTGTTCGCCTCGGAACAGCGACACCACGAGTTGGTCGACCGCGGAGACGGGCGGCATCACGAGTTCCTCGGCGTTCACGCATCCTCCCGTCGGTTGTGGATGTGGGGCGCCATCACGCCAGCCCGGCGCCGACCGATAGGGTGCCGATCCTACTGCTGGTGCGCGTGCGGCCCGCCGCCCCTGCCCGCTCTCCGGCGCGTTTCTCCGCGGTTTTGCATCCTGTGTCTGCCAACGATCCTCTCGACGTCGACCTGGTTCGGCGGCTGGCCAATCTCCTGGCCACCACCCGTGTGGAGCCCGACGCGTGGCAACGACTCCGCGCGGCGATCGAACCCCTGCTTGATGCGCACGACGAAACGGCCACCACCTCGCCGTATGCGCTTGGCTTCCGCAACGGCGGTGACTCGACCGACCTCGACCGCAACGCCCGTCACCCCATCGCCACCGGCACCACGGCCATTTTTCCCTTGTTGCACCTCGAGATGGACGGTTCTTGCGTGGTGGTGCGCGCCACGTTCGGGCCGGCGTTCGAGGGGCCGCCCGGGCTCGTCCATGGCGGGTTCGTCGCCGCCGCCTTCGATATGGCCGTGTCGGCCGCCGCCTCGAGGCTGGCTGTCTTGAACGTGACTCGACGCTTGGAGGTCCGGTATCTCCGACCCACGTTCCTCGGGGTTCCGCTCGCCTTTGCGGCCATCGCCACGGCCGGTGAAGGTCGGCTGATCGACGTGACGGCACGGCTCACCGGACCCGACGATCGCCTGCTCGCACGGGCATCGGCTCAATGCGCATCGTTGCCGGCGACACGATTCGCCGACAGGAGTCCCTCGGGCGAGGCGGCTCCCCCGTGACTGCGGCCGCGGATGTGGCCCCAGCAGAGGGTGGAGAGCCTTTTCGGCGATCGGTGCAGGCGTGCCTCGAGCCCCACGACGACGGGACGCACACCTTGGTGGCGCGTGTCGACGATTGGTTTCATGGGTTTGAGGTGCGCCTTCGTTGCGACGGCACCGAGGTGATCGACGCGTCGGCAACCGCCCATCGCCATCCCTGGAGCAGTTGTCCCGGGGCGCTGGCCTCGGTCGCACGGCTGCGGGGTCCGCTGGCCATGGTGGCCGCGCAACTTGCTCACGCCCCGCGGTCCACGTCGTGCGTGCACGTCACCGACCTCGTGTGGTTGGCGGCCCAGAGCCACGGCCTGCGGAACTACCAGATCGAGCTCGATCCCTATGAGGCGACGCTGACCCGAGACGGCGAAGAGCTGCTCCGGTGGCCCCTCGACGAGTTCAAGATCGCGGATGACGGGCCCTTTCATGGGCTCGGCCCGGGTCTGAAGGGTTGGTCGAAACAACTCGCTTCGGTGAGCGCCGACCGTGAGTTCCGGGAGGCGGTGCGGGTGATGCGCCGGGGGATGCTCGTGGGTGTGGGGTACTACACGTTGGAGTGGAGTTCGTATGCCTGTGGCGCCGATGTTCCCCACGAGACCATGGCGGACTCCTGTTATGCCTTCACCTCGGACCGAATGGCCACATCAGATCGGGTGGCGCGAGTGCCCATCCCGAGGATTCGCCGAACGCCGGAGCAGCGAAGTCGTTTCTCCGTGGACGGGAGCGCCGGGGAGCCGGCAGATCCGCCGAGGTAAGGGCGTCGGTCTGGTTTCGCGCCCCTCGTAAGGCGTTACCACGGTGGTACGGTGCAGGTCATGTCCGGCCGACGATTCTTGCGCGTCTCCACGCTGGTCGTGATGGCGGTTCTTGCCGGTGCCGCCGGGTGTGCGCAGACGAAGACTCCCATGGCGGTAGGGGGGTCCACCACCACGGCGGCGCTAGCGCCGGCGGCCGAAACCCTGCCCAGCGTGGTGGCGGGCGGGCAGGGCCCCAGCGTGTCGGCCGAAGCGGCGCCGCTGCCCACGGTTCCAGTAGCACCGCCCCTCGTCGTGATCCCCACCACCACCATCGTGTTTGGTGCCCCCAAACCGACGGTGCCCGGCGGCGGCCCGGCGCCGGTCGACCCGGGGCTTCCACCTCCGATCACCGTCTTCCCCATAGTGCCGATCGACAACGATCCCAACCTGCCGTTGTGGTGCCCGTTGGCGGAGGAGGTGTTTTCCATCTTCCTCCGCAATGAACGCCCTGGACCCGATCAGGGCGAGCGGCTCATCAGCCTCATCATCCGCTCCATCGAGGTGGCCCCCGCAGGGGTTCGCACCCAGGAGGAGGGAGTGCTTCGTCTGTTCGACCAGCTCGCTCCGACCGGCAAACTCGACACCACCGTGGGCGAAGAAGGGCTGCGGCAACTCGCCGACGAAACACTTGGCGCGGGCACGTTCGACCAGTGGAAGGCCGACCTGCAGTATGTGCTCGGCTACTTCGGCACCAACTGCGCCGCGAACACCGAGTAGGCCCGCTGTGCGCGATCCCGAGTGGCCGGGGCGTTTCGGTTGACGGTGCCGTCCGCAACCGATCGTCCCGCAACCGATCGTGAAGGAACCGATCGTGAAGGCGTCGACGCCGCCGCCGATGCGGTGGTGCGAGAGTTGTTCTTCACCACCGCCGGTCGGTCCGATCCCTACTCGCACTACGCCTGGCTTCGAGCCCATGCGCCCACCCACCCGGTGGGTTTCGCCGATGCCTGGGTGGTGAGCCGCTACGACACGGCGCAATCCGTGCTGCGCGACCCCCGGCTGGGGAAAGCCCCGGCGAACTTCAACGACCTTCTGGCCGAGCCCGGTGCGGAGGTGCGGCCGATGCCAGCGATCATGCGAGAAGGGGCGCTGGTGTTCATGAACCCTCCGGAGCACACCCGATTGCGCTCGCTCGTTGGCAAGGCGTTCACGCCAAGAAGGGTGGAACAGCTGCGGGCGGTCACCACGGCTCGCGCCGAGGGGTTGCTCGACGACCTCCTCCGCGCTGCCCCGGCCAGCGCCGGCACGGTGGAGATCGATGTGATGGACACCTTCGCTTTTGAGGTGCCCGTCCAGGTGATCAGCGACCTTGTGGGCGTGCCACCCGATGACCGCGCCGCCTTCCGGCAATGGGTTCGAGCGGGTGCGGTGGGCCTCGAACCGGGGGCGGCCGACCACGAGTGGGACGATGCTCAACGGGCGGCCAAGGATCTCGCCGTCTATTTCCACGGGCTGATTCGGGCTCGACGCAAGAACCCGGCCGACGACCTCCTTTCGGATCTCATCGCCGCTCGCGATGGCGCCGATCGGCTCTCGAAGACCGAGCTGATCGTCACCACGATTCTCCTGTTCGGCGCAGGCTTCGAAACCACGATGAACCTCATCGGCAACGCCATGCTCACGCTGGCCCGCAACCCGGACGAGCTCGAACGCCTCGCTCGTGATCCCGATTTGGTCGGCACCGCGGTCGACGAGGTTCTGCGCTACGAATCCACCGCGCAAATTGCCGGAAGGCTCGCTCTCGAGGAGGTGGAGATCGACGGCCACCACATACCCGCCGGCGCGTGGGTGATCGCGTTGCTCGGCAGCGCCAACCGGGATCCCGATGCGTTCCCGGATCCCGATCGTTTCGACGTCGGCCGCCAGCCCAACTTTCACCTCAGCTTCTCGGCGGGTGCCCACCACTGCATCGGTGCGGCGTTGGCGCGAATGGAACTCGGCGTGGTGCTCGACCTTTTGGCGCGCCGGTTCTCCGGGATCGAACTGGTTGATCCCAACCCTCAGTGGCGTCCCGGCCTCGTGGTGCGGGGGCCGGAGCGGCTCCCCACCCGGTGCACGTTGCGGACGCCGGCATGACCGCCGACCCCCCTGTCGAACGGCCCGATCACGCCGGCGACACGTTGCTCTCGATCCTGCAGGGCCGCCGGGCCGACGACCTCTACGACGCCTACGCCCACTTGCGGGCCACGGCACCGCTGTTTCGCTACCGCAACATCTGGGCCGTCACCCGCTACGCCGACTGCCAAGAGGTGATGCGCGACCGGGTGCTGGGCAAGGGGTCCGGGCAGGCGTTCGACCTCCCCGGATTCGAACGGCGGGAGGAGCTCGACCTGTCGGCGATCCCGTCGTTGCTGTTCCTCAACCCGCCGGACCACACCCGCCTCCGGCGCTTGGTGAGCCGGGCCTTCACTCCTCGACGGGTGGAGGCCCTTCGGCCGATCGTCGATCGGGCCGTCGCCACGTTGCTCGACGAACTGGCTGAGCAGGGGAGCGATGGCGGCTCCGTCGACCTCATGGAGACGCTGGCGTTTCAACTGCCGATCCAGGTGATCGGCGATCTGATCGGGGTGCCGGCGGGCGATCGCGAGCTGTTCCGCCGCCTGGTTCCGATGGGGTCGAAGTGGATCGAACCGGGCGCCACCGAGGTGGAGGTGAAGGAAGGCCGTGACGCTGCTCTCACCATGATCACCTATTTCGGCGACCTCCTTCGCGAGCGACGCAACGCCCCGCAGGACGACCTCTTCACCGCGCTGATCGAGGTGCGAGACGACGACGGCACCAAGCTCAGCCGTCGGGAGCTGATCATCAACACGATCCAGTTGTTCTCGGCCGGGTTCCACACCACCCAGAACATGATCGGCAACGGGCTGTGGGCCTTGCTCGACCATCCCGACGCTTTTGCCGCCCTCGGTGCCGACCCGTCGATCCTCCCACTCGCGGTAGAGGAATTGTTGCGGTTCGACACGGTCACCCAAGCCATCGGCCGCATGGCGCTCGAGCCGACCACCATCGGTGGACAACCCATCGCCGAGGGGGAGTGGGTGTTGGCCTTTCTTGGCTCCGCCAACCGAGACCCGGCGGCGTTCGACGAGCCCGACGTGCTGCGGCTCACCCGCACACCGAACGATCACCTCAGCTTCTCGGCCGGGGTGCGTCATTGTCTCGGCGCCTCGCTCGCTCGCATGGAGTTGGGCCTGGTGTTCGGTGCGGTCGCCACGAGGTTTCCGGGGATGACCTTGGCCAGGGTTCCCACCCGGCGCGAGGGGATGCTGGTTCGGGGCCCCGCCCGACTCGAGGTGCGATGGTGACCGCATCGCAAGCCGCGGAGAGTGCGCCGGATCAGCTGCTACGCGCCATCCTGCACGGCGCCCCGAACGACGACCTCCATGCGCTGTTGGGCGAGCTGCGCGAGACGGCGCCGGTCCACCGTTCGGCGCTCGGCCCGGTTTGGGTGCTCACCCGCCACGCCGACGTGCAGCTGGCGTTGCGCGATCCCCGGATTCGCAAGGGCGACGCCTCGGTGGCCGACATCCTCACGGCCCCAGGATTCGCCACGCGTGCCGTCCCGTCGGTCACCACCAGCCCGGCCCTGGTGTTCCTCAACCCGCCCGACCACACCCGGCTCCGAAGCCTGGTGAGCGCGGGGTTCACGCCGACGCGTGTGGAGGCGATGCGCCCCCGGATCGAGGCCGTCGTCGAAGCCCTCCTCGATGCGGCCGAGCGGGAGGCGGCGGCATCACCCGAAGGTGTGGTGGAGGTGATGTCATCGCTCGCGTTCCCGCTGCCGGTGCAGGTGATCGGCGACCTCGTCGGCGTGCCCGAACCGGACCAAGCACAGTTCCGCGCCCTCGTGAGGGCGAGCGCGGTGGCGCTCGAACCGGGCGCGAGCGACGAGGCCATCCGCGCCGCCGACCGCGCCGCCAAGCAGATGGCCGCCTACTTCGGTTCGCTGGTGACGGAGCGCAAGAAGGCACCGACCGACGACCTCATCTCGGCGCTGCTTGCCGTGCGCGACGGTGACGAGAAGCTCACTCGGCGGGAGCTGGTGGTCACCGTCACGCTGCTGTTCTCCGCCGGCTTCGAGACCACGATGAACCTCATCGGCAATGGGCTGTCCCTGGTGCTTTCCCGGCCCGAGGCGAGGGCTGGCTTGCTCGCCGATCCTGGGCTCATCGGACCGATGATCGAGGAGGTGTTGCGCTACGAGAGCCCGGTGCAGGTGGATGGCGGCATCGTGGCCGAGCCGATCTGCATCGGCGGCATCGACGTACCCGTGGGGGAGTGGGTGCTCACGCTCCTCGGTGCGGCCAACCGCGACCCGCTCGTGTTCGGCGCCGATGCCGACACCTTCCGCATCGACCGCAGCCCCAATCCCCATCTCGCCTTCTCGTCGGGCATCCACTTCTGCCTGGGTGCCGGGCTGGCGCGGTTGGAAGGCGCGGTGTTCTTCCAACGGTTCCTCGAACGTTTTCCGCGAGCCCGGCTCGTGGACCCCACACCGGCCTGGCGCCCGGGCATCGTGTTCCGCGGCGTCGAACGCCTTCCGATCCAGCTCGATCCCTGACCCGCACCACCCGGCGCGATTCGGCGCTACCCAGGCGCGACCCACCGAACCGGTGTCGTCCTGCACCGTTCTCCCCGAACTGGTGTCGTTGTGCACCCTCCGGCGGTGCGTGACGACGCCAGTTCCGGAGCGGGGGTGCGTGGTGACACCGGTTCCGGGGGCGGGCCCGCGCCCCGTGAAGACGCGCTCGCGGTGGGCGAGGGGCGGTAGTCCCGTCGAACATGACGGGCCGGGAGTTGCCCGAGCATCATCGTTCCGGCCGTGCCATACTTCGACGGTCGTCAGCCCGACGGCTCGATATGGGTTTTCGGAGGTTGATGTGGTGCGTGGCCAAATGAGCTGGGGGGGGGGTGCTCCGGACGGCTGGACTTTGTGTGTCGTTGATCGGAACCGGACTGATCGTTCCGGCGTCGAGGGCGATGGCGTCGCCTCGAACCGAAGCGGTGGATCCGGCGGTCGAGCCGGCGTCAGGCCCGAATGTGAAGCCGGCCACTGACACGCCGACCGAGTTGGAGCCGATTCGCAACGCGGAGCTGATCGACGCTCGCACGGGCAACAGCAAGACCTTCTCCACCTCGCAGCCTGGGGTGTTTCTGACGGAGGTATCGACAGGTGTCTCGCACCGAGTCGACCGTGACGGGGAGTTCGTTCCGGTGACGCCTGATCTGGCCGTCGGGCCGGCGGGCTCGTGGATCGGCGAAGTGGCGGGAGCTTCCGTGGTGTTTGGCGGGTCAGGTCGGAAGGACCTGGTCCGGATGGAGCAAGCCAAAGGCGGCATTGCCTTCTCGCTCGGCGGCGAGCGGAATGCTCAGGCCCCCGTTCGCGAAGGAACGGGGTTGCGGTACGACGACGTGCTTGATGGTGTTGGCGTGCAGTTGGACCTTCTGCCGGCCGGGGTGAAGGAGACGTTGCTGCTTGATGGGCCTTCGGCCACGCGCCGCTTCACCTTCACGATCCGGACGGACTTCAAGGCCTCGATCGAGTCGGGAACGGTGGCGTTCCGCGATGCCGATGGGGTCGTGCAGGGGGTGATCCCTCCCGGTTGGATGGAGGACAGCAACCCAGACGTGGCGGCACTCCTGGCCGGGAGGTCGGAGGGCGTGACGTATGCATTGGCCGAACAGCACGACGGTGCCGGTGGCGCACAGTTGACAGTGACACTCGACGAGCGGTGGCTCGACGATCCCAAGCGGGTGTGGCCGGTGCGGGTGGACCCCACCGTGCTGACCGGTGTCGGCGCGGCCGGGGACGACACGTTCGTGATGGCGCTCACCACCTTGGATCGGTCGGCGTTGGATCATCTCTACGCCGGGAACGCGTTCTTCCCCACACGTGCCTTCTCGCACTTCGACCTCCAGGCGCTGACGGGCAAGCAGATCCACTCGGCCAACCTCTCGCTCTACAACAAGCTTGCGGTCACCTGCCAGGCAAGCTGGCTCGACGCCTATCGCGCCACTGCGTCGTGGTCGGGTGCCACGACCACGACGTGGGGCGGCCCCAGCACTGGGGAGCTGATCTCGTCGCAATTCGCCGCCAAGGGATACTCGGGCTGCCCGGCCGGCAGCATCTATCTCGACGTTCGAGGTGCGGTGAGGAACTGGACGAGCGGGGCATGGCCCAACCAAGGCCTCTCTCTCCGCGCCCGCGATGAAGCGGGATATCAGGCGTTCAAGGCCTTCGATTCGGCGCAAGGGTGGAATCCCCCCGTCATGTTGGTGTTCTGGTCAGATCCAGCGAGCGGTCGCCCTTCACCGCCGTCGGAGCGTTATCCGGAGGGGCGGACAGGGATGCTCGCGCCGTCGCTCTCGGCTCGTTTCGTCGATCCCGAAGGCGACTCGGGCTCGGTGCTCTTCTGGGTGGCGCGAGCAGATACGAACGAGTTCGTCGGCTCCGCGAACGGTCCCACCGTTGCGTCCGGTCAGCGGTCCACCGTCCCGCTCGTGCAGGGTGTGGTTCCCGGGGTGGAGTACCAATTGTTCGCGCTCTCGACCGACTCCGGTGGGCGGGTGTCGGACGCCATTGATCCGGTGAAGTTCCGAATCGGCCACACGGCCCAAGAATTGCGCCCGTCGGGAGACCTGGAAAACCTCCAACCCACGCTCACCGCGAACTACCTCGATCCGGAGGGCTCGCCAGGGTTCATCTCGTACTTCGTCTACAACGCCAACAACCAGATGGTGCATCAGGGCAACGGCACGTTGGTTGCGTCTGGTAGCGATTCTGTGCTGCCCATTCCTGCCGGCGTGTTGGCCTATGAGTCGACCTATCGGGTCGAGGCCGTCGCCGTCGACAATGCGTCGCAGCATCCGAATCCGCCACAAGTCGCCCCTGCCCATGCCACGGTGACGATCAAGCCCACGCGGGCTCCAGCGAGTCCGTCGATGGTGAGCCCTCCGGTGACCGCGCAACTTCGGCCCACGCTGGAGGCTCGGTACCGGGACCGCAACGGCGAGACCGGCCATGTGAACTTCACCGTCGTGAACACCGCCAACAATCAGACCGTGGCTTCGCTGGTAGGCACCACGGTGGCGTCGGGCGGCATCTCGTCGGTGCAGGTTCCGGCATCGGCGTTGGTGGCTGGTGGGAACTACACGGTCGTCACAACTGCGGTGGATGCCAGCGCGCTGTCGTCGGCCGCCGTGTCGTCACCACTGGCGGTCCGGTTGCCCGGCGGCCCGGTGTACGCGTTCGATTTCCCCGATCCGGAGGTGGTTCGCGACGGAAACAACTTCCACGCCTTCGCCACCAACTCGGGAGGCAAGAACGTGCCCGTCCTGTCGTCGACCGCGATCGGAGCCTGGCCGTCGAGTCCGGGCGAGGCGCTGCAGGTCTCGGCGATGGGTTCCTGGGCCCGCAAGAACCAAGACCTTCAGTTTCAAACCTGGGCCCCCGCAGTGCACAAGTTCGGCAACCAGTGGGTCATGTTCTACGGGGGCCTGAACGTCACGGTCGATCAGATGTGCATCGGGCGAGCCACGTCCACATGGGCCGCCGGGCCGTACCAGGACGACGGCGGCGCGCCTCTGTGCCTACCACCGCTTCCG
>Ga0105047_10005150_pt1 | contig 22545 bp, 14 predicted proteins | sample MAT04_FD_78384 | JGI IMG/M metagenome (GOLD analysis project Ga0105047, IMG submission 78384) | Freshwater microbial communities from Lake Fryxell liftoff mats and glacier meltwater in Antarctica - MAT-04 (megahit assembly) | ecosystem: Environmental > Aquatic > Freshwater > Ice > Liftoff... | reverse complement strand
TGATTGGCGTACCAGCGAGAGGGCAGTCCGCTGGAATCTACGGTTCGGACGGTTCGGTTGGAGTGAAAATCGACAAAGTGCTGATTGATTTGGCCTGCGTGCGGTGTGTAGATCACTTCCCATCGACCGACAAAAAACTGCTCGTCGGGCGTCAGACAATTCCACCACCAGGTTGCTCCTCCGGTCGCGAGCAACATCAGCACGATGAGCAGCAAACCCACGAGCCAGCGGCGTCGCATTCTGGGGAGGGCTGGTTCGGGAACCGGAGGAGCTCATCCGGGCATGCGACGACTCCGCTCATCGGCACTCGCTCACGTTCTGGCGAACGTGGCGACGCGACGTCTCCCCCACTGACAACTGACCACTGACCACTTCTCCCCTACTTATTCAGCACCTCGTCCAAGTTCATCAACTCATTCACCAGCATGGTCCACGCGGCCAGTGTACTGGGATCGAGGCTCGCATCGGCTTTCGATTCGCCGACGGCGATTAGCAGCTGGGCCTCTCCCGGGGCGTCGAGATATCGCTGGGTCAAGTCGGCCAGCGAGGCTTCCACGATGGCCCGCTCTTCCGGGCGGAATGACCGGGAGATGAGTCGCTCGCTGATGAAGTCGATGCGGCTTGGTGTGTCACTCTTGGCGAGCAGTGTCAGCTGGGCCAAGTGCCGGGCGGCTTCGACGAATTGGTCATCGTTCAGGGTGACGAGTGCCTGGAGCGGAGTGTTGGTGCGCTCACGCCGGACGGCACATTGCTCGCGGTTTGTGGCGTTGAAGATGTCCATCGAGGCGGGCGGGGCCATGCGTTTCCAGAAGGTGTACAAGCTGCGACGGTAGAGCCCCTCTCCGGTGTCGCGCTGGTAGCTGCGGGTGTTGCTGACATCCATGGCGATCGCTTCCCAGACACCTGGTGGCTGGTACGGCTTGACGCTCGGACCGCCGATCTTGGAGACCAGCAGCCCGCTCATTTCCAGTGCTGAATCGCGCACCATCTCGGCGTCCATGCGGAACCGGGGGCCACGCGAGAAGAATCGGTTGTCGAAATCTTTCTCCAACTTCTCCGGCGTCGTGATCGCCGCTTGGCGATAGGTGTTGCTCAACACGATCTGCTTAAACAGCCGCTGCACATCCCAGCCGTTCTCGCGGAAGTCGACCGCCAGCCAATCGAGCATTGCCTGGTTCGAGGGGAGTTCCCCGGCTATGCCGAAATCGCCCGCTGTCCGGACGAGGCCGGTGCCGAAGACCTCCTGCCAATAACGGTTCACCGTGACGCGAGAGGTCAGCGGATGCTCTGGCTGGAGCAGCCACTGGGCCAATCCCAACCGGTTACGCGGGGCGTCCGCCGGGTAGGCGGGCAGCCACGACGGAGTCCCCACGCTGACCTGATCCTGGCGCTTATCATAGTCCCCGCGCGAGAGCACAAAGGCCATCGCGGGGTCGAGCTTCTCCTGCATCACATGGGCGATTGTGCCGCGTGCTTTGATGTCGGCTTGTTCCTTTTCAAGCGCGGCGACAGTGGCGGTCACAGCACGATACCCTTCGTCCTTGGCATCGAGCCACCACGTATAAAGTTCGTTCTTCTCCGCGTCTGTTCGCTGCTCCGCCGGCTTGGCGACAATCGCGGCGAAGAGGGCCGACTTACCCAGCGAGGCGACCTCTTCCGGCTGCAGTTCGCACTGGTAAAGCCGCAAGTCTTGCAGCCCCAGCCCCGCGATCGGATCGGAATCATTTCGCTGACCGATCTTGAAAGGCACGGTCGTCTTGATCGACCCCTTGAGCGTGTCGGACTCGACGTTCGTTTCCTGAACCGTGCCGTTGACGTAGATCTTCACCCCTGCTGCGGTCTTCGACCCGTTGTAGGTCACGGCCACATGGGTCCATTCGTGGCCGGTGACTTGAGCTTTCGAAACGACCTTGATCGCATCGCCGCTCCAGTTGTTAATGATGTGGGTTCCGACCCGTCGGCCCTGGACCCAGAAGTCCCAGCCGCGAAAGCCATTGGCCCGGTCCATGCGAGAGGCAATCGCCCCGGCGCTGTCGTTGGGCGGGAGCTTGATCCAAGCTGCGTACGAGAACGACTGGTCGGACTCGAAGTCCGCGACATCGGCGATCTCGACTGCGGCTCCGCCAGTGACTTCGATCGCTTGCGAGCCGGTGCTTCCGGGTTTCCAAGTGGCCTTGTCGGAGAGAGGCACATCGCGGGCCTCGCCGTTGACCGTGAACTTGGAGGTCGTGCCCTGTCCTTCACTGAGTGGGGCATGCAGCACGAGACTCTCGGTCGGAACCTGTTGGCCGAATTCCTCCGGCTTCACAGTGGTCAGCCAGCCCTCGAAATCGACGCGGGCGGCGCCCTTCCGAGCTTCGACGGCGGCCTTCGCAACGGGGATCTCTTGATCGAGCTGGACCAAGCGCGGGCGGTCGGCCATGAGTGGGACCATGACGATGGGAGGCGTGTCTTTGATGTTGCCATCGCGAGCCCCTTGAGTCGTGTTATTGAAGAACGCCGACATCTCGTAGAACTCTTTCTGCGAGAGCGGGTCGAACTTGTGGTCATGGCACACGGCACAGCCCGCCGACAGACCGAGCCAGACCTGCGACACGGTATCGGTGCGGTCACGGGCATAGAGCACGACGTACTCCTCGTCGATGATGCCCCCTTCGTTGGTCGTCATATTGCAACGGTTGAAGCCCGACCCGATCTGCTGATCGAGCGTGCGGTTCGGGAGCAAGTCCCCTGCCAGGCTCTCGATCGTGAACTCATCAAAGGGCATGTTCTGGTTGAACGCCGAGATGACCCAGTCGCGGTACGACCACATCTCGCGGAAGTTGTCGAAGTGAATTCCGTGTGTGTCGGCGTATCGGGCGTAGTCGAGCCAGTACCGCCCGCGATGCTCGCCCCACTGCGGAAGCTGGAGGAGCTGATCGATGTATTTTTCGTCGGCTTGCGGCGTGGTGTCGGCCAGGTAGGCCTCCAGTCGCTCGGGTGTCGGCGGTATCCCGTTGAGGTCGAGGCTCACCCGCCGAGCCCATGTCCGGCGGTCTGACTCCGGGGCGGGTTCCAGCCCCAGCGAGTCGAGCTTGGCCAGGACAAAGCTGTCGATCGGGCTGCGGACCCAGGCGGGATTGTTGACAGTCGGTTCGGGAGCTTTGACTGGAGCGATGAACGACCAGTGCGGCTGATACTCCGCTCCGCTAGCAATCCAGCGTTTGAGGATGTCGACCTGAGCGGGCGTGATTGTGCGTTTCGATTCGGGTGGCGGCATGACCTCTTCCGGATCGTGCGAGGTCACCCGCTTAATGATCTCGCTCTCATCGGGGTTCCCGGAGACGATCGCCTTCATCGTCTCGGCGACCTCTTTCTTGTCGAGCCGCAGATCAGCCTTCCGCGAGGCACTGTCCGGCCCGTGGCAGGCAAAACAGTTCGCGGCCAAAATCGGCCGCACGTCCCGGTTGAAGGAGACCGGTTCTTCGGAACGGGTCGCCGTACAAAGGCTCACGAGCAGTAGAATCACGGAAAAAGCGTTTCGGAGTCGCACGGCAGTCCTCTTCAGTGGTCTATGTCATCCACAAATGGTCGAGACCGTATCTTACGTGATCCATCAACGACCGCCAACGGCTCAGTGGTTCCGCAAGAGACTTCTCATCAACCCTTTAGCCATTCGACCACACGCTCGACGGTCTGTGGTTCGCTCCAATAGGAGAAGTGATCTGCGGTGACGACATGGACATTCCACTTTTCCGTCGGGATGAGCCCAGGGCGAATCGAGCGCATGCTCGTCTGGCTGTACATCAGGTCGTGCTCGTCATCGAAGACCAGCGCTAGTGTCTTGTCGGCCAGCCGCCGGACGAACCCAGCGAGCGCTGGCGGCAACTCCGCAACTCCCGCCAGGATCGTGTATGGCACCTGCGACGGCGGACTCGAGGCGTTCAGTGCTTTCAAAAAGTCCGAATTCGGTTGCAGATCTCGCACAGCAGCGGCATCGTTCACTGCCTTATTGAACGCCAAGTTGAGTGGCAACAGCTGGGGAACCAGCATGCACTTTGTCAGCGCCAACGTGCCCAGCCAGCGGGCGATATTCTGCGACTTGGCGAGGAGAGACCCCGTGTTGGGCGGCCCCGCGAACAACGCGCGGCTGACGCGTGAGTGAGCTCCGAGCATCTCCATCGCGGATCGCGCGACGAGCGATCCGAGACCTATGGCGAGCAGATCGACTCGCCCATTTCCGGTCGGGGAGAGTCCGACACTGGCAAGCGACTGCGACAGTTGATTGGCACTGTCCTGGAGGGGTGTCGCGATCGTCTCGTACTCGAAGGCCAAGATGTGGTCGTAGGTGCGGCCCGACTTTTCGACGAGTGGGCCGATCTCTGCAAGCATCGAATCCGCATCGGACAAACCGCCATGGACCAGCACGAGCACCTGGCTTTCGGGCTGCACTTCGCCAGCGTTCACACGGCGTGTGCGAACTTCTCCGCTGGCAAAATGACGGACACGTTCCCCGACTTCGATCGGGGTGGTCGCGGAGAGTTCTTGGGAGACCCAGCGGACTCGCTGTAACCCGAGCGATCCCGACTCCCAGCCGATCATCTTGTAGACATAGAGTCGCACCGCACTGGCCACGCTGCGCGTTCCCAGCCCTTCGAGCGTGGGCGTCTCGGCAGGTGGCAACCAAGTGACATCGACGGTGTCGCTGTCACTCTCGGAAAAACCGACGGGGTAGAGCAACTCCCCGTCCGACGCGATGACCAGGATGCGCTCGCTGGCCACGGACTCGGTCAGGCTGCGCTGAGCCGGGCTGTGCTGCACTTTCAGCGGAGCCGAAAACGAGAGCTGCGCGCGGGCGAGATTGTCGGCCTCAATCTCGAACGACTCCATAAGCTGTCCACTTGGCCCCAGCAGGCCAGTGAGACGCATCGTGGGCGGGGCCGCAGCGGTGGCACCCAGAGTGAATGCTCCCTCCGTGTTCGGGTTCGGGTTCGCTCCGACCGACCTGTGTGCGGGCGTGTTCGTCACCGCTCGCACTATGCCAACGAACGCCGACGGGGCCGTGACAATGCAGCCCGAGCCCGGCAGGGTCACGCTCTGACCACCTGTGATCGGACGTTCCAGCTCCTTCGCCGGTCGCACCAGCTGGTAGCTGAACTCGGCAGTGGTCCAGTCCTCTTCGACTCGTGTTTCCTTCGGGCGGATGAGGCGCGTTCCACCGCCGTGCGCCGCCTGCTCAAGCAACTGGCCCAGCGGACCCACTCCAGGGACGGACCGCGTCCCGGCACTCTGCCCTGCCCCATTCATCGTGAGCGAGTCAAAATCGGTCGCCGTGCGGGTCGCGAACAGCTTCAATGACTCTCGGACCTGGATCCGCGAATCTGCCGCCGGGAACGACAGCTGCAAGTCCTTGATCGTGATCGACTTTCCCCCCGGGACCGGAATCCGCTCTCCGTCTGCGGGCCAGAGCATGGCGATTGAACCGTCGTAACCAAAATTCAGGAGTGAAAAATAGAGTGGATCGGCGGATCGATTGGTGAGTACGACCTCCATGTCAACTCCCGCTTCACCGGCTTCGAGAATGGCTTGGCTGGAGTCAGAGATGGCCGTTCCGTTGCCGAGCTTGATCTCGATCCCGATTTGCCCGCGCAGCTTCGATTGCGGAGCGGGATTCTCGATGCGCTGGGCATTCAGGTACTTCGCCCATTTCCGAATGGAGGTGTCGAGCGCGTCAACGCTGCGGGTCGCCGTCGAGGATTCGAGCGGGACGCCAGCTGCGTCACATAGAGAGTCACCCGCTGCATCTGCCATGACGTGGAGGTCGGCGAGTGAATCGAGAGTGACTTGCACCGAACCACTTACGCTCGGCTGAGTGAGAAGCTGCTCTAAGGCCGCGCGGGTCAGCGGGTTCGCCTTCGCCAGTGACACCGACCGAACCAGCTGGGAGCTGTATGTCGTCATCTGAACGCGGGAGCCGATCGCAATCTCCGGTCCCCCCTCGATGACCTTGCACCAGCTACTCACGGCGTCCCGTTGAGAGACCTGCAGTCGAGCGAGCGGGACGGACTCGGCTGTCACTTGTCGTAGGTTTTCAGGGTAGACCGCGAGTTCGACCCCTTCGCTCATTCCGTGAACGGCCCCGGCATCGATCTTGATGCGGTCGTCTTGCTTGCCAGTGACGCTGATCCAGAGGTCGCGCGGGGGGCGGGTGCCGTCGAACAGCACGCGATCTCGCTCCCCCTCGCACTGCGGGGACTGCAGCGGATACCACTGCCAAAGTCGACGGCAGACCCGCTGGTGAATTTCTCGATAGGTGGCATTTTCGCTGGGCGTCTTTCCCAGCTCCTCTGCGAGGGAATAGCTGAGCGCCCCGTAACACTTCTTCTCTTCCGTGCGATCGTCGAGATACTCATTCGCGGACTGGTCATTGCTGCATGCCGCGAGTAGCACATGCCGCAATGGCTTAAGTGTCTCGGAACTGGCATCGCGCGTTCCCGCTGCAAACGCGGGCGGGCGCTGGGGCTGGGGGCGTAAGTCCGGCGGACACTGGCGAGTGACCATCTCGGTATCGCGAGTGCCGGACCCCGAGTGGCAGCAGTCGAGGACGACGGTAATGTTCTGTGTGTACTCGGCCAACTCATCAATGAGCTGACCCAACTCCCAGTCCTTAATGTCGAGGATGCCTGCTTGCCGGCTATCGTGCGGCACGATGGTCTCATCGACTCCCGTGACCTTGGTCCCTGAGGCATTAACCGCCATCGAACCGTGACCGCTGAAGTGAAATAGAAACGCCGGAATCGGCTGGCCCGCATCTTTGGCGGCCTTGGCGGCCCCGATCATGTGATCGCGGAAGGTCTGCTTGATCCCCTCATGCGTGGCCTGCTCGTCCACGAGAATCTTTAAATGGTCCTCGGCGATCTCGAAGCGATTGCGCAGGACTGAAGCCATCAGCTCGACATCGTTGCGACATCCTTTGAGTGTGGGAATGAACTCCACCAGGTACTTATTCACTCCGACGAGCAGAGCATAGAGAGGAATTGACATGGTTGGCCGCTTCTTTCCAATGAGTGATCATCAATGGCGAACGTCCGCGTCAACGGGAACCCGTCCAACGAACAGTGACGCCACTGTAACGCCCGAGCGACCCAAAGGAACGAGGGTCAAAGTCGCCGCTTCGAAATAGTCGGCAACGCTCTTCGAGTTGGCGGATCGACTCCGCGCGAGGCGTCGTGCCCCAGCCCGTTTGCCGGTCCTGCGTGGCCGACTCGGGATGGACACGGTACCGCGTGACAACCTCGCGGGTGATCGCAAAACGGACTCCCCGGAACAGGCATCTCAGCTGGAACTCGGTGTCGAGGCTCGTCCGATTCATCAGCCGGTTCCCGAAATCGGCATAGCCGCCCATCTCGCGGAACATTGCCACTCGAAAGACCGCCGTCGGGTTCTCCAAAAAGTAGTCAGTCTTCGCCCATTGAGGGTAGAAGGACCGGCGATAGTCGGCGCGGCGGATCAGTTCCAACTCGGTGCTTTCGTGCATCACGGGGCGGATCAGTTCATCGTCCCCAAAGAGTTCGACCGCACCTCCGAAATAATCAGCCCCACTTTCTCTCAGCATCTCCGCCGCCCAATGCAGGCGATGGGGCAAGCTGATGTCATCTGCATCCTGAACCGCCACGAGTTCTGTCTCCCAGTAGGGGGAGACATTGTTAAACGATTGGAATTGCCCGATGTTCTCTCGATTGCGATAGACCCGCAGTTGAGGGTGAGCGGCCCAGTGATTTAGGAAGGCGGTGGTGTCTTCCTCGGTCGCGTCGTCGATGAGATGGATCGTCGGAGTCGCATGCTCTTGGCGGAGTAAGCCATCGAGGGCTTCACGAACGTAGTTCAACTGGCCACGAAAGGGGAGGACCACATCACAGCGAACGGGGGAGCTTGTAATGCGGGGCTGTCGCGTGTGCGCAATGTTTAACGGAGAGGGAGCGGCAACGTGAGTCTTGATTCGCAGTGTGCATGACGAATCGAGAGGGGGCATGTGGGACGGAGACCTGAATGTGGGCCTCACCATCTGGTCCGGGGTAGTGGCCATTGAGCGTCCTTCTCGGCAGGCTCGGGCCAAGAGTTCCGCCTCGGAGTCTGGCTCGCCCGATTCCGGTCCACCCAAGTCAATTAAAGTCGCTCGGCGGATCACGAGTGATGACGGGACCAGTGTCTTCCAGTTTTCGATGCCGGCGCCGGCGGCCTGCTCCGGGGCTTCCGCCTCCGGAACTCTCGCCACGAACAGCTCCGCTCCGGTCTCCCGGAGTGCAAGGATCGACCGATGGAGCCGCAGCGGTTCGCTGATCTCATCCGGTCTCTGCACAGCGACATACGGCGTTCGAAGCGAATTCGAAATCTTCACCAAGGCGCTCAGTGTGTTCAACGGCCCGCACAGTCGATGAATCTGCACGTTCCAACGGCTCGCAATCGGCCCCCATTTAATCGGTACCGGGGCCACATCGACAAGATGCAAGATTGGGATCGCATCGACTTGTTCTAGAATACTTTCAATGGCCGCTGTTAAGTGAGGTCCAGCGCTTTCCGCGCACAGAATGACATCACAATTCGGGATAAAAGCGGAAACAACGGGACGAGATTGCTGTAAGAAGGCTGCCTCCGCTCGATCGTGCCATGTCTGCCAATGCTTCCGGGAATGAGCGTCAGAGGTCGATGCCAATTGTTCCGTGCTGATCTGGTAAACTAGAGAGGGGAAGACCGGGTGGTGTCTAAAGGACTGGTCGCGGGTCTGTGAAATACACGCTTCACACATGGAGCGTGTCACTGAGCAGTTCTCCGGGGCGATGTTCACGATCTGGGCCAACAGCCGGCAATTGGCCGTCTGGCATTCATCCCTTCCCTGGACATTGCTCCGAAAGACACAGTCCAACGCATCGATTGCCAGATGGCTCGTTTCCAGTGATGGAATTGCCGCTCGCACGGAAGCCGCAGCGAGATCGGGGGGTGCAGAAGACTCCATGGGCTGGCCTTTCGTTGAGAGTCAACACCCAGATGTCTCTCAGGAAACTGACAGAGGAATTTCCCGAACGATAAGAGACAATAGGTCATCCGCCAAGGAACAATGAACCGTAAATCGCAATTGCCGGGCGTCTTGGATCGACGATGCTCGTTAGACATGACAGAATAGCGGGATTCGATCCTCAGAGGGATGCAGGCCTTGGTTCCGAATCGTAAGCCAAACTCCGACGATTCCTCCGAGACCATGGCGGTCCCAATACCCAGTAGTGGCGAGTCACCCCTGGCCAATGGGTCATTCATTTCTGCGGACCGTGAGAAAACTCAACTCTACGCCGACACACCAATACCCAAACAATTGGGCAGATATCAGATTGAAGCCTACCTCGGGGCCGGAGGCTTCGGCATGGTTTACCGGGCTAGAGACGAACAGCTTGATCGACCGGTGGCGATTAAGGTGCCACACTTGCACCGGGTTCGATTGGAGTCCGAACGACAGCTGTTTCTCTCGGAAGCCCGGACCCTGGCCAAGCTGGACCATCCGGGGGTTGTGCCGGTTTACGACTATGGGGTCCTGGAAGATGACCGCTGCTTCGTGGTCTCCAAGCTGATTGAAGGCCGAAATCTGTCCCAGGTCATCATGACCGATCGGCCACCGGTGGAGTTGAGTGTCTCCCTGCTCATCTCGGTGGCCGAAACGCTGGACTATGTTCACACCCACAAACTAATTCATCGTGACATCAAGCCCAGCAACCTCCTGGTCGATCATGCGCATCGAATCTATGTCGCCGACTTTGGGCTGGCCCTCCGGGAGACGGAAGCGTCCGCCCAAGTGACGGGTGCGGGCACCCTGCACTATATGAGCCCGGAGCAAGCTGGCGGCGAAGGGCATCGAATCGATTGTCGGACCGACCTGTTCAGTCTGGGCGGGGTCATGTACGAGCTGTTGACTGGCTCGCGTCCCTTCCCCGGAGTGACCGCCGAAGAAACGGTCGAGAAGCTCAGGCATGAGGATCCCGTCCCGCTGACGACACACAATTCGGGTCTGCCGGCCGAACTCAATCGGATCTGCCTAAAGCTGTTGTCCAAGCGGGCCAGCGACCGGTATCAAACCGGCCAGGAACTCGCCGATGACCTGAAGTATTTTCAGTCTCAGGGCGAGGCTCGCAGCTCGGACCTGGCTCTTTCACTGCGGTCGCTGACCTCGGCGCAAAACCCATCCGGTGACAAGAACCAGATCGTCCCGCGCGGGCTCCGGTCTTATGACCGTCACGACGCCTACTTCTTCCTCCAACTCTTGCCGGGTCCGTTTGATCGCGAGGGGCTTCCCGAAAGTATCAGCCATTGGGAACGCTGGGTGAAGCATCCAGAAGATCAGCCGCAGCTGCACCGGATCGGGATCATCGCGGGGCCTTCGGGCTGTGGCAAATCGTCCTTAATCCGGGCGGGGCTGCTCCCGCTGCTCGACAAGTCAGTGTCACCGCTCATCGTCGAGGCGACGATCGATCGGACGGAGACCCAGCTTTCTGCTGCCCTCGACAGCCGCTTTCCCGTGCTGGCCACCGAGGCTTCACTCACGGATAAACTGGCTGCCATTCGCAGGGGAAAGGGGCTACCCGCCGGACGAAAGCTCTTGATCGTCATCGATCAATTCGAGCAGTGGCTGCATACGGTGCATGAGCAGGAACGTCCCGAGCTGGTGCGGGCCTTGAGGCAATGCGACGGGCAGCGGATTCAGTGCATCGTCCTCGTGCGGGACGATTTCTGGCTAGCTCTCAATCGCTTTGCCGAGGCTGTGGAGACGCCCTTGGTCGTCGGACAGAATGTAAAACTGGTCGACCTCTTCGACTTGCCCCACGCTCGAAATGTCCTCACCCGGTTTGGTCGGGCCTATGGTCGCATTCCGGCGGGCGAGGTTCTACCGTCGCTCGAAACCCGTCGCTTCATCGATTTCTCCGTCGAGTATCTGGCCAAAGAAGGCAAAGTGTTTCCGGTCCATCTGTCGCTCTTCGGAGAGATGGTGAAAGCCCGAGATTGGTTGCCCGCCACGCTCGAGCAGCTGGGGGGAGCGGTCGGGGTCGGCGTCCAGTTTCTCCGCGAATCGTTCTCCGCTGCCCACGCTCCCGTGGGGAATCGGATGCACGAAGAGGCGGTTCGCCGGGTGATGGACGGGTTGCTGCCCGAGGTTGGCACCCAGATTAAAACCCGACATCGAACGCGAGAAGAACTGCTCTCACTCTCGGGCTACGGGGACGATTCGAAACGATTCGAGAGCCTGATGGCCCTCCTTGAGGGGCAGCTCAAGCTCATCAGTCCGGTCGATGTCCTCGATCACTCGCGGTCGAGTGCGCACGACCGAATGACCGAGTTGCATTACCAGCTGTCGCACGACTTCCTCGTCCCCTCGATTCGCGAGTGGCTCTGTTCGGAGCAACGCAAAACCTACCGAGGCCGCTGCCGTCTCTTGCTGTCCGAGCAGGCCGTCGCCTGGACCAAACAGCCGACCCGTCGGAACCTGCCGTTGTGGCGGGACTGGATTCAGTATCGCTGCCTGTTGCGTCCGGCGTCTCTCAATGAACCCGAACGTCGACTGCTGAGGGCTTCCAATCAGCAGCTGGGGCTGCAAACAATTCTCGCAATATTTCTCTGCGTGCTGGGCCTCATCGGAGCGCAGAGCTTTCGGAGCTGGAGCCGGGGGCACGCCCTACTTGACCAGTTGCATACCACGAGTGTTGCGACCGCCCCGGCGATCATCGATCAATTGCAGCCCTATCGCCGATATACGGAGACGGCTTTGGAGAAAGCCATTCAAGTGGCTGAGCCTGGATCGGCGGAGGAGTTCAAGCTGCGGTTGGCGCAGGTGCGATGGAGCCCCTCCTCGATTCAGCCGTTGGCTCAACTCGCGTTGAAGACAGACGACTTTGACAAGACCCTCGAGGCCCGCACAGCGCTGCAACCCCACAGGACTCAGTGTCACGAGGAGTGCTGGCAGTCGGTCAAAAATGCATTGGCCGAGTCGGCTACGGATGAACAAAGGCATCAAGGGTTTCACGCGGCAATCTTGTTGGCGAGTTTCGATCCTCCGACTGAGGCCGGGGCCGCGAGTCGCTGGGCACCGGTCAAAGAAAAGTTCCTGAGCGAACAGGCGATCCAGTGGATCGACCGACACCCCGATGACTACCGTCAGCTTGTCGTTGGTTTGCGTCCGGTCGCGGCGCTGTTGACGCCTCGTTTTCGAGAAGCACTCGGTCAACCCGAGGATGATCGACGACGATCCGAGACGCGGTTCTTGCGTGATTTCCATGAGGGTGACTATCGGGCTCTGACCGAGATGTCTCTCGATGCCCTGCCTTGGCAATGGGAGTACCTGCTGCCGGTCAGGGAAAAAATCTCGGTCGCCTGGCTGCGCGAGGCGATGCAGAATTCGGACCTACCCCCCGAGTCGTTGAAGCGGGAACATCGAGTCTCGACAGCTGCGGCGTTGCTGTTGTCGTATTCCTCGGACAGTGACGCCTGGAACCTGCTCAAATTGAGTCCACATCCGGGAGTCCGAGCCCACTTGATCGATCGCATGCCACGGCTGGGCGTATCATTTGATGCGGTCGAAACACGCTTGGCCCAGGAGAGCGATGCCGGGATGCTCAGTGGGTTGATGCTGTCCCTGGGGAACTACCCCAACATTCAGTCTCGCATCGGTGAACGGACTCGGCAGCGTGTGCGCGAGTTGCACGAGACGCATCCGAACTCCGAGGTCCATGCGTCCTCCCAGTGGTTGATGCAACTCTGTCAGATTCCAGTGAACCCTCCGCTGCTCGTTACTCCGGGTGTGGAGTGGAAACCGGGGTATCAATGGCGGGTGACTCCCGAGGGATTGGTCATGGTCCGCATCGACGCCCGGGGCGTGGCGGGGATTGACCGTGTTTACGAGATTTGTGCCACTGAGGTGAGGGTCGATCAGTTCCGGTCGTTCGATCAAGACAAGTACTATTTGAATGCACAATCGCCGACCCCGGACTGCCCCATCAATCTCGTCCTCTGGCCCCAGGCGTTGCAGTATTGCAACTGGTTATCAAGTCGCCACGGGCTGCCCAGTGAACAATTCTGTTGTCCCTGCCATCAAAGCAATGAGCAGTTGCTCCACGCGTTTCCGGACACTCACAAACTGGGGTATCGAATGCCGACGCGTGCGGAATGGGAATACGCCTGCCGTGCCGGAACGCAGGGCCGTTGGCATTTTGGAAACGATTTGGAATTGATGGGGAAGTATGCGTGGACCGTTGAGAATTCTGAGAACAAGACCCCTTCGGTCGAATCCGGGTACTCTTTCAGTCATCCCGTCGGAACACTGAAACCCAACGGTTTTGGGATCTTCGATCTCTACGGAAACATCCAGGAATGGTGTGCCGATGGTCCAGGAAACACGACTGATCAACGGTACGTTTTAGGAGGCTCCCACCCGAATCCGGCCAACGACATTCTCACTTCGGGTGACGTGGCATTGCCCACAAATTCTGAGTGGAATCGATTTGGGTTTAGGATGGCCCGCACAGTGAGCACGGCAGGAATTTCTCTGCCCTGACTTATTAAAATCGTTGCATTCGAAGTCGCGTCCGGATATTGTTCTGTCATCCAAAGTGTGTACCAGGATCCAGTAGACCAGTTACTGCAACAACAGGGGATGATCAATGATCGGCAATGCTCCAGAAATTCAGATGGGCTGCTGTTTTGGCCGCAGCATTCCGATGGGTTACTCCCTGTGGGAGTTCGGCGGCCTGACTTGGAAGTTGAAGAAGGATGCTTCGCTGCCGGGGGCGCGGCCGAGCGCGGCTCCGAAGGTGCCGGGACTCTTCGCCGGTCAGATTCGGGCGACTCCCAGCGTTGTTGCCGCGCGTGAATCAGCGGTTTGAGACTGCTGGTGTCCATTGGTATTTCTCCACGAACTCCGGAGACCTGCCCTCATCGAGAGGTCGGCCCCGGAGGATCGTGGCGGTGTTGTCTGATCGCGAAGCTGCTCGAAGGCGAACCGGAAACCGCCTCGCAGGTCTCAATCGACATCTGCCAAGCGTGCTGCCGCAGCTTTGAGCCGAGTCAGCGCGACTGGAATCCCGTCATCGCGTCCCTCGTCTGGAATGCGGTCGACCAGGTTCTCACCACGAACGACTCAGACAGCTGCGGAAAAGTCTCGCACTGGCAAGCACTGCTCGCCCAGGCCGAGTCGAGTCTGCCGCCGGTGTTGCCGGATGAGGATGATCTGCCTTCTTCGACGTCCGTGGAGGGCGATGCGATTCGGCGAACGGTGGACGAGGTGGCTCGTGTACTCCCGCTTCCCGTCGAGCGAGTCGGCCAGGTCACCCACTGGGCAGTCGGCGTCACGACTTCTCCACGCCGCGCCCCGACACTGGCTCCCTGTTTACGAAGCCTGCTCGCAGCGGGTTGGCTGCACCCCCACTTATTCATCGACGGGGAAGTCGAGATTCCGCCTGAGTTCTCGGAACTCACGCGCACGACCCGCGTCCCCGCCATTGGGGCACGGCAGAGTTATTATCTGGTGATCGCCGAATTGCTCCAGCGCGACCCGGACGCTCAAGCAATCATGGTCGTGCAAGACGATGCCTACTGGCCGTCACACCTGCCGATGCGGGAGTACCTCGAACAATGCCTGTGGCCTGGCTCGGAACCGGGATTGGTCTCCGCCTGGTGCTGCACGGACGACACCGCGGATCAGTCGGGTTGGCATCTGCGGGACCGCCCCTGGAAGTTCGGCGCTGTAGCGTTCATCTATTCGCGAGAAACTGCTGAACGCTTCGTCCGCGACCCGCTGATCCAGCAACAGTGCAGTACCCGTCCCGAGAACCAATCGGGTGGCATTAGCTCCCTCGTCGGCGACTGGGCTGCGCGGGTGGGAGTGCCGGTTTATTACCCGACCCCGAGCCTGGTCCAGCATCTCGGCGATGTCAGCACGATCTGGGAGAACTCCCGCGCTGTCGGTGTCCGCCGAGCTTCACGGTTCCTCGGCGATGAGGTGTAAGGGGAGTTGTGAGCGATCAGCTATCAGCTATCAGCCATCAGGCGACGCGTTGTTGTGTTCTCTGGGCAGCCAGTTGCTCGTACAGATTGACTTCCGTGGCGAGCGCATCGGACAGGCGGTATTGATTAAATGGGGGGGCCAAGTTCTGATCGCCTTTTAAGATCTGATCGGTTCGTGTGATCAGTTGGGAAAGATCGCTGAGAGGAGTGGCTCCCTGGGGATACAGCTCTCTCAAGATTTCCCCCACTCCCCCGTGGTCGTAGCCGATGACGGGTGTCCCGATCGCGAGGGCTTCGAGGACTGTCCGGCCAAACGATTCGGGCTGGGTCGAGAGCGATAGCACCGCGCGGGACGCTGCATAAATCTCGCGAATGTCGGAGCGATGGCCCGTGAATGTCACGCGGTCCGCTAGCCCGAGTTCCGTCACGCGCCGGCGTAGCTCATCGGCATATCCGGTCCGGCGTGGGTCTTCGCCGCCGACGATCAAGCCATGGATGTTTTGCTCTTTGTCTCGCAGGGCCACCAAGAGTGACAGGAAATCCTCGTGCCCTTTCAGGCGGGTCAGGCGGCCCGCCAAGGTCAACCACTGGCGACCACTCGTCTCCGGAAACTCGGAGGCCCAGCGTGTGTGCCACTCATCTGTCGGGGCGAATCCGCGCGGGAACTCCAGCGGATCGATGCCACGCGGAACGACCGTGATCACGGACGAGTCTGTACTCGGGTAACTCACGCGGACGTACTCGGCGACGGATCGAGAGACGGCGATCACGGCCTCCCCACTCGCCATGATCGAGCTGAATCGCGAGACGCTATAGAACCCGTGGACCGTCGTCACCCACCGAGGCCGGACAGCTGCGGGTAGCGACTTCCACGCCAGCCACGCGATCCACGCCGGGACGCGCGAGCGGACATGGAGGACATCGACGTTCTCAGCCAGCAAGAGCGCTCGCAATCGAAATACGTATTTCGCGGTCCAGGGAGATTTCTTCCCGATCGGCCAGTGAACATGCGTCGAACCGGCTTTCTCCAACGGTGCCACCAGACGGCCGCCCCCGGAGATCACGAGTGAGCGATGGCCGCGACGGACTAATTCCCCCGCAATTTCGAGCGTGCCGCGCTCGACACCCCCCCCTTGCAGGTCAGGCAGAACCTGGAGAACAGTCAGTGATCGACCAGCCATTCCTGCTCCCTCGCGATGATTGCAGCCGGGACGCTACGGGATCGGGCCAAAACTGGTCAAGACGGCTCGTGATTCTGGGCAGCGGCTCGACGGCAGGGCACTCGCTACGAGTTCTTTGACACAAGCGATTTGAGTGTTGGTCTTTGGGCTTCTGTCCGCCTTGAGTTCCCACGGAAGACGTGAAGAGCGAGCATCAAAACGGCCGCTCTACTCGCACTGGCCACCAACCCGACGCGTCAGCGAGGGCAACGACTGGGGGACCGTGTTTTGCTGCACAGCCCTGGGAAACACTCGCGCGATTCACCCTCGCGCCACTCGGCCTCATCCCTCCGGTCGCCCTCGCTGGCGCATCGGGTGAGTGTGACTTTCCGGCTCGGTCATCCCTGAAAAGAGAACTTGTTCAGACAACGCGTCAAACGCTTAGACCAACTGATTGCCCCTCAAAAACCCTGACGCTTCGATCAAGGGTTCCAACTCCGTCCCCCGCATCGTCCGCAGCAGGATCGGCGTCGTCATAACGGTCGTGACCAGGGCCATAATGACCAGCATGCAGTAGACGCTGTCGGGAATGACACCCAGATCCTTCCCCACGTTGATGACGACGAGCTCCATTAACCCACGAGTGTTCATCATGACACCAATGCAAGCGGCCTCGCGCGGTCGGCTGCCGGTCAGCCACGCGGCCACTCCACAACCTCCGAACTTTCCGATGATCGCAGTTAGCGACACGAGACCGCATAGCCCCCACAACTGCCACGACCCCAGAGTCCCAATATCTGTCCGTGAGCCCGTGTAGGCAAAGAAGATGGGAAGGAAGAACGCCGTGACGAAGTCTCTGAACTTCCGATTCACAGCCTCCCGGAACTCGTGCTCCTCGGACAGAATCGCTCCGAGCACAAACGCCCCGAAGATTGCGAAGATCCCAATCAGATTGGTCACGATCGCACAGCTGAACAGGATCGCCAGCAAGATTGCGATGCTGTTCAGGCTCAACTCCCGTGTCTCATTATTCATCGCTCGGGCCACCCACTTGCGGAGCAGTGGCCTGACGACATAGACCATGGCCAAAGCGAAGAGCACTGTCTCCAGCATCATCAGCGCTGCCTGCCCCCCGTTGATGCTGCTGCTACCCGATAGCCCCGATTTCACCATCGCTGACACGGTCGCCAGCAGAATCCATCCCAGCGCGTCATCGACAGCTGCGGCACTGATGGTCAGAGCGGCAATCTTCGACCGGGTGATTCCCAACTCCAGCATGATGCGGCCCAACACGGGAATGGCTGTGATCGACATGGAGGTGCCGAGAAACAGGGTGAAGCCGAGCTGGTTGATCCCTTGTCCAACGACCGGATAGAGAAGGGTGGCCAGTAACACTCCCAATCCAAACGGGAAAAGGACGCCGGTCACCGAGACGGCTATCGCCGACTTACCGCTGACCTTGAGGTGCTTGAAGTCAAACTCCATCCCGATCAGGAAGAGTAATAGAATCAATCCGAACTGACTGAACGAGGTGAGAATCCAGCGATAGAGTTGATCGGACACGGCGAGCGGGACGCCCTCGATGGCGGGATGGAAGATCGAGTGATACAGCTCGGGGGACAACTGCCCCAGCAGAGACGGGCCGATGGCCAGTCCCGCTGCGATCTCGCCCACGGTCGACGGTTGTCCCAGCTTGCGGAACAGTGTGGCGAAGACGCGAGCGGCCAGAATGATGAGAGCCACCTGCCACAACAACGGGAGGAGGACCGCCTCTACGTGCAGCCCCTTCAATGCATGTCCCATTTGGGGAGCCCATTCGGTCGTGGCCCCTGTGGCAACATTCGTCGCAATTGTGAAAGTGGTCAGCATGTCATGTCAGTGGGTCAGGAGACCAAGGGATGGCAGGAACTGCGAGTCGTGGAGCGACATCGCCTATGTCGTGGCGGGCCAATGGCTATCGGGTGGCTCGTGCGGATCGCGGCAGCGATCAAGTAGCCGATTGAGCACCCCCAATTCATCCGCGGTCATATGCCCCAACTGCTGCTTGTGACAGTGCGTCACTCGACTCGCGAGGGTGCTCAACAGCTCCATTCCGGCGTTAGTCATCCCGATCTCGACGACGCGGCGATTCTCCGGAAGTCGTTCGCGATCGATTAATCCGCGAGCCTCAAGCCGATCGAGCAACCGCGTCATATCAGGGGCCCGCGAGACGAGTCGTGAGCCCAGCTCCAGAGTCGGCACTCGCCGAGGGTGGACCGCCTTGAGGAGCCGCAGAGTGTTGTACTGCTGGGCCGAAAGTCCGTATTCGGTAAAGAGCCGGTCCTCGTACGCTTTGAGCAAGTCATACGTCCTCCATAAATTGAGGTAAACCGCCTGCTCGACGGAGTCGAACTTCCGCCGTGACGAAGATGTCACTTTGGGGGATCGCGAAGTGGCCATGACTAAGTCTGCCCGGAGAGGTGTTTGAACAATCATTGTCTGAACATGCATTTGGGCTGTCAACAGTCATCAGGGAGTGTCTGCTGGGAGTCTTGGTCGCATCGTGCGGGTACGACGTATGGAGTGGCTTGTGAACCCGTCTTCTGTGGCGGGCTCGGCGACAATCGTTATCAGACCTATTCGAAATGTTTCATCTTGGTGATGTGATCGTACAGTCGCTGAGACAGTGGGAACAAGAGTTCTGGTGCCTGGATGACTTAAGTGGCATATTTGTATGCAGATGCGACATACGAGTGAAGCGTTCTTCACGAGGGCACGAGAACTGCTGTTGACACCTCTCTGGGCGGAGCGCGCCCGAATGCACCCCAAAAAAGTCGGAGTTCCCTCATTGGCCATCGAATCCCCGATTCGTCATCGCGCCCAGCGTTCCCTCTCCCATGGCGGTGGGATTGAAGGCATTTTTTATGCTCTAATGGCGTCGGCGGGGATCGGGTTAGTCGTGACCCTGTTGATCGCCGGAATGCGAACTGCCGAATCCAACGCGTTGCGTCATGCTCGCGAAACAGGCCCTGCGGTTCTGGGAGGCCGAGCTTCAGAACTCGGGGCGAACTGAGTCTCGGGTGTCCGCAGTTCAATCGGACGCTACCGTTCACGTCCTGGTTGCCAAGTGATTCCTCCAGCTGGCGATGGGCCCATGGAATCGTGGCGATTTTTCAAACGGACGAAGCCGGCGACCGATGAGGTCTGCTCCATAAGACGCGGCTGATTCTCGGAGTGGGCTTCGCCCACAACCCGCGTCAGTGCGAAGGGCTCGTGACCCTGCTGTCCTGTGACCCCCGCCTTGTCCCGTCAGGGGCACCCGAAAATGGCTCACCGCTTCAGCGGTGGGAAGTGCGGCACTGGCCACGGGGCTTTGACCCCACGGCTGAAGCGGTGGGCGATTTTCAACAGTCCCTTTCGGGACGAAGAGGCGGCGTGCTTTGCCTGCCAAACCCGCCGAAAAACCGCTCTCCCAAGCCATTTGAAATTTGCGCAGGAGACACACAAATCGAGAATTAGTCGTACGGAGACCCCGGGAAGGCGAAACTCCCGGCGCTCGCCAGACTCGTGTAAAGACGACTCGTCAAACCGCTCTAGGCACTGACCCGGCGTGCGGAATGTCCGCTCGGCGTGTGCCAATTCGCGACTTGTTCTGCGAACTCGGCCATTTGAGCGGCCAATTGCTGCTGTGCCTCTTGAAGCTGAGCGGCCCGGTGCAGGCATTCCGCTTCTCGCTCTGTGAGACGTTGCGACTGAGTTTTTAATTCATCGGGCAGGAGTGCGACTGTGGGCTCTGGCCGGAAGGCGACAATCATCGGAACACTCGCCGGATGTTCTGTTGCTCCCGCTTGTCGAGCGGCATCGAGCAGGGCGGCTGCGCCCAGTTCGCGGTTGCGATTGAACTCGGAGATTTGTTGAGATTCATCCTCGATGAGGGCGACCAGTTCAGACGTGCTGAGTTGGGAAGTCTGAGCGACTCCCGACACTTCTGGCGAGGAATGTCTTTTGCCAGCAGCGACCTGTGCAGCTGGCTCCGAGGAGACCAAGCGGTGGAACACGAACTCAAAATCGCCAATCGCCACGATGTCTTCGTCCAACAGTTGGACCAGTCGGCAAGCCTCCCCATTCACCAGCAACGGCGGTTCCGCGACCACAGCTTCCAAGACAGCGTTCTGGCCCTCGATCACGAGCAAGCTGTGGAGCATGGGGACGCCATCGCCCCCGAGTTGAAGGTGGCAATGACTGCCCGCCCCAATGAGGAAACGGTCCCCGGAGATCGGACGCAGGGGAAAGTTGGTCTTTCCACGGCGGATTTCGAGCCACATTCCTGGTTGAGACACAGCGGTGTCCTCGGAGAGTTATGGGGGACAGCCAACAACGCAGCACGGCGTGTTGTCCCGTCCCTTCAGTACTCGACCGTCACGAACTTTCCCCCCGAGGGAAACCGTGCCGGAGCCAACGAGTGGTCTGCAAGTCCAGTGGCGGCGCTGGATGGCCACAAGTCAGCGAATAAACTAGTCGGGTAAGGTTTGGCGATTGTTGAACACATTCATCGTTCAAGGTCGGGCCAGGCTTTCGACTCGAACTCGATCGGCAGATTCTGCCGCCGCAAAGACTCTTCATATTTCTATTGACGCTTCGGGGCTGACTTTGCCGATTATTCCGTGCAGGCCGGTCGCGTGGGGGCGATACGAGCACGATTCACGTGCTCGTGCGACTGGTGGGGGGATTTCTCATGGGGCTTGGCCGGGGGGCTAACTCGTCCATGCAGAGCAGTCTGCTTTGCATGGTGATGCTGATCGGGCTCTTTCCCGGAAGGGGAATCGCCCAGGATTCAGACAGGCTGTCGTTACAGCTTGTGGCTGGACAGCGAGCGCCGCAAGAGGAATTGAAAGTTGAAACGCTGCATGCGGGGACTTCGCAGAAGAAGACCCGTGACGAGGCCCTGCTAATGCTGCCCATTGCGCAGCTCCCCGCCTCGTCGCAGCAGATCGCCAAGGGAGTGGTCAACAACTCCAGCCTATACCGCAGGTTGCCGACGATTCGCTGCCAGGTCGATCATCGGATCTATCGTTTCTTCTCCGATCATCCCGATGTCGCCGTCAGTCTGTGGCGGGCGATGGGGGTCTCGAAACTACAAATGTTTCAGACTGGAGAGTTCGAATACGAAGCCGACGCCCAGGATGGAACCGTGGGGGTCATCACGATCCTATTGCGGACACCCACCGATTGTCTGCTGCATTGCAGCGGAATGTTTCAAAGCCCGGTGCTCGGAAAACCAATCCAGGCCCAGGCAATTATGCATGTGCGGACCTCCTTTGAGGTCACGCCCGCTGGACAGCAGTTGGTGACTCACAACGCCGACATGTTCGTCTCATTTCCCTCGCAGACGATCGAGACCGTTGCCAAAGCGATGGCCCCAATCAGTAACAAGATTACAGATAAGAACTTCGAAGAGATCACACTGTTCGTCCGCATGATGCAACTGGCGATGACTCAACAACCCGGTTGGGTCGAACAGATGGCGAGTAAGCTGGATGGAGTGCTGGCGGGGCGGGCCGATTCTCTGCTGGAAGTGACAGCCCAGTGCTACACCGACGAGAAAAAGCGACAGGGCCAGATCACCGGCGACCCCGTGAGTCTGCAAACGATTCAGCCACCCGTCGCGATTCACTCAGTCAGTGGCAGTTTGGAGAAGAGCGTCCAGAAATGACCGATGGAGAAAGCCCGAGCGAGTCAGTCGGACATCGTCTCGCGACGCTTCTCCACGACTGACTCAATCCGCTAATCAGGGATGAGCCAAATCGCCGCAACCAGGCCGTAGCCCGCGCAGGCCAGTTAGGGGTGGATAAACGCAGCCCCGATGGCCAAGCCGTAAATGACGAGCGAGATCCGTGCTTTGCGATCATCTGAAATGGCTTGAGCCATCGACGAATTCGATCCATGCCCGGCGAGCAGCGATTGCGTCATCACAAAGTCGGCAATCGCAGACATCAGCAAAATCATTCCGTAGGCGACAACCGGAGTTCGGGCATATTCCGTGGTCCCCATCCAACTCGTCACGAATGGAATGAGTAAGAGCCGGAAGAGCAAGTGCAGGTTGGCCCACAACACTCGTCCGTTGACTCGCTCGACCGTTTAAAACAGATGGTGGTGATTGTTCGAGTAAATCCCCACATGCACAAAGCTAAACACGTACCCGAGGAAAGTGGGGATCAACGTGGAGAGCGCAGCGAGTGTCCCGTCGGGAGGCGACTTCAGCTCCAGCACCATAATAGTGATGACGATCGCCATCACGCCGTCGCTAAATGCTTCCAGTCGGCCTCGGGTCATCGGTTCAGTCTCGACGGATTGAGGTTGGAGGTTTGATCGCGCTACTTCTCCAGCGTCT
>Ga0105047_10005148_pt1 | contig 22560 bp, 17 predicted proteins | sample MAT04_FD_78384 | JGI IMG/M metagenome (GOLD analysis project Ga0105047, IMG submission 78384) | Freshwater microbial communities from Lake Fryxell liftoff mats and glacier meltwater in Antarctica - MAT-04 (megahit assembly) | ecosystem: Environmental > Aquatic > Freshwater > Ice > Liftoff... | reverse complement strand
TGACTTATCCGCAACAAACTTCGTCGTTCGGACTTCGTTGCTGTTCGATGCACCCTGGAATGAAAGCGCTTCCTCCGCAGCGGTCTCATCGACTGGCTCGATGCGCAGCGGGACGTCGACGTCCAGAGGCTTATTAAATTGGACAAGAAACTCAACCGTCGACCCTGCCGTCAACAAGGCAGGTGCCTGCGAAAGATCGTGTGAAGTGGTTGCACTACCCGCGTACGCTGGCGCGGTCACCAGCGCCTGCATCCCGACGATCTGCAACCGCGGAACGATGGTGATTGGCTGCAGGTCAACCCGGTCATCCCCTGCTTCGATCGAGACGCGTAAGTCCGCTGTCTCGGCGTCGTTCTGCGGGTGGACATCGAGCGACACGGTGAACTTCCCATCCTCGTTGCGCGTCATCACCTCTTTCTGGATGCTGCCGTTTCCGATCTGGTAGTAGACGATGGCCTTGGCACTTTTGTCATCCTTCAGGCGCATCGACAGATCGACGCGCTGGCCAGCGGGCAGGCGCGTGGGGACGTCTCCCAGCAGTTGAATCTGATAACGCTTTGGCCATTCGGTTGCCTGCATGGGTAGGAAAAATCGCTTCAACGCGATCTGCAGATATGTCGGGTTGATGCTCAGCATCAGCACTGCCGTCAACGCAAGCGCCAACACCCCCGCGGCCACCGACTGCACGACAGGCTTGGCCACCACCGCCCGACGGAGATCGACCGAGTGGGCAATGGTCGTTGTCTCGTCGATGACCCGCGCCTTCAAAATATCGGGACGATGAGCATCGGCTTCACCCAAAAAGGTGACGGTCGAGCGCAGGCGATCGTCAAATTGCGGGAAGGCTTCTTCGATACGCCCGGCGACATCGCTGAGCGACAAGCGGGCGATGAGCGGGAGCACCATCCACCGGGCAATCCCCCACCCCAGCGCGATGAGCGTGGTCAGCAGGATGACCGATCGCAAAAACGACGGCAGGTGCACGGCAAAATCCACCAGCACACACAGCAGGACCACCCCGACGGCGACGGCGAGAAGCCAGCCGCAACCGTAGGCGAGTCCGAAAATTTTCGCGCGTCGTCGAACGGCGCGCAGTGCATCAAGTAAGGCGTTGGACGTCATAACTTCACCTGTGCATACAAACTTCGCGATTCACGCGTCGATTAAAGCATTCCACCCAGCTTGCGAAGCACCCACTCGGCTGTTGCCAGAAGCAGGAAAATTGCCAGCCCCAGTGGCGCATCCCACAGCGGCTGCCCGCTTTCAACCGGGATGATTCTAGTCACCGACGGCAGCAAAGTCGGCAGGCGCTGGGCGGCATCCTCCAGCCGAATGCTCTGCCCGTTCGTCTCGGCCGCGAGACGACCGAGCAACGCGCGGTCGACCGCGGGCGTGGCCAGTTCAAGGCGTGGCGTCGCGACCGTCAGCGGGATCTCCACGTCGTCGATGCCCGGCGCAAGCCCGCGGAGCCGGGCGACGAAGCGTCCCACCTTGTCAGCGGTGAACGACACGTCGTACAGATCACCCTGTATCTCCTGTCGCACCAGTGTTTCGGTCCGCACCAGTGAGCCGGGCGTCGCAGGTAATGACGACGGCTGAGTGCCGGGCATTACACCTTCCTCAAGTATTTCGACGCGCAGCTGTTCGGAAAGTTGCGGGATAAGGGTTGGATCGATAATTCGGAGGGTGAGCTTGACCTGTTCGCCAAGTTCGTAGACCGGACGCGCGGTGGCAAAGGTGACGCGTTTTTGCCCGATCTTCTTGCTGCGAGCGAGGTAGCGTAGTTGTTGGACCCAGTATGTATCGAAGATGGACTCGCCGGTGTAGTACCGCCACCGCCAGCTGTCGTCGATCGCGCTGAACATTGTCCGCCCCGCCCCGAATCGTCCGAAAGCCAGCAGCGGGGCCTTGCGTCCGTCGGGTCCGATTTCGGTTGGGTGCTCTGCATACACTTCGCCGACGCCGGGCTTGATTGTCGCGCCCTGGCAATACCAGAAAATACCCGGCCAGCTCTCGCGCAGGTAACGCTCGTTTTGGGATTTCTCACCGAAAAATCTGAAGATGCCGGAACTGAGGCCAACAGTTGTGACGATGGGACGAAATGCCTGCGTGATATTGGCCTTGATGTCAGGTTCCACGCGCGCGATGTTGACCGGCAAAATCGATTCGATCGGCGTGCCACGATACGACAGAGGCGACCACTCGGGCCCGGCCACCATCCCGAACCCCCCGCCACGTCGGCTGACAAACTCGTTCACCAGCTGCAACTGAAAATCCGTAAATTGTCGGGGATCAACATCACCAAACAGCACGACGTCATATGCCAGCAGTTCCTCTATGGTCTCCGGAAATCGGCGGATGGGGATGTCCCCCTCCTGCGCGAATGTTGCATCAGCACTGGTCAGCAGGCATGAAACGTCGACGCTCTTGTCGCGCAGCAGCTCGTTCTTGAGATAGCGATAGTCCCATCACGGATAGCCTTCGACATATAGCACCGCGATTTTCGCATCAAGAACGGACAGCTGTTCGGTGCGCAGGTTGTCCGCCTCATCAAGCTCACCAGGTTGGGCGATGGCTTCGATGTTGAGATCGAGGGTGCCCACCTGCTCGGGCTTCAACTGGAGCTCCGCTTCGACCACGCCGCTTTCGGGGACGATTGCCACCACTTCTCCCGGCATATCGGGCGCGCTCAGGATCGCCCCGGTTTTTTTGTCCTTGATCACCAACGTGATTTCATGGCCGGGCTCGAAACCCGACACACGCAGCTGCACTCGTGCGGTGATAATGTCCCCTTTGAACGCACTATCCGGGAGCGACACAGACTCGATGGCGATATTCCGCGGAGCACGATCGGACCCGACCGGCACGGGGAATACCTTCACACCGAAGCGCTGCAGGCGTGCCAACGGCTCCGCCGACGTTTGGCTGGGTGTCTCGCGACCATCCGTCAGGACGATGACCCCCGCCAGCCGCTGTCCCTGGAGATCGCGCAGCACTTCCTCCAGTGAGGCGAACACCTGCGTGTTTTGACCCGACGGGGTGATCGCTTCCAAATGGATCGGCTCCGCGGGCGCATCCGAATCTTCCGTCCGCCTGGGGATGACGGCAATGGGGTCGGCGTGGCGGCTGAAACGATATAACCGGACAACGTGTTGCGATGATAGTGAATGCAGTAACTTCGCACCTGAATCATCCAGCAACGCCAGTGCAGCATCCAAACGACTTTGGGCAGCGGATTCGTCCCCGACGTCCCCGATTCGCATCGAAATGCTGTCGTCAATGAGGATGGCGACCACAGACGGCTCGATCCGGTCCTGTGACAGGGTCAGGACGGGTCGATTAAGCAACGCAAGAATGAACAGCAGCAGCGATCCGCGTAAGACGCCAAGGGCGATCCGTAACCGGCGCGTGCGACCCTCGCGGCGATAGACATACACCACCAGCAGGATGACCAGCAACGTCAATGCAAAGTTCCACGACGTCGCGCCGACGACTGCCTGGCCTGGCCAACCAGGGTTGAAGCGGACTGAGAAATCCCCCTGGCGGCTCAGAAAGCCGGCGTCTAGCCCGAGGAGAAGTTCGATCAAGCGTTGCATGCTATTTACGGTAATGTCCAAAGCGCATCGCCAGCAGGCACTCGATGCCAGCGATCGCCAGCACGGCCAGCATGATCGTCCAACCAAAGTCCGTTTGATCGGAGGCGTCCACCGCTGGCGGGGGAAGCGCGTCGTCGAGCATGTCCACGTCGGCGTCCCCGATGGCGCTTTTCAACGCGGGCGTGTCGAGCGCCCGAATGTCACTTTCATCCGCGGGCAAGTTGACCGCAACCGGGAAGCGCTTCCCGCCACTGACCATCGTGTAGACTCCCGGTTTGACCAAAGGAGCGCTCTGAAACGATGCGCCAGCCGATCCGGCTACAGTCTCCATTGTCAGTGCCTGCTGGGATGGATCATACAACAGCGGCGCTGCCGGCAATTTGATTGTTGGCGGAATGCGAAGCGCGTCGCCTACCTGCAAGTTGAGCCACCCATCTGACGCCGTCACACTGTTGGATAAAAGCTCGTGAATGAGCGTAAGGAAAGCGGGCTTGGCGGGCAGCGTGGTCCACTCCGGGCCTGCAGTGGTGGAGAAAAATATCACCTGACCCGCGCCAACCGCGTGGCTGGTGATGGCGGGGTCGGCTTGGCGGGTTGCCTCGCCGATGCCTTCGCCGGCGCGCTGCACGGGTTTGTAGTCCAGAATGTGGTCGATGTTCGCATCAGGCGGAACTTCGGCCTGCCAGTATGTGAAGACCTGCGCAGTATCCAGACCGCTGTTCTGTTGATTGCGGAAGATGCTGAGGAAAGGGTGTACGACGTCCGGGCGAAAGTCGAACGTGAACCCGGATTGATCGCCGGACACACTCATGCGACGCGCCAACCGACCGGGCAGCAATTTGCGCGGAAGAAGAACTTGGTTGTAATTGTCGGCGTTGACCGGCTCGCCCATGAAGACCATCAGGGTCCCACCTGCGTCGACAAAACGGCGCAGCTCGTCGGCCAGGGTCGTGTCGACCTGCGCGACGCCGACGAGGATCACACAGCGGAAGTCGGACAGCACACGACTGCCGAGATCGAGATCGCTGATGACTTCGGGGTTCACATAGCTGCCCGTTGCCGAAGTCGCGCCCGTGGACAAGTCGCGCGGTGACGACGCCTCCCGAGGAGGCGCAAGTGCAAGCGCAAGAAAGGCAGCCGATCCACCGAGCGCGCTCGTGCCACGTTCTCCCTCGACAATCAACACTTTTAACTCAGTGGCGACATCCACAACCCGCCATCGTGAGTCGTCCACCGGAAGCCGGTCTTCGCCGGTCAACCGGATCGACACGACATGCGGACCACCCGCTTTGAAAGCGATCTGCGATTGCATCAGGGGCGGCGTGTTGGCATCGACCGAGATGGTCGAGACATTGCCGACAGATGACTCATCCACCTGCCATTGCACCGTAGGATCAGACCCCGATCCATAGCCTCGAACCGTCGCAGAAAAGTCGTGTGATAGACGGGTGACAAGGCGCGACGCGGGGGCCAGGTCGACAGCAGCCTGATTCCACTGATTTGGACGGGCGAGATTGAAGTGCGTGATCCGGCAGCGAGCAGCCAGGTCCGTGAAGGTTGAACGGACGGCATCGGCGTTGGCTGTCTCCCAGGCCGAACGGGTGCTGTCTGAATAAATAGACAAGAACTTTGATGCTTGCGTGCTGTCGCGCGTTACGTCGTCGGCAAGGCGTAAGGCACCGAGAAGATCCGTGCCGGAAAAGGATTGCTCGACCCGATCGACTGCATTCTTCGCAGCCTCAAGATCGTATGTAGGCTTTGGGAGCGCAGCCGATGCCGGTGCGCTCGCGAGAATCAAAGCGACCGATTCACTTCCGCCGGAGAGTCGGTCGATCTGTGCCTTGGCGAGATTCTTGGCATGATCGAGATGCGTACGCGCGTTGGGGCGATCGGACTGATACGCCATCGAAAAACTGTTGTCGATGACAATGACGTGGAGCCCGGAGCGCTGGCCGGCGACAGCCGCGACCGTACTTTGGTGACATCCGATGGGTCGGGCGAGCGCAAGCCCGGCCAGCACCAGCAGGAGACAACGAAGAGCGAGCAAAAGCCACTGCTCAAATCGGATGCGCCGACGATTCTTGCGCATCGCACGCAGCAAAAAGTCCATCGCGGCCCATGAAACAGTTTTGAACCGACGACGATTGAGAAGGTGGATCACGATCGGGATGGCAATTGCACCCACCCCGGCAAGAAACAGCGCGGGCGTGACGAAGCCCATCGCAAGCGTGGTTGCCCTGTCATGGAGCAACGCAACCTGGAGGAAATTAAACCCGTCGTTCAGCATCTTCACCCTGCGGTCGTGACTGCAATCCGAGGTCAACGCATCATTTGATGCTTGCCGATCGGTTTGCAAGGAACTTCCCGAGCGCCGCTTCCAGAGATTCGCCGCTGTTCATCTGCGAAAAATCGATATTCATGCTTCGGCAAAGTTTTTTGAGCGCGTCGGTGTGATCATTCATCTGGCGTAGATAACCCTCGCGCAGCGCCCGCGGTTCGGTCAGTAAGTCGCCGAGTTCTTCCAGGCCTTTGAACATGGTGACATCCTCGAACGGGAAATCGACCTCCTGCGGATCGAGGATTTGGAAGATCATCATCTCGTGTTTTTTATATCGCAGATGTCGGAGGCCGCTCTTGATGCTGTCGATGTCGTCAAAAAAATCTGAGAGGATGACGATCAAGCTGCGGTGTCGCAATTTTTCGGCAAGCTGGTCGAGAATTTTGCCCGTGTTGGTTTTGTTCCATCGCGGGACAACCTGCAGTTCCGAGACGATCATTTTCCACTGCCCCGGCGAATTGCTCGGCTTGAAGTACCGGGACAAGGCTTGGTCGAAGATGGCAAGCCCCACCGAATCCTGCTGTTGAATGGCGAGGTAGGCCAACGATGCAGCGATGGACGTCGCGTGGTCATACTTAGTCCAAACGACGTCGGACGATGGTCGGGGCGATTTTCCTGCATCCAAACCAGGTGCCCCCGGCGACTGAGGCGCGCCGATCACACTGCCGAAGCCCATGGATTCAGATGCGTCCACGACGCAGATCAAGTGAAGGTTGGTCTCCTCGAGATACTGCTTAAGATAAATCTTGTCGGTCTTGGCAAGCTGCTTCCAGTCGACATGTCGCGTATCGTCGCCAGGCACATATGGACGATGCTGCGCAAACTCGACGCTGATGCCTTGGTAGGGACTCCGGTGCATGCCGGTCATCAACCCTTCGACAATCAACCGCGCGCGAAGATCGAGCGAATTAATCCGGGCGAGCGTGCGCGGATCAAGGTACTTGCGATAATCGGTGATCAAATCGGACATCAGGCGGTTCGCTGCCGTTCGGGATGACTTGCGAAAGTATTCGGTCCTCCAACCATGCGGTTAAGCAGCCGGCTCGCTTCGAAGCATTTTGGCTGCTGTGCGGTCGAGGTCGTCGTATTGTTGCCTGGGGATATGCTCGATCAGTCGCTTCACAGTCGTGTCACTGCGCATGCCCTCGGCCTCGGCGTTGAAGTTGGTGACGATGCGATGTCGCAGGACAGGCAACGCCACATGCCGAATGTCGTCGGTGGACACGTGATACCGACCTTTGAGCAACGCCCGTGCCTTGCCCGCGAGGATCAGATATTGCGACGCACGCGGGCCGGCGCCCCAGCCGACGTACTCTTTGACGAAGTCGGGGACGTTTCCCTCTGCCTTGCGGGTCAATCGCGTGAACTGCAGCGCATAGCGAATGACATGGTCCGCCACCGGAACGCGACGCACGATATCCTGTAACGCCATCACCTCTTCCCCCGACAACACATGCTGTAAATCGACCTTGCGACCTTCGGTGGTCAGCTTCACGATCTGAAATTCCTCATCCTCGCTGGGATATCCCACGAGGATGTTGAACATGAAGCGGTCCAGCTGCGCCTCAGGAAGCGGATAGGTGCCCTCCTGCTCGATCGGATTCTGCGTCGCAAGCACAAAGAAGGGCTGGGGCAGCCGATGCTGCTTGCCACCGGCTGTGACCTGGTGCTCCTGCATCGCCTCCAGCAACGCTGCCTGTGTTTTGGGAGGCGTTCGGTTGATCTCATCAGCCAGCAGCACATTGGCAAAAACCGGCCCACGCACAAAACGCAGGCTACGTGTCCCGCTGGCCTTGTCCTCTTCAATGACTTCCGTACCAGTGATGTCAGACGGCATCAGGTCCGGTGTAAACTGGATGCGGTTGAAGCTGAGTCCCAACGTCCGGGCAAGTGTCGAAATCAGCAACGTCTTGGCGAGCCCCGGCACACCCACGAGCAGTGCGTGACCTTTGCAAAACAGCGCGATCAGGAGTTCTTCAATCACTGCCTCCTGACCGACGATGACCTTGCCCAGCTCGGCCTTGAGGTTGTGATAACCCTTCTGCAGTTTCTCGACGGCGATAAGCTCGTCGCCGGCCAGATCGCTGGGCGTTGGTTGGACTGATCCCATCACTGGTTCCATGCGATGCTCCTGGGCAAGTTAGCGACAGTCAGGTAAGTTCGCGACGCTGATCACGCTAGATAGCGGCAGCGCACACGAAAATCCCCCGACACTCTAAGGCTGTGGAAACGTCCACGCAATTTACTATAGCCATCGAATAGAATAGACGTTGTCGAAGCCAAAGAGTTTTGTGAAGCGATGCCAGAGCTACCCGAAGTTGAAACCGTCGTTACAACCCTTCGCCCCCACGTGGTCGGCAAGGTCGTTCGTCGCGTGCAGCTGCTGCGCCCCGACATGCTGCACCCACCCGAGGTGACGCTTTCATCCAGATTGATCGGGCAAGAAATTGTCACTCTTTCCCGACGGGGCAAACGCATTGTTTTTAAGATGGGGGATGGCAACCAGTTTTACATTCATCTGGGAATGAGCGGGTCACTCAAGGCCCACGCCCCTGGGGATGCGCGCGTCAAGCACACGCATTTGATCGTCGATGTGGGCAGGATTCAGATAAGATTTGTAGACCCGCGCCGCTTCGGAGGGATTTTCTGGATCGGGACCAGCACAACGAGTGATGATCTGCTGGGACCCGAGCCATTGACGGTCCGTGCAGCGGCGCTTTCAAAAAAGATCGTCGCTTCCAGGCGGGCGATCAAGTCTGTGCTGCTGGATCAGGCGGTGCTGGCTGGGATGGGAAACATCTACGCAGATGAGGCGCTTTTTGTCGCGACAATTCATCCGACTACGCTTGCCTGCAACCTGAGTATTACGGATATCAACTTACTGACGCGGGCGATCAAGCGCGTGTTGCGGAAAGCGATTCGCCATCGAGGCAGCACGCTACGCGACTATAGGGATGCAAACGGGGAGACCGGCGGGTTCCAGATGCTTCACAACGTATACGCGCGACAGGACAAGCCGTGTCGCACATGTAAGTCGACCATCGTACGCATCGTCGTAGGCGGGCGATCCACGCATTTTTGTCCGAAATGTCAGCCGGGGGGATCGCGATGACCGCTCGACGCGCAACGATCTGCGTCAGCCTGCTGCTGGTCACGTTCTACATCGTGAGCGCCCGGGCTGTTCTCACAAAAAGTGCAACCGCTGACGAGCCGGCGCATCTTATGTCGGCGTACTGCTCGGCGTATCGCCAGGACTTCCGCGTTGCGATGGAAGTACCACCCGCCTGGCATTACCTCGCGGCTGCCCCTTTGGCGTTTCATCCGCCGGTTATCGATGAAGCCGATCCGCACTGGACGAACCTCGTCAACGATCCGACTCTCATCTGGAAGTGGTGCGCGGATGTCCTGTATCGCACACCGGAAAACGACGGCGTTTCGATGCTCGATCGATGCCGGCTCACCACGCTCCTGTTCGGGGTGATGCTGGGAGCGCTGATCGCCGGGTGGGCAGGTTGGGTAGCCGGTCCCTCGGCAAGCGTGGTGGCTGCGTTCCTGTTTTGCTGTGATCCCAACTTCATCGGGCATTCTGCGCTGGTGAAGAATGACGTCGCCATCACACTATTTTGGACTCTCACCGCTGTACTGCTCTGGTGGACAGGTATCCGGCTCACGCCCTGGAATGTCGTTGGGGTTGGTGTCGCCTGTGGACTGGCCGTGGGCACCAAGACGACCGGCGTGCTCGTCGTCCCGCTGACGGTGATTCTTCTCTTCTTTCGCGCTATGACGTCTGAACCCTGGGCAACGACATTTGGCCCGCTGTTGACCCGAGGTCAACGCTTGCTCGCAGCAACCGGCGCGACGCTCGTCTCGGGCGTGGTTTGCTATGCGATGATCTGGGCGATGTATGGATTCAGATATTCCCTGACGCCCGACGGCAATCTGACGATGGATAGCAGCGTACTTCTAAAGCAAATGGCCTTTAGAGATCTCTCCGCCGCCGTCGCAGGTACACCTGCTGCGGATCGCCCCTTTACAGCGCGCGAGTATGCTGCCTGGCAGGCACCTTGGCCGGTGCGGGCGATCATGCAATGCACGGATCTGCATCTCCTGCCCGACGGGTTTCTCAAGGGCATGTTGATGATCCGCGCGTCGACGTTACAGCGCACCGCCTACTTGCTGGGTGAGACCTATCACGGCAGTCGATGGAGTTATTTCCCCGTCGCATTCATCGTCAAGACGCCCGTCGCAACACTGCTGTGGTGTCTTCTGGGACTTGCCACGCTCTGGCTCCTGCGCGCTCGACTGTCGATGCTCGCACCTGCCGTGTCGATCAGGTGGGTCGCCACCTGCGTCGTCGTGCCAGCTGTGCTGTATGGACTCGCTGCCGGCGCCGGTGGACTGAACATCGGGCTTCGACATGTATTTCCGATCTATCCTTTTATTTTCATGACGCTTGCAATAGCGACCGTCGCAGCCCTGCGATTCTGGGGTCGCTCGGCCCGGTATCTATTCAGCGTCCTGGGGGCCGGGTTGCTGGTGGAATCGGTGGCGGCGTTCCCGGACTACATCGCGTTTTTTAACACGATGGCAGGCGGATCGCGTGGCGGATTTGCGATTCTCTCAGATTCGAATCTTGATTGGGGGCAGGACCTTCGCGCGCTCGCACACTGGCGAGCAGACCATTCTTCGGGCGAGCTATATCTAAGCTACTGGGCACCGGTCGACCCGCTTGCATACGACGTGCACTCGGTCCCTATCAGCGGGTCTGTTCCCTTGGGTACACCGATCCTGCCCGTGCATCGGATCGAGCGGCCTGGCTACGTCGCCGTCAGCGCGAATAATCTAAGTGGCGTGTTTTCGACAGGTGAGGATAATGCGCAGCTCGAACCCCTGCGACACGCCGACCCGATCGCAATTGTTGGCGGGACGATTTACATCTTTCAAGTCGGTGCGCCGTAGCGCGCGTTAGAGCTTCGCCGAATCCATTGACGAATCGACGTTTAGCCCGCATTCGATTTTTCCCTGACCCGCCCATCGACCCGAGCGCGGATCGGCGCCGTCCAACACCTTGGCGGTGCAACTGCGCGGGTTGCATCCGATGGACATGTACCCTTCCTCAACCAGCGGATGCCAGGGCAGCTGGTGCTGCTTCATGTACATGCCAACGTCGCGGCGCGACCAGTTGAGCATCGGGCTGATGGCCCAGCAATCGTATCGCTTGAACCATTCCACCGGCCGAATCGCGCGACGCGTCTCGGCCTGCTCTCGCCGCGTGCCACGCAACCATGCTCGCGGGTGCAGCTCCTTGAAGGCGCGCTCGAAGGGTTCATTTTTATTCGCGCCACAGCAACCTGCGACATCTTCTCGCCAGCCGGGGTCCTGCTCGCCGGCCTTGTGCAAATACGCGATCGGGTCATTGCGCGTCCGATACGTCCACACATTCAAATCAAAGCGCTGACGGATCTGTTCCATGAACAGGTGCGTCTCAGGAAACAAATAGCCCGTGTCGACAAAAATAATCCGGATGCGCGGAACGACGCGCGTCGCCAGGTGAATAAGCACCGCTGCCTGGTCCCCGAAGGACGACGACATCACCAGTTCGTTACCGAATGCCTCTGCAGCCCACGCGATCACCTCATCGGCTGATGCCTGCTCAAATCGATCGTTGAGGGCTTGCGGGTCGAAGTGGGTGGTTGACGGGGTCATATTTTACTTCATTGAAAGACGACGATCGCCGTTTGCGCGAAAGCCATGGACGATGTCACGACTTGCCCACTGCGGACTTCAGTTGAGCAAACAACTCGCCGGGTACGCGCCGGCCTCTGACATAGCCCAGGCGGATCGATTCCTTATTCCGACCATGAAAGTCGCTTCCGCCTGTGCGCAGCAAATGATAGCGCGATGCCAGGGCAGAAGTCTTATCGACCCATTCGGCGTCATGATCCGAATGAAAGACCTCAATGGCGTCAAGCCCGAGGTCGACCAGATCCTTGACCGCCCGGTCCAGTTCTGCATCGTTGGCGGTTCGGAGCTGTACAGCGTGGGCAAGTGAACTCACGCCGCCGGCATCACGGATAAACTGCAACGCCTGCCGGGGTGTCAATCGCTCCTTATCAAAATAGGCCAGACCACCTGGGGCGAGATATTTATCGAACGCCAGCCTGATGCTGCTGACATACCCCTTGCGTAACAGAACCGCTGCGATGTGCGGACGCCCGATGACCTGCCGGGCCGACGATGCGTCGCTGCGATCGACTGGCGGCGAATCCTGTGAAGCCTCTGCCAACCCACCCCCCGCCGCCTGCGCTTCGACCTCCGCCATCGTGATCGCCACGCCCAGCGACTGCAATTTCTCGATGATCTTCGGATTGCGACTGTCGCGCCCCTCAATCAGCGCGCGGGTCGTCTCGCGCAGGATGGAACTCTCAGGATCGATCCCGTAGCCCAGGATATGCAGCGTCCCCGGATGCGGAAACTCGGCGCTGATCTCAATCCCAGGAATAAAGTCAATCCCCAGCGCCCCGGCCGTGTCAGCAGCCTCTGCCAACCCGGCAACGGTGTCGTGATCGGTCATCGACATACCGGTCAGACCATTTTCATGCCCCATCCGAATGACATCCCCGGGAGAAAGCGTCCCGTCCGAGGCGGTGGAATGACAATGGAGATCGATGAACATTCAGAAAAGTGTAGGGAGCGAGATCGACCGGGGAAAGGGCTCGGCCTATTACGCGGAATAACCATACTACGGCCATGGTGGACGTGAGCCTCTGAAATGTCACGCGTTCAAGTTCATCATCCGCGCGGGACAGCTGAAACGCTTAAGGCAAGCGATAAGTGAATCGCTGGCGTCCTTGACAATTTCGAGTTCAAACTTCGGCACGCGCGTTGTGCCATAACCTCAGGACGTTAGATACCCACCAGATTCCAGGTGCGCTAATATTTCCAGCGCTGCCGATTCGGGTGTGCCAGCCTCCGTATCGATTACCATTTCCGGCTTTTCCGGGGCTTCGTACGGATCATCCACGCCCGTGAAGCCCATCCCCTTGCCCGCGGCGACGGCGGCGCGGGCTTTTTTGTAGAGGCCTTTTGGGTCGCGCTTCTCTGCGGCGTCGAGGCTCACTTTTACGTAGACCTCAATGAACTCACCGGGCTTGCTGCTGGCGCGCACAAGATCTCGATCCTTGCGATAGGGGCTGATGAAGCTGCAGATCGTCACCACGCCGGCATCGGTGAAAAGCTTGGCAACTTCACCGATTCGGCGGATGTTTTCCGCGCGATCCTCCGCGCTGAAGCCGAGGTTCTTGTTCAATCCCATGCGAATGTTATCGCCGTCCAGCCGATAGGCGTGCTTCTTCTTATGGAGAAGCATCTGTTCGAGGATGACTGCAATCGTGGACTTGCCTGACGCGCTTAATCCCGTCATCCAGACGGTGACGCCCTTTTGATTGAGAAGAATCTGCCGCTCCTCGCGCGTAACCGACCCGGCATGCCAGGTGACGTTCGTTGCTTTCTGTTCTGCCATGTTGCCCTAAACTCCTATTGATGTGCCCCATTGGTAAAGTTCGACACGGACATCGCCGTGGTCCCGACTTTCCGCAATAAATCTTTGTCAGTAATTTCCACAGCCATCGTGGCTCCCGGTTTGCCTCACTCCTCTTCAAACAACGGTGTCGAAAGATATCGCTCGCCGAAGCTGCACATGATGGTGACGATCATCTTTCCCTTATTTTCCGGGCGGGCGGCAACCTTTGCTGCCGCGGCCATGTTCGCACCGCTGCTGATGCCTCCGAAGATGCCTTCCTCCTTTGCAAGCCGACGTGCCCATGTGAAGGCTTCTTCGTCGCTGACCTGAATGACTTCATCGACGATATTCAGGTGCAGGTTGCCCGGCACAAACCCGGCTCCGATGCCCTGGATCTTATGCCTGCCCGGCTTTACCGGCTCGCCATTGCGGGTCTGTGTAATCACCGGCGAACTGATTGGCTCGACTGCAATCGCCTTGAACGACGCCTTGCGCGGTTTGATGACTTCCGATACACCGCTGATCGTTCCGCCGGTGCCCACGCCGGACACAAGCATATCGACCTTGCCGTTTGTGTCCTGCCAGATTTCCTCAGCGGTCGTGGACTTGTGGATTTCGGGATTGGCCGGGTTTTGAAACTGCTGCGGGATGAACGCCCGGGGATTGCCTTTCGCGATTTCCTCGGCACGGGCGATCGCGCCTTTCATTCCATCGGCAGCCGGGGTCAGCACAACTTCGGCACCGAGGGCCTTCAAAAGCCTGCGACGCTCCAGCGACATGCTTTCGGGCATGGTCAGTATCAACTTATACCCCTTTGCCGCAGCAACGAACGCCAAGGCAATGCCGGTGTTTCCGCTCGTTGGTTCGACCAGCACCGTGTCGTGATGGAGCTTGCCCGCCCGCTCGGCAGCCTCGATCATCGCAAGGCCGATGCGATCCTTCACGCTCGCCATTGGATTAAAAAACTCGCACTTGGCCAGCACGGTCGCATGATCCGGCGGTACCAGGCGGTTGATCCGTACGAGGGGTGTCCCGCCGATCGTCTCAGTGATATCGTTATAGATTCGGCCTTCAGGCTTTCGCGGCATACCAGCTCCTTACTTTTAAAATCACAGGTGGACTCGTTGACCCTAGTAATGTAGATCACGCAACCTGTGTCGTCAGGCACTCTTTTCCAGGATTCGCTGTTCCACAAATTGCTCTGTCTGATCGTCCAGTAACCAACTCGTCATCGCGCCCGGGCGTCGCTCAGCAATGGCGACAATCACATAGCTGTAAAAGGGCCACGCGTGCACGCGGTCGTACTCGCTGGGACGCGCGGGGTGGTCGGGATGGCTGTGATAAAATCCCAGTACCAGTCGCCTTTCGCGGGCAGCGGTTTCCTCAGCGCGCATCAGTTCTTTTGGGTCGACCGAAAACCGATGGTAACGTTCTGTCGGATCGAATGCATTCAAAAGAGGTTCGATTTTTTCGACGACGCGTTCGCCTGATCCGTCCGTCGTCACGTCCATGCCATACATCACCCCGCAGCACTCATTCGGGTAGGCAGCAATGCCCTCGGCCTCAATGGCACGAGCGATGGCTGGGCTCAGGATCAACGGGGTATCTTTCATGGTGTGTGATCAGGGCCAGTTAAATGCATCGCTGTCCAGTTCCGTCCAGAAGCTTTCGGAAAGATACTTGGCAGCGGAGTCACAGAAGATGGTGACCACCACGCCGGCCGATATCGACTCAGCCACCTGCAAGGCCGCCCACAGATTTCCGCCACCGCTAACGCCAACCAAAAGCCCCTCCTCGCGGGCAAGACGCAGCACCAGCCGTTGCGCGTTCTCGGTAGCGACTTCGATGGTGTCGTCGGCCAGTGTCCGATCATAAATACCTGGGACAAGCGCAGTTTCCATGTGCTTCATCCCCTCCAATCCGTGCAACGGGCTGTCTGGTTGCATACTGATGCACCGGATGCGCGGATTCAATTCCTTCAGCCGACGGCTCACGCCTACAAACGTGCCGCTCGTCCCCAGGCCCGCGACAAAGTGCGTGACGCGCCCGGCCGTCTGTTCCCAAATTTCCACGGCCGTTGTTTCGTAATGGGCCTTCCAGTTGGCGTTGTTGTTGTACTGATCGGGATAAAAATATCGTCCCGGGTTCTCCTCGACAATCGCCTTCACCACCCGCTGCGCGCCGTCGGTCCCTTCGTGCGGGTCGGTCAGCAGCAGTTCGGCCCCGTATGCGCGGAGGGATTGCTTGCGCTCGGGCGAAGCGTTCTTGGGTAAGGCCAGTGTAAGCGGATACCCCCGCTCGGCAGCGATCATCGCGTAGGCGATCCCGGTGTTACCGCTGGTGGCGTCGATGATGCGCTTTCCGGGCGTGAGCAGGCCCCGGGCCTCACCATCCAGAATCATCGCCAGCGCGGCTCGATCCTTGACACTTCCGCCGGGGTTGCACCATTCGGCTTTGGCATAAACCTCGACTCCCGGCATTGTTCGACCGATTCGCTTGAAGCCCAGCAACGGCGTGTGCCCGATCAGGTCCAGGACTGATCGCTGCAGGGCTGCGGGGCTGGTCGAAGAATGCTTCTGCACGTTGCATCCTAGACTAGAGGGAAGTCGATGCGGTTTCTAGTGGCCGTGGTCAGCTGAAATGGAGGCCGAATTGCGGGGTTTTCATTGACACTGTGTGATCAAGGATCATAGTATATTAGTACATTCATCTCTTTTAGAGGCCGAACATATGACTTGCTTTCGCACGAGGACGTCGCCCATTATCAGTCATGGTTCGCTGCAAGAAGGACTTCACAAGAATCCAGCTGCTTTCTGGAGTCGCCTTGGCGGGTTCACACTAATCGAACTCTTAGTCGTGATTGGCATTATCACACTGTTGATATCGATGCTGCTCCCGTCGCTTTCCAAGGCGCGGACTGCAGCCCAGCGGGTCAATTGTCTGTCCAACATGCGACAGGTGTTGGTGGCGACGTCCAATTATGCGGCTCGCTTTGGCGACTTTCCCTTCAACTGGGAGCCGGGAATCGCCCACCGCCCGCGACTTAGCTACAACTACACAGAGATCTACAACATCCTTGGCCCGCCAAGCCAGCCCGCTTCAGATCCGGAGCTTTGGAACGAAGGGCACGCGCTGGTGTCGTGGTGGGCCTATTATCTGCTCGAGTATAAATTCCTCGGCGACGCGCGGGTGACAGGGTGCTCCGTTGGCGCATCCAGCGGCTGGGAAAGTTGGCCGGCTAGTTATTACAACCCCTCCTATCCACAAATGCCCGCGAACCTGCGCGACCCGGTTTTTCTTCGTGAGCATCCTACCTATGTGTATCGCGGAGCAAGCGATGTCGATGACCTCCGTATGAATCTGTACAACTGCGGACAGATTGCCTGGGCAAATCCGAGTGATCCAAAGTTTGGTGGGCGAAGCGGTACGTATTTCCCACATGCCAATTCAAAGGGGACCAGTCCGCTGTTTCACTGCCCCGTTTTTGTCAACACGCCAGCGGGCTTCATCGACGGATATGAGAACTACATGCCCACCCACGGCGACGTGAGGACCAAGCGCAATCGCTCGATCGCCCCAATGAGTGGCGGGTCGGGGCGGGACGGTCACTTTCTGTCGCAGGTTGTCGGGTGGACAGATGGACATGCCGGTTTCTATCAGCAAAGCCGTGTCACCGGGGTCTATTACGTTAACTATCGAGGCGACGTAACAACCGACCCGCTGTGCAGATATTGATCGAGCAGGAACTCTCTTCACGATCCAAAATATCGCGCATGGATGGAGCGCGCTCGGGCAAGGTCACTCGTTCCCTGAATCAGCACCCGCCCGTCGGGGAAAACTGTCAACGCCAAAGCAGCGTCGGTCAACCGACAACGAACGAGATAGGGCGTTTGTTCCACCGAGCCGGCGACCCGCAACTTTTGGGCGATGTCCGAAAGATCGACGGCCGCCCCGCGCGGGGCGCGAATCTGAACGGTGTTCCTGCCACAAAGCAATGTCTCATCAGGCTGAGCGGTCGAATGCAGGTAGTCGTATTGACCTGAACACGCGGGGCAATCGGTACGTCCGCCGGATTCTGTTGATGTCCCGTGAAATCTTCCGGTCATCAGGTCGACAGCGAGAATTTGCCGGGCCACCAGATCACTACGTCGCGCGAGCACCTTCAACACTTCGGCAGCCTGCAGCGACCCGACAACCCCCGCGAGAGGACCGAGCACACCTGAGGTATCGCACGTCGCCAGTTCTCCTGGGCCAGGTGCGGATGGAAAGAGGCATCGCAGGCACGGCGTCTGGTGCGGAAGCACGGTCATCATGCGTCCAGTCATCCCGACGCACGCGCCATAAATCCACGGGGTCTTTTGTGACAGCGACACATCGTTGATGAGGTACCGCGTGGGCGCGTTGTCGGTGGCATCGACGATCACATCGACGTCGGCGGAAAGGTTCTGGATATTTTGTCGGTCGACGTCGACGGTCATCGGTTCGACTGTGATGGACGTGTTGATCTCTCGAAGCCGTGCGGCAGCGGCGGGTGCTTTGGGCATCCCCATTTCCGCATCCTGCTCCGAAAAAAGCGTCTGTCGCTGGAGATTGGTCAGTTCAACAATGTCCCGGTCCACAATCCGCAAAAGTCCGACGCCCGCGCGGGTCAGATACTCGGCAACAACTGTCCCCAGTGCACCACATCCGACGAGAAGCACGCGCCCACGCGCGATTGCTGCCTGCCCGGCGTCGCCCACCCAGGGAAGAAGCGTTTGCCGGTGGTAGCGGGGCATGACATCCAACATGAGCGATACTATAGTGCGATGGATCGAACAAAAGGAAACCCATGCCCGTTGATACCCAACAGATCGTCCAGGAAGCCGAAAAGCTCGCCACCCTCATCGCCCAGCATCCGGCTGTCGAGCGATACAAGGCTGCGCAGAAAGCAGTGACCGACGACCCCGAGGCCGGACGGCTCATGACCGCCTTCGAGCAGGCATACGAAACGCTTTCACGACAGCAGATGCAGGGAATGGAGATCACCGAGGCCCAACAGCAGCAACTTGAACGGATGCAGGCGCAGGTTGTTTCTCACCTGAAGATCAAAAATCTAAACCTCGCCCAGGTGGACTTTGTAGACCTCCTGCGGAAAGTCAGCCAGAAGATCCACGCCCCATTGCAGGACGCATCGACGGCGGGGGCAAGTGGGCCACGTCTCACTGCCGGGCGCTAATGAGTAGGTCTAACGAACGATGAAGGACCGGCAATCAGTTCCGCCGTCGCCCACTGCAAAACTGACAGGACGAAGGCACCGCGGACAGCGACCTTCGTAGGCGTTGCCGGCAGCGTTTTTGTAGATGCGCAGGTAGGTTTTGCAGCAGTCGAATTGCACGCTGAGAAACGGCCGCGCGACGCGTGCCGGATTAGCGGTCGGTGTCAATGAGGCGATGTCGATTTTGTAATCGCGCGGATCCGACATGTTTCACGAGCATTTTTACTTCACGCCCCCAGGCTGACACGTTCCCAGATGCGCGGCGCCGCCCGCTGGATGATGCCCGCCGCCCGGGTGAGAATCTGGCTGGTCGTGCTCTCAATTTTCCGGCGTTCGGCAGGGTCCGACACTTCCTTGAGGTTGATTCGCACGTTGTATATCCCGCATCGTGTCGAAGCCATCGCGAGGTCTGCGCAGACGGCTAAATCGGAAAGCAGACGAGGGTTGACGAAGTTGACGATCTTGTCGGTTAGTTCGAGCACTGCCAGCGACGTCGCAGCGATCGTCTGGGGCACTCTGATACACGACATGGTTGCAGCGGCGATTTTTGCATCGCGATCAGGGACGTCCGGGGCAAGCTTGCGCGCCTTGCTCAGCATGTCGAACGCCGCCTGATCGTCGGCCATCAACTGCTCGAGCACCTCCCGAGCGCGATGAATGGACTCCAACGCTGGCTTCAACTCCGCGACAAAGACCTGAAGATCCTTGTGACCGAGGCTGTAGTTGATGGTCATCTCCCCCATCGAAGCCGCCAGTGCTCCAACCAGCGCAGCAACGCTTCCCCCGCCCGGCGTGGGCTGCTTGGATGCCGCTGCGTTAAGAAAGTCCCCAATTGTTGATTTAGTGTCGTGCATGATACTACGGTCGACGTCCCCCGAAGCCGGTATGCGATACAAATGCAGCGCCCCGGATGGGTCGAAAGCGAACGCCCCTAAAAAAATTCCGCCACCCTGTCGCCGACACCACTCCCGGCCCGGTGGACCGAAGCCGTGGCTCCGACGACCCTTCAATTTTATCTACCAGCCCCACCCGCGTCGTGTTGTACCCCTTTGGGTGTCAAATCCACAGGCGGAAATGTCGCATAGTTGCGAGGACCGGGTTTCACCGAGACCACCGACGGATCGGGCGTGCTGACCGTCACCACGCATGTCGACAGCCGTGTGCGAGCGACGTTTCGCATCTGATCAAAGGTCACCGCTTCCACCTTATCGGAAAAACTGGCGTGAAAGTCATAGCCCAGCCCATACAGTTCATCCAAAGCAGCAACCGTCGCCTGCTCGCCGGCAGTCTCGTTGTCCATCGCATCGCTGGTTTCGATCAAGCGTTTGGACCGGGCAAACCACCCCGCCTGTCCGACAGACAATGTGGTCAAATCTGATTGATTGTCCGCCTCCGACCCCTGCAGTCGCGCGATATTTTCCAGGATCGTTTCAACGACTTCGTTCACATTTTTGGGATCGCACCCCGCATATACGAGGAAGGCACCCGGGCGGTCAGGCCGCCCGGGCGAGTTCATCGCGTGGACGATATACACCAACCCACGTCCGCGCAAGATTTCGTGCAGATAGCCCGTGGGATACGAAAAACCACTGGCCATCGTGTCGGCCACACTGATGGGGAAGTTAGCCGGATCACCAATCACCGTCTGAGCGTCGAAGCCGATGACAACGCCCGCGACAGGTTGCTGCGTCTTTTGTACATGGACACCACGCACTTGAATCGACGCGTTGCTGCTTTGTCCCTGCGCGACCGCATCGCTGGTGGTTGTCGGCACAGACGCTGGCTTGGCGGGTTGGTCAGGCATCGCGCCATCGCCGAGCAGCGCCACGACTTTCTTACGCGCGCTGTCCACATCAATGTCGCCGTAGACCGCAATCACCCGGCGGCCGGGTCGCACCTGCTGGTCATACCACTTGCGTATATCTGCACTGGTGAAACGTTGGAGGTTCTCTTCGGTACCGATCACCTGAAACTGATAAGGCGACCCTGTCGGCTTGTAATAGGTCTCCTTGAAGTACCTGAACGCCTGGCTGGTCCAATCGGCATCCTGTCCTTCGATGGCAGCGCCGATCCGCTGTTTCATCTGCGCAAGTTCATTCTCTGGAAATGCAGGATTTTTGACGACGTCGGCATAGACGTCCATCGCGCGATCAAAATCCGTGTTGAGAAATGTCGACGTCCAGAACCATGTATTATTCCCGCAACCTGCAGAGATTGACCCTCCAATGGAATCAAAAAAGGACGCGATCTGCTGAGCGCTGCGTGTGGTCGTTCCGCGAGTCGCAAGCTGCAGGGTGAGGTTGCCCAGCCCGTTGGTGGTTGCGTCTTCAGAAGTCAGACCTCCGAGCGCGTACATCGAGACACTCACCATCGGCGAGGTGCTGACGCGCCTGAGCAGCAGGATGGTTCCGTTCTTCATCTCGACGCGCGTCACATCCGTTGATGCCTGGGTGGATGCCGCCACCGCCGTGGTGGGGGAGACAGGTCGAAGTACATCGACCGCTTTTGGCAAAGCCCCGGCTCCCACAAACTCGGCTGGCAACAGAGCACTGGTCAGCAGGCGTTGAGGATCGAGATACTTCCTAGCGACTTCCTGGAGCTGTACCGCCGTGACCGCCGCGATCTTTTCGATGTAATGGTCAGAAAAATGAGGATCGCCGGTGGACATGAAATCAGTGGCGAGCGATGACGCGACCGCTTCTGAAGTCTGCAATCCCTGAACCCTGCCGACGCGCATCTGCACCTTGGCCTTGGCAAGACGAGCTGGATCGATTTCACCGTTCTTCATGGATTCGGTCACAGCCAGAACTGCTTTGGTGGCTGCTTCGATATTTTTGGGTGGAAGCGCCATGCTGATCTCGAACGAGCCTTCTCCCCAGTGAGGCGTCCCGCTTCCGGCACCAATGGCCGTCACCAGCTGTTGCTTGTCGCGAAGTTCTTCGACGAGGATGGAGCTTTCTCCATCACCAAGAATCGTGGCCAGCAGATCAAGCGCGTAGAGGTCGGGATCGTTCAGGGAGATCGATGGGAACGCCAGCTCAAGGTTAGCCTGTCCGAGCTTCGGAAAAGTCGCCACCACGCTTCGCGGGGAGAGGACCGGGGGCTCGCTGGGCAGCGCGTGCGAGAAAGCGCGTCCGGGCGGGACGTCGGTGACCTGCTTCTGCACGGCCTGCAACATCTCCTCAGGGTCGCGATCGCCAGCGATCGCGAACACCATGTTGGCAGGCTGGTACGCTAACTTGTAATAGTTGTAAACATCATCGCGCGACAGTCCCTGAATCACCTCCTGATACCCAATCACCGGCACGCGTGCCGGGTGAACGAGGTATCGGTTCATCGATGACAGATAAGAAAATTGGCGATTCGGCTCGCCTTTCCCTTTCTCAAGTTCGCGCTGGACGACCTGATATTCGCGTCGATATTCATCAGGCGTGATGGTCGCGCCGTTCAGCCACCCGGTCAGCAGGTCAGTCGCCTCGTCAAGGTGGTCGGGCGTGGTGTTGATGAAATAAGCAGTGTGGTCGGTGGTCGTATATGCGTTGGAATTGTTCCCGATCTGCTGCAACAGGTTGCGATTTTCAGCCTCCGTGCGTCGCACGCTCGATCCGCCGGCGACCAGGTGTTCCAGCAGGTGACTTAGTCCACCGCCAAGCCATTTCCCTTCATAGATACCACCGGTCATTACATACGCTCGAACGGCCAGCACCGGCGAGGGGACGCGCTTGACGATCACGGTCAAACCGTTCTGCAGAACCGATACGATTTCATCCGGCCGGCTCACGATGCGGTAAGATTCCTGACCATATCCGAGACCCACCTTTGGACGGATCATCTGATCTTCGGGCAAATG
>Ga0105047_10005147_pt1 | contig 22566 bp, 20 predicted proteins | sample MAT04_FD_78384 | JGI IMG/M metagenome (GOLD analysis project Ga0105047, IMG submission 78384) | Freshwater microbial communities from Lake Fryxell liftoff mats and glacier meltwater in Antarctica - MAT-04 (megahit assembly) | ecosystem: Environmental > Aquatic > Freshwater > Ice > Liftoff... | reverse complement strand
ATCTTCACCAACACCGCCCTGACCGCCGACGGCGACGTCTGGTGGGAAGGTCTCACGAAGGACGTGCCGGAAGGCCTGACCAACTGGAAGGGCCAACCGCACGACCCGGCGTCGGGCGAGCCCGCGGCGCATCCGAATGCCCGTTTCGCTTCCCCCGCGCAGCAGTGCCCGACCATCGCTCCAGAGTGGGAGGACCCCCGTGGCGTGCCGATCGACGCCATCCTGTTCGGGGGCCGCCGGGCCTCGGCCGTGCCGCTGGTGACGGAAGCCTTCGACTGGGAGCATGGGGTGTTCATGGGCTCGTCGGTGGCTTCGGAAGGTACCGCTGCGGCCGAGACCGCCATCGGCGAGCTGCGCCGCGATCCCTTCGCCATGCTGCCGTTCTGCGGCTACAACATGGGTGACTATTTCGCCCACTGGCTGTCAATGGCGGGCAAGATCGATCCGGCCAAGCTGCCGCGTCTGTATTTCGTCAACTGGTTCCGCAAGAACGAGGGCGGCAAATTCGTCTGGCCCGGCTTCGGCGACAACGCCCGGGTGCTGAAGTGGATTTCGGAACGTCTGGACGGCGAGGCCGAGGCCCTCGATACGCCGGTCGGCAGGGTGCCGACGCGGGGGGCGCTGGACCTGTCGGGCCTGACCCTGTCGGACGCCGACCTGTCGACCCTGCTGGATGTCGACGCCGAGGTCTGGGCCGAGGAGGCGTCGCTGATCCCGGAGTTCTACACCCAGTTCGGCGACCGCCTGCCGCAGGCCCTGTGGGACCAGCACGCGGCCCTGACAGCCCGCATCGACGCCAACCGCGCCGCCGCCATCGCCGCTGAATAGGGTCGAGAAACTGCGCTCAGGCCGCGAGCCACCGCGCGGCTCGCGATAGCGCCTCTTGCCAAGAGACCCCGGGCAGTCGATCAGATCGCCTGTGGCTTCCTCTCCAGACGTGATCGTCATCGGCGCCGGCGTGCTCGGCCTCTGCACTGCAGCGGAGCTGGGCGCGCGCGGCCATGCCGTGACGGTCATCGATCCGGGTGGAGCCAACGCCAGCTCGATCGCCGCCGGCATGATCGCGCCGGCGCTGGAGTCGTTGCTCGACGATCTGTCGCCGGACCGCTCCGCCCTGCTGAAGCGGGCGCGCGACCTGTGGCCGGCGGTCGCCGAGGGGCATGGTCTCAAACTTCATCGCGACGGAGCCGACTGGAGGGGGCCGAATGCCGAAACCGCCCTGGCCCGTCTGCAGGCCCTTGGCTTTGACGCCATGCCGTCCGAGGGCGGCCTGACCACGACGGATGATTGGCGGATTGAGGTCGGACCGGCGCTGACGGCCCTGGCCCGGGCGACCGGCGTGACGGTCGTCCGCGGCCGGGTCGTTCGTCTGGCGGGTGAAGGCCGCCGCTGGCGGATTGAGGCCGGTGACGGGCGCGTCTGGTTCAGTTCGACGGTGGTCCTGGCCACGGGCGCGGACCCGGCGATCTCCGGTCTTGCGGGCAGTGTCGCCGCGATTGTCGAGCGTGTGCAACCGATCCGGGGGCAGCTCACTGCCGTCGCAACGGCCGCGCCGGCCCGGATGGTTCGAGCGGCCAGTGTCTATGTCGCGCCGGGCGAAGGTGGCGTGGTGATCGGCGCCACCATGGAGCCGGGCCGTCGCGATCTGGAGCCGGATGCGGCGGAGTCCGCGCGTCAGGTCGAGGCCGGCCTTGCGCTGCTGGGCGCAACCGGCGAGGCGGGCGCAATTCGCGTCGGCATACGCGGGGCGACGGCCGACGGTCTGCCGCTCGCCGGTCCTTCCGGGGATCCGGGCCTGCATCTGGCGCTGGCTCCGCGCCGTAACGGCTGGCTGATGGGTCCGCTGGTCGCCCAGGTCGTGGCCGACGCAATCGAGGGCAGGGCACCCGCACGAGACGCCGCCGCCCTCGACCCGCTCCGGATCGCCTGATCAGTCTTCCGGCAGGTTGAAGCGCAGGTTCATACTGACCCGCGATCCCTCCGCCGCACCGTTGACGGTACGCGGATTGACCCGGAAGTCGCGCGACAGACTCTGGGCCGCCCGACCGAAGCCGTAACCACCCGGTGTTTCGCGCGTCACAGTACAGTCGGTGACCGCGCCGTTCGGCAAGACCAGACAGTTCATAGAGGCCGAGCCTGATACCTCCGCCGCCATGGCCCGTTCGGGATAGGCCCGCATCAACTGCTCCGACGTGGGCTGACGCGACCAGCTCGGGCTGGTGATGACCGCGCGCGGCCTGGCCGCCGGCTCGACCTTCGGGACATCCGGTGCCGGGTCCTTGACCACCGTGTCGAAGGTGATTGTGGTGCTGTCGGTCGGCTTCGCGTCGGTATCGACCGCCGGAAGGGTGGTCGTCGATATCCGGGGAACCGGCGTATCATTCAGCGGCAGGTTGGGGGCCGACGGCGTCTTGGCCTCGACCGGCTCCGAAGGGGGCGGCCGGAAGGTCAGCACATTGATGGGCGGTCTCTCCGGCAGGGCTGCCGGCAGCTGCATCTCGACGCGCTGGTAGTACAAGGCCGCACCCAATCCGATATGGGCCACCACCACGATCCCCGTGGCGATCCAGGTCGCTCGGGAAAAACGAGGCCGTTTTCGGTCGTTGAAATCGAGCGGATGCACCAGTCCGGGTCCGCCAGCGGTCGTCATCATCATGGCTGTCACTCCCTGTCTCTCGCCGTCCCCGCAGCGTCCCACGGCCAAGTTGAGCGCTGACGATGAGGCAAGTTTTGGGCGTGTCTTGCCCCGGAAATGTCACGAGCTGCCGTCCGGCGAAAGTTAAGGGTCTGTGGACGTTAAACCCGCTGTTAGGATTTGATTAACCACGGTCCCCCAGCCTCCTGAGTCATGAACCTCGGAGTGATTCCATCCTCTGGCGGAGTCGAGGCGGCCATCCGGCGCGCCTCGAACGCCACTGGTGTGGACGCTGATTTCCTGGTCCGAACGGCCCGCCGCGAAAGCGCGATGAACCCGTCTGCCAAGGCCCGGACATCTTCGGCCGCCGGTCTTTTCCAGTTTATCGAGCAGACATGGCTCGGGACCGTGAAGGCCCATGGTGCCAAGCATGGATACGGCCAGTACGCGGATCTGATTTATCGCGGTGGCGATGGACGTTGGCGGGTCGAAGGATCGGCGCGCAACGTGGTTCTGGATCTGCGCTTCGACCCGCAGGCCGCTTCAACCATGGCTGCCGAGCTGACGGCGTCCAACGCGGCCTATCTGCGCGGGCGGTCGGGTCGGGAGCCCGGGGCCGGCGATCTCTACGCCGCCCACTTCCTCGGACCGGCGGGTGCGGCGCAGTTGATGGACGCCATGGAGCGCCGGCCTGGAAGCAGCGCGGCGGCGATCTTCCCCGAGGCGGCCTCGGCCAACCGATCGATCTTCTATCGCGATGGCCGTCCGGCGACGGTGGCCGAAGTTCATGCCAATCTGCAACGCAGCGCCGGCGACGGCTCACCGGCCGCTGCGGTCGGAAAAGAGCAGGCGGTGCCGGACCTGAGTGAACGTGACCAGATGCTGGCTGCCCGGCTGGATCGCCTCAAGCAGGACCAGAGTTTGCTGGCGCTGTTGCTGGGGCAGGACGGGGACGGCAAGGCCGGCGGCTTCGGCGGCGCGTTCGGTCCGGACAGCAAAGCGCGCACCTGACGCCGAATCCGGCGATGGTGAACCGCCCGTTAAGGATGACGGGCCGATGTTGACTGGCCCCGCCTGGATTCGCCCATGACCGCCTATCGCGCCCGCCTGACCGAGATCGACATCCATCGCCTGATCAAGGCGACCGATGAGGACGAGCGTGCGGCTGCGGCGCACAAGCTGTGTCGCAGCATGGACAGGGCGCAACTGGGCGAGGACGACCGCGCGGCGGCGCAGAAGATTCTGCGGATGCTCTCCCAGGATGCGGCGGAACTGGTCCGCCGGGCCATGGCGGTGACGCTGAAGGCATCGGACCTGATTCCTCGGGACGTGGCGCGGCGTATGGCGGCGGACGTGGACAGCGTGGCCCTGCCGATAATCAATTTTTCGCCGGTCTTCACCGATGAGGATCTGATCGAGATCGTCCGAGCCGGATCGGCGGTGCGTCAGGTCGCGGTCGCCAGTCGGCCCAACGTCGGCCGGGACGTGGCCGAGGCGGTATCCGAGGTCGGCTGCGAGCAGGCCGTGCGCGCTCTGGCCGCGAACGACAACGCCGACGTGGCGGAATCCGCGCTGGGGCGCTGTGTCGACCGGTTCGGAACCTCACCCGAGATCGTGGCCGCCATCGCCTATCGCCAGATTCTGCCGCTTTCGGTGACCGAGCGGCTGGTCGAGCTGGCGTCGGACGCCGTGCGCGAGCATCTGGTAACCCGCCACGCCGTGGCCCCCGAGACAGCCATTCGTCTTGCCGCATTCGCCCGGGAACGAGCCACGGTCGACTTGGTCGACCAGGCCTCGAACCAGTCTGACCTGCCGCAATTCGTGGCCAGCCTGAACGCGCGCCGCGCCCTGACCGCCTCCCTGATGCTTCGGGCCTTGGCCCGCGGGCAGATGGCGTTGTTCGAACATGGGATGGCCGAACTCGCCGGGACGCCGCTGGCGCGCGCCTCGCTGATGATCCATGACGCGGGGTCCCTGGGTCTGAAGGCGGTTTATGACCGGGCTGGCCTGCCGCCGCGGCTGTTCCAGGCCTATCGCGCCGGAGTCGACACCTGGCGCCAGCTTCAGGCGGAGGGCGTCGACACCTCGGGCACCGAATTCCGTCGCCGGATGCTGGAGCGGTTCCTGACCCAGCGCCCCAATGCCCCGCGCGAGGATCTGGCCTATCTGATGGAAAGGCTGGATAACGACCCGCTACCGGCCAAGGCCCGGCTCAGCGCGGCCGCCTGACAGCACAAGGCTCGCCTGTCAGGCGGGCGTCGGCGTATTTCTGAAAGAGCCGGTACACTCCAGATTTCGCTCCAGACCGTTTTTGTTTCAGGTCGAATCGACCTGAAACCAAAAAATGGTCCAGACTTCAGTCTGGAGCGAAATCTGAGCCTTGATGGACTGCGTCCATCAAGACCGATTTCGCTCTAGCCCAGGTGCTGGGCCACGCGGGCTTCAAGCGTCTGTGCCAACACCTTGCCGACCGGGTGATCGTCGGTCTGGATTTCGTCGCGGACCACCGCCTTGATGGCGTCGATGTGGGCGTCGAGGATCATGACCGGAGCGGCCATGCGTTTGACGGGGTCGTCCATCATCTTGCAGAGCGAGCCGGCCAGACGGGTCACCAGCGGATACTGATAGGTAGTCCCCAGGCCCTTCAGGTCATGGGCCCGGAAATACAGGACCTCAGCGGTTTGAGGATTATAGCCTTTGCAGCGGATGTCGGTTTGGGCCAAGTCCAGCTTGACAATTTCATCCTGCAGCCATTGGCCGAACTGGGACGACATGGCCTTCAGGGCCTCTTCGGCCTTGGCGATGGCACCGGCGTCGATCCCGCCGAAGGCTCCGCCGACCTTCATGCGAAGGGTGTTGGGCGGGCGAATGACCTGGGCCGAATTGCTCACGGCGGACTCCTGAAGATGAACCAGTGAACTCTGGGCCTGTCTTCCTAAAAAACGGTGCACAGGCGGGCTCAGGAGGCGAATTGCTCTGCCAGGACCCGCTCCTCGAACGAACGTCCCGCGTCGAACAGCATGGTCAAAGCGATGTCGCGACGTTCCCGTACCTCGACGCGGGCAACGCGGCGGACCTCGAAGCTGTCGGCGGTGGCGCTGACCGGCCGCTTGTCCGCTTCCAGCACCTCGAAACAGACCTTGGCCTGATGCGGGAGCAAGGCACCACGCCAGCGGCGCGGGCGGAAGGCGCTGATCGGGGTCAGCGCCAAGACACGGGAATCCAGCGGAATGATCGGCCCGTGCGCCGACAGATTATAGGCCGTCGATCCCGCCGCTGTGGCCAGCATGCAACCGTCGCAGGACAACTCCTCGAGCCGGACGCGGTCGTCGACGCTGATCCGCAGTTTGGCGCTCTGGCGGGTCTGGCGCAGCAGCGAGACTTCGTTGATCGCCAGGCCGCTGTGGACCTGACCCGCCTCGGTCCAGGCATCCATCTGCAGCGGATGAATCACGGCCCGCCCGGCACCGGCCAGCCGTTCCAGCAGACTCTCTTCCTGATAGTCGTTCATCAGGAAGCCTATTGATCCACGATTCATGCCAAACACGGGGACGCGCCGGTCCATGACTGTGTGCAGGGTTTCCAGCATGAATCCGTCGCCGCCGAGGGCCACGATGACCTGGGCCCGGTCGGGATCAGCCGACCCATAGAGAGTCTTCAGCCGTTCCCGGGCCGCCTGGGCCTCGGGCCGGTCTGAAGCCACGAAGGCGATGCGCAGGTCAGGGGCGGGGGCACTCACCCGTCTACGCAAGCCGAGCCGGACAGTGAAGTCAAACGGCGGCTTGCAATTTTCCCTGGCTGTCGTCGGTCAGGGCGCGGAAAGCTCGTGCCGCTGAGGTCTGGGACAGCGATCCTCGAAGCCAGACGGCATTGCCGCGCTCTCCGGGCAGGGACTGGTTCAGCTTGCGCAACTCGATCAGCAGGGTCGGGAATACCGCGCGGTCGATGCCGACTGCTACGCAGGCATAATAAAGCGCTTCAGGAGACGACGCGATCAGGGCCTTGCGGATGTCGCCAGCGGCGAAACCGCCCAAGGTGGCGAGTCCATGGACGAACAGGCTCAGACGCTTCTCGCGGACGGCGCGGATCAGGAAGCCGGCGCGCAGCTGGCCGGCGGCTTGCAGTTTGTCGATCAACCGCCGTTCCATTTCGTCGCGGTCCGCGTGGTACTTGACGGTCCGGTCTTTGCCCGCCGGGCGGATGACGCCCTCGACGGCGTCGTAGACTGCGGCTGCGATGGCCTTCTCGTCGACATTAAAGCGGGCGGATATCGACTGACGCAAGGCGGTGCCGACCCAATGGTACATCTGCTCGGCCAAGGCCCCGGTCAGGCGGGGATGGCGGGTCAGGGGACCGCGCAGCGCGGCGATGCGGCGCGAGTGTTGGACCAGGCGGCGAATGCCGTCGACGCTCAGGTCTGCGGTTCGGTTCGTGGCCAGGGCGGTCAGCACGGCCGGCTCTCCGCGCTCGATCACCGCGTCCGCGACCCGTCCGCTGATCCGGGGACGGCGAGCGATCGCGATCTGATGCTCGATCGAGGCCTCGATCATGACGCGCAGCAGGTCGTCGTCCTGCAGGATGGGGCTGGAGGCCAGGATCGGGCGGGCGATCTCGATCTCGTCCAGGGCCAGGACATTGATCAGCGCGGCGGGGGCCCAGTCGGCGTGGGCCAGCTTTTCGGACAGCAGCTTGCGGACCTCGCGCTCGGCCTGGCGCGCCAAGGTCAGGAAGATTTCGCCGAGAACGGGCGACAGCTCGCCCGACGGAGGACTGGCGTCGCAGAGCGCTATTACACCCAGCAGAAGCCGCTGCCGTGAATCGGGGCTGGTGTTACGGGCCAGGGCCATAAGGTCGCTGGCGCGGGGGAGGTCCGCTTCCGGCGGGGCTTCGGGAACCAGTTGGACGAGGACCACGGACGTCTCCGATGAGCCGACGGGGATTGGAGGTGGATAAACTGTAGGGAGCCGGGGCCTAAGACGCGGTTAACGGAAGCTGAATCTTGACGTGGCTCCCGTGCGGCGCGAGCCTGTGCCGACAATCGAGGAATACGATCATGGCCGACGGCGCGACGACAACCCTCAGGTCCAGGGTCTCGGAGGCGGAATGGGCCGCCCGGGTCGAACTGGCGGCCCTTTACCGTCTGGTCGCCCTGCACGGCTGGGACGACATGATCTTCACCCACATCTCGGCGCGTGTGCCCGGACCCGAGCATCATTTCCTGATCAACCCCTACGGCTGGTATTTCGAAGAGATCACCGCCTCATCGCTGGTGAAGGTCGATCTGGAAGGGAACATCGTCCAGGACACGACCAGCTTCATCAATCCGGCCGGCTTCACCATCCACTCAGCGATCCACGCGGCTCGCGAGGATGCGCATTTCGTCATTCACCTGCACACCGTGGCCGGCGTGGGCGTGGCGGCGCAGCAGGAGGGCCTGCTACCGATCGGGCAGAACGCCTGTCTGTTGCAGCATCAGGTCGCCTATCACGGCTATGAGGGGGTGGCGCTGAACCATGAGGAGCGCGAGCGGCTGGTGGCGGACCTGGGTGACAAGCCGCTGATGCTGTTGCGCAATCACGGCACGCTCGCGGTCGGCCAGACGGCGGCCCAGGCCTGGATCGGCATGTTCTTCCTCGAGCGCGCCTGCGCTCAGCAGGTGGCTGCCCTGTCGGGCGGACGCGAGCATGTGTTGTTCGCGCCCGACGCCGCCCAGAACGAGACGAAAGAGCAGGGCAAGGGCATCGGCTTCATCTCCGCCCTGGCCTGGCCAGGTGCGTTGCGGATGCTGGACCGGAAATCGCCGGGCTATGACGCTTGAGCCGGAAGCCATGAAATCGGCCGGTGCGCTGCTGGTCGGGTTGGCGCTTCTCGCGGGTGCCGGAGCCGCCCACGCGGGTCCGTGGACCCAGCCCAAAGGGCAAGGGCAGGTGATCCTCAAATACGAGGACATGCGGAGCGATCGCGGTTTCGACCCGGACGGGGCGCTGGCCGATCTACCGGCGGACCGCCGTGACTCGGCCCTTGGGGTCTTCGCCGAATATGGCGTTACCGACCGGTTCACCCTTCAATTCAAGGGGGACTGGCAATCGGGCGAGGACGCCTTCGTCGACTATCAGGGTCGCGGCCCGATCGAGATCGGCGTGACCTGGCAGGCCTGGCGCGACGACCACACCGCTATCAGCCTGTATGGCGGCTATGCCGACGGGGGCGAAGGCCGCAACGCCGGTTATGCCGCGCCGGGACAGGGCGATAACGACTGGGAGGCGCGGGCCTCGGTCGGGCGGTCCTTTGGCGGGTGGAGCGGCGCATGGGCCCCGGATGGCGGCTTTGTGGAGTTTCAGACTGCACGCCGAATGCGTCAGGGTCTGCCGGACGAGACACGCATCGACGCGACCGTCGGGGCCCATTTCGGCGACAGCTGGATGCTGCTGGGTCAGGCCTATGGCGGACAGGCCGATGACGGCGGCCCGCGCTGGCTCTCGGTCGAGGCGTCTCTGGTCCGCGACCTGGGCGATTGGAGCCTTCAGGCCGGATGGCGTCAGGCCGTCGCCGGCCGCGAGACTCCGGAAAGCGGTGGACCCGTGATCGCCCTGTGGCGCCGGTTCTGACTGCGACACGTCCGCGCGCCCACCGCACGACGGAAACGGAAACAGCCTCCGTTACAGGAACTCCAGTTGCGTAGACGGCGTGAGCCGCTAAGTCGGCTTGTTCAATCGCCGGAGAGCCTCACGCGTGATCAAACGCCATTTCTTCCTCGTCGCGGCCGCCGTCCTGCTGGGCCTCATGGTCGTGGCCGTCGTTCTGAGGATCGCGTTCGCTGGTGACGAGAAGGCGGGCGGTGGTCCCGGCGGCCCCGGCGGCCCCGGCGGCGGTCAGACCGTCCTGGAAGCGGTGATCGGGTCTCGTTCCTTCACCGACGAAATCCGGGTGCTGGGCGTGGCGCGGGGTCGGCGTTCGGTCAACATCACCTCATCGACCAGCGAACTGATCACCCGCGTTCTGTTCACCGACGGCCAGCGGGTCGCGGCGGGCGCGCCGCTGGTCGAACTGCAGGCGCGGGAGGAAGACGCCGGCATCATTGAGGCCCGGGCGCAGGTGGCGCAGGCGCAGCGGCAGTACGACCGCTACAAGACCCTGGCCGATCAAGGCATCGCTCCGCGCGTGACGGCCGAGGACGCCGAAACCTCACTGGCGACAGCCCGGGCTTCGTTGAACGCCGCCCAGGCCAGACGCGGCGACCGGCTGATCCGGGCACCGTTCGCCGGTATTCTGGGTCTGAGCTCGGTGACAGCGGGCACCCTGGTCAATCCGGGCGGAATCATCACCACCCTGGACGACATCGATGTGGTCCGCGTCGATTTCCCGGTGCCGGAGCGGTATCTGGGTGTGCTGCGGACCGGGACACCGATCCGGGCCACGATCGACGCGTATGGCGATGAGGCGTTCCGCGGCCGCATCGCCCTGATCGACACGCGCGTCAACGAACAGACCCGCGCCGTAACCGCCCGCGCCGAAATCTCCAATCCCGGGGCGCGTATCCGCCCTGGCATGGCCGTCCGCGTCGCCGTCCAGCAGGGCCAGCGCACCGCGCCGGCCGCGCCGGAAGCCGCGCTGCAGTATGAAGGCGACGGTGCCTTCGTCTACCGGATCGCCAAGGGCGAGAGGGGCTCGACGGCCCAGCGGGTCGAGGTCAAGACCGGCTCGGTTGAAGGCGGCTTTGTCGAGATTATCTCCGGCTTGAACGTGGGCGACCGCATTGTCGGCTCTGGCCTGAACCGCATCCAGCCCGGCGCGCCGGTCAGCGTGGCCGGCCAGGGCGGGAGGCAGGGCGGCAGCCGCCCGGCCGGTGCCGCAACCACGCGGGCCACCGCGCCATGATGCTGTCGGATCTCGCTGTTCGCCGCCCGGTATTCGCGGCGGTGGCCGCCATCGTGTTGTGCGTGATCGGGGCGGCGGCCTTCTTCTTCCTTCCGGTGCGCGAACTGCCCGACGTGGATCCGCCGATCGTCTCGGTCAGCACCAGCTACGCAGGCGCTTCAGCCGAAGTCATCGAAAGCCGGATCACCGAGCCGATCGAACAGCAGATCGCCGGCATTCAGGGTGTCGACAGGATCACATCGTCCAGCCGCGACGGGCGTTCAAACGTCTCGATCGAATTCTCGCTCGACCGCAATATCGACGACGCCGCCAATGATGTGCGCGACCGGGTGTCCCGCGTCGTCGGCCGCCTGCCGGATCAGGCCCAGCCGCCGGAGGTGTCCAAGGCCGACAGCGACAGTCAGCCGATCATGATCCTGTTCCTCCGCTCCAACGGGATGAACCGGCTTGAGCTGACGGACTATGCCAACCGCTACCTGATCGACCGCCTGGCCACCGTGCCGGGCGTGGCGCAGGTTCAGATCTATGGCGAGCAGCGCTATGCCATGCGCATCTGGCTCGACGCCTCGGCACTCGCGGCCAGGGGGCTGACGGTCACCGATGTCGAAGCCGGCCTGACTTCCCAGAACGTCGAACTGCCGGCGGGTCAGCTGGAGTCGGGGCAGAAGGACTATACGGTCCGCGTCGCGCGCACCTACGCCCGGGCCGAGGACTTCCGCCAGCTTCCGATCGGCACGCGGGGCTCGGCGACTGCGGCGGCGACCCAGACCGGCGCCGCTTCGTCCGCCCTGGCCCTGCCCAGCGGGGCCGCAGGTGCCATCCAGGGCCAGTCCGCCTATGTCACCCGGTTGGGTGACATCGCGCGCATCGAGGAGGCTCCGGCCGAGGACCGCCGCCTGTTCCGTGGCAACGGACAGGATCAGATCGGCCTGGCCGTCACCCGCCAGGCCCAGTCCAACGACCTGGCCATCTCCAGGGGTGTCGAGGCCATGCTGGAACAGGTTCGGCCCAGCCTGCCGGCCGGGACCGAACTGGTGGTCGGCTCCGACAATTCGGTCTTCACCTCCCATGCCATCGACGAGGTCTGGATCACCATCGGCATCTCGCTGGTGCTGGTGGCGCTGGTAAATTTCATCTTCCTGGGCAGTCTGCGGGCGGCCTTCATCCCGTCGATCGTGGCTCCCATCTGCCTGCTGTCGACCTTCATCGTCCTGGCACCGCTGGGCTTTTCGCTGAACCTTCTGACCCTGCTGGCGCTGGTGCTGGCCGTCGGCCTGGTGGTCGACGACGCCATCGTGGTGACCGAGAATATCCAGCGCCGTCTGGACCATGGCGAACCGCCTCTGGTGGCCGCCGAGCGGGGAACGCGACAGGTGTTCTTCGCCGTGGTGGCGACGACCATCGTGCTGCTGGCCGTGTTCGCGCCCCTGCTGTTCCTGCCCGGCTATGTCGGCCGGCTGTTTGTGGAGCTGGCCGCGGCGATCGCGGCGGCCGTGGCCTTTTCGGCCTTCCTGGCCCTGACCTTGTCGCCGATGCTGGCCTCGCGCATTCTGAAGCCTGCGTCGGGCGGCGGCTGGGTGGCGCGCAAGGTCGACCGCGCCATGGAGGCGTTGCGCAACTCCTATAAAAATTCGCTCCGGGCGATGCTGGGCAAGCGGATCGCGGTGATCGGCGTATCCAGCCTGATTCTCGTTGTCGCCGGTGGCGCGTCGGCCATGTTCTTCGCCCTGCCGAACGAACTGGTCCCGGCGGAAGATCGCGGCCGGGTGCAGATCCGGGTCCAGGGACCTGAGGGCGCCGGGTTCGACTACACCCGCAAGATCATGATGGGGATCGAACCCATCCTCGCCGAATACAGGGCCAGCGGTGAAGCCAACAGCTTCCTGATCTCCGCGCCGGGCTTCGGGGGCGGCAGCTTCAATTCCGGTAACGGCGTCCTGATCCTCAGCGACTGGTCGGAACGCGACCGTTCGGCCGATGACATCTCGAAGGAATTGAACGGCAAGCTTCGCGGCCAGACCGACGCCCAGGTCAATGCCTCGGTCCCGGGTGCCTTCCAGCGTGGCGGCGGCGGCGGCGGTTCCAACGGGATCGAAATGGTCGTGACGGGTGCCGAATACGAGGACATCTATAACTGGCTGCAACCCGTCCTGGCGGCATCGTTGGAGAACCCGAGCTTCTCGCGCCCGCGTTTGAACTACGAGCCGAACGCGCCGCGACTGCTGGTCGATGTCGACCCTGAGAAAGCCGCGGCTCTGGGTGTGTCGTCGCAAGCGATCGGTCGGACGCTCGAAACCATGTTCGGATCGCGTCGCTCCACCACCTATCTGCGCGGCGGGCAGGAATATGACGTCATTCTCCAGACCGAGCGCGACAACCGGCGCAGCGTCGGCGACCTTGAGGCCCTCTACGTAGCGACTGGTTCAGGCCAACTGGTTCCGCTGTCGGCGGTGGTCACGACCAAGACGTCTGGCGACACCCCCGATCGGCGACGTCTGGATCGGCAGAGGGCCATCACGATCTCGGCGGACCTGAATCCGGGCACGACCCTCGCCGACGCCACCGCCTTCATGACCAGGGTGTCGGAGGAGCAGCCCCAGGGCGTCGTCACAACCCAGTGGGGCGGTGCTGCGCGTGATCAGCAGGAGGCGGGCGGTGCCGTGGCCGCGGCCTTCGGCCTGGCGCTGCTGCTGGTTTTTCTGGTGCTGGCGGCCCAGTTCGAGAGCTGGATCACGCCTGCGGTCATCATGCTGACCGTCCCGCTGGCGGCCGCCGGAGGCCTGTTCGGCTTGATGATGGCGGGCTCCAGTCTGAACATCTATTCGCAGATCGGCCTGATTATCCTGATCGGCGTGGCGGCCAAGAACGGCATCCTGATCGTCGAATTCGCCAACCAGCTGCGCGATCAGGGCCGGTCGATCCATGAGGCGATCATTGAATCGTCCACCCTGCGCCTGCGCCCGATCATCATGACCTCGATCGCCACCGCTTTCGGTGCCCTGCCGCTGGTGCTGTGGCAGGGGGCGGGGGCCGGCAGCCGCCAGACCATCGGCGTGGTCATCTTCGCCGGGGCGATGTTCGCCACCCTGCTGACCCTGTTCGTTGTGCCGGTGATCTATGGCGTGCTGGCGCGCTTCACCAGGTCGCCGGACTATACCGCCCGCAAGATCGAGGAATGGGAAGCCACCGGGGCGACGGCCAAGGACGTCCTTCCCGCTGCGGCGGAATAGGCGTCAGGACCCGGCGGCCGGGGTGTAGCCGGTCTCGACCTTGAGCCAGGCGATCACGTCGCGGCGGTCGGTCGGGTCCGGAAGACCGGCGAAGCTCATCTTGGTTCCGCGCAGGAAGGTGCGCGGGTTCTCGAGCCAATGATCCAGATGGTCGGCATCCCAGGTAAAGCCGGCTTCCTTCACGGCGGTCGAGTAGTTGAATTTCGGATGGCCGCCCGCCTGTCGGCCGAAGACGCCATACAGGTTCGGCCCGGTCATGTTCGGCCCGCCCGCGGCGACGGTATGGCACGAGCGGCACCGGGCAAAGACGGCCCGGCCGTTTTGCAGGTCTGCCTGATTGTAGGGCGCGGGCAGGGCGGCCACCAACGCCGTCTTCTGGTCCGCCGTCGGCGCCGGCTGCTCGGGAGTCTTGCCGCCAGAACTCGCCTCCGGACCACAGCCGGCCAGGGTCAGGGCGGCGATTGCGGTCAGGGCGAGACGGGTCATGGGCGAGCTCCGATGATAGTCACCCTTGATAGCCGAACCGTGAACGTCGGCAACCGATGCGATGTCACGCCGGACTGGACGAAGGCCAGTCGCACCTGATAATCAGTGTCAATAGGCTCGGAGAGCCTCGGCGATGGTTGCGAGCGTGATGTCCGATCTTCTCAAACTGAGCGACGCCCGGCCGGGCGACCGGGGTGTGATTGTCCAGGTCGGCGGTCATGGGTCTGCTGACGAGCATGGGCTGGAGCTGGAACGGCGGTTGCTGGAGCTGGGTTTCGTCGAGGGTGCCCGGGTTGAACTGCTTCACGAAGGCCTGTTCGGTCGCGACCCCATTGCGATGAAGGTCGATGACATGTGCGTGGCCCTGCGTCGGCACGAGGCCGCCCTTCTGACGGTCCGATTCGAACCTGCTCCCGTCTGGAAAGCTGCCTACGTTCCGGAAGAGGCCGCCGCCTGATGGACATGGCGGTAACGAGCGCGCGCGTCGCGCTCGTCGGCAATCCCAACAGTGGCAAGACCGCGCTGTTTAATGCTCTGACCGGCGCCCATCAGAAGGTCGCCAATTACGCCGGCGTTACCGTCGAGCGGAAGGAGGGGCTGATCCGCGCGTCTGACGGCCGTACCCTGGCTGTTCTGGACCTGCCCGGCACCTATTCCTTGCGGGCTCGCAGTCCAGACGAGGAGGTCACGCGCGACGCCGTGCTGGGCCGGCTGGCCGGCGAGGCACCGCCCGACGTGATTGTCTGCGTCGCCGACGCGACCAACCTGCGCCTGATCCTGCGTCTGGTGCTGGAGTTGAAGGCCGTGGGGCGGCCTATGGTGCTGGCGTTGAACATGTACGACATCGCCCAGCGTCAGGGCCTGGGCATCGATCTGGACCGGCTGGAGGCCGAACTGGGCGTGCCGATCGTCACGACCGTGGCCACCCGCAAACGCGGTATCGACGCACTGATCGCGGCAATCTCCGGGAGGGTAGACGCCGCCCTGCCGACAGCGGCCAGTTCCTGGACCGCCCCCGATGCGGACGCCCTGCGCGTTGCCGCGCGTGAGGCCGAACGTATCATGAAGGCCTGTGTGCGTCCGCCCGAGCGGCCGGACACGCTGACGGGAAAGATCGATTCCGTCCTGCTGCACCCGGTCGGTGGGCTGGTGATCCTGATGACCCTGCTGTTCGTGATGTTCCAGGCCGTCTTTGCCTGGGCCGCGCCGCTGATGGACGGGATCGAGGCCCTGCTGGGCGCGCTGGGCTTCGCCGTCGCGGCCGTCATGCCCGACGGCATCTGGCAGAGCCTTATCGTCGACGGCCTGATATCGGGCGTCGGCAGTGTGCTGGTCTTCCTGCCGCAGATCCTGATCCTGTTCCTGTTCATCATCTTGCTGGAAGACTTTGGCTACATGGCCCGGGCCGCCTTCCTGATGGACCGGATCATGGGGGGTGCGGGGCTGCATGGCCGCGCCTTTATTCCGCTGCTCAGCAGTTTCGCCTGCGCCATTCCCGGCGTGATGGCGGCGCGCGTCATCGATTCCAAACGCGACCGGCTGACCACCATCATGGTCGCGCCGCTGATGACCTGTTCGGCGCGCATCCCGGTCTACACCCTGATCATCTCCGCCTTCATTCCGAACCAGCAGGTCTGGCGCTTCGCCAGCCTGCAAGGGCTGGTGATGTTCGGCCTCTACGCCTCGGGCATCATCAGCGCGCTGGCCGTGTCGTTCGTAATCCGCAAGGTGTTCTGGAGAGGGGCGGTCGAGCCTTTCATGATGGAACTTCCGGCCTACAAGACGCCCGACATGAAGAGCGTCCTGTTCAATCTGTGGGTCCGGGCGCGGATTTTCCTGGAGCGAGCGGGGCGGATCATCCTGCCGCTGATGATTGTGGTCTGGGCGCTGGCCACCTTCCCCTATCCGCCCGAAGGTGCGACCCGGCCGGCCATCGACTACAGCTTCGCCGGCCTGATCGGCCACGCGCTTGAGCCCATCTTTGCGCCCATCGGATTCAACTGGCAGATGGTGATCGCCCTGATCCCCGGAATGGCCGCGCGTGAGGTCGCCGTGGCGGCCCTGGGCACCGTCTACGCCGTGGCCGATCCCGAGAGCGCCACCAGCCTGCTGGGTGCGACCCTGGCGGCGCAATGGTCGCTGGCCACGGGCCTGGCCTTCCTGGCCTGGTACGTCTTTGCGCCCCAGTGCGTGGCCACCCTGGGCGTGGTCAAGCGCGAGCTGAACTCGTGGAAATGGATGTGGGTGATGGTTGCCTATATGTTCGGCCTCGCCTATCTGGCGGCCTTCGTCGTCTACCGGATCGCGGTGACGTTGGGCGGCGGCTGACGGGCGGCGATGGTGCCGGCTGCAGGAATCGAACCCGCGACATCCAGTTTACAAAACTGGCGCTCTACCAACTGAGCTAAGCCGGCCGCCGTCTCGACGGGCCGCCCTTATGCTTGCGCGGCATGAAGGACGTCAAGGCGGGTAGGACCTCAGTCTTCAGCCGCCAACAGGGCCAGCAGGGCGAAGCTGGCCAGCCAGTGCTCGCCCATATAGTCGCCGGTGACGTGGGGCAGGGCGGCGCGGAGGTGCGCGCGGGCGGTCTCCAGCACAATCCCGCGCCGCGGGTCGCCCGCATCCAGCGTCGAAGCGATCTCGCGCCAGCACCAGGCGCGGCTGAGGTTCAGTCCATCGAGGTGGGCGATCTTGCCGTCGGACCGGTCGCTGACGCCGACCGGCTGGAACAGGGTCGCGGGCTCGCTTCGGTCCAGTCGGGGCAGGAAGACGTCGAACCATGTGGCGAAGGCCTCGGGCGTCATCACCCGGCGCATCAACCCGGCCTCCATCAGGGCCGGTGACAGGAACTCGTCCTGCGACGGTTCCCACGCCTGACAGTTTCGGTCGGCGGAGTGCCAGCGCAGGGCGCGGTCGCGGCACAGCGCGATCAGGGCGGCGTCGCCGACCCCCTCGGCATAGTCCAGGGCCAGCCTCAGCGCGAAGGCGGTGTTGTAGTGGGTCCCGACCCGGACGGGGTAGTCCGCCAACGGCAGGAAGTCGGCGAACCGCTTTGCGAAAGCCAGCGTCAGCGGCCGCAGGACGGCGGCGGGTCCGCCCCGGTGCCGTTCCAGCTCGGCCGCCAGCATCAGCAGCCAGGCCCAGCCATATGGACGTTCGAAGCCCCGGCTGCCGGGGCGGTCGAGGTAGGCGGTCTCTACCTCGACGTTCTCGGGCGTGAACAGCGCATCGGCCAGCGTCCCGATCCGATCGGCCTCGGGCATATCGGGATAGAGCCGCACCAGGGTGAACAGCGTCCACCAGCCATGGACGCAGGAATGCCAGTCGAAGCTGCCGAAGAAGATCGGGTGCAGGGCGCGCGGCCCCTCCACGTCATCGGGCCCGGACAGGACGTGATCCATCTTGTTGGGATATTCGCGGGCGACATGATTCAGCGCCGCCGAGGCAAAGCGGGAGGCGGTCACGGCGTCGAGGCTGTGCGTCATCTCAAAACCTGAAAGCGAAGGCGTACATCAGCGCGATATTGATCCCCATCAGGATCAGGGCGGTCGGAATCTGGGCCCGGATCACGCCGTTCAGCGCCGAGTCCCGGTCCGGCAGTTCCAGCAGATTGGCCGGCACGACGTTGAAATTGGCGGCCATCGGCGTCATCAGGGTCCCGCAGAATCCGGCCAGCATGCCGATGGCGCAGACGATGGCCGGGTTGCCACCGAACTGGACCACGACGAACGGCAGGCCGATCGCGGCGGTCATCACCGGAAACGCCGCAAAGGCGTTGCCCATGATGACCGTGAACAGCGCCATGCCGAGGCAATAGACGACGACCGCCACCAGCGGCGAGGTCAACGGCACGGCCTGGCTGACCAGCTGGCCAACCACGCCGCCCACGTCAGACGCCAGAAACACCGCGCCCAGCGAGGCCAGCATCTGGGGCAGCAGGGCGGCCCAGCCGATGGAATCCATCAGTCGCCGGCCTTCCTGCACCGGAGCCATGACCGGGGGGCTCAGCCACGCCATGGCGGCGAACAGGGCGATGACGCAGCCGAGGCCCAGCGCGATCAGCGTGGTCTGGGTCGAGGACAGCAACCAGGCCCCGGCCCCGGTGTGCTTGGCCGCCAGCGTCCCGCCAACCGCGACCAGCGGCACGATCAGGGCCGGAATGAACAGGGCGTTGCCGTAGCGCACGGCACCCTCGCGCCGCTCTGCCAGCGTCGTTGTCGGCGGATGGCCGACTCCCAGCTTCTTCAGGCCGCCGACGGCCACGAGAGCCAGCACGAGGAGGCCGTTGCCGAGCCCGCCCAGCCATGAGCCAAACAGCATTGAGGCTGCGATCAGGCCCCAGAAGACGGCGCTGCGGATGCGGGTGGGGTGAGCCCGGTCGCCGAGGGTCAGGACGGCAAAGGCCCCGAACATCAGTCCCACCAGTATATAGGCATGATCCAGGGTGATCATTTGGCGACCCCGGCGTCAGCGGCCGCCGCAATCTCACGCTTCACCGACCGGTCGAACAGCAACAGCCGCGCGCCGTGAACCGCGAAGGCCGCGATGGCCGTCGGGATGGCCCAGACCGACATCTCCAGTGGCTCGACGATGATCCCGGCCTGTTCGAGGAAGCCAACCATCAGGACGATCGAGCCGATGGCGATGAAGATGTCCTCGCCGAAGAACAGGCCGATATTGTCGGTGGCGGCGGACATGGCGCGAATCCGGAACCGCAAGGCATCGGGCAGGGTGCCGCCGGCCTGAACCTCGGCAGCGCCCTCGGCCATCGGTGCCACCAGCGGGCGCACCATCTGCGGGTGGCCGCCCAGCGAGGTCAGTCCAAGCGCCGATGTGGCCTGTCGCACCAGCAGGTAACTGATCAGCAGACGGCCCACCGTCGCCGCCGTAACCCGGGCGATCAGCAGCCGGGCCCGCTCCTGCAGACCGGCGCGCTCCAGCAGGCCGATCACCGGAAGCACCAGCCAGGTGATATGAAAATAGCGGTTGTCGTTGAAGGCGTCGCCGAACGCCGCCAGCGTGCCGATCGCCGCCTGCCCGAGGACACGGACATCGACGCCCGGAGCGACCGCCGCCGCTACCCCGGTGACGATCGCCGCCAGCAGAATGACCAGCAGCGAATTGATGCGGGCGATGAAGCCCAGCACGACGACCGCGATCCCCAGAAGCACCAGCATTGAAGTCTCTCCCCGCCCGGATGTTTGCGCCGATCGGGCGGCTCAGGAAGTCTTTTTCGCGCCGAAGCCGCCGCCGCCCGGTGTCTCGATGACGAAGACGTCGCCGACGGCCATCTGGACCTCGGCGGTCGAGCCGAGCGCCTCGCGCAGGCCATCAACCCGTTCGATGCGGTTGACGCCGGTCGCGCCGTCCTCGCCCCCGGCCGCGCCGAAGGGCGGCGTGCGGCGATGGTTGGACAGAATTGCCGCCGTCAGGGGCTCGAGGAAGCGCACGCGCCGGACCGCGCCGTCGCCGCCACGATTGGCACCGTCTCCGCCCGAGCCGCGCCGGATCGAGAAGTCCTCCGGCAGCACGGGGAAGCGGGTTTCCAGCACCTCGGGATCGGTCAGGCGGCTGTTGGTCATATGGGTCTGGACCGCCGAGGCACCGTCAAACCCGGACCCCGCGCCCGAGCCACCGGCGATGCTCTTGTAGTACTGGCGGGCGTCGCCGCCGAAGGTGAGATTGTTCATCGTCCCCTGGCTGGCGGCCAGGACGCCGAGGGCACCGTACAGGCAGTCGACCACGGCCTGACTGGTCTCGACGTTGCCCGCCACGACGGCAGCCGGATCGGCTTCAGACAGCCCTCGTTCAGCGGTATGGCGTCGTCAACCAGGGTGCGGAAGACATACAGGGTCGCGGCCCGGGTGATCGACAGCGGGGCGTCGAAATTGTTGGGCCGCTGATCGCTGGTCCCGGTGAAGTCGACCACGGCACTGCGGGTGCCGGGGTCCACGTCGATGCGGACCCGGATGACCGCGCCGTCGTCCATCTCCATGGCGAAGACGCCGGGCTTCAGGGCGGCGATGGCGCGGCGGACCGCCTCTTCGGCATTGTCCTGGATGTGGGCCATATAGGCGGCGACGACCGCACGTCCGAACTCGGCGACCATGCGGGTCAGTTCGTCGGCTCCGCGAGCGCAGGACGCGACCTGGGCCTTCAGATCGGCCATGTTCTGCCCGACGTTGCGCGACGGATAACGGCCCGAGGCGAACAGGGCGCGGGTTTCGGCGTCCCTGAGCCGACCGGCGTCGATCAACAGGAAGTCATCGATCAGCACACCTTCATCCTCGACCGTCTTTGACGAGGGCGGCATCGATCCCGGCGTGGTTCCGCCGACGTCGGCGTGATGGCCCCGGGCGGCGACGAAGAAGTCGGGCGCAACGTCGGTCTCGAGAAAGACCGGCATGATGACGGTGATATCGGGCAGATGGGTGCCGCCATTGTAGGGGGCGTTCAGCATATAGACGTCGCCGCGCTTCATCCCCGGGCCGTCGCTGCCGCCGCTGCGCGAGCCGATGACCGTGCGGATGCTCTCGCCCATCGAGCCCAGATGCACCGGGATGTGCGGGGCGTTGGCGATCAGGGCACCGGTGGCGTCGAAGACGGCGCATGAAAAATCGAGCCGCTCCTTGATGTTGACCGAATAGGCCGTGGCCCGCAGCGCCTCGCCCATCTGCACGGCCGCGGCCATGAACCGGCTGTTGAACACCTCCAGCATGATCGGATCAGCAGCCGTGCCCAGCGCCGTGCGAGCGGGCAGGGCGGTTGTCCGGGCGAGGATCAGGTTCAGAACGTCGTCGGCGGTCGCGCGCCAGCCGGGTTCGAGCACCGTCGCGCCGGTGTCCTCGAGGATCACGGCGGGGCCGTCCGCGGCGGCCGCGGGACCGAAGGCGTCGCGGTGATAGACCGCCGTGTCGCGGTCCGCGCCAGCCATGCGGACGGTAACGCGAGCGATGACGGCGGGCGCGGCTTCCCCACCGCCACGGGAGGGTGCCGAAACGGCCTGATCCGATGCGGGAACAGCTTCGGCCTCCAGGGTTTCGACGACCAGCGCCTTGTCCTCGGCGAAGAAGCCGACTCGCTGGCGGTGCAGGGCCTCGAACGCCGCCCGCATCCCGTCGGCCGCTCCGGACGGCACGGACAGCGGTGTATCCGAGCCGGCGAACTTGATCTCGGCGCGGACGAGGGTCGAAATCACGCTGTCGGCAAAGCCTCGGGCGTTCAGCAGATCACGCGCCTCAGCGGTCAGGAGCTCGGCCCGCCGTGTGAGCGCCGCGTCGCCGCCCGGTTCGAGAGGGGCGGCCACAGTCGCCTGGCGGATGGCGCGCACGTCCGCCAGTCCCATGCCGTAGGCCGAGAGCACGCCAGCAAAGGGATGAAGCATGACCTGCGTCATCCCCAGCGCGTCGGCGACAAGGCAGGCGTGCTGGCCGCCCGCGCCGCCGAAACAGTTCAGCACATAGCGGGTGACGTCATAGCCGCGCTGGATCGAGACCGACTTGATCGCCTCGGCCATGTTCTGGACGGCGATGGTGACGAAGCCCTCGGCCAGCGTTTTCGGCGTGGTATCGAGTCCCGTGGCCTGACTGACCTCGGCGGCCAGCGCCGTGAACGTCTCGCGCACGAAGTCGGCGTCCAGCGGCTGGTCGCCGTCGGGGCCGAACACAGCGGGAAACTGGTCGGACCGCAGCTTTCCCAGTATGACATTGCAGTCCGTGACCGTCAGCGGGCCGCCGCGTCGGTAGGCAGCGGGGCCCGGCAAGGCGCCCGCTGATTCCGGCCCAACCCGCAGGCGCGAGCCGTTCGAGCCGCCCGTCAGGCGCGCGAGCGACGATGTCGGTGAAGGTGCCGCCGCGATCGATCCAGAAGCGCCAGCCGTCGGTCGCGGGCGCGCTCATGCGGTCGCTCCGGCTGGCCGGGCCCGAAAAGGGGGTGGGCTGGTACCAGGCGTATGGTCGGTGGCGGTGGTGTCAGTCCAACGACAACTTGTCTCCAGCAGCCGAGGGTGAGCTGTCAAACCAGCGAAATGGATCGGTCGATTTGGCCATAACGTGAGGCTAGGCGCGAGGTCCGCGACCGGCAATCAGTTTGGGCTGACAGAGCCGGATTGAGAACTCCCACCTCCCGATCCGTCGACGAGAACGGCAGCAGCAGCTGTTCAAATCCCAAGCCTCAACCCAGAGATTTCTCACCACCCACGCGGCGATTTACAACACCTTCAACATCCTACGCCATCTAATCAGCAGACCCACATTTCGGCGTTTTCGCGCCGACGCGGCAACCGCTTGGGCGGCCGCCGTTGCCTGATCGAGGGCTGGGTACGGGCCTCTTCAACTT
>Ga0105047_10005144_pt1 | contig 22573 bp, 20 predicted proteins | sample MAT04_FD_78384 | JGI IMG/M metagenome (GOLD analysis project Ga0105047, IMG submission 78384) | Freshwater microbial communities from Lake Fryxell liftoff mats and glacier meltwater in Antarctica - MAT-04 (megahit assembly) | ecosystem: Environmental > Aquatic > Freshwater > Ice > Liftoff... | reverse complement strand
GGCCCCCCTAGCCCCTTGATGAACATCTCATTCTTGTCTGAACGGGTCTGGTAGGTGAACGCGATCTTGTTGTACGGTACCTGCCCAATGTTGTCATTGCCCGTGTAATTGATGCTGATCGATCGACTTTCGCCATCGAACGTGTCATATTCGTACGTGATATAGTTGCCGAAGGCATCCTTCACTTTATTGAGCCGCCAGGCGGCTACAGAATTACCATTTTCACCCATTATCCTGGCATCCGAGGTGGTGCCATACCCCATAGATGTACCGTCTTGCGTGATCACGGTGATCGATGCCGGGCCATTGCCTAATATCCCATTGGACGTATAAATACTGAAGGAGGCGTTCTCTGTGTCATAGGTAGTACCGTTGGCGCCGTAGTTCCCGTTGAGTGCTACCAGTCGTTGGCCGTCAACAACAACGCGATCGTTGGCCGAATAGGTCACACCTTTCGCCTTGCTGTCGTGATACCAATCAGTACCGGTCCGTGAAATGACCGACAGTCCTGAGAGACCCCAACCCCAGCCCAATACGCCATCACCGCTCTGGCTGTTGTACGCTACACTCAACGAAGGTTGAACACCGTTTGTCCCCGGTGGCACTTGGATCGGTACAACATATGTCGCACCACCCATCGGGGTGACTCCGGCAGATGCACCTACCACACCAACCGGCTTGCTAACATCTATTGTCCTGCTGCTGATAAATGAATTGCTGATATCCGGTTGATAGACTTGGCCCAATACCCATTCACCTGACGCTAGGACGCTAAATGCGATCAGGGCAGTTCGCAGTTCGTGGGAAGCCGTAGGATACGCATGTTCACCACTTTGAGGTGTAAGGCGGATCTATAAATATATCGATCACATTGGTTGTTCACCGCCTAGTACCGGCTCCGAATTGTGATGAGGGTTGGTCAAGGGGTTGGATTCAACACACTTGATCTTGAAGTAGCGCGGGATCACGCTTCACAGCTGTGTCCCATTCCGTGTTGATCGTTTCCTAGTGCCAACGTACTTGACCCGATCAGTAGTGGGATGGAATGCTACTTATCCTGCCCTAAGTCAACAACCAAGCATTGTGCTCATCTGGTTACTTTTGCGCCTCGCATGATCCTCCCAATTCGCGCCTACGGCGATCCTGTGCTGAAGAAAGTGGCCCAGGACATCGCGCCCGGTCATCCCGACCTGAAGAAGCTCATCGCCGACATGTTCGAGACCATGTACGCCGCGAATGGTGTGGGTCTCGCTGCTCCCCAGATCGGGCTCAGCATCCGCGTGTTCATCGTGGATGCCTCGCCCTTTGCCGAGGATGAGGATGGCAAGCCCACCGACGACGCCCACTTGAAGAACTTCAAGAAGGTCTTCATCAACCCCTACATCGTGGAGGAGGAAGGGGAGGAGTGGCCCTTCGAGGAAGGCTGCCTCAGCATCCCCAACATCCGCGAGGAGGTGTTTCGCAAACCGAAGATCGTGCTGCAATATCAGGACGAGAAGTTCAAGGAGCACGAGGTGGAGTTCGATGGTTTCGCCGCCCGTGTGATCCAGCATGAGCACGACCATCTCGATGGGCTGCTCTTCACGGATCACCTGCCAGCTTTGCGTCGCCGTATGTTGAACGGCAAGCTGCGCGACATCACCCGGGGTGATACCGATGCCAAGTACAAAATGCGCTTCCCGCCGGCTAAATGATCTTTGAAATGAAGAAGTTCCTGCTTTTCCCACTTGTCGCATTGGTGCTCAGCGTCGGCTGTGGCAAGAAGGTCGAAAAGGCCACCGATGTCGCCAGCCGTATCAAGGCCATGGAGGATTCCGTGTTCGAGAGCCTCGCCTTCGACCAGCGCAAAGCACAAGCCTTGCTCGATGTGTACAAGGCCTACGCCAACAACTATCCGCAGGACAGCCTCGCGCCCGACTACCTCTTCCGCGCAGCGAACTTGGCGAAGACCATGCACGAAGGCGAGCAGGGCATCAAGCTGTACGATCGCATCATCACGGACTATCCCACATGGAAACGCTTGCCTGATGTGTACTACCTGAAGGCTTTCACCATCGACAGCGATCTGGACCGCAAGGGCGAAGCCAAGACCGCCTACGAAGAAGTGGTGCGCCGCTACCCGGACCATCCCTTTGCCAAGGATGCTCGCGCCATGATCCAGAACCTTCAGTACACCGACGAGGAGCTGATCCAGCGTTTCCAGCAGATGCAGGATTCTGCGGTGCAACCGGCGAACTAGGCGGAATACTGGTCTGATGATCGCCGATGTGCCCATGAGCGGATGCCTGAATGCCGCCTCGAAGGTTGCTCCCTTCATACTGGCATTGCCATTGGCTGTTCAGCCGATCGCCCAATAAGCAGATCATGAATTTGCCATTCACCCTTTCATCGTCCATCACCCCCGAGGCCTACCGCGCCTTGTTCGAGAAGATCGTGGCCAGCGGCGAGCCGTGCGGACCACCGGGAGGTGGCTACGGTGCTGACTACACGAAACTGAACTTGGCACGTACACGACGGCTGGAGAAGACCTTCAAGCCCTTGCCCGAAGTGAAGGAGGTGATGGCCACAATTCGCCCGCAGACCTGGCTCGTGATCACCGAACCGTGGTGTGGCGATAGCGCGCAGAACCTGCCGGTACTACTTGCGTTGGCGGCTTTGGCACCCGCTATTGATGTGCGCATCGCCTTGCGTGACACCGATTTGGAGTTGATCGATCGGTACCTCACGAACGGCGCACGCAGCATCCCGAAGTTGGTGGCCTTCGATCCTTCCACCGGCAGGGAACTGTTCCAGTGGGGACCGCGACCGCTACGTGCGCACGAGTTGGTGATGGGGAACAAGACCAAGCCCGAAAGCGAGCAACTGGACAAGGAGGCACTGGCAGAGGAACTTCACCGCTGGTACAACCAGAACGCCGGACTGGAGACGCAGCGCGAAATTGCGGCGCTCCTTCAAGCCACTTAGTGCCTTTTGGTGTTGCTCCGGTGCATTCCGTTGGCACCGTGCCCATCCACACCACTACGGTCGACGCTGACGAGATCAATGCGTTCGTTACAGCTTCAGAAGGGCATGCTTGGCTGATGAAGGACCACGCGAAAAGCACGGGTGTATGGTTGCTCATGGGCCAGAAGAACAGCGGACTGGTCACCATGGGCCATGATGATGCTCTGGTCACTCCGATTTGCCATGGGTGGATCGATGCCATTCGTAAGCGCTACTTCGCCATCATGCATTCCATGGAGAGAGGCGTGAAGCCGAATACGCGCGAAGCGTATGGCCAAGTCAAAGGCGATGTTGGAGCATTCGGAGCTGCAGTATCCGTGAAACAAAAAGAGCGCAGGCTCACACCCGCGCTCTCTGTCATATATCGGTATTGCTCAATTCTTCACCAGCCGCCGCACCACTTGTCCGTGGTCGGTATCGGCAACGAAGAGGAACATGCCGGAAGGCAACTTCGACACATCCATTTTACCGGTTACGTTGCCGATGCGATCGAAGGCGATGCGCCCTTGTATATCGAACAAGCGTGCGCGCGTGATGCGGGCACCTTCCACCGTCATGCACAACTCGTGGTCCACTGGATCCGGGAACAGATCGAAGCGGACCGCATCCGTTGTCTCCGCCACGCCTGCATTCAAGCAACCCGTGTCGGGTGCGTTGGTGTAGGTGAAGGTGATGGTAGGACATTCCGTGATCTGCGTGCCCGTGCCCAGATCCGCTACATCCGCAGCATCACCGATAAAGATCGCGTTGTTGCTGCCCGATACATACGTGCCCGGCGCTTTGCTCACTAGGATGTTGTTCTTTCCGATCACCGTCCCGGTGCCCATTTCTTCAACGACCACCGTATTGCCATTGCCGGTCACTGCGGCCAGGCCGCCCGCGCACACCCAAACGAATTGACCGGTCGATATCAGGGTTCCTTGGATCGTCGTCACCGAAATAGCATTGGCTGGTAAGGCGACCGTGCATTGCCCCACGGCCAGTGTAGTTGTGGAGAGCAGGAGAAGTAGAGTAGTGGCTTTTATCAGGTGTCTGGAATTGAATACCGTTTTGGTGAAGCTACGTCCCTTTCCCTGCGGCGGTGGGTCAATTTGTACACGGGTGCGCTTGGGTATTCGGGATCGCCACCCTTGGCACCCTTCTGGCCGTTCTTCCCGGGGACCAACACCTGACAAACGGCACGCACGAGGAAGCCCGCAGCAGCGAACAGCGGCAACAAGGCCGGCACCCACGGCGAACAGCGTTACCCCGGCATCTGTTGAAGCGATCACCGGCCGTTCCATCAGCGTTTCCTCGGCCAAGACGCATACGAAGACGGGGGGCATCGAGGGTGCTGGCCGAAAGCGCGAGGACTGGGCCGCCCGCATTTCACGGTATCGTGGAAGGCTCGACTGTTATGGTTCATAGGGCTGTATTGGGGCCATTCTTTACCAACAGAGCGACATTGCTTACGAATGTGTGCGAACATGCGGCAACAGCGCTGCTTAAGTGCCTGCCATGACCTGCCCGTTGTTCGACACCTAGCCGCTCTAGCTTGCGCTGGTGCCGGTCAAGCCCAGTTTCTTGTGCAGGTACTGCCACGGGTATGGCAGGTTGAATTCATCGCGTGGGAAGAGGTCTGTATTGATCTCCGTTGTTCCATCGATGTCCTGTACCACAGGATGCAAGGTGCCTTCGTACTCAGCAACCACGGCGTTGATGTCGATGCCTGCCTGGGCGAAGTGGGCTTGGGTAAAGGGATGGGTGATCCGTTGCTTGACGGCATCCCAATCGATGGTGATGGGCTCGTTGCTGCCGATGCCGATGAAGCCGTCCATTACCACCAAGTGAGGGAATACCTGCCGCATGGTCTCGAACACCCGAGGCGTGGGGCACCACGATACGGCGATCCCACCCGGCTTCAACCGTGTGCGCAACAATTCGAAATACTCTTTCGAGTAGATGTTACCGGAGAAGCTGGAATTGGGGCGAAGGGCATCCGCTTCGATCACATCGTACCTGTCGGGCATGGTCGTGAGCTGATACCGACCATCGTGCAGGATAAGATGCAAGCGCGGATCGCCGAGCAGGGCGGTTACGGCGGCATCATCGGTCCGGCGCGCGTAGGCGCCGATCACATCGGCCTGGTTGCTCATGATCTCGAAGCAGACCAGGTTCTGCGTCTCCGGCCGTGAGGCGGTGCCATAGAGCGTGCCGCCCGAACCCAGTCCGATCACCGCCACATCCACCGGCATGGGATGCAGGAGCACCGGTAAGGAACCAAGGGCCGTGTGGATGTTGTCCCGATGATAGGGCATGCTGCTTTGGCCCAGACCGTTGGCGAAGACCACGCCGGACATGTGCCCCTTAACGTCCATGCGTTTCACGATGGAGAGACCGGATTCGTTCTCATCGAACACGAAGCGGTCCGCTTCTTGGATCCCGTTCAGTCGCCGCCAGAAGTCCGTATTGCCGGGCAGTGCGAAAATAGCGATCACGACCACGACCGCCGATCCCGCCGTAAGCAGGACATGCTGCGCCTTGCGCAGATAGAGCGCCACGAGGTAAAGCAGGGCGATGGCCGTGATCAGCTTCAGCAGGTTGCCGGTTCCCAGCACATTGAAACCGATCCAGGTAACGGACCATGCACCAAACGCGGATCCAACGATGTTCACGAATTGCAGGAGGCCCACTTTGCGGCCCACTTCCTCGAAACGGTCTTGGATAAGCGCCTGGGAGATCGAAAAGCTCAAGCCCATGAGGAAGGTGGGCACGAACATGAGGAATAGGGGAATTGCTACATAGGTGGGTAGTACGATGCGCAGGCCCAAGTCGGGCTCATAGCTTTTGAAATACGCCCACAGGAAATCCAACGCGTGTACGTTGAAGATGGCGGCGACCAGCAGGAGGAAGGAGCAACCCACATAGGCGTAGAGCAAGGTTTGGGAGCGGAGGAAGAGCCGTTCCAGTTGTGCGCTCGTCCTTCCCTTCGTCCAGTGCACACCCACGGCCGTGCCGATGGCCATGGAGCCGAGGTAGATGGCCAGGAGGATGGAAAATGTGACCGAAACGGATTTGATCAATGAACCGAGGACGCGGAACCAGATCAGCTCCAAGGAAAGCGCAGCGAAACCCGAGAGTGCATACTGGGCGCACCACAAAAGCATGCGCCGGGTCAGGCGCAAAGGCGGTTGTGCGATCCGTGCTTCAACGGGGGGGGCGGAACCGGGCGCATAGCGGGTGCGTTCGCCCAGCGCGAGCGCACCGATGGCGCAGATGCCGTTGCAGGCCACACCTACCCACAACGCGTGCTCGTAACCCAACATGCGCACTAGGAACAGACCCGTCAGGAGCGCGCCTAGTGCGGCACCCAGCGTGTTTACGAAGTACAACTTACTGATGTAGGCCGCCTGTTCCCCTTGCCCGTACAAATGGAACGCACGCGAAAGCAGGGGCAGTGAGACACCCATGAGGTAGGTGGGAAGCAACAGCGCGCCGAAGACCATGGTGTACAGCAGCAGCGGATGCCCTTCGGCACTGGGGCCGTGGAGGTACAACAGATCGTAGAGGATGTATTTGCTGAAGCAGGCGAACACGAGGATGCCCAGCTCTGCCACAACGAAGCGGTACAGGTTGCTCCTCGGGGTGCCATTGTCCGCCATGCGTCCTCCGGCCAGGTAACCCAAGCCTAGGCCGGACATGAAGGCCGTGACGATCAGGCTGATGCTGACCGTATCGGACCCCGTGTAGAAAACGAGCATCCGTTGCCATGCCACTTGATACAACAGGGCCGCGAAACCGGAGAGGAAAAAGAGGACGAGCAGCGCTCGGCGTGACGTGTTGGACAGCATGGACTCAAAGACGTTGTTTACGCGAATGGATGCCATATTCCACAAGGCCACTTTCGGCAACGCAAGTATACACTGGGAATGGATCGGTGATCGGTCTACGGACCCTCCCTATTCCATCTTGAGCATCCGCGGTTGCTTATGGTCACTTTTTGTACTATTCCATGAAGTGCGCTGCTACGGCGCTATCGAACTACATGGAACGGTCCCGGTCGCTCAAGCCTTCGATGCCACGAGGTGTTCGGGATACATCACCTTTAGGTTGAAGGCGAACAGGCCACGAATGCCGTGGCGCAATGTCCGGATGTTGCATAGGTCCATGCACATGCATTCGCCAACTTCTGCGTGCATCGTTCCCCTGCTCTTATCCTTCCACTTGTCGTTCCTCCCGGGTAGGAGTGTGCTTCCTGAATGCGCCCGGTCGTGCTCCCATGCCTGGTCGGCCCACGTACGGATGAAGCGCTGTGCGCCTTAGCGCGGTGGAGCACCCACCACCGGCGCCGCACCGTAGATGGAGTCGTGGTGCAGGTACTTGGAAGAGAGGAAGGACAGCGACGATGCGACCATCAACGGTACGAATAATGCGTAGCCCCCTGTGATCTCCGCGATCAAGAAAATGGCCGTGAGCGGTACATGGATGGTGCCGCTGAGCACCGCCGCCATACCTACCACCGTGAAGTTGACCTCGTTGAGCTGCGCGATACCCAGCAGGTTCACGGTATGCGCGAAGGTGAAACCGAGCATGGCACCAATGAAGAGCGACGGGCCGAACATGCCGCCATTGCCACCGGAATTGATCGTGAGGCTTGCCGCTACCACCTTGAAGAGCATCAGGCCCAGCGACAATAGCACGACATTCCATACCCCTAAGTGCAGTTGCACCGGAGCCAAATAGGCCAGCCCACCTGGATCGCCGCCCAACAGCAGCCGCACACTGTCATACCCCTCGCCGAACAGTGGAGGGAAGAAGAAGATCAACCCACCCAGCGCCAGCGAGCCGCAGACCGCCTTGCCCCAAGGGTTGGCGATGCGCCCCAGCTGAATACCTACCCATTGGTTCATGCGGATGGAATACACGCTCACCAAGGCGCCAAGGAAGGCGAGGACCACATAATACGGTAGGGCTGAAGCGCTCCACGAATCGGTGATGAGTACGAACGGCTGCCCGAAGTTGATCAGCGAGGAGACCAGCGTGGCCGAGGCCGAAGCGATCAGCACCGGCACCACCAGCGTCATTGCATTGTTCACCAACAGGATCTCCAGCGCGAACACCGTGCCCGCGATGGGCGCGTTGAAGATGGCCGCCACACCCGCAGCGGCACCGCTCGCCAGCAACAACATGCGTTCCGATGCATTGAACCGGAACCACCGCGCCGTGTTGCTGCCTACCGCAGCGCCCGTTATGGCCAAAGGTGCCTCCAGCCCCGCCGAGCCGCCCATGCCCATGGTGACGATGCTGGTGATCACCTGCGACCACACTTTATGGCGTGGTACAATGCCGGCATGTAGGTTCACATCCTTCATCAAATTCGGCAGACCACGCCCCAGGTCACCGCCCAGGAAGTACCGCGTGATCCATACCGAGGCCAAGATCCCAACGGCCGGGATCAAGATCACGAAATAGGAGTGGTCTCCGGTGAACAGGACTTTATTGGCAAAGCCCGTTGTCAGGTGCAGACCCTTCTTCAAGGCGACAGCGCACAACGCCGTGAGCAGGCCGATGAGTACGCTGATGACCACCAGCGAGGTGCGCTCCCCGATATAGCGACGGCGCCAATAGCGCACGCGGGCCGGGCTGCGTTGCAGGATCTCCAACATGGGTTGCAATGTTACGGCCGTGCGTCCGACGTTTCCACCAGCCATACCGCATTCGCCGATCCTTGACGTGACCGATGGGTGGTGCCAGGACCTTGGCACCGTTCTGGCCATTGTTTCCGTATACCAGCACTGGGTCACATGGCACGCACGAAGAAGTCGACAGCAGCGAACAACGGTACTGAGACCAGGGCGCATAGCGTTGAGCGGTATACCGGCATTGGCCGAAGCGCCATCACCGGCCGTTTCATGAGTGTTTCGTCAGCCAAGGCGCACAAGAGAACGGCGATCGTCGAGGGTGCAGGGAAGAAGGGACAAAGGGGAGCATGAACCCCAAATTGGGTGGGAACTGAGCGAGTTCTCCTCCCGTCCGTCCCATCCCACATGGCAAGTGCTTACCGGGCCTGGCGGGTTCGTCCAAGAACGTTAGGTACTGCAAAGGGTTCCACTTCATCGGATACACCACGGAATTGAGTACGGCAGATCCTTGTCGTTCCTGATCCTGCGAGCATTCCTTGGAATACGTACACGATCCGCACAGGATCACCCGCGCAACTTCGCCGCATGGGATCAGGGAACTGGAAAGTCGCGCGCTGGAGTTGGAAAGCGCTGGAGCAGATCGAGTGGTGCGCAGGCGCCCCGCACCCCTCAGTTATCTGCGAGCCCATCGTCACAGCTTCTTGAACGCGTCGGGGACTTCCAACGCCGCACAGGATCTGAACAGGTATCTCCCGGTGCTTTGTCCTGCGGTAAGTCATCCGGTCCCGATGCTACATCGGTGTACGGCGGATCAGGTGCTGCACATGGATATGCACGGCAACACAACGAGCAACGAAGTCTGGACGCATGCGTTGGCCCGCTGTGCAATGGGAAGACGCTGGAAACGGTCCGTCGTGTGGATGGCCACGCTGGTGGTGGCCTTTGGTGCCATGGCCCAAACGCATGATCTCCCCTTCTACCTGAGCACAGCCGAAAAGAATAGTCCACTGCTGAAGGACTTTGCGAACCAGTTGGAGGCCCAGCACCTTGACAGCCTGCTGGTGGCAGCGGGCTTCCGGCCCCAGGTCGGGGTGCTGGGCGGCTGGTTGTACTCCCCAACGGAGAAGAAATGGGGATACGATGAGGCGATCACCAATGGAGGGCTGTACAGCGCTACCATCAATGCCAATGTGCCGCTGTTCAACCATGGGATCCGCAACGGACGGAACAGCACGATAGATATCCAAGGCCAGCGTGTGCGAACGAATGTGGACATCAGCATCAAGGACCTCAAGCAGAGCGTTGCTGATCAGTATGTGATCGTCTACGGGAACCAACGCGCGCTGGAATTCACCCGTTCGCAACTGCAACTCGTCGGTGAGCAACGTGCTGTGTTGGCAACGCTCGCCGATCGAGGATTGGCCCAAGAGACCGACCTATTGGCGATGGAAGTGAACGAGCGCTCCAAGCGTATCACCGTGCAACGGCTCACGGCCACAGGGCGCAATGACCTGCTTTTGCTGAACCAACTGTGCGGTCATGCTGATACTGCTTCCGTACAGGTGGAAACACCGGCACGCATCATTCCCTTGCGGTCGGATCTTCACGGATCACCCGTGATGCGGGCCTTCGTGGTGGACAGTTTGGCGAACCTCAACGCTGCCCGTTTGGTGGACCTCAACTACCGCCCTCAAGTGAGCGCTTTCGTCAATGGTGGTCTCAACGCGAACAATCCGCAGGACATTCCCTACCGGTTCGGGGGAAGTCTCGGCCTGAACCTGGCCATTCCCATTTACGACGGAGGCCAACGCCGCTTGCAGCACGACAAGCTGTCCTTACAGGAGAAAACGCGCATTGGATACCGCGATCGCTATAACGATCAACTGGCCCAACGCCATGGCCAACTGACCGAGGGCCTTCAGCGTGCCGGGGCTTTGACCGTGGCACTGCAGGGGCAATCCGCAGATGAGGAACGGCTCATTGCCCTTTACCGGGCTGAATTGGAACAAGGCCTCTTGCGTCTCTCCGACCTCTTCGTTATCCTGGATGCCCACACGAATACCCTCATCGCGCTCGTGCAGGCGGAGACGGACCAGTCCCGCATCGTCAACCAGATCACCTACTTGAAATGAGCCCAGTTCCACCGTACTACCGATCGGCCTCCTGCAGCGCCGTGCTGGCCCTGCTATTGACCGGTTGCGGCAGCGAAGCCACAACGGCGGACGAAGTGCTCGCCGTGCGCACGCCGGTGACCTTGGCCAGCATGCGCCGAACGGCCATCGCAGAGGAAGTCGGGCTGAACGCCACTTCGGTGTTCCAGCGCAAGAACTCGGTACGTGCGAACATCGCCGGTTTTGTGGAACGCAGCTTCATCCGGCCCGGTGATCATGTGAGCGCGGGGCAGGACCTGTACCTGCTGCGCACGAAGGAGGCCAGAGCATTGGGCGAGATCACCGCGCAGGACAGCAGCTTCCGCGTGAAGGGCGCGATCACGGTAAAGGCCCCCAGCAGCGGCCTTGTGGTGCAAGTGGATCGCTCGTTGAACGACTACGTGAACGATGGTGATCAGCTGGCGGTGATCGCCGATGAGAACACGTTCGCCTTTATCGTGAACGTGCCCTATGAGCTGAACGCCGCCGCCCGCATCGGCTCCATCTGCACGGTCCTGCTGGCCGATTCTTCGACGGTGGAGGGCCGCATCGCCGCGCAGCTCTCAGCAGTAGACCCCGTTGCGCAGACCCAAGGCTTCGTGGTGCGGCCGATACACGCGCGTAACCTGCCGGAAGGCCTGATAGGCCGTGTGCTGCTACGCACCCGATACCGCACCAATACCCAGGTGCTACCTGTGGCGGCCGTGTTGGGCAATGAGGAAATGTCGCACTTCTGGGTGATGCGTTTGATCGACGACTCTACAGCGATAGCCGTACCCATCACCAAGGGGATCAGCACGCATGACAGCGTGGAGGTGCTCACTCCCACCTTCAGCGGGACGGACCGGATCATCCTTACCGGTGCTTTTGGTTTGCCGGACACGGCCAACGTCATCATTCAATCTCCCTAGGCCATGAAGGACTTCTTCATCCGTTACCGAAGTCCCGTTGCGGTATTGCTCGCGTTCATCCTGATAGGGGGTGTGTTCGCATACGAGCACATCCAATCGTCGCTCTTCCCGGAGGTCACCTTTCCCAAGATCAAGGTGATCGCCGACATCGGCCTGCAACCGGTGGATAAGATGATGGTGACCGTGACGCGGCCTCTCGAAAGTGCCATTAAGCGCGTTCCCGGCTTGCAGAACATACGGAGCATCACCAGCAGGGGCAGTTGCGAGATCAGCGCGTTCCTGGATTGGAACACCGACATCGACCTGAGCAAACAACAGATCATAGCCTCCATCGATCAGGTGCGCAGCACGCTGCCACCGGGCATCATGATAACGGTGGAGAAGATGAACCCATCTATACTCCCGGTGATGGGCTATGTGGTGCAGAGCACAGGCCTCAGCCCGATCGAACTGGACCGCCTCTCCAACTTCACCGTGAAGCCCTATCTCTCGCAAGTGAACGGTGTGGGTGACGTGCGCGTGACCGGCGGCCGCAAAAAGGAATACCGCTTGACCTTGAAGCCCGAACGCATGAGCGCGTTAGGGGTGACGCCAGATGCCATCGCCGCCGCGTTGGCACGCACCAACTTCATCGCAAGCAACGGCTACCTGTTCGACAATCACCGCATGTATTTGACGGTGACCGACGCGAACGTGCGGTCGCTGGACGCGCTGCGGACCTTGGTGGTCTCCAATGATGGCCAGCGTATCATGCTGCTTCAGGACTTGGCGGATATCAGCATTGCCGAGCAGCCGGAGTACACCCGCATCAATGCGAACGGCCAGAGCGCCGTGCTAGTGGCGGTGGTGAAACAGCCCAGCGCGAACCTCGTCACCGTATCGAACGACGTGGCCAAGCGGGTGGCGGAGTTGAACGCCGGCCTCCTGCCCAAGTACGTACACCTTCAACCCTATTACGTGCAAGCGGATCTCGTGAACGATTCCATCAAGAGCGTGCGCGATAGCCTGCTCGTTGGCCTCGCCCTGGCGATCATGGTCGCTTTGCTGTTCCTGCGTTCCGTTCGCTCCACCTTGGTGATCCTCATCACCATTCCCATTACGCTGGGTCTTTCGCTGATCGTGATGCAAGCCCTGGGCTACACTTTCAACATCATGACGCTTGGAGCACTTGCGGCCGCCATTGGCCTTATCATCGACGATGCTATCGTGGTGGTGGAACAGATCCACCGCACGCACGAGGAAAACCCAGGTGTGCCCACGCGGGAGCTTATCGGCAGTTCGGTGCGTTACCTCTTTCCGGCCATGCTGGGATCTTCGCTCAGTACCATCGTCATCTTCCTACCCTTCGTTTTGCTGAGCGGCGTGGCTGGTGCGTACTTCAAGATCCTCGCCGATACGTTCATCATCACACTGGCCTGTTCGTTCGTCGTCACCTGGATCGGGCTGCCCGTGGTGTACCTGCTCATGCCTCAGGAACGGATGCCACCACCGAAGGCAGCCGGAGAAGGAGTTGAAGAAAGGGTAGCACCGCGCGGGAGATGGATCACATGGGCCATGCGCAAACCAGCCATCAGCCTCGCGTTCCTGCTGGTCATCGGTATACTCGCATTCCTGGCATCGCGCCAGTTGGAGACGGGGTTCCTGCCGGAAATGGACGAAGGTTCCATTGTCTTGGACTACACCTCGCCACCGGGAACATCCTTGGAGGAGACCGATCGGATGTTGCGCGAAGCCGAGAAGACCTTGGCCTTGGTCCCCGAGATCGAGACCTACAGCCGGCGCCTTGGCACGCAGATGGGCTTCTTCATTACCGAGCCCAACAACGGCGATCACCTCATTCAGTTGAAGAAGGACCGCACGCGCAGTACCATGGAGGTGATCGACGACATCCGCCGCCGGGTGGAAGGCTCCCAACCCGCCTTGCGCATTGATTTCGGACAGGTGATCGGCGACATGCTCGGCGACCTGATGAGCAGCACACAGCCGATCGAGATCAAGGTGTTCGGTGGTGACCAGCATGTGCTACAGGGCCTCGCACGCGATGTGGCCGCCGCTGTGGAGAAGGTACCCGGCGCAGCGGACGTGTTCGATGGGGTCACCATCGCAGGACCTTCCGTGGTGATCAAAGGGAATGACGAAATGCTCGCCCAGCGAGGCATGTCCCCACAGGACGTGATGGGCCAGATGACCGCCCGGTTGCAGGGCACCGTGATCGGTACCATTTTCGAGCGCCAGCAACTTACACCTGTGCGCATGGTCCACCCTGAAGCGAGCAGCACCACACTTTCGGATCTGCGACATGCACAGCTGTTCCTGCCCAATGGCAAGCTGATCAATGCATCCGAGGTGGCGACCCTCTCCGCAGGCATCGGTGAGGCGCAGATCGAACGCGAGAACCTACAGCTGATGGTGCCTGTGACCGCTCGCCTCGACGATCGTGATCTGGGCAGCGTGATGAAGGACATCCAACACGGCATAGCGACCAACGTGCACTTGCCCCAGGGCTACCACATCACCTACGGTGGCGCGTTCCAAGAACAACAACGGTCCTTCCAAGAACTGCTGGTGATCCTGCTCTCCGCTGGCTTGCTCGTGTTCACGGTCCTGCTCTTCCTGTTCCGCGATGTGCGCGTAGCGTCTCTGGTGCTGGCGCTCGCCCTCATGGGTGTTACCGGCTGCATCCTCGCGCTCTATCTTACCCATACCCCGCTGAACGTGGGGAGCTATACGGGCATAATAATGATCATCGGGATCATCGCCGAGAACGCCATCTTCACCTACCTCCAATTCGCCCACAACCGAGCCACCGCCAATGTGGAGCAAGCGCTCACCTTCGCCATATCCACCCGGTTGCGGCCCAAGCTCATGACCGCTCTAGGCGCCATCATCGCGTTGCTGCCCATCGCCCTTGGTATTGGAACGGGTGCACAATTGCACCAACCCCTTGCCATCGCCGTTATCGGTGGCTTCATCATCGCCCTTCCGCTACTGCTCATCGTGTATCCAACGATGCTACGGTTGATCCTGGGAAGATGACCCGCCGCGATCTTCCAATTCAGCACCAGTCCGACCCATATCCGGGACGCCGGTGGTCACGCCACGGATGTCCCTCCGCACAGGATCCATGCAGGATCAGCACCATAGCTTGCGAACGTGAAACTGCTCTTGATCGAGGACGAGCCGGAATTGCGGCGCTCCATCCGCACCTATTTGCAGGACGAAGGTTTCGTGGTGGATACCGCGAACGACTTCCCGGCCGCATCGGAGAAGGCCCATGTCTATACCTATGATGCCGCACTCGTGGACATCACACTCCCCAAAGGCAGCGGCTTGGACATCGTGCGCGATCTGCGCAGACACAACCCGGCCACCGGCATCATCATCATCTCTGCCAAGAGTTCCTTGGATGACAAGATCCTCGGTCTTGACCTCGGCGCGGACGACTATTTACCCAAGCCTTTCCACCTGCCTGAACTGGTCGCACGCCTCCGCGCGCTGATCCGCCGCAAACAGTTCGCCGGCAAACAAGCCATCGTGTTGGACGAGTTGCGCATTGTGCCGGAGGACAACGTGGTGGAGGTGAACGGCCAGCGCGTGGACCTCACCGTGATGCAGTTCAACCTGCTTTTGTTCCTCGTGGCCAACAAGGGCCGGGTGCTCTCGCGCACCTCCATTGTGGAGCATGTGTGGGGGGACATGGCCGAGCGCGCGGACCACGACCAGTTCCTCTACTCGCACATGAAGAACCTGCGGAAGAAGCTCGTGGAGAAAGGCTGGAAGGACCGCATCCGCACCGTTTACGGCCTGGGCTACCAACTGGACCCCAACGCATGAAGCTGCTGCAACGTACCTCCTTGTACCAACTGGTACTTGCCGTGCCGTTGATGATCGCTGGAACGGCCATCGGTTATGTGCTCATCACCTCTGTCGTCACCAGCGAAGTGGACGAACAACTCGCACACCAAGCAGAAGTGGTGATGCAGGAGATGCGCAACGGACAACGCACTTTTTCTTCCACGGCGCCCGATATGTCCATCGCTGTGCGACCCGGCGGCGATGCAGCCATCACGTACAGCGACACCACGATGTACAATGCGGCAGAAGAAGAGATCCTGCCATGGCGTATCGGACGGTTCTCCGGAACACTGCCCGATGGCTCGCCCTGCACCATCACTATCGGCCGTTCTTTGGTGGAGACCGAGGAGATGGTGATGGGCATCGCGCTGAGCATGGTCGCGCTGCTCACGTTGATCGTGCTGGGCAACTGGCTGTTGAACCGCTGGCTCTCGCGAACGCTCTGGCGCCCGTTCCATGGAACGTTGAACGAACTGCAACGCTTCGACATGAACGGATCCACGCCTCCTGTGCTCCCCGATACACGCGTTGAGGAGTTCACTGCGATGAACCGCGTGCTCAACACGATGATGGCCAAGTTGCAGGCCGACTTCACGGCACAGAAGCGCTTCACCGAGCAAGCCGCACACGAATTGCAAACACCCCTCGCCGTGATGCAGGGCAAACTGGACCAGTTGATACAATCGCCCAACATCGGCGAACAGGAGGCCGGTATCATCGATGGCTTGTTCCGGGCCCGCGAACGCATGGGGCGAAACGTGAACAACATGCTCTTGCTGGCGCGGATCGGCAACCAACAGTTTGCTCCCGCTACCATCGACTGGCAATCTCTGTTCGAAGAACAACACACGCTGTTGGAGGACACCATCCAGCAACAAGGCCTGCGGTTCTCCATTCAGCAGGACCAACCCTGCACCTTGCGTCTGCATCCGCTCCTGGCCGATGTGCTGGTAGCCAACCTTGTTCGGAACGCCGTGCAGCACAGCAGCGCGCAGGGCAACGTGAACGTGAAGATCAACGCGGCCTCCTTTGTCGTGAGCAATACCGGAAAGGACCCCGGCATGTCCACAACCCTTCTGTTCGACCGCTTTGTGAAGGCCGATCCTTCTTCGGCGTCCGCTGGTCTCGGCCTTTCCATGGTTAAGGAGATCGCCGAACGGAACGGGCTGCACATGGCCTATGGTTATGCGGATGGCATCCACACGGTGGTGCTCAGCGGCGGGTGACCGACGTGTACACATTGTGTACAGGATCGGGTATTCCCTTTACATCATCAAACACAACGGGATCATGAAACACACCTTCTCAACACTGCTGCTGCTCACGTTCGGCATCAGTGCATCGGCCCAGAACGTGGACGAAGCCAAAGTACCGGCAGCCGTGAAAGCTGCCTTTACCAAACAGTTCCCGACAGCCGCTGGGGCGAAGTGGGAGATGGAGGACAAGGACTATGAAGCCGAATTCAAGCAAGGTGATGTGAAATACTCCGCCACCTTTTCCGCCGCTGGCACATGGATGGAGACCGAACACGCTATAAAGTTGGAGGCCCTGCCAGAGGCCGTGCGCAAGGCCGCTGCCGCCACCTACCCTGACCATAAAATGGACAGACCCGAAATGCTCGAAACACCTTCCGGCACCCAGTACGAAGTGGAGCTGAAGAATGGCGAGAAGGAACTGGAAGTGGTCTTCGCACCGGACGGCAAGGTGCTGAAGAGCAAGGTGGAGGATGAAAATGGCGAGAAAGAGGATGGCAAGGACTAGAGGGTATCTCAAAATTATCCTTCGGGCTGAGCGAGGGCCTTTCGCGACCATGCTTCGTTGCTCAACGCCTCACATAGCCAACCGGCGATGCTCGGGTTCCGCGCCTCGCCTGATCGCTAAATGCTCCTCGCTCGCTGCCAAAAACAATTCTGAGATGCCCTCTAACGCGATCTGCCGATCATTGGAAAGCGCCGGGACCTCAAGTTCCCGCGCTTTTCTATTTCCACACCAATACCACCAACCCCGCCGAGATCATGCACGCACCGAGCGCCAGACGCCAGGTGAACGGTTCCTTCAACAACCAGAACGAAAGCAACAGAGTGACCACGATGCTCGCCTTGTCGATGGTGGCCACCACGGATACGTTGCCCTCCTTCATTGCACGGTAGTAGAACAACCAGCTGAAGAACGTCGTGAGACCCGACAGTCCGAGGAAGAACACGTCCTTGCGGGATAGCAGGCTCAAGGACTGCACATGCCGGAATGCGAACGCGTTCAACCACACCAGCGCGAAGATCAAGGTGGTGCGCACCACCAGCGCGGTGTCGCCGCTCACGTTCTTCATGCCCAACTTGGCGATCACTGCTGTAATCCCAGCAAAGAGCATGGAGATCAGCGCGAAGAGCGTGGTGCGGTCCATTGGGTGAAAGTATCCACTGCGGATGGATGGTGGTTTCGCGCATGATCTCAAATCCACCATCCATACGCACGTTGGCTCTGCACCTGAGCAAATCGAGTTGACGACCTCACAATAGCCTGCTCTAAGGACCCGAAGACTTCCACAGGCCGCAACTTCATCCTCTCTCTTTCGCCATCCTTGGAAGACCCTGCACCGCAGATCTGCGTCGGAGGTGGTGCTTTGGAGGTACGGGTATCAGGGTCCTTGTAGACGACATTCTTTGTACACGCGAGAAAATCTAGGTGGTGAACGTGCAACGTATTCCCAGTTCGTGGGGAAAGAACCCACTGTACGGGCCACCATCCGTTCGATACGAAGCACTACTTGGCGCGGCTGCATGCACGCGGGCAGTGGACTGGCTGCGCCACACACCTGCGCAGATCCGATCGGAATACTGCAGGCATACGCTTTGGAGGGAACGGTAAAACCCTGCCCCATGTGTACGATCATGACCCGCGACGATGTAAAGCTTTATGTGAAGGACCACGGCACCGGCCGTCCGGTGGTATTGATACACGGATGGCCACTGACCGCCGACACCTTCGATGACCTTTCCCTCTCTATCACCGAGGCGGGCATGCGCGCTGTATCGTATGATCGGCGGGGTTTCGGCCGCAGCGAACAACCGTACGATGGATACGACTACAACACCCTAGCCGATGATCTGGCCGTAGTGATGACGGAACTGGACTTGAGGAATGCCACGCTGATCGGCTTCAGCATGGGCGGTGGTGAGGTGGCGCGCTACCTGAGCCGCCATGGTAGCGAACGTGTGCAGCAGGTGGTGCTGATCAGCAGCGTTGTGCCTTATATGCTGAAGACCGAGACCAATCCGCATGGCGTGGACCACGAGATCTTTGAAGGCATGGCAGCTGGCATCAAAGAGGACCGTCCGCATTTCTGGTCGGGCTTCTTCAAGGACTTCTATGGTGTGTCACTGCTGAACAGACCGGTGAGCGACGAGGTGCTTCACTGGAGCAGCCACATGGCCATGCAGGCCAACTTGAAGGCCACGCTGGATTGTGCCACGGCCTTCGCCACCACCGACTTCCGCCCCGACCTGAAGAGCTTCACAGTGCCTACCCTCATCATCCACGGCACGGCGGATATGACCGTGCCGATCGATACCACCGCACGGGAGGCGCACAAGGGCATCCCCGGCAGTAGACTCGTGGAATACGCGGGTTCGGCGCATGGCCTGCTCGCCACGGATAAAGTGCAGATCGCATCGGACGTGTTGGCTTTCTTGAGAAACGGCGCAACCCGCGACTTGGTGGACATACAGCATCAAAATGCTTGATCCTCGGATTCGCCATTCAGACTTGGCGGGCATCACTCACGAGGATGGAGCCGTAGCTGGTGAGTGCTTGAAGCGACCGCGATCGCATGTGCTACGAGCCACTGCGTTCGCCCGCGTTCCGCACCTTCGACCAACGTCTTATCGCAACCATGGCCCAGATAGCTTCCACAAGTCCGAATGGCCAAGCGCCCGGCAATAGAAAGCCATAGACCGCGCCCAGCACGCATGCCACGGCGAAGCCCAGAATGTACAACGGGTCACGTTTTTCCAATGCATAACAGACCAGTCCTGCAAGCAATGAACAAAGCCCGAAGAGGGTGAGTGCATCCATGGATACCATACGATCTACCCACCAAGCTACGGACCAAGTGTTCTGTGCCCGGGTGATCACCAGGAATACGTTATGAGCGACCCCATCGGCACATTCGATCATTCCACGCACTTCCACGAAGCCGCCGAGGAACGTCTACTGTGCCACAAGAAATTCCTCGGCATTTTCCCCAATGGTTTCAAAGACCTGAAGTATCTCGCTTGGGAGCGTGATCACAAGTGGGAGGCGCACGAGCTGTGGCACGAACTGCTCAGCGAGGCGGAGTTCGCACGGCTGTTGTAGGCCAAGGAGTTCGATGAAGTGGTGCGGCGGGCCTTGCGTGTTGAATCGCGCACCAACCTGTTATTCTCTTTCGAGAAGATGGCGCTACGCGATGCGGTGCGAACCTCCGATGGCGCACGTATGTTCGCGTTGGGCGTGTACCATTGGTTGCATGGCAAACGGCATGTGGCTGAGCGCTTCGAGGCATTCGTGGAGGTCGTGGATGCATTGCCGCGACGCCAGACGCGGGTACTCACATGGCCCTCGGTCAGCGTATTCGGATCGATCGCGCAGCCGCAGGAACACGTGTTCCTGAAACCGCAGATCACCACATTGGCAGCAAAAGCTTACGGCTTCCCCTTCGCGTATACCACCCGCCCATCTTGGGCGACGTACGAGAACCTTTTGGAATTCGCAGCACAGATCAAGGAAGACCTCGCCGATCTCCGGCCACGCGACATGATCGACGTGCAGTCGTTCATCTTTGTGCTGGGCTCGCCGTACTACGCATGAGCCCACCCAAGGGAGGGGCAGGAATATGCTGGAATTTCAACGATGGATGAGGCCGTGTGTCTCATTGACTTGTTGCCTTACAACCAGAAGAACACGACGGTAGCCATTGCCGCTAAGGCTGTTCCGCTGCGGAAGCGCAGGTTGCTGAATGCACCGAGCTGAACCCAAGAAGGAATAACGGCACCACCGTAACTAAGGATAGGTCAAGATGACTTGGTCTCTTGTGGCTCAACGGTATCGGCATCCGGTGTCGTGTCCAATAACCCGGGAGCTGGGCGATGGTCCAACGCGGCATCATACTCTTTCATGGTGTATTGGTCTGCAGAACCTTCCACATCCTCATCCCCTCCAGAGCGAGCCGGGGCGTAGCTCTTCGGACGATGGCGTTTCCACAATTCGGCATCGCTGCGGCCTTCCACTGGATCAGGCGGTGCTATCCCCGGTGCGGGTTGCTCTTCTTCTTCTTGTCTGTGGGTGCGGATGGGTTCATCGGGGATCATGCCGTTACAGCATCCACTACCGGGCCAAGATCAGGTGTACCGTTGTTCGCCTTGGTACAACGGGGTTCCCGAGCCGTTGCATAGCGGGCCATGGTGCGGCGCCCGTGGCGAGATCTCCACATCGCTCAGGAGACTGCCCACATGAAGCCGCACATCACTACCCTTGGTGTTGGACGATGCGAGGAATTCGCTGTAAACGATAAGCCTGTGGCGGTAAATGATGCGGCCGGCCTTATTCCTTACAAAGCACAGCTAAACGCTGACGGCTCAAGCATCCATTTCTCCCAGCATATGCGGTGCCATCAGGGAATAGGTATATTTTCGTGAAAATCTTGCACATGTCCCAACGGCTGCACTCCGGGTACCTGTTATTCACCGCCATTGCTTTCCTGTTCGGACTAAATGGCCTAGCGCTGGCGCAGGTGAGCGGCGGAAATCCAGCGCACCTGCGGACCACGCAGTACGCCACGGCCAACACGTTGGCCGGCCGACCAGTGGAGCTGCGCCTTGCAGGGAACGATCCATACCCCGGACCTATGCAAGGCACTGCTGAGGCGCAACGGTCGCGAGATGATCGCGGCGAATGCTTCCCCGAAGGCCTTTTCACGCAGGACAACGGTTGCGGCCCGGACGGCTCTGGCGGAGAAGCCCCTCAGGTCCTGCTGACCTTCTACATCAACGGCACCTGTTACGTGGGCAACCTGTGCTACACCATCAACGGTGGGCCGTTGAACTGCGACTTCATCGGTTCCGGTAATGATATCTCCAATGGCGAGAGTGTCAACCTGACCGGTTTGGTGCCCAACGCCACCTACGTGTTCTACTTCACCACCGTTGGTGGTCCGTCGGACCAGGTGACCTACATCACCGGCGATTGCGAGCCGGATCCCTGCACCCCGGAGAACCTTGTCGCGGTCGCCAACGGGTGCACGGAGGTTGATGGCGTGCTGCTCCCGACCGTCCGCCTCACCTTCGGGATCGATGGTGGGTGCGTGGCCGAAACCCTCTGCTGGACGGTGAACGGTGGGGGTGAGGAATGCCTGGACCTGGTGGATGCAGGAGCCTTCCTGAACGATGGGGACCAATACGATTTCACGGGCGCGCAGCTGAACGCAGCGTACACATTCCGCTTCACTACTGCGGACGGCACATCGGGGACCATTCCGTTCACCACGGGGAATTGTGAGAATGCGGATTGCGTGCCCGACGGCATCACCTTCGCCGCAGGCGAATGCGAGGAGATCGATGGCCTGCTCTACGCCACCATCGTGATGACATTCGCCATTGATGGAGACTGCGAGGTAGAGGATTTCTGCTACACCGTGAACGGCCAGACCGTTTGCGAGAACCTGCCGGAGCTTGATATCCACCTGGGGGATGGCGAGGTGCTGTTCTTGCACCAGTCCCTGCCCAACTCCACGTATACCATCACCTACACCACTGCTGGCGGCAGCTCCGGGAACTACACCTACACCACACCGGAGTGCTTCGATTGTTTCCCGCAGTCGCTCGTGCTCACTCATGGCACGTGCCAGGGTACCAAGTTGGAGATCATCAATGTGCGCTTCAACATCGATGGCACTTGCTACGCCGAGGATCTCTGCTATACCAGGAACGGCGGCGAGGTGGTATGCTTGAACCTGCCAGGCTTCGAGACCTACATCTATGACAATTATGTGTGGCAGTTC